>Ga0315314_1002089_pt1 | contig 16899 bp, 17 predicted proteins | sample TDP9_MG_FD_203631 | JGI IMG/M metagenome (GOLD analysis project Ga0315314, IMG submission 203631) | Freshwater sediment microbial communities from Lake Towuti, South Sulawesi, Indonesia - TDP9 | ecosystem: Environmental > Aquatic > Freshwater > Lake > Sediment | place: Indonesia: South Sulawesi...
TCTTTCTCGAGGCTACTAAGAAGGCGCTGAGGGAGGTTGAGGCTTTCATTTTTAACGAAGACTTCGCGTGCAACGCCGGTCCGCTGGTCTCTCCGAAGATTTACAGAGAATTCTTTCTACCTCGACACGAGACAATCATCAGACACCTTCGTAGATTCGGTATGAAGGTCATAGAACTTGATAGCGACGGAAATACAGAAGCTCTGATCCCGTTCTTGATTGAGGCTGGAATCGATTATCACTGGCCTCTCGAGGCCGCTGCAGACATGGCTCCCCTCAAAATCCGGAAGGAGTATGGAGAGGATCTAGCTTTGTGTGGAGGAATTGACAAGAGAGAACTTGCAAAAGACAGGAAAGCGATTGAACGGGAGGTCTCCGGAAAGATTTTGCCTATGATGGATCTTGGAGGAGGTTATGTCCGGACGGTTGATCATACCGTTCCCCCAGATGTTCCGCTGAAGAACTTTGTGCGCTACCTCCAGCTGAAGGCAAAGATTGCTGAGAACTCGGATTAACCGCCTATGGTTGGAGGCGCTACGACAGAAGCATACTGCGTCCTGATGCTTTATCCAATCTAGACGCGCACGTGCTTAGCAGGGCGAATCCGCTTTATTCATACAACCCTGAGGTAATCCAAAGCCGCCAAGGTTTTCCTAACTACTGTGGTTGCTGAACTTCCTAGAACTCTAATCATAGGCTCCTTCCCCACTTCTCCTAGATCATAGATGACGTCTGGCGTGCTTCCACAACCCCGTATAGCCTCTTCTGTCCCCCAAGATAGTGTTCCACCCTCCAAGGATTTGACATCTGGGGACTCGAGTGACCTCTCAAAACTTGAAACCTTGAAACCTGCCTTCTGAAAAGCCTCGATAAGCATCGGGTCGTAATGTAGGTTGACAGCAGCCCTAACTTCCGGATCATGCTTCATAGCTGTCAAGACTATGCTCGCAATATGGCTTGAGACACCGAACTTGACGCAACCAACAGCCTTCGCAGAATTACCGAATCTTACAATCCTTCCCTCCACTGCCGCGACATGATCGCGGTTGACCGCGTAGGAGACAGCCATTCCCAGCTGGGTGCCCACCTCGGCTATCCAGGGCAGGAACTCCTCATGGGCTTCGACCATCTCTACGGCATCAACCACATCTTTGAGAACCCGAAATCTCTCAACCTCATTGTTCAGATGAGCCAGAGGATTTACGGGCAACCTTCCGCGGCCGACTATTCGGGCATGCTCAATCCCTTCTTGAATCAGCGTCTCAGCCTTCTCAACAGCACTAACAACGTCATTCTCGAGTGCGATGTACCCAGCTACGGCGGAAGAGAAAACGCAGCCTCCACCATGCAACTTCACATCGATCCGAGACTTCTCAAATATCCTAGACATACCTTCAGAATAGAGCAAGTCGTAAACCTTCTTCCCTTCGAGGTGACCGCCCTTGATGACGACCGTCTTTGCACCAAGACTTGAAATTCTCCTTGCAGCTTCCTCCATATCCTCAAGACTCCTTATCTCCATCCCAGATATTAGTTCCGCCTCAGGCGTGTTAGGCGTCAAAACTAGCGCTTGTGGGACAATCAGATGAATAAAAGCTTCTAAGTCTCCTTCTTTGATGAGGGCTTCGCCACTACCAGCTTGGAAGACAGGGTCTACAGCAGTCTTAAGATCATATTCTCGAATAGCTTCCGAAATAACCTCCATGATCTCCCTCGAATAAAGCATCCCGGTCTTGGCGGCTTTGACTTGGATGTCCTTTAGGACGACGCTAATCTGTTCGTCAACAATCCTTCGAGGCAAAGGGAACACGTCATAGACTCCTTCGGTATTCTGAGCAGTTATCGCCGTTATAACGCATGTCCCGTAGACCCCTAGAGCTGCAAATGTCTTCAGGTCAGCTTCAACCCCTGCGCCACCCCCGCTATCTGAACCTGCAATCGTCATGACAGTAGGAACTTTCCTGATCACCCCAAGTCCCCCGCCAAAATATCAAATCTAATTCCTTTCAACCTAGGTCAATAGTGCATGATCCAAGCATATAAGAATGAGTTTTGGTATGCGCCTAGGCGAATCTTTGTCGCTGAAGAAGCGTCTGTAACGGTGAGACTGCCTAGCACGAAGTTCCGACGCATCTACGTGCACAGTCTTTTCCAGATTCGAGATCAACGAAAGAGTGCAGGCAAGCATTCAAAGACCTGCTCCAAAATCTCGTCCAATGGGTCTACAATATGGCGGACAAGATGACAGACCAGAAAATCTTGGACGTGATACTAAGATGACCCTTGAATACTGCAAAACGTAAGTATCCATTTGCTTTTTGGCGCTTATAGCGCGGCCATCTCTAAGCTCCTTTGTGAGGGTTCGGCTCCCCTTGTTGCATTTATTGCGGCGACGGGGGTCATTTGGGGGAAAGCCTAGGGAATCGCGGTTTTTTCGGCGGGTTTGCGATGAGGGTGATCCTAGAAAGTGGTCGTTAATCTCTGCGTTCTTCCGGTTCTTGCTGCCCTGTAACCCTTCTCTATGATCTCTATGACGTGTCTCGCGTGCTGCATACTCTCGATGTTGTCGATGACTATGGGCTGGACATCGTTTACAATGCAGTGAATGAGATGCATAACATCGTTGAAGACGTGGGTTTCGCCTGGCAGAGTTTCTAGCCTTAAACTTTTCCTCAGGCGGTCCTGTTCTTCAGGCGGTAGTCTGATAGCATTGTGAGCGGGGCCTAGCTGTTCAACGTAGGATAGTGTGCCTGCATGACTAAGATCCTCAACCACCCGTCTTCCCGGTATCTTCTTGCTCTGAACTTCCAATTTTCCAGTTTCCAGGACCCTCACTGCCCCCTCACTGCCTGATACATTGAGTGGAACCCCACCTAAGTGGACAGAGTAAGTAGCTGAGAAGTAAGCAAAGGTGGATTCGCCGAAGTCCATTAAGAGCAACGTGTTGTCATCCATCTCCACCGTGATCTTCTTTCCCTTAAAGAGTCTTTCTTTGAGACCTATCCCAGATATAGCTGTGACACTTTTGGCTGGACCCAGTATGGCTGTGAGCTCATGGAGACAGTACACTCCCCAATCGTACATCGGGCCGCCGCCCTGCTTGTAATACCATGTCGGGTCAACGCTAACCAAGATATCGTCCGGTCTCCTGAAACCTTCATACTCGTGCCCTGCGAATCCACCTGCCCTTTGAGCTAAGTAGACCTTTCCGATCAGCCCCTCTTTGATGATCTGCTCGATTCTTCTGACAGCTGGTCCCCTGGCGCTGTTTCCAGGCGAGGAGACCACCTTAACACCTTTCTTCCTGGCTGCCTCGATTATGTCGGTAGCCTCTTTCGCAGTCGTGGTTATGGTCTTGTTACAGTGGACGTGTTTCCCAGCTGCTACGGCTTTCATGGCGTGTTCGTAATGGAGCCCTATTGGTGAGGCAATCGTTACTGCATCTATATCGGCCTCGGCTAGCATCTTGTCGTAATCGTCATACCATTCTTTCGCTCCGAACTTCTCCATGCAGCCCTTAGCCCTTTCAGCCATAACATCCATCGTTGCGACCAATCGAACCTTGTCCTTCACATCGGGTAGCGCAAGATGAGCCAGGGTTCCTCTTTGAGCCACGCTTCCACAGCCTACCTGAGCAATCTTAACAACTTCCGGCATCGACATCACTCTCAGTCCATCACTATGACTGCTTTCACCTAATACCTTTCAAGGAAGGCTTTGCCGTGTTTCAAGGAATTGACGACATCTTTGCCTGTTTCATCCTCAAGGGCATACCAGCCTTCGTACCCAATCGACCTCAAGGCTGAGATATATTCGTCCCATGGGACGAGGCCATCGCCAACAGTGGCGCGACCTGTCTCTGGGTTGCGGTCTTTGGCATGAGTGTGGACTATCCAGGCTGCAAGTGTCTTCACACCTTCGACGACGCCGTGTCTCAGCATGTTAGCCGGGTCATAGTTGATCTTGAGAGCTTCCGAACTAATTTCCTCGATGAAACTGCGAAGCACTGCTGCGGTTTCTTGGCCCGTCTCTATGCAGAAGATGCCTCCGCCCTCCTCACCATGACTGGCGATCTCACTACAGGACCGTAGGATCGTTGTGTATTCCGAAGTTGATTTGTCTGATGGGATTGGGCCTGGATGAAGCGTCACAATAGGGGCGCCAAAATCGGCCGCGAGGTCTAGACACTTCTTCGTCTTCTCAACCCGTTCCTTCAAACCCCGTGGATCACCAAAGCCGGATCCTGACCACCCTCTCTCTGGTATTCTGGGTCCAGTGAGCTGAGCGCAGAAACCGCTGATCTCCAAACCATGTGAGTGAATGAGATCTCTCATCGCTTTCCTCTTCGTGCCTACGCAACGGTCTGGGTCTAAAACGCATGGATAGGCGGGGCTGTTGTCAACGCACCAGGGCTGTACTGACTTGACCCCGATCTCAACAGCCGTGCCCAGTCTTTGCTTCAGGTCTTCTTCTGTCGCCGTTCGGCCAAGCGACCAGAGGGCTAAGCCGATCTTTAGACGTGTCATGGCTCTCCCCCACCGTATTTTGCCATTATTTCTCTATATAGCTTCAGGCTTTCTTCAGCCTTGTCCATCCCGACTTCAAAAACCCAGTACCAGTCGTAATATCTCTTTAGGGCTTGAAGCATCAGCCTGTAGTCAATGTTCTTGACATCGATGGGTCCAGAATGCAGGCATACTATTCTGTCTCTGACGAGCTCGATCTCTTCATGAGGACGAGTAGTGCCCCGTGGCCAGTAACAGTGTTCATAGACGCCGAACCATTTGCTGCTTATCTCATCACACAGCTGGCATAGCTCCTTGAGTCCGCCAAGTCCAATTCGAGCCCAAATGCCACCCTCAAAACCGACCTTCACGCCCCTCATCTCCCCTTCCTCAGCTAGCTCCTTGACCATTTCTTTCGTCTGATGCCAACTCTGAGCCTGACTTGTACCAAAGTGCACAAGTATGGCATTGGCTCCCAAGTCTTTAGCCAGTCGTATGTCTTCCTTGAGGATCTCCATGCCTCTCTTCCAATATTTCAGCTCAGGACAGTAGAGGGCGTATCCCCAGGCCCAGTCAGAGGACAGAGTAGCTATCTCTATCTCATAGGAGTCGGCAACCTTTCTGATCTTGGCCCTTTCCTCAGCCTTCAAAGACGGGGACCATGCTATAGGCTCAGCTCTTGCTGAGGTTCTTGTCGGTAGGCATAGCTCTATGCCATCGTATCCCACTTTTGAGCAAAGTCTTAGGGCTGGTTCAAGAGGATGTTCACCCTCTTTTTCAGGTTGACTAAACGAGACTCGAAGCGAGACCTTCAACTCAATTGACCTCCTGTATCGATGTTCTGCTTGCCAGAATTTATTAAGCTTATATTCCTTCTAAATTCTGGGTAGAATTCTTTTTCTAGCGTGTCTGTATTCACGTCAAGCTTGGTCGTCTTCGCGCTTCAGTCCTTCTACTACGTAGATGCGTAATTGATTGAAAAGGTTAATCTCGATGTCTGAGTTATTTCTGACAGGCAACGATGAATAGAGATGCAAGCCAGTTCCTCAGAACTCGTCGAAATCCTGAAGAGCCAAAGATATCATCTGGTGGGAAGCCACTCAGCCGTCAAGCAGTGTAGATGGCACCATGAAACACTGATTCACAGCCGGCCATGCTATAAACAGAAATTCTATGGAATAGAGACGCATCGGTGCATCCAGATGACGCCCACCGTTCTCTACTGCACGATGCGCTGCCGGTTCTGTTGGCGCCTTCAAAGCGGGGATAAGGGGTTGAGATGGGACGAAATGGCTCCGATGAAATGGGATGAACCCGAGATGATCATTGAAGGCTGCATCCGGGAGAAAACAGGAATACTCAGCGGGTACAAGGGGAACCCCAATGCAGACCCAATCAAGCTCAGAGAGGCATCAGCACCTAGACACGTAGCCATAAGCCTTACGGGTGAGCCTATGCTTTACCCCTATCTGAGCGATCTGATAGAAGGCTTCCACAAAAGGAGTTTCACAACCTTCCTTGTCTCGAATGGGACGTTGCCCGAAGCGTTATCGAAACTGCACGAGGAGCCCACTCAGCTCTATATATCCCTATGTGCACCGGAGGAAAGTACGTTCTTGGAGACGTGTCGTCCACAGATCCCGGACGCTTGGGAAAAACTCAATAAGACCTTGGATCTCTTGCGATCATTTTCAAGTAGAAAGGTTGTTCGACTCACATTGGTTAAGGGTCTCAACATGGATCATCTTGAAGGATACGCAAAAATGATTGAGGCAGCCTCTCCAGATTTTGTTGAGACCAAAGCCTACATGCACGTTGGCTTCTCAAGATTGAGGCTCGATTACCAAAATATGCCCAGCCATTCAGAAATCCAAAATTTTGCGCTGAATCTTGCGCATTCGCTCGGATATAAGATCATAGACGAGTGCAGAGACTCCCGTGTTGTTTTGCTAGGTGAATCCGAGCAAAAAAGGTTGATTGGAGCAGCTTCGTCTAGGCGTTGAACCCTCATGAGAGCTGCGCTTCGGAAACATCTATCCACAATGATATTCGGAGGCTGCTGATGAAGTAACGCGGTTTGTCCCTAGTAAGTCCATCTATCGGCAGGTCGAGGTTTTGCTCTTTCCGACTTTGGTATTCACGACTTTTCTTCTCAGAAGCTTTTCGGGAGCATGTTTGCGCTACTAGCCAGAGCGTGAACCTTATAACGAGCGAATCACTGTTTTCAGGCAAAGTATCTTCGGAGGTCATAAGTTGAGTCTAGCTGTTAATGGAGGAGAACCTGTTCGCAAGGAGCCGTTTCCTCCTAGAATTCAGATGGGCTCTGAAGAGTTGGAGGCTGTAACTAACTTAATGACGAAGCATATGGTGAGCGGAGGCGCATTCGACCGGTACGGAGGAACAGAAGTCGACGCCTTGGAAAAGGAGTTTGCTGAATATTTCGGCGTCAAATATGCTACGGCCACTAGCTCGGGGACTGCGGCTATCCACTCAGCCTTGGGGGCATTGAGGCTGGATTGCGGCAGCGAAGTCATCTCCTCGCCGATCACTGATCCAGGCGCTGTGGCTCCGATCCTCTTCCAGAACTGTATTCCCGTCTTTGCAGATGCCGACCCTGAGACCTTTAATATGGATTCTCAATCTGTGAAAGAACGCATTTCTGAAAAAACTAGGGCCATTATCGTGGGCCATATAGCGGGCCAACCATGCGATATGGATCCAATTATGAAGATAGCAGAAGACAACAACCTAATCGTCATAGAGGATTGTGCTCAGGCTCACGACGCCCTGTACAAGGGGAGGAAAGCTGGCACAATCGGCCATTTGGGATGCTTCAGCTTTATGAGCGGAAAGCATACAACCACTGGCGGTCAAGGAGGAATGGTTATCACTGACAGAGAGCAGCTCTTCTTGAATGCTAAACGTTTCGCTGACAGAGGCAAACCCTTCGGTTCGACCTCCTCCAGCAACCTATTTCTCGGAAACAATTACCGTACGACGGAGCTAGCGGCGGCAATAGGTCGAGTCCAACTGAAGAAGATGCCCAAGATAGTCGAGGTCAGGAGAAGGATCGTTACAGAACTGGGCGAGGAAATTCAGGACCTTAAGGCTGTTCGTCTGGGCAAGGTCATCGAGGGCGCCGTGTCGTCATACTGGTTCGTCTTCCTCCGCATAGATGAGGCGAAACTCAGAGTTAGCATTGAAGACTTCGGCAAGGCTGTCAGGGCCGAGGGTATTCCTTTAGGCGGCAAATACGACCACCTGATTTACGAGCAAACATGGATTCGAAATCGCGAAACATACGGAGAATCTAGATGTCCATGGAGCTGCCCCTTCTATGGCAAAGAAGTAGTCTACGAAGGGTCTTGCCCCAACGCTCGAAAAGCCATTGATAGCCATCTCGTTCTGGGTATTAATGAATGCTATACAGACAGAGAGGTAGCGGACATAGCTTGCGCATTGAGAAAAGTCGAATCCAGCTACCTCAAGTAACGATCGAACAGAAGATTCTCATCCTTCCGTATTCCGACTACTTAGGGCAAAAGCCTCTGCCATGTACCGCGGCCGAAGGAAGCGAACAATCTCTCAATGGACGATTGTTCCGGAACGGTTTGTCAGATGCCTTTCTACAGAGAAGGAGAGAATTGAGTATGGATGAACAAGGTCTACTTGAAGCCTTTCAGATATTGTGCTTCTGCCTCGAACATTTCATCTACCATCTGTCTAGTTTCGTCAACGGTCAACAGAGCGCTGGTTAGAGGATCCAGCAGGATCGCCTGAAAAGCTAGGGTCTTCTCCTTTTCAACAGCCGCTTTGAAGCCTAGCTCTTGGACATTGATATTTGTTCTGTTCAAGGCCGCACATTGCGGCGGTAGATCACCAACGTAGCATGGGTGAATTCCGCCCTTGTCTACAAGGCAAGGAACCTCGACGCAGCATCCCTCAGGCAGATTTATGATGAGTTGCTTGTTCTTCACGTTCGCATTAATCCGGTACGGCGTATCTGTCTCGATCGAATGGAGTATGTACGAGCAGTATTCATTGCTCCGTTGAAGCGGCAGCTTTTCGCCACTACTTAGCAGCGTCCTTAATCCCATGTCTTGCTCTGTCCTCCGTCTATCTATAGCCTCAAATCTATCGGGATAGTAGGACAGCTTGAACCTCTCAAAAAGCTCTGGCCTCTTCCTGAAGTAGGGGACATACTCGGACATGTGTTGACTTGACTCGGTGTTGAAATATCCGAAGGCCTTGAAAATCTCCACTCGAACGATGTCTGCTCCAGCCCAGTGCGCATCCTGCCTTGAGTAGACCTGCGGATCCCTGAGTTTCTCTCTTAGGAGGGGGTAAGCGTCCCTTCCACGCCACTTGAGCTCAAGAAACCAAGCCATGTGGTTTATGCCAGCAACCCAATACGAGATCTCGTCTAGGGGTGCACCGAGATACCTTGCGAGCTCTCCCGCGGTTCCTTGGACGCTATGGCATAGGCCTATATTCCTAATGTGAGAGTAATCGTTGATCGCCCAGCATATCATAGCCATCGGGTTCGTATAGTTTATGAGCAAGCTATCTGGACAAAGTTCCTCCATGTCTCGGCATATGTCAAGCAGCAGGGGTACGTGACGTAATCCGTAAAATACGCCGCCGGGCCCGATAGTGTCTCCGATACCTTGTCTAATCCCATATTTCGCCGGAATCTCAATGTCAAACTTGATCGCCTCATACCCTCCAACCCTAATGGAGACTATCACGTAATCGGCGCCCTCCAATGCCTCACGCCGATCTGTAGTTGACTCGACTCTTGTCTCGAAACCATTCTGATCTACGATCTTCTTCGCGAAGGCGGCAATGAGGTCTAATTTTTCCTTGTCAATGTCCACAAGTGAGATTGTTCCATCCCTAAGTTCTGGGTAAGATAGGAAATCGGTAATTAGCCGCCTTGCGAAGACATGACTCCCTGCACCGATTATCACAATCTTGGGCAACGGAATACACCACCCCCTTAAGACAACATGACAACGCTATTTTAAGATTCCTACGCACAATCCGTTCATAACGATCTTGACTAATAGGAAATGAAGAAATCTTAGCTATAGTAGCGTACACGAAACTCTATTTTCTTATTGGGATTTAATGACCAACATTCTTCTTTTTTGGGATCTTGCCAAATTTTGGTGACGTGGATCTATCGTCTTCTTTCTATGTTTCTAGGCTAGCATAACAAGATTTTTAACATAGAAGATGGAAAATAGGAAGTAAGGTGAAAAAAGTGATACAGTCACCAATTGGGCAAGGCGAGTGGATTCCTGGGCTTATCTTTGGGACTATATGTCTCGTTGGAATAGCCTGGTTTATCATAGGTATTTTACTCTGCATTTGGGTATACAGAGACGCTGAGCGCCGAGGAATGAACGGAGTATTATGGCTCATAGTCGTTCTGATCGCTGGCATAATTGGGTTAATTATATACTTAGTTGTTAGAAAAGAGAAAGGCGCCCCTCCTCCTTCTGCGCCACCTCCAGTAACAAGGGTCTGCGTTAGTTGTGGTCGAGTTGTTCCTCCAGATGTAAAGTTTTGTCCACATTGCGGAAAGCCTATCCCAGAGTAGAAACCTAAGGTTCAATATTTTGACAAGTCTCAAGCTCTCACGGCCTTTGACGAAGAGAGCATAGGTGCGGTTGACAATGGATTCTATCGAGGATATTCTCATTGATGCCTTCAATTACATTGGTCATCTGGTTTGCCACCAGATTCCTGAACGGACTCTTCGGATTGGTGGTCTCTATCTCCCTGTATGCACGCGTGATACTGGTGTTTATTTGGGGTTTTTTGCGGGATACCTTCTGCTGTCTATGCGCAGAAAGCAAGCATGCGGTCCACCAAACCTTTGGATAATGCTTTTCATGGTTATTCCTATGATCTCTGATGCTGTGACACAGTATATTGGTCTCAGAACAAGCACAAATGAGCTTAGATTGTTAACTGGACTCTCGTTTGGAACGGCTCTATCGCCATTCTTAGTATATTTACTTCCGACGGTTCCCTTAAGCAGAAGACTCCCAATTCTACGAGATTTTCTCCCCAAGGAGGTTAGACTTGATGATAACGACTCATGGCTTAGCTCTAAAGCCCTCGTTTTTGGTTCACTCATTGATTGTGCCCTTTTCCTCCTTATCAACTCCATTGTAGGATCAACCAATCACCTTTTCTACTGGTTATTAAGTCCCATCGTGATAATCTCCACAATTTTACACATTTTTCTCTTGCCAATTTTCCTCGTGGTCTCGCTCTCAGTTTGGCGGAAAAAGAAGATTCCACCTTAGGTAGAAATAATTGCGGCTATGAGATAGACTTTGGATTGAAAGATACTATCTTAGAAAAAGTAGGCTTCAGCCAAACAACCTTAACAAATATTGCAGTAAGTAAATTCGAAATATTGGAAAGAGAAGACGCAAGAAGACTCCGCACCTACCTTCAACAAGGGTGACGAAACAGAAATCAGTAGTAAGGAAAGACCTACCAAGACCAAATGTCCTGTGATAACACATCATCGTAGGTATGCCTATCGGAAAATTGAAAGGACCGATAATTCAGCTCGTCGAAGACTTTACGTGCCCTTCGAATGGCATACCTAGAGAACTTGGAACTTGGGGATATCCTATCATCTTGAGAATGCCATCACAGCCTACTATGATATGTGCCGCTGGGGGTATAGAGACCTATTTGAAAGCGAAAGGGCTTGTCGGCTATCAAGAGGTTTCCGCTCAGTATCTTCTTGCGACTCTCAACTCTGCTTGCGCCCTAATCAGCTGATCAATGCTAGGGTCGTCAGCGTATATAGAGCTTCCGGACTTCTTCTTGTCCTTCTCATTCTTCTCCTGTCTATTTTTCAGTTCCTCTATCCAAGCTAAGTCTATTCGGTCCATCCCGGAAACTCTCCTCATTAAGCACGCTGAGCCGACATTTAAGCGCTGCTAAGAATAGATTAGGAAGACAATTATCGATCAAAAATGCAGAAGCCAATGGCACTCGTGGAAACTCCAAGTGGAAAAGCCAGTGTCACATAGACCAGAAAGTGTAAAACTGCCCCATTGAGGCATGGTGAACTGTTTGAATTCAGGATTCATTCAGCTTAAAAGGAAGTTCTTTAAGAACAAGTTGCTAGTGGAGATGTGTATTCCATGCGTAACGACATAAAACTATCTGGGTTCGCGGTTCTGTTCATAGGGGTCGCTCTTTTGCTGTTCACCTTCTTCAACGCCTATCTCTTCCTAATCGGTGCCTCGGTTTCAAGCAGTCCAGAAGACCTGATGAGGGCGTTCGGGGGATCTTTAGGTCCCCTTATCGAGACGGCTATCAGAGCAGTCTACTTAGGGGTCATGGGCTGGATAGGGTCCATTCTCACCCGAAGGGGTGTGCAAACCGTGATCTCCGAGAGGGAAAAGGGCGAGCCAAAAAGAACTGCGGAACAGGGCACGGCCTGAAAACAGGGGGAAACCAACTAAGCCTCCACACGGGAATTTCGGAGCTGGTACGTCGTGAGGCAGAGCGCCAGAGTCCTTGGGTGGACTGCGACCCTACTTACGATTCTGGTCTTTTCTTTCATCATTATGTCCACCTACTCTCTTATTCAGTTGGTGACTGCAGGAGAAAGATTCCGAGCAGGTGAGATGGACGTTGTGGCCTCTGGCGAAACGGTTGTCTTCTCCATACCTGTAACCATCAATAATACGAGCCACTTCGAAATCTCCGAATTTGGCATAACCACCACCCTCAAAGATTCACGGGGAACTTGCATAAGCGATGCCAGAACCGTTTTCGGGAGTATTCGGAGCTGGTCGACAGTTCTCAGAAGGCATAATCTAAGTATAAGCATCCAAAGCATGATTCGGAGTAACCTGACCTATCTCCTTTTCAACGATGACAGTTTCCTAATGGATACATTGGTAGACCTGAGGTACGCCAACTTCTTGGGGTTCAAGATACGAACCGCAAACACATCGGTTCCTTGGGGTGCACCATTGAGTAATTTTCAGTTGGGCAGACCGACAAGCCCTCAATCTGTCCCGGGAGAACCCCGTATACTTTCGGTCAGCGTTCCTTTCAGCTTCGAGAATCATTCTCCCTTGAGCATTCAGGGAGCGATCTCGATGAAGATCTACGATCATCAAGGGACGTGGTTGGGGTCGGGAAGTAAGCCGTTTGACGTGAAGGCGGACTCATTCTATTCGGATGAGATCCAGATCGATGCCACGCGGGAATCGTTACGAAACTATATTGGCAAAGGCTACCTAGAGATACAATTTGAGGTCGCCGGTTTCAGTTTTGAACTACCGAGGGTTGAATATGGCTGAAGATGAAGAAAAGAACTGGTTGAGGATCATCATCCCGCGTGTAGCCAAAGCGGCCCTCTATAGTGCCCTTCTGGGAGCCGTTCTACTCGTACCGCTAAACCTTCTTCTACAGATGGGAATTGAAAGATATATCCCGTATGGTTGGCCGGAACTCTCCCTCATAGTCATCGTCTTCGTAGTCTTCGAGTTTGCAATACGGATCCTGACCGGAACGATACTACATTACGCCTTGAGCATAGCCAGAACAATCATTTCTATGACGCTTTGCGTTGTCCTGACGGGAGGAGGCATAGTAACAACCCAATTTGAGGCGGTCGAAATCACCATTGACTTCAGCTCCTTTCTAGCGGCTCTGCTCGCACTGTCCCTACTGAACGTAGCGAAAAACATGCTTCACGCTTTGGACTTCTTATCAGAGAGGACGGAGCAACCTGTAACGCTGCAGGAGTTTCCTTAGGTCTCTTGCATGGACTTCTGGAAATCTCGCTTATCCCCAGCTGTTCTGAACCTCTTGGCCCACAGTCTCCAACGAGCAAGCGTTATGCTTTATGCAACAATCGCGGGATTTCTCGGCCCGTGTTTCCGTCTTTCAAGTTGCAATTCGAACCCCTAGGCCCATCCCGGTCAAGAACTCAAAGCTTTCAGTCGATGGTAGAAGTCAAAGCATGGTTGGCGCGTAAGGCTAGGTTCCTCCCGAGCATGGCCGGCAAGATGGTGGTCGACATGAAAGATGCTGGCCTCAGGCTTTTGCTCCTTTCTGAGGAATAGCGCTCGCGTAGACTCATATTCTATGGAGGAGTTCGCGTATACCTAGCCGGTTCAGAGAGACTCCAATAACCGCCGCCGCGACGGCAAAAGTTGACTGTTCGATAAGTGTTAGGGGAAGAGCAGAAACAAAGACGAGAGATGACAGGTTAAGGATGGTCGCGCTCAGTATGTTCCCCAAGAGGTGGCGGGAGATATTTCCACAGTATGCAGTCAGGAACAAGCCTGAAGCCGAGTTCTTTGACTTCTTTGATTCCACCATATCTCCGATTCTTCCGCGAAGGACAAGGATCAGTACAAAGCCGGTAGTATGGAATACTAGGATTATGGAGGCTTCCCTTCCAACAGGTAGCAGAAGCCAGACAAAGATTAGAGCGGAAAGGCTTGCTGCGGGGATCTGCCAATTTCGCGATGCCAATAGACCTGCGATGAATGCTGAGACTGCTGGCCTCAATGGAACGAAAGGTCCAAAGCTGGGTTGCTGTCCCATAAGAAACTCGATGATCCCTGCTATTAGGCAGCTGATCCCTCCCATTCCCGCGCCCAGCAACATTCCTGTGAGTGGTGGTAGAACCCAGCCTAGTCTGAAGGAAGCTCCTGGAACTCCTATGAAGGGAGTTAATGGCACCATATCTGCCAACACGTTCAATGCAGCGAACACTGAGATACTGGTTAGTACCAGAGACTTTGGTGTTTTCCTCATGTCTTCGAGCATTTGCTTTTTGATCCTCTTGCCTTTTTTCGTAGGAAGACGCTCATATACATGCAATCATCTTTTCGGATAACGACCTCTTCGGGATCATAATCTTCGGTAATCTCGACCGGGGCTCCTCTGATTATCACCAGAGGAGTACTCTCCGATGTTTCACCCATTTCTATGTGCGCAGCTGCTGCCAAGTCGTCGGCAAGATTCATCCTTGTAATGCGCAATGGCTTGCCGTATAGGTCGGGAAGTCCTCTGCAGTCTCTTATCGGCTTGAGTCCAGCTGTTCCTAGTGCGAAGCCGGTTGTCCCGATTCTCAAGGGATTTACTCGACTGTCGACAAGGAGGAATCCAATCTTCTTCCCAGTCCTATCTGACAAGGCCTTCCAAATCCTCTTGGCAGTCTCGTTTGGCTCTGTCGACCAGAGGCAGGCTGAATTTTGAGGAACATTCTTATGATCTATACCGGCATTCGCGATCAAAACATCTTTCTTGAGTGTCAATATTGCACGAGGCACTCCGCCGTAGATCTCCTCGGCCTCTCTTAGAACAAGCTCAACGAATGGAGGTTCGAGGGAATACTTTTGAGCCAACCTCTTTGCTTTCCTCGTTGTCTTGACTGAGTTGTAGTCAACGACTCGCCCCTCGCTGGTCGCCACAATTTTGTCAGCTACAACTACAATATCCTTGTCCTGAATCGCCAGTCCCGCGCGTTCAACAGATTCCTGAATGATTTTGACTATGTCATCTCCAACCCGAACCAACGGGGTTTTGACCGGTAGAACCTGCATTGACTGCACCGACCTGTACGCGTTTTCTCAAGTCTTTTGACGTCTTCTGCCGAACTTCGTTACGTCATAGAAGGGCATTCCCACTATCTCAGCTTGAATTGGGGCCTCTCGAACCAGAATCTCGACGTGAGCACCAACCTGCGCTCTGTCGCGAGGCACGTATCCCATCCCTATGCCACATTTCAGGAGTGGAGAGAAGGTTCCACTCGTCACGTGACCTATCCGCTTTCCCTCAAAAATTATCTGGCCGCCTGACCTCGGCACGCCTCGAGCTAGTGTTCGGATCCCAATCCGCGCTCGCTTGACACCTTCCGCCTTCTGTTTCGCAAGGGCCTCCTTCCCGATGAATCTTTCCTTCTCAAGCTGTACGGCAAAATCTAGTCCCGCTTCCAATGGCGTTGTTTCCTCTGTCAGGTCGTTCCCATAGAGGCACATTCCAGCTTCCAGACGTAGAGTGTCGCGTGCTCCTAAGCCACAGGGCTTTATTCCGTATTCCTGCCCAGCCTTCAGGACGGTTTGCCATAGCCTTTCGGCCTCTCGACTCTCAGTCAGAGGGGTATCCCATAGAAAGATTTCGAAGCCATCTTCGCCTGTGTACCCTGTCCTTGTGACGAAGACTCTGAAACCTCCTAAAGTTATCCAACTCCCCCAGTAATAGCGCAAGCTTGCGAGATCTGAATCTGTTATTGACTGGAGGGTGTTGAACGCCTTTGGACCTTGGATAGCGAACATAACAACATTGTCCGATACATCTGTTGTCCGAGAATCGAATCCCCTTGTATGCTCTACCATCCATTCGTAGTCCTTCTTCCGGTTAGAAGCATTGTAAACTAGGAGGAATTGATTCTCTTTTAGGCGGAAGACCGTTAGATCGTCGATCGCTCCGCCGCTCTCATTACACATGATCGAGTATCTTCCCTGACCAATATCCATGGAGGGTACGTCACGCGTCAGGACCTGATCTAGAGTTTTTGCCGCTTCTTTGCCGCTTACGATACATCGACCCATATGGGTAGTGTCAAAGATGCCTACAGCATTTCTGACAGCTAGGTGCTCAGGGATTATCGCCTCATACCATAAAGGCATCTCGAATCCGGCGAATTCCGTGACTTTTCCATATTTTCGATGAAACTCGTATAGGTGAGTCCGCATCAGTTCCATGAATAGCCTCCATCTGAAGTTACTAAGTTTACATACTACAAGGTTTTTAAACTATCGTTTCAGTTCGCTAGGCGCAAATGAAAAATCCTTTAAGAACCCATTGATATCGTTTATGGGTTGGGACGGGATCTAAGGTGCAATATGCCAAAGAGTGTTATGACGAAGTTTTCCGATTGCTCCAAGGACACCATGCATGGTTTGAACGTTGCATACCTCTCATCGCAAGCGAGAATATTCCAAGTCTTGCTGTTCAGGAGGCCTTGATAAGTGACTTTGGGAACAGGTATGCTGAGGGTTGGCCGGGAGAAAGGGTCTACGCTGGATGTACATATATCGACAAAGTGGAACTTCTATGCCTCGATCTCGCAAAGAGGCTCTTTAAGGCTGAGTTCGTGGACGTCCGTCCGATCTCAGGAGTTGTGGCCAACCTCGTCGTTTACACAGCCTTTACAGAGCCCGGAGATGTCATGCTCGCCCTTTCGATCCCATCTGGCGGCCACATCTCGATGGGCAAGAAGACTTTAGGCGGGACCGCAGGAGCTGTGCACGGCCTCAACGTTGAATACCTCGCTCTAAACGAGAAAGAGTTGAACGTAGATGTAGACGAAACCATAAAGAGGACG
>Ga0315314_1002090_pt1 | contig 16889 bp, 20 predicted proteins | sample TDP9_MG_FD_203631 | JGI IMG/M metagenome (GOLD analysis project Ga0315314, IMG submission 203631) | Freshwater sediment microbial communities from Lake Towuti, South Sulawesi, Indonesia - TDP9 | ecosystem: Environmental > Aquatic > Freshwater > Lake > Sediment | place: Indonesia: South Sulawesi...
GATGGCTTCGGTCGGTCCTCTGGCGTTGGGGTCCACCCGTGCTTTGCATGGGGATCATCAGGGGTTTTTCGACCGACGCCTTCTCGGCGGAAGAGACGGGCCGCCTTTTGTTGCCGCCGCTGTGCTAGATCCCTCCGGGAATCTCCCCCGATGTCGGTGGGCAATCTTGAAACGGTGAGGCGCAGACACGGGGAAAGAACAAGGCCCCGGGGGAAACTCAGGCAGGCGGATGGAGTCGGGTGGAGGGACTGGGATGGCTCAGTCCTCTTTCTTGCCGGTGCCAGCGTCGGCCTTGGAGGTGGCGGGCTCCGGCTTCTTGTCGGCGCCACTGCCACCGTCTTTTTCCGCTTTCATGGCCTTTTTGCGGTCGGGCTTGGCATAATCGGTCGCGTACCAGCCGCTCCCCTTGAAGAGCAGGCCGGGAGCGGAGAGCACCTTGTGGACGGGACCGCCGCACTTCTCGCACTTTCTGAGGGGGCGGTCGCTGAATTTCTGCAGGAGTTCGAAGCGATGCTCGCACCGTTCGCATTCATACTCGTAGATCGGCACGTCCATCATCCTCCCGTATATAGAAAAGGCAGGGGAGGACCATAGGGGATGAGGTCGGGATTGTCAAGGCATTTGACTTTCCGGCGTTCTGAGGATAACGTACATTCTCTGAATTTTCGCGGAGTTGGGAGGTTTACACACGGCTAGGCACGGGCCTGGGGCACGGGCGAGCATGACCGGATTCGGCCGCGGCGGGGCGGCAAGACGAGCCCGTGTCTTCACGGTGGAGGTGCAGTCCGTCAATCACCGCTTCCTGGAAGTCCGGTCCCGCGTGCCAAAGCGGCTGACCGGTCTGGAGCCACGGATCCAGCAAGCCATCCAGGAACGATTTTCCCGGGGCCACTTCGAGGTTCTGGTCCAGGAGAAGGATCTGGACAACCGGAGCCGAACCTTGAAGGTGGACGTGCCGCTGGCCAGGCAATATGTGGATGCCCTGCGCACGCTGCGGCAGGCGCTCGGCCTCCCCGGCGAGGTGACCCTGGAGATGCTCACCGTCCAGCGGGACCTCATCGTGGTGGAGGAATCGCCCGAATCGCTGGACGAAGCGTGGGGAGAGCTGCTCCCCGCCCTGACCCAGGCGCTCGACGCCCTGGAGGAGATGCGTCGCCGCGAGGGCGAGGCCTTGCTGGCGAGCCTCAAGACGCATCTGGACCAGGTCGAGATTACTCTCGCCGGCATCGAGGAGCGCGCGCCGGGGCTGGTGCGGATCCAACGGGATCGCCTGAGGGAGCGGGTGACCGAACTCCTGGACAACCGCCTCCCCGATCCCGCCCGGCTGGAGCAGGAGGTGGCCCTCCTGGCCGAGCGCGGTGACGTGACGGAGGAGTGCGATCGCTTGCGCAGCCACCTGGCCCATTTTCGGGGCGTCCTGGCGCAACCGGGGCCGCAGGGGCGCAAGCTGGACTTTCTCCTGCAGGAGATGCACCGCGAGGCTAACACCATGGGGGCCAAATCGGCCGACGCGACGCTGGCCCACGAGGTGGTCGGGCTCAAGACGTCCATCGAGCGATTGCGAGAGCAAGTGCAAAACCTCGAGTGAGCCTTCGCGGCAGGGCCACCGCCGATCTCAGGAGAGGAACGCATGGCCGCAGGAATCAGCGAGATCCTCAACATCGGCTTCGGCAACGTGGTCCTCAGGCCGCGAATCGTCGCGATCCTGAGCGCCCGCTCGTCCAAGGATTCGAAAGCCGTCTTCTCGGAGCCGATGAAGCGCCTGCGAGACGATGCCCGAGAGGCGGGGCGGCTGGTGGACGCCACGTGTGGCCGGCGCACCCAGACACTGATCGTGACCGACAGCGGTCACGTGATCCTGTCGGCCATCCAGTCCAGCACCCTGGCCCAGCGGCTGGGTGGATCAGACGAGGTCAGAGAGCGGGGCTGAGGCTCGCGAGCGTGTCTTCGGCGAGGTGGATGGACGACCAGACGGGACGAGGGAGACGCGACCGGCTGCTCGTCGTGGTGTCGGCCCCGTCGGGGGCGGGAAAGACGTCGCTGTGCGAGTGGGTGGTGAGCGCAGTCCCCAACCTGGCCCACTCGGTGTCCTACACCACCCGGCCTCCCCGGCCCGATGAGCAGGACGGGCGGGACTACCACTTCATCGAGGAAACGAGGTTCCGGGCCATGGTGGATCGGGGCGAGTTCGCCGAGTGGGCCGTGGTGCACGGCCATCACTATGGGACCTCCCAGGCGCTTTTAGATCGGCACTTCGCCGCGGGGGAGGACGTCATCCTGGACATTGACACCCAGGGCGCGGCGATCCTGCGGCGGCGGTATCCCGAGGGAGTCTTCGTTTTCATCGTGCCGCCGTCCTGGGCAGTGCTGGAAGAGCGCCTCCGGCGTCGCCGAAGCGACGCCGAGGCAGAGATCCAGCGACGGCTGCAGCAGGCGCGGGACGAGGTCAGGCACTATGCCGAATACCAGTACGTCATCGTGAACGACATGTTCGCCCGGGCCGCCGAGGAGCTGAAGGCCATCATCCTGGCCGAACGCCGGTGGAGCGGCCGGGTGGATCTCGGATTTCTGCGCGCCTGATCCCGCTCAAGAGCGGGAATCGGGCAGAGAGGGGTTGGGCGGATGTCGCAGGTGCCATTCGAGGACCTTCTGGAGCACGTGGATAGCAAGTACCGGCTGGTCATCGTGGCCGCCAAGCGGGCCAAGCAGTTGAACCGCGGGGCAGCTTCCCTGATCCAGACCAAGAGCGTGAAGCCGGCCTACCAGGCGCTCGAAGAGATCGCCACCGGCAAGCTGGGCTACGAGGTTGAACCGCTCGCGGGCGAGATGGCCCGCGAGTTGGTCGAGGCCGAGGGCAAGCCCACCTGGTTCCGAAGCCTGAGCGCGGAGGAAGTCGTTGCCGAAGAGGCGGTGGTCGAGGCGGAGGAGCAGGTCGAGGAGGAGGCGGCGGCAGAGGCCCCGGAGGCTGGCGGCCCCGCCGAGGATCTCCTGCTCGGCGAGTTCGAAGAGGAGGGCCTGGACGAGCTGGGCGATCTCGAAGTGATCGAGCGCGAGGGGGGCGAACAATAGGCCTCCATCGGCCCTCGTTTGGCGCTGGCGGACGCGATGCCCTCCGATCGGGCCGGCGCTCTCCCACCGGATCTCGCTGGCGATTCCCTGGCGGTGAGGCCACGGCAGCATGCCGCCGGGGAATCGCCGGACACGACCCATCATATTATACCGCTCAGGAGTGAGCGTGGTCCCCATTCTCTCCGTCGTCGGTCGATCCAATAGCGGAAAGACCACGCTTCTGGAGAAGCTCATCCGGGAGCTGACAGGACGCGGCCGGCGCGTCGGGACGATCAAGCATCACTTCCGCGGGCCCGTGGAAGTGGACGTGCCCGGCAAGGATTCCTGGCGTCACAAGCGGGCGGGGGCGCGGACCGTGGCGCTTTCCTCTCCCGATACGCTCTTTGTCGTCGGCGACATCGGAGCGGAGTGGCCTCTGGGGGCTATCGCCCACCTGGCGCTGTTCGATGTGGACCTCATCCTGACCGAGGGATTCAAGTCCGGTCCCATGCCGAAGATCGAAGTGAATCGCGCGGCCCAGGAGATGCCGCTCCTGTGCGGGCCCCAGGATCACCTGGTGGCTGTGGTGACGGATCGCGACCTTCCTCTCTCTGCTCCTCGCTTCGGCCTGGAGGATGTGGCCCCGCTGGCGGACTTCATCGAGCGGGAATTCCTCAAGGAACGTGGATTATCGCGCGTGGATCTGCTCGTGGGCGGACGGCGGGTTGCCCTGGACGGCCAGACCCAGGAGATCCTGTCCCGCGTTGTGCGAAGCCTTGTCCCGGACGGCCAGGAGCTGGCGGGGGGTCCACCCATCGAACTCCGGATCCGGGGATAGCCGTCATGACGGCAGCAGTATTGGCTGGCGGGGATTCCACGCGCATGGGGACGAACAAAGCCCTGCTTCCGTTTGGCGGCGTCCGGATCATCGAGCGAATCATCCGGAGGATCCGTCCCCTCTTCGCCGAGATCCTCATTGTTGCCAACGAAACCGATCCTTACGCGGATCTCGGCGTGCCCGTCTTTCCCGATCGGATTCGGGGAAAAGGGCCGCTGGGAGGCATCTATACCGCCGTTTTCCACAGCGCGTCTTCCCACACCTTCTGCGTTGCCTGTGACATGCCGCTGCTCAATCCGGCGGTTGTGGCGTATCTCCGAGACATGGCCGTGGGATACGACGTGGTGGTCCCGCGCACGCCCGACGGGTACCAACCCCTCCACGCGGTCTACAGCAAGGCCTGCCTGGCTCACATGGAATCGATGATCCGCAACGATCAACTGAAGATCGATCAACTCTTCTCGGCCGTGCGAGTGCGTGCGGTCACCGAGGAAGAGTTGCGCCCGATGGATTCCGTTCTGGATTGCTTTGTCAACATCAACACTCGCGAGGAGCTGGAGGCGGCGGTCCGACTGGCCGCCGGAGGAAAAGACGACATCCGACAGCGACAGGGACAGCGACAGGAAAATGGCGGCAGCCATGCCTGAGCCCACGTTTTCGTTTCTTCACGTCTCGGACCTTCACATCCTAGCCGATGCGGATCGACAGCAGCACGGCGCGGACACGACGGCCATCCTGCGACAGGCCATTCCCATGATGAACGCACTCCGCCCCGACTTCATCATCGCCAGTGGCGATCTGATCAGTGACGAGTCGCAGGAATCGTACCGGCGGCTGCAGTGCCTGCTGGAGCCGCTCCCCGTCCCGGTCCATTTCCTGATGGGGAACCATGACGACCGGGCGGCGTTCCGCCGGGTGTTTCGCCCCAACGACACGCCATCGGCCGATCCAGTGTGCGAAGCGTTCGAGCACGGTGAGAGTCGTTTTCTCCTTCTGGATTCCTTGCTGCCGGGCAAGGTGGAGGGTCATCTCGCGGACGAGCAGCTCAGGTGGTTGGAGAGCGAACTATCGGCCCATCGCGACCGAGCAACTTGGATCTTCCTCCATCATCAGCCGTTGCCGATCTACGTGCGCTGGCTGGATGCCCTGGGGCTGCAGAATCAGGAGGGGTTCCTCTCGGTCCTGGCCCAGCATCCCCAGGTGGAGGCTGTCTGTTACGGTCACGTTCATCAGGTGCGCCGCTTCCGGTATCGCGGTGCGCTTTTTCTGAGTGTGCCTGCGCTGGCCTTCCAGTTCTCGCCGATCAATCAGGATATGGAGATCACGCTGGAATCCCCTGGGTTCCGCAGGATCGAGATCCGCAGCGGGGAGCGACGATCCTGGCTCCACTTCCTGGACGGCCGGATCGTCCCCGAACCGTCGCTCCTCGCCATTCCCGTCTACATCCGCTGACCCATCGCCAGTTTCCAGGGGCGAGCAGAGGGAGAGAGAGGCGGATTGTGCTCACTCGGTCTTGGCGTCGCCGGGCGGATGCGCGTGGTGGGCGTGAATATGGGGGGTGGCGGGGTGGTGGTGCTCGTGCTCGTGCCACAGGTCCCCATGGGCGTGGCGGTGAAAGTGGACGAGGTTGGCGCTGAGCAGGACCGAGCGATCGGTCAAGATCTCCTCGGGGGTGCCTGAGGCGAGAATCCGCCGGTCCTCCCCCAGGACGAGGATCCGGGTGGCGATCTCTGCAACGATGTGCAAGTCGTTGGTGGCGGTGATCACCGTCTTGCCTCGCTGTTGAGCCTCGAGGATGAGATCGACGAGGGTCCGGCCACTGCGTGGGTCCAATCCGGCCGTGGGTTCATCCAGCAAGAGGATCTGGGGATCCATGACCAGAACGGATGCGAGGGCGACCTTCTTCTTTTCCCCTCCAGACAGGGCAAAGGGCGGCCGTGCTGCCACACCGCGCAATCCGAAGATGCGGATGGCCTCTGCGACCTCAAAGCGCACCACGTCCGGTGGGTCGTTCAACTGCAGCGGGCCGAAGGCAATCTCGTCCTCGACGGTGGGATTGAAGAGTTGCGCGTCGGCGTTCTGGAAGAGGATGCCGATCTCTTTCCGGAAAAATATCCCGAACGGATCGCGGGAAAGGAGCGGTTCGCTGATCTCCCGGCCGAAGGCGCGGTACGACCCTTTCTGAGGGAAGAGAAGTCCCCCGAGCAGCTTGAGCAGCGTTGTTTTCCCAGAGCCGTTGGCGCCCAGGATGGCCAGCCGCTCCCCGGCGGAAACGGCGAACGATATCCCCGACAGGGCGGGGATATCCTGTTCGTAGGCGTAGTGGATGTCAGCCAGCTCGAGCAGCGGTGTCATGACGCGCCGGGATCGGAGCGGGGCGCCTTTCAGATCAGGTGGATGGCGGCGCAGAAAAACACAATGGCAACCACGAGCACCCAGCCTGCCACCCCAAAGCGGGAGCCGGAAGGAAACCTTGCCTCTCCTCGAAATCCGCGGGCGATCATGGCTTCGCTGGTCTCCTCCGTCAGATGCAGGCCGCGCTCCCATGCGCTGGCGATGCGAGATCCGATCCATGCGTGCTCGGCAGCGATTGGCCTCCGACAGATCGAGCGGCTCTTCTTTCCCAGGTGTAATTCCTCTGAATGCCTGAGCAATGCAATGAGGTAGCGGATGGTCATCCCGCTCACCTGGACAAAAATGGGAGGGAGGCGGAAGGAGCGGAGCGCTCGAAGCAAATCCACCCATCGCGTCGAGAGGGTCAGCCAGAGAACCGCTGCTACAGAGGACAGGACCCGAAGGAGAAACGTGGCTGCCGTGAGCACCCCCTGGCGGCTGACCCCGATCACCTGCGGAAGAACATACGGGCCGTAACGCCACTCTTGGTCCCGAAAGAGCAGGGGCAAGATCACCTCTCCCCTCGTGAAGATGTTCAGCGTGGCAGGCGCCGCCATCAGCAGGGAAAAGATGATCGCCAAGAGGAAGCCCGCCCCCAGAAACTCCTTGGGCCGTATTCGGGAGATCGCGATGGCAACGAGGGGGAGCGCGGAGTGAGCAAGCAGGGCCGGGATGGATCGCGCCAGGCTTACGCTGAAGAGGAAGAGGAGGGTGGCGAGGAGCCGAGCTCTCGGATCCACCCCCTGCAGCGTGCCGGGACGGCGTGCAATTTCCTCGCGGAAGAGTGCCCCGGAGAAAAATGTGGCGATGCCCCGAAGCGTCACATCAACGTGATTCCTTCCCACCGGCTGGAGGCCACGGGCCCTCGCCATCTCCAAGAAGAGTTGCTCTCGCCCGATCTCCCTCATGTGCCACGCTTCCCCCGGCCTCCCGTCAGCCACCGGGCCAGAAGGTATCCGCCACCGCCGCAGGTGGCGATTCCCACAAACGCCGAAAGGATGTAGGACAGGCTCAGACGTGACAGGGGCGCATCTTCCTGACCTGGCAGGGCATAGTCAGGGATGGGAGCCTTCCAGATGTCGGCCGCCTTCTCCATCCCAGCAGGCGCGTAACCGATCATTTGCTTTATCTCGTCCAATCCCCACTCGCCCCAGGCGGCTCCTGCCTTCATGAGCCTGGGGAGGTAGAGGCCGATCGGAGAGGCCAGTGCCATCACGAGCAGGGAAATCCAGAATATGCGGAATTCCTTCATCGCGCGGCCTCCCCGGCTGCCGTGTGGAGGACCCATGCCGATCGCGACCGTTGGAGATAGTGGACCACCAGGCCTGTGATGAGGGCCTCAACCACCCCGAACAGGAACACGTGCTCGAGCAGGATAGCGGGAACCGCCACGGAGACGGGGTACGGGGCATACAAGGCCCGACCGTCCGGCCCCGTGTGGAGGAGGGGCTGGATGCCGAACATCAGGGCCGTGGTGAAGGCGGCGCAGTTGAGGCCTACCCATCCTGCGATCCCGGCAGCCAAGGCCTTTCCCTTGTTCGATGGGAATAGCCTGGACAGGAGGCCGTATGCACAGTACCCAGTGAAGGGCATGAGGAAGGCGATGTTCAGACAGTTGGCGCCGATGGCTGTGATCCCCCCATCTCCGAATAGGAGGGCCTGGATGACGAGGGCGATGGTCAGAGAGAGCATCGCCCCCCAGGGACCAATGGCAATTGCAATCAGGACACCGCCCACCGCATGTCCAGTGGTACCCCCGGGAAGGGGAATGTTGAACATCATCACCAGGAAGCTGAAAGCCGCAGCGATCGCGAGCAAGGGAACCTGTCGCGCCGACAGCATCTGCCTTACCCGCCGGGCTGCGATGGCCCAGAGCGGAGCGCACGCCGCGTACGCGGCAAGATACGTTGGGGGTCCGAGATATCCGTCTGGGATATGCATTGGGCCTTCTCCTGGGTGCGGTCGCGAGCTCCCCTGTGGGCTCTGATGCTACGAATTGCCCACTCGCGCTACCGGTGTGCAAAGAGTTCCTGGGCTGGGGCTAGCCCAGCGCGCGGCCCTCTGCCGTGGCAGAAAAGGTGCCGTGCTTGACCCCCCGGGTGCCAATCAGTCGGTCGGCGATCGCCTTCAGCTCCTTGGCCCTGCCGCGGAGCACGAGGACCTCCAGACAGTGATGCGGATCCAGATGGACGTGCAGCCCGGAGACGATCGCCTTGTAGTGGGCATGCTGAAGGTCGGTCAACTTGTCGGTCAGGTCCCTCACCTCGTGGTTGTACACCAGCGTCAGCGCACCCACAACCTCATCGCTTCCCAGCTCCCATTGCTCGCGCACGAGGCTTTCGCGGATGAGGTCTCTGATCGCCTCGGACCGGTTGGTGTAGCCCCTCCGCGCGATGAGTCGATCGAATTGCGTCAGCAGGTGTTCTTCGAGCGAAACACCGAATCGCGTCACGCCGGACATGGCATCCTCCATTTTTCAAAAGATAGCACAAAAACTAAATGCGTGTCACCAATTATGTTTCCTTGGTATGGCTTGCCTGACCACCTGGCTGGGGCCATCCGGTACCCCGAGCTCAGGCGTTGCTCGAGGATTGCCTTTTGGTGTAGAAGGAAGATCGCTGGGCCGTCCCCCTGTGTGGCGGAGCCGGGAGCGGCCATGGATAAAGTGCCGGCCAAAAGGAAGCAGGGTGGCCAGGGCGATGCGGCGCGCTGATCTGGTGTGGCTCGGGGCCGTCTGCCTGTGTGAGATGGCCACGATGCTGGTCTTTCTGAACTACACCGCGATCCTGCCGATCCTCCAGGTCGAGTGGGGGATGCGCCACGGCGAGGCCGGCCTCATCTTTTCCGCCTACCAGACCTGTTACCTTCTGGCCGTCCTCGTCTTGGCAAGCCTGACCGATCGGATGGATACCCGCACGATCTACCTGGCTTCCGCCGCGTGGGCGGGAATGGCCGGCCTCATGTTCCCGTTTCTGGCCCAAGGGTTTCTATCCGCAGCCATTTTGCGAGCTATTGCCGGGATCGGCCTCGCCGGCACATACGTTCCCGGGATGCGTCTGGTGGCTCAGCGGTTTGGGGCGGAGCGGCGAGGCCTCGCCATCGCGTGCTATGCAAGCGCCTTTGGCCTGGGGTCGGCGGTCTCGCTGGCCCTCACCGGCTACCTTGCACGCTTGGCCGGATGGCGGCTTGCCATGGGGATCACAGCGTTGGGCCCGCTCGTCGCCGCCGGGTTGGCTGGCTTCGTGCTCTCGCCGGCCCCCCCGCCAGCACTCGAAAGCAAGATGCGCCTCCTGGACAAACGTGTCTTGTCGAATCGGCCTGCTCTTTGGATGATCGCGGGCTACTGCGCCCACAACTGGGAGCTGTTTGGGATGCGAGCCTGGCTTCCGCCGTTCCTGGCCGCAATATTCGTTCATCGCGGCGTGACGGTGGTAGAAGCGAGCGGCCTCGCGGCAACACTGGCCTCGGGGGTCCTCCTGGTGGGGGCAACGGCGAACGTGGCGGGCGGCTGGGCCTCGGATCGGTGGGGACGGGTACGAGTCATTGTGATTTCGCAGGTTCTCAGCGCCACCTGCTCCTTCACCATCGGTTGGCTGTTCTCTGCCCCTCTCCCGGTGATCCTTGGAGTCGCCGCGATTTATGGCATATTCGTGACCTCGGAATCCGGGGCCCTCTCCACTGGCGTCACCGAGCTGGCCGAGCCATCGGCCCTGGGCGCGACGCTGGCCCTCCAGTCGTGCTTCGGATTCCTGGCGGCTGCCCTCTCGCCGGCCGCACTCGGCTTCATGCTTGACCGGCTCCAGGTTGCCTCTGGTAGAGCCGCGGCCATTTCACCCTGGCAATGGGGACCGGCCTTTGGCATCCTTGCTCTCGGTGCGCTCATGGGGCCGTTAAGCATGCTGGCCCTGCGGCGAGCCCAGGCAGGTATGCACCGCCAGGGGTCCCCACCATCGAAGTCTACCTGACCGCCAAGATGCCAGGGCCCGACTGCAACTTAATCGCAGATATTGCAGAGATCGCTCTCCACTTGGACCAATCTGCGTACCCTGCCAAATCTGCGGTTCTGTTTGTGGGTGAAGGCTTATGGTTGTAGGGGACTAGGCAGAGGTTAGCGCTTTCTCAAGGTCCATACTTATCTTACGGGTATACCGCTCGATCTCTCGGAAGTAGTCCAGCATGGCCAGGAAGACCGAAGAGGCGCGGGCCACGCAGACCCCGCGCAGCAACCGCTCTTGATGGCCGAGGGCGGCCTGATCACTGAAGGCCTGAAAATGCTGTCCTTCCTCCCGCACTATGGAAAGGCTCGCCCGCTCGCCGCTCCGGATCACAGCCGCAACCTTGTCCATCAGGGAGATGCCGCGGTTGAAGAGGCTCATGATCTCCGTGAAGGCTTGGTCACTGAAAGGGATCCCATCCCGATGGATGCTCTGCACGCAGCGGGCGAGCGCCTCCACCGAGCCGCCTATGCGCTCCAAAGCGGCCGGGAGGAATGCCAGGTGTTCGGCCGTTCCGAGAGACCAGGGAAACTCTCGGAGCTGCATCGCGACGTGGTCGGTGAGCCGCTTTTCGCGCAGGTCAAGCTCGCGGGCCAGGCCGCTCACCTGTTCCAGGGTCGAGGGGGAGAACTGGACAAAGGCATCCCGCGTGAGTCGGAACATTTGGCCGGCCTGGTCGCACATGCCGAGGATGGCATTCCGAAAGGCCTCGGCCGTCAGTCGTGGCAGCGGCATCCCCATGGCCCACCCCCTGTGCTACGCACCCTCTTGTCGGGGCCAGTATCGCGTCTACGTGTAATCTAGTACCGTCCGATGATCGCAACAAGTGGAAAAGCGAGTGCCCGGAGGGGCCTCGGGCGCGTAGGCGTGGTCGGCCATCTGTAGCGACAGGATCAAACTGGAGGGAGACGAAGATGCCAATGCCCCTTATGCGCGGGCCTCTCAACGCTCCTTCGGTGGAAGCCGCTTCTTCCAGGACTCCGGATCACTATGGAGGTGCATGGGTCTTGCGGGGTTGGGGACGTCGCGGCGCTATTGACTCTTCCCTACCTGGATCAGGTGGCTGGTCCCTTCGACTCGGGTGCGCTTTGCGCAGCTCGCCGAGTCTATCCAGATCATCCGACCCATGTGGACCAGCACCCCGGTCATTTTCCACGGTGAGTTCTACCAGATCACAAACGCCTACTGTGAAGCAAGGCGCACAGGCGTGATGGGGGAAATCTCCGCGAGCCAATCACGACCGGAGACCGGCCGGGGTTCCTATCTACCCCTGCCGTCCCGTAGTCAAACGAGTTTCGAATGGCCGGTCGTCAGGCGAGTCCCAGAAGCTTTTCAAGCCTCGCCTGGTCGAAACCGACGACGGCCTCGCCATCAATGATGGTGACCGGGGTTGCCCGGAAGCCACCCTTGATGAGTTCCTCGCGCGCCTCGGCATCCGCCCGAATGTCCTTCGCCACGAATTGCACACCTTTGCGAGAAAGAAACTCTTTCTCCCGGTCGCAAGCGCCTCACCCCGCTTGTGAGTACACGATCACCTGTTTCGCCATAGTCTGCTCCATGTCAGCGGGTTATGGTACCGTGGTTTTCCCCCGGGACGACGGAGTTTCAGCGACCGAACCGGGCTATTGATTTGGATGTTTCGTCCGGACTGGTCGTCGCGCCATCATCTCAATGACACAAGATTCTGATTGCCCCTTCTACCGGCGGCGGTATTTCCCCATCAGCTCTGCCTGGGCCAAGACATGACCCTGCATCGCCTTTTCTAGGTCCCTCTTGGTCGTCCTCGGGGGCAGGTTCAGCGTCGTATCGAGGGCATAGAGCTTGAAGAAGTACCGGTGCGTTCCGGAAGGGGGACAGGGACCGCCATACCCGATCCGCCGGAAATCCGTAGTCCCCTGCTTCGCCCCATTCGGCAGCGAGTCCTTCTTGGGCAGGTTTTCTTCCAGCGAGCGAGTGGTTGCAGGGATGTTCCAGATCACCCAGTGCACCCACGTCCCCCCGGGCGCATCGGGATCATCCGAGATCAGGGCAAAGCTCTTTGTCCCGGCAGGAGAGTCCGCCCAACTCAGGGGCGGGGAAACGTCCGGCCCATCGCACGTGTATTTCGAGGGGATCATCTCTCCAGGCTGAAATGCCGCACTCTTGAGTTCCATGCTCGCACCTCCTGCCAGTAGCATGGCAAACATTGCGCCAGCCAAACCCACAGGCAAGCTCAGGGAAGCCATCGCGTCCTCATCCTATGCCGAGCTCCATTAGGGTAAGCCCCGAGGCTCCAGCGGGTGCGGACATCGTGGCCTGGAACCTTTTACCATGTAACGGAAGTAGCGAAGAAGCGGCCGGGTCCCCTTTTTCAGCCGCGCGCCAGGGCACTCAGGGACGCCGTACCCACCACCGATGGAGGATTAAGAACAGCGCCTTCGAGAGATACCCCCGTGCCTGCGTGACGCTGTTCTCGATTCGCGCCTCATCGCTGATCGCCTGGATCGGCGGGTAATCCTCGATGAGCCTTCGGTCGTCGGTCATCGCGTCGCGGCCTTCCTTGGAATCGTTAACAGAACCTCGAACTCTCTGATGGCTATACCGATGTCGAGGCCCGTGGCCTCGCGCACAAGGCGGATGATCCGGCGGACCCCAGTCCCCGCCCTGGTCACGAGACCGGCATCCGAGAGACGCACGTAGATCCGAGGGTTCCGGACTACGTGTACCCCAGCTCGCATGGCCTCTTCGTCCACCGTGTTGGGCGCTCTACCCGGCGTATGCACTTCAATCCGATCATCAAGAATGAAGAGTCGCACGGGTCCATGCACCGTGTAATCCCGGTGTGCGACAGCATTCACGATTGCTTCACGCAGGGCCTCCTTGGGAAGCTCGGGTCTAGGCTCGGGCTCGAAGCCCTGAATCTTGTGTGGAATCGGGAGGTGGAGATACAGGAAGCGCTCGGCCTGATCTATCACGTCCAGAAGACGCCCCGTCAGATCCTTCCGGTCTGAGGGCTCGGTCGAGGTATCTGAGCCGGGGATTCGCGCCGCGTTGATCTGCGCGAACGGAAGATCGCGTTGCGGGTCGCGGCCAAAGAGAACGATGCCCGCGACTGTTGGGTGGTCCCCGGACAGGAGTCTCCAATTCCGAAGCAACCGCGGCCGATCGAACATCAGCTCAGTCTGGCCGGTTGTTTCGAGATACCGGTCGAATGCGTCAAGATCAAGATCAGCAAGGCCTAGGCGGGGGAGCGGCGTCTCATCGTAGTACAGGCTTTCAGTCGCCTGGAAGAGGCGAAGAAGTTCTTCCCGCGACGCCAGCCGGCAACCAGAGGTTGTACGCACGTAATACATGCCTCGGTTGGTTCGATAGGGGCGCTGGTCTCCTTTGGGAATGTTTATGACCACAACCCTCTTCCCGTCATCCTGAAGGACCTCCTGGACTACGGAAATAGGAGGCTCACAGTTGTTGAACGCAACGTTGTCCACCAGCCGATTCACCGCGTCTGAATCGTCTACCCCGACGACCTTCTGGTCCTTGGCCACGCCAACGATGAGCTGGCCACCATCGGTATTCGCAAAGCAGACCAGATCCTTGGCCAGCTCGTCTGGAGACTCCAGTCGTTCCTTGAAGTCCGTGTGGAGGTTCTCCCCCCGGGCGATCCGTTTCCGAAGCTCGATCAGATCCATCGCGCATTCCTCAAACCCTGCCCCCCATCGCTGCCCATGATTGAAAATGCAAAGTTGGGGTCGTGTCAGCCAGTCTTGCGCAGAGGTAGGCTGAGGTTATCAGATGTCCGCTGAAAAAGAAAGACTTGGCGGATTCCCCTAACCCGGCAGCAGGGCTTTTGCCATAGCCAGCAGGGCGGGCTCAGTGGGGCCGGACGATGTCCACTGGGCCGCGCTGAAGCCGCCCACGGGGCCCAAGGGCTTCTGAGGGGCTGTCAGGGCACGCAGGTGCAGCCCGCTGAGGGGCTTCGGGGTAATACGGCCCAGCGGAGGACACACCAAGGCCGCCGCTGCTCCTGGCGCCCTCCGACGGGTCAGGCCAGCAGAGGGGGCGGCTAACCCACGGGAGGATCTGTACAGGAAAGGTGAGTCCCAATCGGGCGGCGGCCAGTTTCTGCTGCTACGTTGCGTCAAAAGTTGAAAACGGTCTTCCGAACCATTTGCCTACCCACATCGAGCCGGCCTGCGCCAGAGCAGCGGTGCGCTCCTACCAGACCAGCCCTTCAGGCACGTCGTACAGGATATTTCCCTCGGCATGAGCCGGCACGGGCATGCCGAGAATGTACGCCAGGGTCGGCGCGATGTCCACGATGTTGACTGCCTGGCGCCGGTCCAGGTGTTGGACGCCAGGGCCTGCCAGAATCAGGGCGGCGTGCATCTCCGGAATGGCTGGCAGGGCGAGGTGCACCCCCGTGAAGGTCCGGTGAAGAATGGCCGGCTCAAATTCCTCCGGGTTCGGGATCCGGCGAGTTGTTCCATCGCGGTATTGCACATCAACAGGATAGACAAAGGGGTTGGCCATGTAGGAAGGCTTCAGTGCGAAGAGGACATCCCCCACCCGGTCGAAGCCCTGGTGCCGGAACACCCCCAGGGTCCCGGCCTCCTCCTTCCGAAGCGCCACTGCCACGACGTGTTCCCCGGTGTCCGGATCCCGCATGGCGAGCAGGGCCTCGATGATCTCTTCCTGAACCTTGCGGTAATCCTCTGGATCAACGATCCCGTCCGGATCCCTCCCCTTCAGATTCACGAAGATGTGCGCGTGGCAAGGCTCCAGGGGGAACGCCTTGGTCCTGGACCAGTCCACGACCATCTTGCCTCGGACATTCAGTGTAAAGCTCAGGAGCCCCGCCCGGGCCAGGTGGAATTTCAGGTACGGGTTCCGCTCGATCGCTGAGAAGCCGTGATCTGACACACAACACACGAGTGTCTCGTCCAGATCTACGACTTCCAGGATCTTGCCGATGCCGGCGTCCGCCTCCTGATACACCCGGCGGATGTGGCCGAGGATGGTGGGATATTCCTTTTCATCAAAATGGCGAGACCTGGGGTCGATGCCTCCATACAGGACATGCTGGATGTGGTCGATCGTGCCCAGCCAACTGAATGCCAGATGCCACGCGTGCGAGGTCAGCCCGTACCGGGTCGCCCTCGCCCACCACTCGCTGTGTGCAGTGAGCTGGTCCAGGTAAAAGTCGATGGGAACCCAGCCATCCATGTACGCCCAGGGATCATCCACCTCCATGTAGGGACCCGCGGCTTTCGTGACCTCCGCTGTGACCTCGGGCGGGACGCAGAAGTTCTCTGCGGTGTTGATGGCGCTGGCGTATAGCTTCAGACGTGGGGTACCATCCACCTGCAGCAGGTGGAAGTAAAAGCGGCCGCGCCGCGACCCGTCCCGCGCCTCGAAGGTCTCGATGATCCAGTCACTCCGTTCGCCCTGACGCAGCCGGGCCAGCGGGGCAGAGGCATCCTTTGTCCGGCAGACCAGCGCCTGGTCATACCCCTTCCCCTCGGAGTCCAGGATGGCCACGTGGTACGTCACCCCGGTCGCGTATATGGGGGGAACGTCGATTTGGACTTCCAGAGGCGTGCTGGATGACTTGGGCAGGTTGCTCCATCCCGTTGCGGGACCGGGTGTGACGAGGACGGCGCGTCCCGGGACCTGGTTACACCGATGCCCTACCGTCGCGAAGAGCGAACTGCTGGCGATATCCCAGAGCGGCATGTAGAAGTAGCGGAACGGCGGGTTGAGTGCCGCTCCAATCTGGACGCCGTTCTCGATCCCGAGCGGCCAGGTCACCGGCCAGTTGACGAGGAGAGTCCGCTTGCCCACCCGCGCCCCCGTCTCCCAGAGCGTCTCCGCCTTGAGCATGCGCCGGTCGAAGGAGGTGTGCCATTTCTCTAGCGGCTCGCCCGGCAGGTGCACCATCAGGCTGGGGATGCCCGCCGTCCCCGGGCCTGCCCCGCTGGTGATGGCGGCCCAGGCGGCAGCGGTCAACGGTGGAAACGTCGTGATGACCCTGGCGAACGTGCCCCGCGAGATGAGCCGGGCGATGTTGGGAAGGTTTCCTTCCTTAGCAAATCTGCGAATGAGGTCTGGCAGGGCCGCGTCCAGTCCCAGCATGAGCAACTTCTTCGGTCGTGTCGGCATGTGTGAACCTCACCTGTGACTGGGCCCCCCGCGGAGGGGGTCCGGACAGCCAGACAGCCCATAAATGTGTATGTCTCTTTCGGCCTCGCTCGTCGTCCAGGCACCCATCAGCGCCGTCCGGCCTTGATGGCCCCGAGGGTCAGGCCATGGACGATGTGGCGCTGCGCGGCGAGCGCGATCACGATGACGGGCACCATGATCATCGTGCCGCTGGCGGTGAACGCGCCCCAGAGGTGCTCCTCCGTGGAGATGAAGCCGAACAAGGCCACGGTCGCGGTCCGCGTCTGGTTGCCGGTGAGCACGGCCGCGTAGAGGAACTCATTCCAAGCGTTGATGAAGGAGAAAACGGCCGTCACCGCCACACCGCCCCGAACCTGCGGGAGCACGATCCGCCAGAACGCCGTGAACCGGCTGGCGCCGTCCACGGCCGCGGCCTCCTCCAGCTCGCGCGGCAGCTCCTCGAAGTAGGTGATCAG
>Ga0315314_1002091_pt1 | contig 16888 bp, 14 predicted proteins | sample TDP9_MG_FD_203631 | JGI IMG/M metagenome (GOLD analysis project Ga0315314, IMG submission 203631) | Freshwater sediment microbial communities from Lake Towuti, South Sulawesi, Indonesia - TDP9 | ecosystem: Environmental > Aquatic > Freshwater > Lake > Sediment | place: Indonesia: South Sulawesi...
GGAGATATGGCCGGGGTAGGTGTACATGATGCGCAGCCAGTTAAGTTCCGGGACGGAGGCTAAGATGTCTTCGATGAGGGGCGGGAGGCCATCCTTTACCCCTCGGTCGCACCCGTAGGCTGTGGTGTCCTGGGCGATGAGGATCAGTTCCTTAACCCCCTGGCTTACTAACTGGCGGGCCTCTTCGAGGATATTATGTTGAGGCTTGCTCATGTACGGGCCTTTGATTTGGGGGATGGAGCAGAAGGCGCAGGGGGCGGAGCAGCCGTCGGCGATCTTTATGTAGGCGGTGGCAGAATTGGCCTGGCGGGCCACGGGGTGGGAGGCCACATAGCGGGCGGTCGAGGGGGGCAACTGGAGAACGGGGGTTCGCCCTCTTCTAGTAGGTAAAGCCTCTACGAGTCTGACTATCTCCGGCCACCGCTGGGTACCGATTATGGCGTCGATGCCCGGCGCCTCTTGGAGTAGGTCCGTGCCGTACCGCTGGGAGAGGCAGCCGGCGGCGATGAGGTATTGAAAGGGCTGCTTTTCTTGGGCGAAAACCTGGAGGGCGGTTAGCGATTCCGCCTTCGCCAGATCGATGAAGCCGCAGGTATTGACGATAAGGAGGTCAGCCTGGGAGGCCTGGTCCGTGGGCTCATAGCCGGCCTGGCGGAGGAGTTCCCTCATCCCCTCCGAATCGACGGCGTTCTTGGGACAGCCTAGGGTCAAGAGATAGAAGCGCATCTTGTTACCCGTAGATGGCCAGACAAGGATGAATCACTCCGTGGGGGTAGGTGAGGGGGAGAGGGTAGCCGTGATGGTAGGAGTGGCGGTGATGGTGGGAGTGGCGGTCATGGTTGGCGTCTCGGTCAGAGTGGGGGTGAAGAGGGGGCCGATGGCGGGCGTAGGGGTGAGACACTCTCTCCACTCCACATCCACCACCTCACCTGCCTTTCCCAGGGGGGGCATCTCCTGGCCGCAGAGGACGGCCCGCACCCCAGCGGCGCTACCCACATGTAAGGCTATTACCTCGTTTGCGGACCAAGTCCGGCTCTCCCCGGCGTCGAGAAGCCCTCGGAAGACCTCCTCCCCGTCAACTGTGACCTCCAGCCAGGTCCTGGTGAGGATCTCGATCTCCAGATGTAGGCCGGTGATGGCCACCTCAGTAGGGGTAAAGGTGGGGCTGGGCGATGGAGTGGTGGTTGCTGTTGCCTCCAAGGTGGGGAGAGAGGCTTGCACCGTCGGCGTGGCCAGGAGGGGGGTGAGGATGGGGGCCAGGTATTGGCGGTAGCCCCAGAAACCGAGAAAGCCTAAGGCGATGAATATCACCAAGATGACGATGAGGTCGGGGGAGAGGAAGGGAGGGGAGGCTAAGGCTTGGGAGGCTGGGGGGATGGGGGTGGGGGATACCTCTTCTTCACCGAAGAGGCGCATAACCTGGCTTGTATCTAACCCCAAGTAGCGAGCGTAGTTGTTCAAGAGCCCCTTAGTATAGATGCGGTCGGGGAGGATAGTACCATCTTCCTCCTCTAGGGCCTTAATGAGCCTCTCGCGGATCTTAGTCTCCTTTTCCACTTCTGCCGGGGAGAGCCCCTTCCGCTCCCTGGCTTCGCGGAGCATATCGCCTAGTTCACCCACAACCTCATCTCCTCATTAAGAGGGGACGATTTTTGAGCAGTTGTCCCCTTGCTGGAAGGCAGGCCAAATATAGACCCTCCCTTCTCAAAAGTCAAGCCTATATCTGGCTTGACCAGATTTGGTGTTGTGCTATAATATGCGCTGAATAAGGGGCGAGATACGAGTATGAGGGATTACAAAGAGAAGGGCCAAGGTTCCAACCCTTGGTTTGGGATATTCTTCGGTAGCCTCTTCACCATCTTTATCATAGGGGGGATCTTCTGCGCCTACCTTTTCTACTCCTCGGTGCGGGAGGTTGTGGCCCGGGCTGGGCTTCAGACTTTCGTCAATGTGCCCATATTCCGGCCTCGGGAGAGCGATGTAGAGGAGCCGAATATAACCCAGGGAGAGAGGGTGAACATCCTCCTCTTGGGGGTGGATCAACGGCCCCAGGAAGCGGGCCCCTGTCGCACCGACACCATGATAGTGGTGACCGTGGATCCAGCCACCAATACCGCGGGGATGCTCTCTATCCCCCGGGATCTATATGTGGAGATACCGGGATACGGCCTGAACCGGATCAACGTGGCCCATTTCCTAGGGGATCGGGATAATTACCCGGGAGGAGGGCCGGCTTTGGCCAAGAAGACGGCTCAGTACAATCTGGGCGTTCCCATCCATTATTACATCCGCATCAACTTCCAAGGGTTCAGAGACATTGTAGATGCCCTGGGGGGGATAACGGTTGAGGTGGAAAATGAGATATGGGATGATGAGTACCCGGACGAGAACTACGGCTATATGACCATCTACATACCGGCCGGGGTTCAGCAGATGGATGGGGAGATGGCTTTACGATACGCCCGCACTCGGCATGATGGCAGCGACTTCGTGCGGTTGCGACGCCAGCAAAAGGTACTCTTCGCCATCAGGGAGAAGGCGCTCAGTTTGGACCTTATCCCTCGGCTTCCCGAACTCCTGAGAACTATGGGTTACACCGTGGATACCGATCTTGACCCCCAGGTGGTTTTGGCTTTGGCCCAGATAGCCCGCCAGATCGAGAAGGAGGATATCAAATCTGCCGTGATCGATGAGACGATGGTCGTTCCTGTCATACTACCTGATACCGGCGCTAACGTCCTCTACCCTCTGCGGGACAAGATAGCTGAGGTGGTGGAGGAGATATTCTCCTCCCCGGCGGAAGGCGAAGAATGAGATGACCTTCGACCGTTATGAGGCCCTCAGAGGCTGGGCTGAAAAGAGGGTTTCGTCCTCCGGTGAGATGCCGGAGATTTCTATTGCTCTGGGCAGTTGTAGTCTAGCGGTGGGGGCTCGTGAGGTCTTTCGAGCCGCCGACGAGGTGCTGCGGCGGGAAGGGCTTCAGGCCCAGCTCCGCAAGACCGGCTGCCCTGGCCTTTGCGGCGACGAGGTGCTGGTGAGCATCGCCAAGCCTGGTTATCCCCCTATTACCTATCGAAGAATGGCCCCTCTTTCTCTTCAGGAATTGGTACTCGATTACCTGAAAGGCGATGACCCCCGCTCCGATCTGGCTTTAGCGGCCGAGGAGCCCCTAGAGGGCATCCCTTCTTGGAAAGATCTGCCCTTCTGGGCGAAGCAAGAGCGACAGGTGTTAGCCCATTGCGGCCAGATCGATCCTGGCTCTCTTGCGGAGTACATCATCCGCGATGGCTACCGGGGGCTGGCCCAAGCCCTAAAGTTGACCCCTGAAGAGGTGATCGCCGAGGTCGCGAAGTCGGGGTTGCGAGGCCGGGGAGGGGCGGGTTTCCCCGCCGGGATGAAGTGGGAGTTCTGTCGCGCTGCGCCGGGGGAGGTGAAATACCTCATCTGCAACGCCGATGAATCTGAGCCCGGGACCTTCAAAGATCGGTTGATCATGGAGGGGGACCCCCATCGGGTGATCGAAGGGGTGGCCATCGCCTCCTACGCCATAGGTGCTGGGGAGGCTTATATCTACGTCCGGGGTGAGTACCCTCTGGCGGCGGAAAGGCTAGAAGGGGCTATCCAGCAGGCTCAAAAGGCTGGGCTCTTGGGAGAGGGGGTTCTCGGCTCAAGGTTCTCCTTAGAGGTTAAAGTTCACCGGGGGGCCGGGGCCTATATCTGTGGCGAGGAGACGGCTCTTATCGAGTCCCTGGAGGGGAAGAGGGGTGTCCCCCGCATGAGACCCCCTTACCCTCCCTCCTACGGCCTTTGGGGTAAACCCACGGTGGTGAATAACGTGGAGACCTTAGCCGCTCTCCCCGATATAGTCTCGAAGGGGGCCGACTGGTATAAGGGGTGGGGAACGGAGAGGTCGCCGGGGACGAAGGTCTATGCCCTCTTGGGAGATATTCGTCGTCCTCTAGCCTTCGAGGCCCCCTTGGGGTTGACTCTCAAGGAAGCGATAGAGGTTTACGGAGGTGGGACTAAGGGCGGCTTTCGATTGGCCCAAACTGGGGGAAGTTCCGGCACCGTAGTGCCCGAGAGCAAGTTAGAGATCCCCCTAGATTACGACTCTATGACTCGGTGGGGCGTCTCTTTGGGCTCCGGGGCTCTCTTGGTAGCCAGTGAGAGGAGAGATGTGGCTTCGTTTTTGGCCTCGGTTATCAATTTCTTCCGCGTCGAATCGTGCGGGAAATGTACCCCTTGTCGAGAGGGGACGCTCAGAGCCCAGGAGATTTTGGAGAGGCTGGCAAGGGGTCAGGGTGGGGAAGGTACGTTGGAGATGCTCGCTCTTCTGGCCGAGGCGTTACGCTTGGCCTCTTTCTGTGGCCTGGGGACGGCCGCGGCGTTACCTTTGGATACCGCCTTGGAGCATTTCAAGGAGGAACTGGGGCAAAGGCGCAGAGTCATCGAGCATAGAGGGGTGAAGATTAAGCCGAAAGAGGGAAAGGATGGGCTACCATCTCCAGATGTGGAGCAGGTTAGGGAGATCGTCGCCCAGCATAGAAAAGAGGCTGAGGCTCTGGTTGAGACCCTACGTGACCTGGATGGCCGATGGGGATACCTGCCCCGGGAGGCCCTCCGGGTCGTGGCCCAGGCTTATAAGATGACTCCCAGCCAACTCTATGGGGTGGCTAGTTTCTACTCCCTCCTCTCTACCGCTCCTCGGGGTGAGCACGTGATACGCTTGTGCGAGAGCGCGCCTTGCGAACTCTCTGGTAGCGGCGAGTTGTTGGAGGCGGTAAAGGGGGCGTTAGGCATCGATGTGGGCCAGACGACCGAGGATGGGAAGTTCACTTTGGAGACCACCAGTTGTCTCGGCCTCTGCGGGGTAGGGCCGGTACTGGCCATAGACGAAAAGGTATATGGGCGGCTGACGCCCGAGCAGGTCAACGATATATTGGACTGGTATAGGTAGGCGTCTCTATGGGCCAGATCGCTCTGAAGATAGACGGGAGGCAGGTAAAGGCGGAGGAGGGGATGACGCTGCTTCAGGCAGCCAAGATCGCGGGTATCTATATCCCTGCCCTCTGCGCCGATGATGATCTGGAGCCTTATGGCGGCTGTCGCCTCTGCCTCGTGGAGATAGAGGGATGGGCTGGCCTCCCTGCGGCCTGCACCACTCAAGCCAGGGAAGAGATGGTGGTGAGGACCACCTCACCCCTCATCGATAATGTTCGCCGCACCCTGGTGGAACTCATCATGGCCAACGGCCATGGCGATTGCCTTACCTGCCCCGCCAACCTGCGGTGCGAATTGCAGAAGGTGGCCGCCTATGTGATGCCTAAAGAGGGCCGTTTCTTAGGGGCGGAGCGTGGCTACCCTTTGGATGAGAGCAACCCCTTTTTCACCCTGGATATGGATAGGTGCATCCTCTGCGCCAAATGCGTGCGCACCTGCGATGAGATCCAATACCTCCAGGCCATCGACCTCGCCTACCGAGGGTACGAGACGAAGGTTTCGCCCGATTTCGACCAGCCTTGGGTGGAATCGATATGTGAATCGTGCGGCCAGTGCGAAGCCAAATGTCCGGTAGGGGCGATATATGAGCGGACTAGGCTAGAGGCCACCCCCTCGGCAGAGACACGAACGGTATGCGTCTATTGCGGTGTGGGTTGTGGTCTCTACCTTCTCACTAGGGGGGAGAGGGTGGTGGGCGTGCGGGGTGACCCCGAGAACCCGGTAAACAAGGCCCGACTCTGCGTTAAGGGCCGCTTCGGCCACGGCTTCATAAACCACCCCGACCGTTTGAGTAGGCCTTTGATCAAGAGGGATGGTCGCTTCGAGGAGGCCAGTTGGGATGAGGCTTTGAACCTGGTGGCCCAACGCCTCTCGGAGATCAAAGAGAGGTATGGACCGGAGGCTATAGCCATCCTCGGCTCGGCCAAATGTACTAACGAGGAGAACTATCTCATCCAGAAGTTCGCCCGTCTAGTGATAGGGAACAACAATATCGATCACTGCGCTCGGCTCTGTCACGCCAGTTCGGTGACCGGCTTGGCGGCGGCCTTCGGAAGCGGAGCCATGACCAACTCCATAGCCGATCTGGCGGAGGCAAAGGCTTTTTTGGTCATCGGTTCCAACACCACAGAACAGCACCCCATCATCGGTCTGGAGTTACGGGGGGCCGTGAGTCGTGGGGCCAGGTTGATCTTGGCCGATCCCCGAAGGATCGATCTGGCCCGTTACGCCACCCTTCACCTTCAGCATAGGCCGGGGAGCGATGTGGCCCTGCTTAATGGGTTGGCCCATATCATCCTCAAAGAGGGGCTAGAGGACAGGGGGTTCATCGCCCAACGAACAGAGAATTTCGAGGCTTGGCAGGAGGTGGTAGAGAGTTATACCCCGGAGCGGGTGAGTGAGGTCACGGGAGTGAAGGTCGAAGATCTTTGCGCCGCGGCCCGCATCTACGCCACCTCGAAACCAGCCGCGCTCCTTTATGCCATGGGGATCACCCAGCACACCAGTGGCCACCAGAACGTCTTAGCCTGTGCCAATTTGGCCTTGCTCACGGGGAACGTGGGCCTTCGCGGTGGAGGGGTGAACCCTTTACGGGGACATAATAACGTCCAGGGGGCCTGCGATGTGGGGGCCCTCTACAACCTCTTCCCCGGCTATCAAGCGGTGACCGACGAGGTGGCAAGGAGAAAGTTCGAGGAAGCATGGGGCCGGAGCCTCCCTAGCCAGCCGGGCCTGACGGTAGTGGAGATGAGTAACGCCGCCCATGAGGGGAAGGTGCGGGGGATGTATATCATGGGGGAGAACGTGGTCCTCTCCGACCCCCATTCTCGCCACGTAGAGGAGGCACTTAAGGCTTTGGATTTCTTGGTGGTGCAGGAGATCTTCCTCTCAGAGACGGCGCAGTTGGCCGATGTGGTGTTGCCCGCTGCCTCCTTTGCCGAGAAGGAGGGGACGATCACCAATACCGAGCGGCGGGTACAGCGGTTAAGACAGGCTATCCCTTCGGTGGGGGAGAGCAAGCCCGATTGGGAGATAATCTGCGACCTAGCCAGGCGGATGGAGGGGACGGGTCCTGCCCGGTGGGCGTATAGTCACCCTTCGGAGATAATGGAGGAGATAGCCCGTTTATCCCCCATATATGGGGGGATCAGTTACGAACGGCTAGAGAATGGGGGCCTCCAATGGCCCTGCCCCGATAGCGATCACCCCGGAACATCGATACTCCATGTGGGTCGCTTCACCCGCGGCCTAGGCCGTTTCAGCCCCGTAGAGCAGATGCCAGTCGATGAGGAGCCAGATGAAGAGTACCCTCTCATCCTCACCACTGGCCGCCTCTTGGAACATTGGCACACTGGCACCATGACCCGCCGTGTCCCTGGGTTGGAATGGTTGGTGGCCGAGGAGCGGATCCGTATAAATCCCTTGGATGCGGCCAAGCGGGGGATAGAGGATGGAGAGTGGGCGCGGATAAGGTCGCGTCGGGGGGAGGTGAGAGCCCGGGTCGAGGTCACTGAGGAGCCTGCGCCGGGGGTGGTCTTTATGACCTTTCATTTCGCCGAGGCGGCGTCGAACCTGCTGACCAATCCGGCCTTGGATCCGGTAGCCAAGATCCCGGAGTTAAAAGTCTGCGCCGTACAGGTGGAGAGGTGGCAGGGCTAATCCGCTGGTGATAGGAACCTCTGAGACCCGCCCTAGGGCGGGTTTTTGGTTTGATGTTTACATACCCCGCCTGTTATGTTATATTAAGTTTGGTGCTCTTTATAGCGGGGAGGATGGAGATGAAGGCGGTGGTGCTGGCGGGAGGACAAGGGACTAGGTTGCGGCCTCTGACCCTGGGGCGGCCCAAGCCTATGGTGCCTATGGTGAACAAGCCGCTTTTGGCTCACATCTTAGACCTCTTGGGAAGGAACGGCTTCGCCCAGGTGGTGATGACCCTCCAGAGACTATCAGATGTTATTCAGGATTATTTCGGCGATGGGCGTGAGTTGGGGATGGAGATCGAGTATGCCGTAGAAGAGGTGCCCCTGGGCACGGCGGGGAGCGTGAAAAACGCTGAGGAGTACCTAAACGAGACCTTCTTGGTAATAAGTGGCGATGCCCTAACCGACTTCGATCTCGCGAAATTAGTGGAATTCCATCGCCGAGAAGGGGCCTTGGTGACGATCACTTTATACCGGGTCCCTAACCCTTTGGATTACGGGGTGATCATCACCGGCAAGGAGGGGCGGGTTACCCAGTTCGTTGAGAAGCCGAGTTGGGGAGAGGTTATCTCCGACACGGTAAATACCGGCATCTACGTTTTGGAGCCTGAGGTGCTGGCGGAGATAGAGCCGGGGAAGGCTTGCGATTTCAGCCGAGACCTCTTCCCTCAACTGATGGCCAAGAAGGCTCCCCTATACGGTTACGTGGCTTCGGGATATTGGTGTGATGTGGGCGATATCGCTGAGTATATGAGAGCCAACTTCGATCTCCTGGAGGGGAGGGTCCAAGTAGGCGAATTGGGGAAGGATATCGGTGGCCGCATCTGGTGTGGTGGGGAGGTGGAGATAGCCCCCGATGCCCGACTTTTCGGCCCTATATATCTAGGGCAGGGGGTGAAGATAAAAGGAGGGGTAGTAGTCCACGGCCCCAGTGTAATTCGGGATCATACCATCGTGGATAATCGGGCCCAGATCGACCGGAGCATAGTTTGGCGCAACTCCTACATCGGTGAGGGGGTAGAGGTGCGGGGAGCGATCGTGGGACGCCAGGTGAGCCTGAAGAGCAGGGTGGTGATCTTCGAGGGGGCGGTGGTGGGAGATGCGACCATCGTGGGGGAGAGGGCTATGATCCATGCCGGCGTAAAGGTCTGGCCGGAGAAGGAGATAGAGTCCGGGGCCACCGTCAAATCCAGTATCATATGGGAGGCGAAGGGACGTCGGACCCTTTTCGGCCGCTTCGGGGTGACCGGCCTGGTGAACGTGGATCTCACCCCTGAGTTCGCAGCCCGTTTGGGAGCCGCCTTCGGAGCCACCTTGCCCCTAGGGGCCACGGTAACCATCAACCGGGACCCCCATCGCAGCCCCCGCATGATCAAACGAGGCATTATCTCCGGCTTGCCTTCGGCGGGCATCCACGTTTCCGACCTGAGGAATATGCCGGTCCCCGTGGCTCGCTATATCACCAAGGTCACAGGCGCTGCTGGGGGGGTGGACGTCCGACTCTCCCCTTATGACAATCGGGTGGTGGATATCAAATTCTTCGATGAGCGGGGCCAGAACCTGAGCAAGGCCCAAGAGCGAGAGATAGAGAAGATCTTCTTCCGGGAGGATTTCCGCCGTGTCTATCTGGAGGATATCGGGACCATCGCCTACGCCCCTCAGGTCGAAGAGCGGTATACTGAAGGCTTTATGAAGGCTATCGATCTCCCCGTCATCTGTCGTCCTGAGTTCCGTATGGTGGTCGATTACGCTCACGCCCCCACATCTTTGGTCTTGCCCGCCATCCTCAACCTCTTGGGCTGCGATGTAGTGGCCCTTAACGCCCGCATAGACGAAAGTAAGATGTCTATCCTGCCCGAGGAGTTCCAAAGGGGCTTGGAGCGGTTGCGTCTTATCTCCTCGGCGGTGCAGGCTGACCTAGGGGTGAGGCTCGATGTGGGAGGGGAGAAGATATTCCTCGTCGATGATAAAGGGGAGATCTTGCCAGGCAGCCTGGCTTGTGCGGCCATGGCTGTCCTAGCCTTGCGAGCCCATGCGGGAGGGGCTATCGTAGTGCCGGTCCATCAACCCACCATCTTCGAGAGGGTAGCGGAGGAGGTGGGGGGGCGAGTGGTGCGCTGTAAGATAGACCCCCAGGCCCTCATGACCGCCGCCGGTGGGGGGTCGGTGGTCATGGTGGGAGATGGGGCCGGGAGTTTCATCTTTCCTCAGTTCCATGAGGCTGTGGATGGCCTGATGGCCATAGCCAAACTGTTGGAGTTCCTGGCCTCGCAGGAGACCAAATTATCCCGGATGGTAGCCGCCTTGCCGGATTATCATATGGCTGAGAGGAGGGTCTCCTGTCCTTGGGAGGCCAAGGGGTTGGTGATGCGCCGCCTCAACGAGCAATATCGGGATCGCATCAGCGAGGAGATAGATGGGGTGAAGATAGAGTTGGGCGAAGAATGGGTCTTGGTGCGGCCGGACCCCGACAACCCTTACGTGCATGTCTATGCTGAATCAGGGTCCGATAGGCAAGCCGAAGGGTTGGCGGATAGATATGCCCGCATCGTGGAGGGGTTGCAGGGGTAGATGCGTCCCTTTTTCTTCGAGATAGGTGGTTTCACCATATCCGCCTATACCGCCCTGGTCGATTTGGGGATCATTTCGGGTCTCCTGGTCACCTCTCTTTTGGCCAGATGGAGGAAGGCTGACCTCTTGGGGACGCTAGATGCTGCCCTCGTGGTTCTAGTTTGTGGGGTGATAGGGGGTCGCCTGGCCTATGTGGCTCTCCACTGGCCATATTTTAGTTCCCACTTGAGAGAGGCTTTCTACCTTTGGCGAGGGGGGCTGGCCTTCCAAGGGGCTTTTCTGGGCGGGGTGGTAGGCCTCTTGGGGTATTCTTTCTGGTATAGGTGGTCGTTCTGGCGGCTAGCAGACCTTTTGGTGCCGGGGTTAGCCTTGGGCCAGGCTATCGGTTGGGTGGGGTGTCTCTTGAGCGGATGCGCCTACGGCCTACCCGCTCGTGGGGCCTGGGCTTATGAACTACCTGATCTCTACGGCATAACCCTTTTCAGATTTCCTACCCAGGCTTTGATGAGCGGGCTGAGCCTTCTTTTATTTATGCTCCTCATCCTCTTCTTTTGGTGTATCTCTCGGCCTTTCCCCGGCCTTATGGCCCTTCTCTACCTTCTCCTCTACTCTTTCGGAGGGTTCGTCTTGGAGTTCACGCGGGGAGACGAGGCCCTCTATCTGGGGCCCTTGCGCTGGAGCCAAATAGTAGAGGCCGGGGAGTTCCTAGGAGCCCTCATCCTCTTGAGGTATCTCTGGAAGAGGGCTCATGGGGAGGTCTTGCGACCTTGGGTCTTAACCTCGTCCCAAGGGGTGAAAAAGCCACCTCAGCGATAAGGTGGCTTCCTCGTTAGATGAAGCCTCTTCTCCTTTATGCTCCTGATTTCGAGCCCCGCTTAATCTAAACCCAACCTTAACCTTTCCTCCTGGGAATCTGTGATAAACTGAAAGTGAAAGGTGATTTTCATTGCTAACTGAATAGGCCTCCGACAAAAGGCAAACCCGTCGAAAGATGGGGCGCAAAGCACGGATCTAACGCTTCGAGCCAGGACGGCCGGGCTGCCGAAGAGGCCCCGGTTAAAAAGGAGCGGCTTTTGTTGCCTCCCCAAGAGGTAAAGGAGGTAGTCATGGGGCAAAGAAAAAGCCTGAGGATAGCGGTTCTCCTCGCCTTTTTGTTTACAGTCACCGCCGGGGCGGCCTATGCGGGCTTCGAATACTGCGGGGACCCGGTGCTCGATGTGGGCGGAGAGATCCTCTATATAATAGTGGGGGTTCCTGAGGCGGTTCTACCTCTCATCGATTCTGAGCACCCTATAAAGGTTGTCGTCCGCGTGCCCGAGGATCTGAAAGAAGAGACGGTTAGGATCGACTCAGATAGGCGCTTTAAGGTGAAAATAAGGGAAGTAGATGGCGAAGGCCGGATCGTGGTAGAGATTCAGGCTCCTGAATTTCGCCGCTTTCACGATTACCCCGTTCTTCTCACGGTCTATATCCCCTCCCTGGGTATCTGCTTTACCGAAGAGGGAACAAGTGATGGTGTGAGTCTAACTATCGGCTACCCCGCTTTCGGCGAATACGAAGACGATGAGGGGGATGACGACGATTAAGTTGTCATTCTTTCGGGGGCCGTGGAATCCAATCGAGGGAGGGGGGCGATGAAGCGTCTGTCGATTTTGGCAAGGCTTTTTGTGGGGGGAACGATCCTCGCCGGAATGATAACCCTTTTCTTGATCCGCCCGGCGATCAGTTTCAACCAGCCCAAAGAAATAGCCACCATTCTACTTTTGGGCTCTATGCTGGTTGTGGCTGGATTGTTCCCCATCCCTTTGTATAAGTCCAAATGGAACGTTTCTACGGCGGTTGAGTTCGCCGCCATTTTGATTTTGAGCCCAGGGTTGGCCGCTTGGACCGTGGGGGCGGGTACGCTCATCCACAACATCATCCGCTATAATATCCGTCTCAAGAGGCCCTGGTATCTTTCCCTTTTCAATACGGCTACTCTCTCCTTTTCTGCGGCCGTAGCCGGCCTAGTCTATCATTCCCTTTACGATGGCAACCCCCTTCCTCTCTCCTCTTGGGTGAATCTCATGGCCTTTTCCTTGGCTGCTCTTGTCTTTCTCACCCTCAATTCAGGACTGGTCGCGGGGTTGATCAGTTTAGCGGAGAGGAAGCCGGTAGGGTGGGTATGGGTCAATATGTGCGCCGGTATAATGATCCAATATCTCATTCTGGATCTCATAGGGGTCTTGGCCGCGGTGGTCTACTATGCCGCCTGGTGGATGGTAGCCCTTTTAACCTTTCCTATGGTGGCTGTTTATCACTCTTTGAAGAGGAGTCAGGAACTCCGTATCCAGACCATGGATGCCCTAGAAGCGTTGGCTGATACCATCGACAACCGCGATCGCTACACCCATGGCCATTCCCAGCGGGTGGCAGAATATGCAGCCGCATTGGCTACAGCGATGGGTCTTCCGGCTGAGGAGGTGGAACTCATTAGGGCAGCGGCCCGGGTGCATGATTTGGGCAAGATCTGGTTGGATCGTTCTCTTCTCCAGAAGCCTGGGCGACTGAGTGGGGAAGAATGGGCGGAGATAAAGAGACATCCGGAGGTAGGAGGGGCGATCTTGACAAAGTTCCCCAATTTTAGGTGGGGTCGCGATTTCGTTCTCCATCATCACGAACGGTATGATGGTCGTGGTTATCCTGGAGGCCTGGGGAGGAGCACCATCCCTGTGGGGGCCCGCATCTTGGCTGTGGCCGATGCCTATGATGCTATGACCAGTGATCGCCCCTATAGAAAAGCCCTTTCTTTGGAGGAGGTGGCAAGGGAATTTGAGGGCCATTCCGGGAGTCAATGGGACCCCGCCGTTGTTGAGGTCATGTTGCGGATAATCCGTGCGGAGGGGGAAAAAGAAAGGGAGTTGGTGATTTCGTTGATCGGTGCTTAGGGGAAGACCTTATACATAAGGGAAGCCACCCTCATTTGTGAGGGTGGCTTTTCGTCGCTCGTGGAACTCCTAGGTGATCTCGACCCTGGCCCCTGCCTCCTCCAGCCTGGCCTTGGCGGCCTCTGCCTCCTCTTTGTTCACTCCCTCCTTTACCTTAGAGGGCGCGCCCTCGACCAGATCCTTCGACTCGTGCAGTCCCAGGCCGGTTAGTTCCCGCACCACCTTGATCACTTGGATCTTCTGAGCCCCTATCTCTTTGAGGATCACGTTGAACTCCGTCTTCTCCTCCTCTTCGACAGGAGGGGCGGGAGCAGCCGCCACGCTAGGCATGGCCGCTGCCACTACTGGAGCAGCGGCGGTGACCCCGAACTTCCCTTGTAGGCTCTTGACCGAGGCGTTGAGTTCCAGGACGTTTGTCTGACCCACCGCTTCGACCCAAAACCTGGCCTTCTCCTCGATGGCCAAGCCTTTATAGGCCTCTACTAATTGCTCGATGGTTAACCTTTCTGGTTCCTTGGCTTTCTTCCCCTTAGCCATCCTGTATCACCTCCTTATTATTGACTGGATTAGATTCTAAGGGCTCACCCTTGGGGTTCCATCTCTTCCGCCCTGACCTGCAATAGGTAGATGAGAGCCCTCAAACTTTCAGATAGGACGTTGACCAACCCCACCAAGGGTGCCTGTAGCTGGGCTATCGTTTGGGCCAAAAGCGCATCGCGGGAGGGGAGTTGAGAAAGGGATATTATCTCCCCTTCGCTTATGATCTGGCTGCCCATCAGCCCTCCTCGTATAGAGAGGGTTTTGGTCTCGTTGGAGTAGTCCACTAGCGCCTTGGTTGAGGCGACCACGTCTCCATAACAGAAGCCGATAGCCGTTGGCCCGGCGAAAAGCCTTTTCTCGAAGGGGAGCCCTACCTCCTCCATAGCCAATTTGACCAGGCTATTTTTCACTACATGATAGCCGCAGGACTCCTCTCGCAACCGGTTGCGGAGGGTTCTCATCTCCGCCATCTTCAGCCCCCGATAGTCGGTCATGATAAGGGCCTGAGAGCGGGAGAACTTTTCCACTAGATCGGCTACGATCTTTTCTTTCTTCTCCCTAGAGATAGCCAATTGTAGTCCACCTCCTTACATAAAAGGCCCCTGTGCCCGCAAGCACAGAGACCTGAAAGACACGCCTCTAGAAGATATCTCTGCCTCGGCAGGCGATTAAGCGCTTCTGCACCCCTGCTGTCTTCGGCATATATTAGATTGGCAATAAATTATACCCCATTTCTATGCCGCTCGCAAGGCCAGGGCTTGAGGGAGATCTATCTTAACCCCTGGCCCCATGGTTGAGGTGAGGACTATCTTCTTGATATACTGCCCTTTAGCGCCAGGTGGCTTGGCCTGGATTACAGCCTCCATGAGGGAGGCTAGGTTCTCCAGGAGTTTTTCCCCTTCGAAACTCACCTTGCCGATGGGCACATGGAGGTTGGCGGTCTTATCGATCTTGAACTCCACCCTTCCTAGGCGGAACTCCTTGATCACTCGAGGTATGTCCTCGGCAGGGACGACAGTGCCTGCCTTGGGGTTGGGCATGAGCCCTCGGGGGCCCAACACCTTTCCCAGGCGTTTGGCTACCTTCCCCATCACCTCGCCTTGGGCAGCGATGGCTATGTCGAAATCGAGCCATCCTTTCTCTATCTTCTCGATGAGTTCATCGCCTCCTGTATAGTCGGCCCCGGCCTCTTGGGCTATTCTCTCCGCCTCTCCCTCGGCAAAGACCAGCACGCGGACCTTTTTCCCCGTGCCGTGGGGCAAGAGGACCACCCCTCTAACCTGCTGATCGGCGTGGCGGGGGTCTACCCCCAAACGGAGGTGAACCTCCACGGTAGCATCGAAGTTGAAAGGCGAGGTTTTCTTAACTAACTCGATCCCCTCCGTGGGGGAGTGGGATTTCGTTCGGACAACCTTTTTGGCCGCCTCTAGATACCTCTTGCCTCGCTTGGCCACCTATCTCCCCTCTTTGATCTCGATTCCCATACTCCGAGCGGTGCCCTCGACTATCCGCTCCGCCCCCTCCAGGTCGAGGGCGCTTAGGTCTTTCATTTTGAGTTGGGCGATCTCCCGTATCTGCTGGCGGGTGACGCTGCCCACTATCTCTCTAGGGCTCTCTCCTGAACCCTTCTCTATCCCCGCTGCCTTCTTGAGGAGGTCGCTAGCCGGCGGGGTCTTGGTGACGAAGGTGAAGGAACGATCCTGGTAGACGGTGATCTCCACGGGGATGATCATCCCCGCCTGTTTGGCCGTACGGGCGTTATAATCTTTGCAAAAGGCCATGATGTTGACCCCGTGCTGGCCCAGAGCCGGCCCCACCGGCGGAGCGGGGCTGGCTTGTCCCGCCGGGATGTGAAGTTTGATCACGGCCATCACTCTTTTAGCCATCTATCCTTTCTCCACCTGTAAGAAATCCAACTGAACCGGGGTTTCACGCCCGAAGAAAGAGACCAAGACTTTGACCTTTCCCTTATCGGTGTTTATCTCGTCCACAGTGCCCATGAAGTCAGCGAAAGGGCCATCGATGATCCTCACCGTCTCCCCCACGCGGAAGGAGACCCTTACTTTGGGCGTTTCAGCCTCCATTCGCTTCATGATCTTGTCCACCTCTTCCTGGCGAAGGGGGGTGGGCTTATTTCCTGAGCCCACGAAGCCGGTGACCCCGGGGGTGTTGCGGACCACGTACCAGGAATCGTCAGTCATTAACATCTGGACTAGGATGTAGCCGGGGAAGATCCTCCTCTCTACCCTACGCCGCTTGCCATCACGAAGTTCGATCTCCTCCTCGCTGGGAACGACGACCTGGAATATATAGTCCTGCATGGCCATAGACTCGATCCGGTTCTCCAGGTTACGCTTTACCTTATTCTCGTACCCGGAGTAGCAGTGTATGACATACCAGGCCATGCCCTCGGGCAGCTCTTCTTCAACCTCTTCCCCCGCTGGAGCCTCGCTCTCTTCTTGCGGCTCCTCTACTTCCCCTTCGACTTCAGGAGTCCCTTCGGTTAGGACCTCGGCCTCAAAAGCCCTCTCTTTATCTTGTCGTTCCTCTTCCATATCCTCTTTCATCTTATCAACAAGCCAAATAACTTGGAGAATGTATAGTCGATGAAACCCAGGGAGGCAGCCATGGTCAGGGTGACGGCGATGACGATGATGGTCAGGTTAGTGGCCTCTTGCCGACTGGGCCATGTCACCTTCCGCAACTCGGATCTGGTCTCCCGGAGAAATCGAGTGATGGGGTTATCCCTCTTGCCTTTGACCATTTAATACCCCACAATGAGGGGCGGGGGCCCTTTACTTCGCCCTCGCCCCGTTTCACCTTATTACTACCCTTTGGTTACTTGGTTTCCCGATGTAAGGTATGGGCGCGGCATCGTGGGCAGTATTTGTTCAACTCCAGCCGCCCTGGGTCGTTCCTCCTATTCTTGCTGGTAGTGTAGTTCCTTTCCTGGCATTCGGTGCAAGCCAGGATGATCACCATCCTTGCCGCTTTCTTGGCCATACGAACTTCGTTACCTCTCTACTCCCTGATCTTAGTGATGACGCCTGCGCCCACCGTTCGCCCTCCCTCTCGGATGGCGAAATGGGAGCCTTCCTCCAAGGCTACGGGGACGATGAGTTTCACCCCCAGGTTCACATTATCTCCGGG
>Ga0315314_1002092_pt1 | contig 16875 bp, 14 predicted proteins | sample TDP9_MG_FD_203631 | JGI IMG/M metagenome (GOLD analysis project Ga0315314, IMG submission 203631) | Freshwater sediment microbial communities from Lake Towuti, South Sulawesi, Indonesia - TDP9 | ecosystem: Environmental > Aquatic > Freshwater > Lake > Sediment | place: Indonesia: South Sulawesi...
TTTCCCTCTCCCCTCGCGGGAGAGGGCCAGGGTGAGGGGGATTAGAGTCACGTCGGATTCACTCACCCTCACCCCAACCCTCTCCCATCAAGGGAGAGGGAGTCCATTGTCAAGATACTTCCTGCGTCTGTATTAGTTTCAGGCTATAGGCGATGGGCGATAGTTAGTAGCCCTTAGTCATTGGTCATTGGTCATTACTCACTAATCATTGACCATTGACCATTGTTCATTGTCCATTGATCATTGATTATTGTTCATTGCCTATCGCCTCTTGCCTATTGCGTTCTTTTAAATCCACCCCCTCATCTTGTAATAGATGATCCCGCCATATTCACGGACCAGTTGCTTAAAAAGACTGAGGCGACCAAAGAAGTCATCTACGTATTTTTCATAAGGGTCTGCAGGGGCAGGATAGACCTTGAAGCCGACGTATTCGAAGGCCATGAGGGAACGTTTCATACGGCTGTGGGAGGTGACCAAGAGAACGCCTTTCCATTGCTGGGGCGGGGCGATCTTTTTAAATTCCACAGCTTGCTCATGGATGTTTTTGGAGCGCTTTTCCAAAAGGATATCCGCAGCCGGGATATTCAGCCGTCTGGCTTCCTGAGCCATGACCGCTGCTTCAGCCACTCCGATTTTTTCCGGAATCCCGCCGGAGAAAAGGATTTTTTTTGCTTTGCCCTCGAAATAAAGCTGAGCTCCCCGGACCATCCGGTGGGAAGAGATCAGGCTTAAATAGCGGCCCTTATCGATTCCACCCGAGAGAACCACGATGACATCGGCTTTGCGAATATCTTCTTTTACCGTCAAAGGCCTTAACATATAGCGGGTCAGAGGGGTAAAGGCAATCACCAGAACGGAAATGAAAACCAGCCAGAGAATTGTATTGAGAGTAGAAACGATTTTTGATTTCCCTATTGCCACTTTCTTTCTCCTGTGGGCAGAAAAAATTGTATAAAGAGGCTTCATTATATGAAAGGGTTTTAAAGAAGGCAAGTTTCAATTGCGGAATGGAGAATGCGGATTAAAAACAAAAAAAAATGGAGGCATAATTCCGAATTCGGCAATCCGCATTTCGAATTTGGTAGAGTTAGTTTCTCCTTGACAGTAAGGAGCCAATCCCATATAAATCACAGAAAAGATCAGCGGAAGTGCGAAACTGCCAAAAAGGAGGAAGAGGGATGGCTATTCTCTATGAGAAGAAAGACAGGATCGCCATTATCACAATTAACCGGCCGGAGGCCATGAATGCTATTGATCCAGAAACCAGCGAGGAGCTGGGCAAGGCCTGGATAGATTTTCGCGATGATCCAAACCTTTGGGTGGGAATTCTTACGGGAGCGGGCAATAAGGCCTTTTCAGCCGGAGCAGACCTGAAGAAAATGATTCCTTTCCTGGCAACGCTGTCTCCCATTGAACGGCGGGAGCGGGAGGAAAAGTTCCCAGGTTTTGGAGGAATCACCCGAGGGCTTAATATCTGGAAACCGATCATAGCGGCTATCAATGGCTTCTGCCTGGCCGGGGGCTTGGAAATGGCTATAACCTGCGACCTGCGCGTGGCCGCGGAACATGCCACCTTTGGGCTTTTAGAGGTGAGCCGGGGAATCATTCCGGGAGCGGGTGGCACCCAACGACTTCCCCGGATGATTCCCATAAGCAAAGCTATGGAGATCATTTTGATGGCTCAGACCATCGACGCTCAGGAAGCGCTGCGATTGGGGTTAGTAAACCGGGTTGTGCCTGCACCGGAGCTCATGGCCACAGCCATGAAGATGGCCGAGAAAATCTTGGAGAATGCACCCCTGGCCGTGCGTGCGGCCAAAGAGGCCATCATTCGCGGCCTTTCCATGACCGTGGAAGAAGGGCTGCGGCTGGAATCTTTCCTTCAATCCAACCTGCTCAAGACCGAAGATGCAGTGGAGGGACCCAGGGCTTTTGCCGAAAAGCGTAAGCCGCAGTACAAAGCGAGATGAGATAAATATACTTTCACCGCAGAGCCCATGGAGATGAAATAGAAATCCTGAATTCCAAGCAGGAATCTCGCTGTGGCGGGACTAAACAAACCCAAATGCTCAAATTTCAAAGGATCCAAACTAAAATTTCTGGAATTGGAATTTTGGATTACATAGAAAATATCTCCAAATCCCCCCAACCCCCCTTTATAAAGCTGATCATGTCCCATATCTTTTTGCTGGACACAGGGGGTGCAATAAAAAGGCCTTACATTCTATGGCAAAAATCTACTTAGATTTCAACTTGTTACTCTCCCCTCCCTTGACGGGAGGGGATTAAGGGGAGGGTGAAAGAAAGTGCATTTTATCACCCCCACCCTTCCCTCCCCCATCCAAGGGGGAGGGGATAACTTACTGTCACGACTATAGATTTCCATACCCCCTGTGTCCAGCAACCCAAGTTATGGGTAAAGATCAGTTTATAAAGGGGGGTACGGGGGGATTTTCATGGTTCGTGGGTGACGAAATCGTCATGTAAAATTTGTCTCGGATTTCGATATTCGGATTTCGGATTTAATTAAGATTATGCTCTGCGTTCTCAGCGTTCTCTGCGGTGAAGGATTTTGAGGAGGAAAGGCTATGTTGAAAGCGGATGATTTCTACAGTGCCTTGAGGGAAGTAGAGTATGCCAAGGTGGAGGAGTTGGTGAGGAAAGCCCTCGCCGAAGGGCATTTGGCTGCCGAGGTCCTAAATGGAGGACTGATTGCCGGAATGGGAATTGTGGGACGGGAGTTTAAAGCCCGGGAGCTTTGGGTTCCCGATGTACTTTTAGCAGCGCGAAACATGCAAAGGGGAATCGAAATCCTGAAGCCTATGTTTGCAAAAGGAGGCCCGGGCGCCAAAGGGAAAATCCTCCTGGGAACAGTAAAAGGGGACATCCACGACATTGGCAAGAACCTGGTTTCCATCATGATGACCGGCTCCGGGTTTGAAGTCGTGGACCTGGGTGTAGATGTTCCGGCTGAAAAATTCATGGCGGCCATCGGGGAACACAAACCACAGATCATTGGACTTTCTGCCCTCCTGACTACAACAATGCTGGAGATGGGGAAAGTTGTTGAAGCCGTCAAGACAAGCTCTCCAGATGTCAAACCCCACGTGATCATCGGGGGAGCCCCGGTAACCGAGGCCTTTGCCCGGGAGATCGGGGCAGACGGGTACGGTGAGAATGCGGTTGAAGCAGTGGAAGTCACGACAAAATTGCTGGAAAAGAGGGTGTAGGGTGTTGGGTATAGGAAGTAGGGATCAAAGACGCTATGCGCATGGCGCTAAGCGCTTAGCGTTTTCTGTAGTTAGCGGCGGAGGGGGCGAAATTCATGGCTGAAAAGGTAAGCGATAAAATCTCTCCCAAGCGGCGGTTTCTCTCCGGCCTTTTTGGGGGGCGCAAAGGAGACCGGCCTCCTGTGGGCAATCCCACTTCCATCATCAGCATCGAGCTGATGGAGAAGACTGGAATTTTCTTTCCTCAGGCCCATCTGGATGCCAAGTTGATGGCCGAACTGGCCGCAGCCGGCCATGAGATACTGGGTTTTGATTCCATCATGCCGGAGTTCAGCGTTCAGCAGGAGGCGGCAGCCCTCGGATGTGAGATGGATTGGGGAAGCCCTTCAATGATGCCCGATGCCCGCACTCATCCCATCCAGCGGATCGAAGACCTGATCATTCCAAAAAACCTCCTGGAGAGGCCCTCTTTGAAAGTAGTTCTGGAAGCCTTATCTTTGCTGTGCCGCGGGTATGGAAATGAGATAGCCCTCATCGGAAAAGTGATGGGGCCATGGACGATCTCATACCATCTGGCCGGTACGCAGAATTTTCTTCTCTGGGTCATAACCGACCCGGATAAGGTCCATCGCTACCTGGAGGCTTTAAAAGAGGTCACATTGCTTTTTGCCAAAGCCCAGTTCCAGGCCGGGGCCGATGTGGTCGTTCTGGCCGATCACGCCACCGGCGACTTGGTTAGCCCAAAGACCTATGAAAAATTCCTCCTTCCTGTGCACAAGGAATTGGTCCAACGGATCGGCGGGCCGCTGATCCTGCATATCTGCGGAAATTGTGCAGATCGCTTGCGCCTATTTGTGGAGGCCGGATTTGAAGGATACCACTTCGAATGGCAGGTGGATTCCAAAGAGGCGGTGCGGGCAGTGAACCGGCAGATGTCCCTTGTCGGGAATGTAAACAATGCGACTACCCTGCTGCGCGGGACCCCAGAAGATGTGCGTAAACAGGTGCGCTATAGCGTGGAAGCAGGGGTGGATATCATTGCCCCAGAATGCGCCGTTCCTCTCCAGACTCCCCTGCGCAACCTCAAGGCTATCGTGGAGGCCGCCCAAGAGGGTTATTAGGAAATCCCCCCTTGCCCCCCCTTTAATAAAGGGGGGTGGGGGGGATTTAAAAAGGGCCATCGTACAGGCTGCGCAGGAAGGATACTCAAAAAATTTGACATTTTTGGCCATTTTCTATAAAGTAGAGGGCACTTGGGGTTTTATGGGCGCTGCTCTCATCCTGTAATTGCTTCCAGAGTCTGATCTGCCCTTTACCTCCCTAAAGGATATCACTCCCAAGGGGAGTTTAGTAAAGGGCGAAAGGAGGTCATTCATATGTCTGAGGTCTCCATCAAATTCTTAATGCCTGTTAAAGTCGCCTCCATACAGAAGGAAGGGCCGGTCGGAGAGGTAGGAAAAGCTTTAGAGCAACTTTCCCAATTTCTTAAGGAAAAGAAAGTAAAGATTACAGGCGCTGCCACGGGTTTGTTCCATGACGACCCCAAATCATTTAACCCCCAGAAGGCGCGATATGAAGTTTGCCTTCCCATATCCGGCAAATTCAAAGAAGAAGGAGGGGTCAAAAGTAAGGCACTGGAAAAGGGAGCCTTCGCCTGCATTACCCATTCTGGGCCTATCGATAAACTGCCGGAGGCTTATACCACGATTTTGAAATGGATTGAAGAAAATGGCTATCGGATTACTGGCAGCGGGCGCGAAGTCTACCACAAAGGAATCGGGGAGGCTGGGGTCAGCCCGCTGGAGTGTCTCATCGAGATTCAATTCCCCGTAAGAAAATGATCTCTAATTTCTCTCTTGACAGGCTACCATTTTTGTGTTAGGGATGTGGCATAATAATCAAAATTAGTTTTCTTAACCCCATCTGGAAAGGGGGGATTTATGCAAGGTATAATGCCTATCAGCCTGTGAAAGGAGGTGGTGTCTCTTCTCATCGAGTTGGCTGCACAGGAAGAAATATTTAGAAGTTTCACTTTTCTGGAAAGGAGGGTAAGAAATGGCTGAATTTAAGGTCGATCCAGGGAAAATGCCAGACTGGGGAAGGGCAGACCTTCCTGCTCCCCCAGCATTTACTTTTAAGAATATCATTACGGTCATCGGACCTGGGACCATTGCCCTTTCCATGTCCATCGGCAGCGGCGAATGGCTGATGGGGCCGGCAGGAGTGGTAATGTATGGCCCGGCCATCCTGTGGATTACTACAGTGGCTGTATTCACCCAGCTCATTTTCAACCAGGAAGTCGCCCGCTACGTGATGTATACAGGCGAGACTGGCTTCTCCGGGTTCATGAGGACCGCGCCAGGCCCGAGGTTCTGGGGCTGGTTTTATGTAATTATTGGAGCAATTCATGTCGGCTGGCCAGGATGGGCGGCGGCTTCGGCAGCGGCCATTTTTGCCTCTTTTGCGGGGCATATTCCAGGTGCCGCAGATAGAGGAGCAATGCTGGCCTGGGGATATGTTAGTTTTGCGAGCGTGGTCCTGGTCTTACTATTCGGCGGGACAGTCGAGCGAGGGCTGGAAAAGATCTCTACCTTCATCGTTATCTGGATTGCTGTCTTCCTCCTGGCCTTTAATCTTATTTTCGTGCCCGCAAAGGTCTGGTGGGAGGTATGGGCAGGGCTCTTTCAATTTGGGGTAATTCCCAAGGGTGTGGACTATTTCCTCTTAGGAGCGTTTGCCGCCTATTCCGGTGCCGGGGGCATTGGCAATATTTTTACAATGAGCTGGCTGCGGGATAAAGGTTTTGGCATGGGAAGTATAGTAGGAGCCATTCCCAGCGCAGTCGGAGGGAAAGATATTAAGCTCTCCAAAATCGGCAGCGTCTTCGACCCCACCAAAGAAAGCAACATGAAAAACTGGAAGGAATGGTGGAAATATCTCTGGATAGACCAGGGGGTTGTCTGGGGGATCGGTTGCATCCTCGGCATGTACTTCTGCGTCACGCTCGCCTATGCCATAATTCCTTTTGGGACAAAAATCACCGGGGTAGCGACCGGAGCTTATCAGGCTGAATATATGATGAAATTCTGGAAGCCTCTGTGGTTCTTGGCCCTGTTTACCGGGTTCTGGATTCTCTGGGGGACGCAGCTTGCGGTTATGGATGGATACGTTCGGGTAGTAACCGACATCGTCTGGTCCTCCACAAAAAAGCCCCATACCTGGAAGTACGGGCAGAGGATCATTTATTACATCGCCCTCCTTTGCTTTGTGGGTTGGGGATGCATTGCCATCAATCTGGCCCAGCCATTGATGCTCATCATGATCGGAGCTAACGTTGCCGGGTTTATTTTTGTGTGGGCAGGCATCCATATCTTAGTGGTAAACTTCAAGCACCTGCCCAAGCAACTCCACCCGCCAATCTGGAGGGTGATCGTTATGATCGGCTTCATAATCTTTTACGCGTTCTTTGTGATCATGGCGTATGGAAAGGTTTTGAAGCTGATTTAATAAACATTTTTGGTACTCTCAATCATACCCCCTCACCCTACCCTCTCCCGTCAGGGGAGAGGGAAGGCTGAGGGGGATGTATGGAAAAAAGGGGGCTGCGGCCCCCTTTTTTATTCGCCAATCCACTTGCGCTTCTGAGAAAGGAAATCTTCCAGGAGGTAAAGGCCCAGGTTATTGGGGGTGGTGTAAAAGGCCCGGCCACGGTTGATCCTGGAGATCTGCTGGACAAACTGCATGAGGTGGGCGTCCTGTCCGAGCATGAAGATGTTCAGGTTAATCCCTCGAGAGGCACATTTCTTGAACTCCAGAAGGGTCTTGGCCAGTGTTCTCGGATGGGGAGGAAACTGGAAAAAGATTCTTCCATTCTCCAAGTGGGCAGTCGGCTCTCCGTCGGAAACCATGATGATCTGCTTGTTGGGAGCATGTTCCCGGCTCAGAAAAGATTTGGCCAGGATGAGCCCTTCTTCCATGTTGGTGTAAGGATTGTCCAGGTCCCAGTTGAGACAGGGGAGGTCCTTGTCCTTCAGGGGCCGGGCGTAAGAAGAGAAACCCACCAGGAATAGCCGGTCCTGGCGAAACTGAGTATGGATTAGGGTATGTAGAGCCAGGGCCACTTTCTTGGCAGCGAAGAACTTTTCATCCCGGGCCATGGAGCCGCTCATGTCCAGCATGAGAACGATAGCGGAACGAGTGCGCTTTTCTGTTTGATAGACCTCAAAATCATCGGGGCGCAGGTCCAGGAGACGGGCGCTCTTTGGGCGGGGTGAAGAAAGGGCCTGACGCGCGAGAGTGTTCATCAGGGTCTGGCTTAGGTTGAGGTGAAAGGGATCTCCGAACTGGTACGGCTTGCTTTCCTCCAGCAGAGGGTTCACCCCATTTCCCCGTAAATGTGTTTCATGATTGCCCAGAGCATCCCGGGTCAGAGAAGAAAAAATATCCTGCAACGCTTTCTGCCCGATCTTGCGCATTCCCTTAGGAGTGAGCAAATACTTTGCCCCCAGCTTCTCAATATACCCGCTGACCTCCAGCAGGCGGGGAACAGCCTTGAGGTTATTCCACAATTGATAGCTCTGCTCTCCTAACAACTCCCGGACCTCCTGGGCGTTGATCTTCTCCAGGTCAAGTCCCCAAGATGCCCGGCGCAGCTCATTTTCCAGCCTTTCTAAGCGTTTCAGCTCCTCCATGGCCGAGGAATTCAAAGGAGAGGCACAGTTCTGAAGCTTTTGCTTCAAACGCCGTAACTCTTCCAGAAAATCATGGATTCCCTGGAGACCCGGCGATTGCTCATTCTCTTTCATCCCTTGCTGTTTCAACAGGTCGAGAGCCTTGCTGAGGTCATTCTCATGCAGAAGAAGGTCGGAGAGATGATCCAGAATCTCTTCGGCGTTCGCTCCTTTGGAGGAAATCAGTTCTTTGCCGTAATAATATCGATATCCAATCATGGCAAATAAAAAAGTGTCAGTGTCCAATTTAAAATCTTTTTGTCCTGACACTAATCACTGACACTTACACTGTATTTTATATGAGGATAGCACAGAAAAAGCCTAAAGAGCAAGGGCTTTAAAGCCAATTGACATTTCTTTCTTATCTGGCTTAAATTGAGCCACGTAAAGTCCGTACATTCACCTTTTTGCTCTCGCAGGGGAGGGGAATAATGTTCGCGGATTTCAAATGAGCTGTTAATGAAAAATGACCTCCAAATCCCCCCAACCCCCCTTTAGTAAAGGGGGGCAAGGGGGGATTTTCCCGTCTGGAGGCGATCCGTGGCGTGGGTGGCCAAGCGGCCAGGCGAATTGCATAGAGAAATTTAGGAGGGCATCATGGACTTCCGTTTTACTGATGAGCAGAAAGCCTTCAGAGATCAAGTGATAAAGTTCTCGCAGAAAGAACTTGCCCCTCTGGCCGAGGAGGCTGACTGGAAAGGGGAATTTTGCTGGGAAGCCTGGAAGAAGATGGGCGCCTTCGGTCTCCTCGGCCTGACCTATCCGGAAGAATACGGTGGAGGCAGCTCAGATGTGGTCACGGCCTGCCTGGCCGGGGAAGCCCTGGCTTATGGTGGGGCAGAAGGTGGGCTCTGCCTGGCTTGGGGCGCCCATACTTACCTTTGTGGGGATACAATATTGGTTCACGGCACAGAAGAACAGAAGAGAAAGTACCTACCCAAGCTCGCTTCTGGAGAATGGGTAGGGGCAATGGGCCTGACCGAACCGGGGGCCGGGTCGGATGCAGCATCCATTCGCACCACAGGGGTGAAAAAAGGAGATTATTATCTCCTCAACGGGACGAAGATGTTCATAACCAACGGTCCCATTGCCGATGTCCTGGTGATCATCGCTGTCACCCAAAAGGAGAAGAAAACTGCCGGGATTTCGGCTTTTATCGTAGAGAAAGGATTCCCCGGTTTTTCAGTTGGGCGGGAACTTAAGAAAATGGGAGTGAAAGCGTCCACCACAGGAGAGCTGATCTTCGAGGACTGTCCTGTCCCGGCTGAAAACATTTTGGGAAAAGAAGGGGATGGATTTTTCATCGCTCTGGGAACGGTAGAGTGGGACCGCAGCACATTGATGGCCCCCTTTCTGGGGGGGCTGGAGTATGCCCTGGATGCCTGCGTTAAGTATGCTAAAGAGCGGGTGCAGTTCGGCCGGCCCATCGCCTCTTTCCAGGCCATTCAGCATAAGTTGGCTGATATGAAGGTAATCATCGAAGCCACCCGCCTATTGATCTTTCGGGTGGCCTGGCTGAAAGACCAGGGTAAATTTCTGAACCCCATGGAGGCGGCAGAAGCCAAACTTTTCGTCGGAGAATTTGGGATGAAAGCAGCCAGCGACGCGGTTCAGATCCATGGAGGTTATGGCCTCATGCACGAATACCCCGTGGAAAGAATCTTCCGGGATGCAAAGCTGGGAGCCATCGGTGGGGGCACATCGGAGATCATGCGCCTGGTCATCTCCCGGTCGATTTTCAGTGCCGGAAAAGCAATTTAAAAAATCCCCCTTTACCCTGCCCTCTCCCTGAAGGTGCGAAAAAATTATGCTCGTGCCAAATTGCAGAATCTGGCGTAACATCAGATGACCTTTGCAGGTCCGGAAGCGGGAGGCGCTTAGCTTGGCATCATGAGGCAGTTATTATTCCATGGATCAGGCGGGAAAAAGCACCCCCCCTCCCCTTTCGGACCGACGGCTGAACGCTCTAATATAGCCTTCTCCCGCCGATGCTGCCTGCGCTCACCGCCCCCCGCTCCCGGACGCCAACAAGGGGGGGAAGGATTTAATCAATTTTTTCACAACTTCCCCCTGGAAGGGGGAGAGGAAAAAGGTGAGGGTGGCAGAGGGTTCAAGTAGGGGCGACCGGACTTCGGCGAGTCGTTCGACCCAGAGGCTCTCGACGGGCTCAGTCGAGCCGCCGGTCGCCCCTACAGCTGATGGCTAAGAATGGGAGATTTTGATGGATTACGAGCTCACTGGGGAGCAGAAAGAGTTCAGGAAAAACTTCCGGGCCCTCTGCGAGAATGAAATCGCTCCCAGAGCAAGCCAGGTGGATGCAGAAGGAGCTTTCTCTTTTGAAAACCAGCGCCGCTTGGGCGAAATAGGATTTTTTGGCCTGCCTTTTCCCGAAAAATATGGGGGCAGCCAAAAACCTTTTCTCACCTGCACCATCGCTTGGGAAGAGTTGGCCAGGGCCTGTCCTTCGACTTTCCTATCCTGCGGCCTCAGCTCTCTCTTCTCTGGGATGGCCATTCATCTTTTTGGAAGGGAAGAACAGAAACAGAGATACCTTAGGAAGTTAGTCAGCGGGGAAAAGATCGGTGCCTTTGCGCTGAGCGAGCCCCATTGCGGTTCGGATATGGCCGCCTTGAAGACGGAGGCCAGAAAAGACCGTGGAGTCTTTATCCTCAACGGCACAAAAGCCTTCGTGACCAACGGTCCCATCGCTGATTTTGTGATTCTCTTTGCCATAACAAATCCCCTAGCTGCTCCTGACCGGAGAATGAGCGTTTTCATCGTTGAAAAGGGGACAGCCGGTCTTTCAGCCGGCCCGGCCATAGAGAAGCTCGGAGCCCGTGGCTCGCCCACATCGGAACTGAGCCTTAAGGAGTGCGCCATTCCGGAAGATCATTTATTGGGAGCGGAAGGAGAGGGTTCGCGCTACGCTACCAAAGTCAAAGAATTAGGTCGCCTCGGGTACGCAGCCTACAGCCTGGGAATTGGGCAGGCCTGCCTGGAAGAATCGATCAGATACGCTCAGGAGAGACAGGCTTTCGGCCGGCCCATTGCTCATTTTCAGGAAATAAGCTTCAAGGTTGCGGACATGCAGATGTTCGTGGATACCGGTCGCCTTTTGGCTTACCGGGCAGGTTGGATGATAGACCAGGGACTGGAGGCCAGCGCCGATATTTCCATCGCCAAACTTTTTACCTCCGAAGCAGCTACCTGGTGTGCCACGAATGCCGTTCAGATTCACGGCGGTTATGGGTTCCTCAAGGGGTATAAAGTGGAGCGGCTTTACCGGGATGCCAAGTTGGGAGAAATCGGGGAAGGGACCTCAGAGATGCAACGCCGCACCATCGCCCGCAGCCTGTTAGGGGAAGGGTTCTAAGAACAAACGACATTCACCACATTTCTAAATCCTAACCAATTTCAAAATTTCTTAACAGTTTAACTTCTCGCAAAGACTCTTTTGCTGTTTCACCCCGCCAAATTTTATTATTTTTTTGCTTCGATCGATTTCAGGACGTTATCTTCGAAGCGCAAAATCAACTTTTCTTTATCTCTTCCATCAACGGCCCATTCTTCATAGAGAAGTCCTTCACGCTTTTCTGTCCTCACCTTCCCAGGAGTGCCTATCGCTTCCCTGGCTTGCTCTTTACTCATCCCCGTCCAAACCTGACCCTCGGCAATTTTCTGGCAAGTTTCTCGATCCCAATAAGGATACTTTTCCCATATTTTTCCCGCTCGGGTTTTCATGAATTCTTCATGGTCTTTTTGGGCTTTGGCCTTTTCCTGATGAATTCTGGATAGGACGTTTGCAGGAATGAAACCCGATTTCTGATCCCCCTGCAGCCAGAAGGTGATCAGGCCGACGATTAGGCTGGTAAGTAGGACAGTGGTTAAAATCCAGAAGAGTGGAGAGCGATTCTTTAAGAGATTGATCCATTTCCCCCCATCTTTCCGAGAGGAATCATCCATATAATTTTCCGAGACTGGGTGCTGAATTCCAGGCTTCGGGATTTTTCCGCAATTGGTCAGCCCGGTGGATTACTTCCAGGGTGGGCGGAGCCATCTGATAGGAAGGAAGATCTTGGAGAGCCACAAAACGGGCTTCTCGGGCATCGGAATCTGATTTCAGCTCACCCGCTCGGAGCCGACAGAGAAAATCCGCCAAAACATAATGGTACGTCACCCGACCATCAGGGTCTCGAAAGATTCGGTCAAGAATTTTAGTTAAGGCTAAAACCTCCACTTCCAGATGGGTCTCTTCGCGTATCTCCCGGATTACGGCCTCTTCTAAGGTCTCCCCTACCTGCACAACACCACCGGGAATGGACCATTGACCGAGGCTCGGCTCCTCCCCTCGTTTGATCAGCAATACCTGATCTCCCTGGAAGACAATTCCTCCCACTCCGATGATTGGGCGATCAGGATATTTGCGTTTCATGCCAGGAAAAGCACGCCCTCCTCATCGATGGGATGCATCAATTCTTAAATTTGGAAGCAGATTTTCGCAGATATCCACAGAAAACCCGAATAATACATCAATATTCCTGAATATGAATACATCTAAGGCAAGGCTACGCTCCGTCAATGGCTGGGTAAAGAATGCTATCGTTCCGCTCACGCTGGCTTTAGGCATTTGGAGGGGTGAAATCGTTACAATCTGCGTTTACCCTGTTAGATAGGAAACATCTAACAGGGTGAATCCGCGTCCCAAATAAAAAATTATAATGGCAATCAGACTTTGTCAATCTTTTTCCCTTCTCTTCCCAATTTCAGATTTCGGATTGAAAAATCGGCAATCCGCAACTTAAGGGTGCTACACTTTTTCCGCGACTTCGCGCGGGAAAAGTGGCCCCTGCGGGGCAACGGAAAAGCCTGAAATCCCCCCTAGCCCCCCTTTTGGAAATTGGGGAAGCGGAGATTTATCGCCAGGCATTTCCTTCTTACCAACATGTTGGTACTAATACGTACGCATTAAATAATTTGACTCAAAATCGTTTCCCTCTCCCCTTGCGGGAGAGGGAGTCTGTTGTCAAGATACTTCCTGCGTTTGAATTAGTTGCGCAGTAAGCGCCTAATTGGACACAAGCCAGGGATGAAAGGGCGTGATTCCTCGGAGAAAAGGGTATAATTTGTATTTTTGATTTGACAAATTTCCCATGCTTTTGTATAAAGGATATTACAAATTTTTCATGTTATCGAGTAGATTTGCGTCCTGAATTCTATCGGGCAAGTCCTCTCGCTTAGGAGAAGATTCAATTCAGGGGGAAGTTCTTCTTCGGATATGCCATTAGCAGACTCCAAAACCATGCTCACCCGAAACCTCTTTCCTTTGTCTTATCAACTTGCCAATATCCTGAGAAACCAAATCCTGTCTGGAGAATGGTCCCCTGGAACAAGGCTTCCCACCGAAAATGAGTTGGTTAAGAAGTACGGGGTGAGCCGACTTACCGTTCGCAAAGCGAAAGAAGAGCTGATCGCTGAAGGATTGATCCATAGTATTCAAGGCTCGGGAAGTTACCCTACCGAACCGAAGATATGGAAGCTCCATCCTTTCACCATTGAGTCCATCGACGACATCCTCACCCTGGGTAAAGAGATGGCTTTCAAAATTCATGAGTTCCGGATGGTTCCGAACTCCGAAGAAATAGCCAGGAAGCTCAAGAACCCTCAGGACCGTTTTATTTTCCAGATCATTGGAGTTCGTTATTTAAAGGGGCGGCCCATTTCCTATGTACACTACCACCTTCCTTTTGCCCTCGGCTCCCGCATTCCTGTAGAGTTGTTAAACGAGAACCCTTTCATTCCCCAGTTTGAAAATTTAGCCGGGATCCAGGTGGCCGAAGGAGTGCAGTCCATATTCTCCGGGCGGGCAAGCCACATGGTGGCTAAAAATCTGGGAATCCGGCAGAATTCGCCGATCCTGATCATGGAGACCCTTTATTTGGATCCACAGGGCCAGCCAATTGAATTCGTAAGAGCTCAGTACCGGGAGGAATTCCGTTATAACATCCGGGTGACCCGGAGGAAAATGGGCACCGCTTCTTCGCGGCCCAACTTATAACTCCAGTGGTCATGAAATCCTAAAACCCATGGTTCGGGCGGAGGGGCAATGATTGAGCTCACCAAAGATACCCAAATCGGGGCAACATTTTTCGGCAAAGCCAAACGGATTAGCTGGGAAAGGCTGTGGGCTTTCTCCGGCGGGGCTTTCACCAATGCCGGCTGGCCCGCGAAAAACATCCACACTGATCTTGAGTTTGCCAGAAGCTTCGGCCTGTCTTCCGTAGCTGCTTCCGCTACCCAATATATGGGGTATGTTGTCGAGCTCTTGGTCGGTCTTTTCGGAGCGCAATGGCTGTGGCAAGGGCAAATGGATGTCAAATTCATTGGTCAGGTCGATGCCGGAGACATGCTCACATCCAAAGCCCAGGTCCAATCCAAGGAGCCCCGGGACAGCTCAATTCAATTTACCCTGACTGTCTGTTGCGAGAAACAGGAGGGTACCAAAGTCTTGGTCGGATCCGCCACGGGTATGGTAGGAAAGGCGAAATTACAAACCCAGATGCTTTTCCAAGAAGCTTTGGCAGGAGCCGACAAAAAAGAAAAATCCCCTTTAGCACCATTGGAATTTTTAGTGACTCCCGAACTCAACCAGCAGTGTCTTTTTGCCGAGGAGGATTTCCACCCTCGGTACATAGAAGAGACCGAAATCGGCCCTCCCATTGCTTATCCTGGACTGTTGTTGAACATGAGCAACCCTACCCGCAGCCCCTCTTTCGCCCTGGATGTCGGGCCGGTGGGCATTCACTCTCGAGATGAAGCCTTTTTCTTTCACCCGGCCAGGGTGGGTAAAAAGATCAAGGTGATGTGGGAACGTGGGGAACCATACGTGAAGCGGGACCGCTATTATCAGGTTTTTAAGACCTCGGTCGTCGAGGAAGAGGGCTTAGTGGTCATGAAGAGAGTGTGCCACGGCCTTGTACCTCAAAGGAGGGCCTGAATGAAGCCGGGGCTCCTCATCTCCTGGCCGGCCCAAATATATCCAGATCATACGGCTGTCATCTTCGGAAAGGAGCGGTGTTCTTTCCGGGAATATGATCTCCAGATCAACCATTTGGCTCACGGCCTGCTCGGTCTCGGGCTGCCCAAGGGTACGCGCGTGGCTGTCCTGATGAATAACCACATGACTTGCATGGAGGTCTTCTTTGCCATCACCAAAACCGGCCTTCCTGTGGTCTCCCTCAATACCCGGCACAGCCTGAATGAACATGCCTTTATCCTCAACGATTCTGGAGCCGAAGTCCTCATCTTTGACCTGGATTTTCTCGGAATCGTCGAGGCTCTGCGCCCGAGGGTTCCACACCTTCGGAAATATATTGTGGCGCAGGGAAGAGTTGAAGGAATGCTTTCTCTCGGAGATCTGGTCAAGGACCAACCCGATGCCGAACCCGAGGTAGATGTGTCTGAGGACGATATGGAAAGGATTCATTATACCTCCGGAACCAGTGGTCGGCCCAAAGGAGTGGTTGTAACCCAGGGGCAGCAGCACCACCGGCTGACCCATGTTCTGGTCAACCTGGATCAGCCGGTGGGACCGACGGACATCAACCTGAACATTGGACCCCTCACCCATGCCGCAGGCCTCATGTTTATGGTGTATTACGTTAAAGGGGCTACCAACATCATCCTGGAAAAATTCGACCCGGAAAAAGTGCTGCAAGCCATCGAACAGGAAAAAGTAACCTCCGTGCTGCTTATCCCCGCCATGTTGATCAGAATGCTGAACGTGCCCCATATCCGCAGCTATGACCTGAGCAGCCTCCGGCGCATCTGGTATGGCACCGCTCCCATGCCCGCTGAACGCCTTAAGGAAGCCATCCAGATTTTCGGCCCCCTTTTCCGCCAAAACTATGGCATGTCTGAAGCTCCCCAACCGCTGACTTATTTGGGCCCAGAAGACCATCAGGTCGAGGGGCCCGAAAAAGTCGCCAGACGTCTAAGTTCGGCCGGCCGTCCCGCTATGGGAGTGGATTTGAAGGTAGTCAACGAAGATTTTAAACCGGTTAAACCTGGAGAAATGGGCGAGATTGTCTACCGTTCCCGCCATATGTTTCGGGAATACTGGAATCTTCCCGAGGAGACTGCCCAATCCTTCCGGGATGGGTGGTTTTTGAGCGGAGATATGGCTACGGTGGACGAAGATGGCTACGTTTACATTATCGACCGTAAGCACGACATGATCATCAGCGGGGGATTCAACATATATCCCCGGGAGGTGGAAGAAGCCATTTTGAAGCATCCGGGGATTGCCGAAGCCGCAGTCATAGGAGTCCCGGATGAAGTATGGGGAGAAGCTGTCCAGGCCGTCTGCGTCCTTAAAGAAGGAGCCGAAGTATCCGCCGAGGAGATCATCGAGACCTGCAAGCAGAATCTGGCCAGCTATAAGAAGCCTAAATCTGTGGACTTTGTCTCCGAGCTCCCCAAGAACAATTACGGCAAAATTGAAAGAAAAAAACTCAAAGACCAATATTGGGCAGGTCACCCGCGAAGGGTGAATTAATCCGAGAAAGGAGGGCAAGCACGATGGACAAACGGCGAATTTTAATGTGGGGAGTTAGTGCGCTCACCCTCGCAGTGTTTCTTTCTGTCGGCTTTGCGGGTTGGGCCAAAGAAGAAAAGTATCCTAAGAAGCCTGTTACCTTTATCATTCCCATGGAGCCGGGCAGTGCTATGGACAATATAGGGCGCCCCTTAGTCGACCTGATGCAGAAAGAGCTGGGGCAACCCCTGATGATCGTTAACAAGCCGGGGGCAGCGGGAACGATTGGACTGCGAGACGTTTACGGCGCTAAACCAGACGGCTACACCATCGGCATCGCCAACACGGTTCATTATGCCAAGCTGGTGGGATTGGTTCC
>Ga0315314_1002093_pt1 | contig 16870 bp, 10 predicted proteins | sample TDP9_MG_FD_203631 | JGI IMG/M metagenome (GOLD analysis project Ga0315314, IMG submission 203631) | Freshwater sediment microbial communities from Lake Towuti, South Sulawesi, Indonesia - TDP9 | ecosystem: Environmental > Aquatic > Freshwater > Lake > Sediment | place: Indonesia: South Sulawesi...
AATTGAAATCCCAATAGTTATGAATAGAAATTTCATTATTTCTAAAGACTAAGAAAGATGCGGGCGGGAGCAATTTGATTGATTCAAAATAAGTTCCATTTCCTATTACGAAGCCAAAGAAGAATAAGCTGGCAATAGCAGAGTCGTCTATTTTTTTTGAAATATCATTACAGGTCAAAATCGCTTTCACTTCTGAAGCCAAATAAAGTTTACCGTTACGTTGTGAGTAATAAATAGGCCGTAGACCATACCTGTCATTGACAACAACCAATTTATTTTCTTTCGCATCCCAGATAATTATGTTAAAAGCTCCATTTAATTTAAAAGTAAAATCGTTTCGATATTTTTCATAAAGGGCTAAAAGAAGTTTGGAACCGGAAAGAGATTCGTGAATGCCAATTTCATTTTTTAATTCATCGTAGTTGTAAATCTCACCGTGAAAGAATAATGTATAACGACCATCATTGCTATCTGCAGGCTGCAAATCTCTCTCAAATATTCCGTGGTCTACTTGACCTAGAGTTAGAGGACCCCTTACATAAGTCTCCGATCTATACCACTTATAATGTTTAATCCGGCAACACATCTTATCTAATTCTTTTAAACGTTCAGATCCATTTCTTGTTAATAAAGGATCTATTATCCCTACAATACCTGGCATACCATACTCCGAATTTTTCTTTACCTTTTCGTAATCATTACAAAAAAGCTCGAGGCGGGATTCTTACACCCCCTCTTCCAATACAATCCGATAAATCTTTCTAATTTTTACCATTTTTATGATTTCGAGACTTAAATGTCTCTATCTTGCTTTAATCAATAAAAAGTTGATTCCATAACTCAAAAGTTAAAAGTCTGGAGATAAGTTCTATATGATTGTATTTGCCTTTAATATGCTCTTCTAGGACACCTTCCACAGTTTTAACATTCAAAAAATTTCTACTCTGAATTTTTCTATCCAATAATGTACTGCGAATAAAGCTAATTAAATTTTCATTTTCCCTTGACCATTGAGCATACTTAGCAAGAAGATTAATTGACGGAGCTTTAAGATTCGTCTTGTTAATGAGCTTTCTATCGAACACCCGGATTTTCTTCTTCAAATGTTTCTTAACTAAACATAAAGTCATTCTGATAAACGTGTTAGTTGCATCAATAGGCAACCCGGTTTTTTCCCATGGAATTCCTGAGAGTTGGGGAAAAATCCGAGAAAAAGTTCGAGTGTATAGATATTGGTATCTTCTTTCACGAGGAGGAGTATTGATGATGAAGTCAACGAGGTCATTGTCGAAAAAAGGGCTTCTAACCTCCACGAAAGTTCTCTTAACAAGATTACCATAATTTATAAAGCGTCGCACATATTGAGTAGCAATAGAATAATCTATAATGCTACTGGCAGATGTGGACTTGCATTTCTGAGAAATATCTTCGATAATTTCTCTTGGGTAATCTTTGATTTTTTTATAATAAGAGTCTATGAACAGGGACTTTGCCAGGTCCATCGAAATTGGCTGGAAAAGATAGTTAGCAACTAACAACTTCCTTTTTCTTTTGAAAATAGCAAAGGGACTAAAAAAACTGCCAAAGGGTTGCATTCCATCAAGACAAACATCCGTGTAATCTCTTATCAATTCAAGTTTCATATTCCCTGTAGAATGGAGAAAGGATATCATTCCGTCTGTTATATTTACTATCTTTTTCGCACTATCAATAATGTCCTCTGGCAAGATCTCAAGGCAATGATGGTTAGTTCCCAAGGCATTCGATACTCGTTTGGCAATCTTGACATCATCCATATCTTCTGTTCCAAAGGTAACGGTATTTATTGGGCAATATTCTTTACTTATACTTGCTAAAATAGTTCTGGAATCTAATCCACCACTCAAGGGAACAGTAATTCTAACACCATCTCTTACATGTCTTTGTACTGCTTGGACTATAAGGTTCCCAAGTCCTTCTTCATAGTAGTCCTGAGTTTTGTCTTCTCTTTTATCCAAAAAATTGAAATCCCAATAGTTATGAATAGAAATTTCATTATTTCTAAAGACTAAGAAAGATGCGGGCGGGAGCAATTTGATTGATTCAAAATAAGTTCCATTTCCTATTACGAAGCCAAAGAAGAATAAACTGGCAATAGCACCGTCATCAATATTTTTTGGAACATCATTACAGGTCAAAATTGCTTTCACTTCTGAAGCCAAATAAAGCTTACCGTTACGCCGTGAGTAATAAATAGGCCGTAGACCATACCTGTCATTGACAACAACCAATTTCTTTTCCTTCGCATCCCAGATAATTATGTTAAAAGCCCCTTTTAATTTAAAAATAAAATCGTTTCTATATTTTTCATAAAGGGCGAGGAGAAGTTTCGAAGTAGAAACAGATTCTTGAATGCAGATTTCATCCTTTAATTCCTTACAATTATATATTTCACCGTGAAGGAATAATGTATAGCGGCCATCATTACTATTTACGGGCTGTAAATTCCTATCAAATATTCCGTGGTCTATGTGACCTAGAGTTAGAGGCTCTTTTGTGTATATGTCAGGCTTGTACCAGTCATAATGTCTTAGTAAACAACACATTCTGTTTACTTGTTCTAATTGTTTAGACTCATCCCGGGTTGATGAAAGATCTATCATGCCTGCAATACCTGGCATACCACACTCCAAAAAAGGGGACAGGCTACTTTCTAAATACTTACACTTTCTCTTCCCCTGTAGTCGGCTGGATTTCTTCGAATATTTTCTATTTCCTTACCACCTACATAAATTTGAGCTTTATCTTTATCGGGGACATAAAACGTAATACCCTGTAAATCTTTAATAGTCGGAACAAAAGAGCCAAAAACTGGGTCTTCCACACCGGAGATTGTAATAACTACCTCATCATCCTTGGTCTCATATGACCAGTTCAAATACTTATGTTTAAGATAATAATTCAATAGATTAGAAGTGGTAGTAATATAAATACTTCCCCTTTCGTATTCGCTTGCTAAATCCCGCAAAGCAACTTGTGTTTCCTCTGCAATCACCTGGGAGCAATCGGAATTTTTCCCTAAATGGGTATAGACAATCATATAACCTCCAGCTTCTTTTAGCCTCTCAAGCGTCCTTTTAGAAATTACATAGGCCAATCGCTTGGAGGTAGCGCCTTCCGCAACTCCTTTCCAATAGTTATCAAACCTTAAGAATTCATAGACCTTTTGACCATCGTCAAGTTTGGCTATTCTCACGAGGTCATAACTTTTGTGCATAGCATATTTTCTATTTCCAAAGACAGCTAGGACATTTTTACCAGATTCTTTCACCATATTTTTCAAAGAATCAACAGGGTAACGAGAATCGTAAATTGAGGAAAATGTTTTCAAAGTTATGGGCGCAGACTGGCCAATGACCGTCGTGATTCTGCCAAGCCAAACAAATTTTATCCCATAAGCTAATGTAATGTCCGAATGGTAAGCACTTGAGTCCCGGTGGTCGCCTAAACCGAACGTCCGATCATCACCTAAGTTGTCTACTGTTGTGGCGTGGTCAACCCATACATCAACTTTACAACCATTCTCGGTTAATTCTTTTATTGCTTCTATCGCATCTTTTCGAGTAAAATCTGGCTTTTCTCCATAAGAATGCATAAAGTCTATGTATCCACTCTTGATAAATCTTTTAATGACCCGAGCGTTGGCCGGGTTTGCCGAATAGTACGAAAACGCACAAGTTGACGACGCATACATCATGAAACTGTCCCCAATCTCTAACCCAACCCCTCTCCCCATGCTGGTCATTTCCTTACTGTTAAGGAACTTGTGAATTTCCAGAAATTCGTTTACTGTTGTAGTTCCATCAATATCGCTACAAATCGCCATCGCAGCCTTATAGGGATAAGGAAATTTACGTAAGGCGACCTTACCTTCGCTATTGTACGCTTCATAATAAGACCTATTTATATTGTAAACGTTTATTAAATAGACACTGGTAAACGCTAATATTACTACTGTAAAAGATGAAAGAACGTATAAGCTTCTTCCAAATCTTCTAAATCTTTTAGACTTCAGGTTAAATCCTTTCTCTGTGTTTAGCAAGAATTTTTAGACCTATCCAAAAGTGCTTTTTCATATACTCTGACTGTTTTTAGTGCGATATTATCCCAGGAAAGTTCCTGTTCTGTTTTTTTATAAGCATTCTCGCCCATTTTTCTTCGCCTTTCTTTGTCTTTTAGCAGTTCAATTATAGCTTCTGCCAATTTCTTTGGGTCTTTTGGAGGAACAATATAGCCTGTTTCTCCATTATCAACAACTTCTGGAATGCTTCCGACATCGGTCACCACTACTGGTTTTTTGAATGAATACGCTAAGGGAACTATTCCACTTTGCGATGCTTCTATATAGGGAAGCACCACAACACTGGCCCTTTGAAATAACTCTGCCACCATGTCGCCCGGTATGATCTTATTATGAATAATGAATTTTTCTTTATGCACCATCATTTCTAAATATTTTCCAAAGTTTTCACCTCTACCAGCTATCACTATTTTTGCTGTTGGAACCTTCTCAGTAATAAGTGGTTCTGCTTCAATTAAATATCGTAATCCTTTATATTCCCAAATCCTGCCAAAGAATAAAATCAAACCATCTTCTTCTCTTACATTACTTTTGACAAATCTTCTGTAAATGGAATTAACACCACGTGGTATAAAATGAACATTGTCAGTTGACCTATTAGATTTTTGCACCATCTCTTTCTTCAATTTCTCACCATGGACGATTATTTCATCTACATATCTAATGGACAATTTGTGTGCGAATGAGGGAATTTTTCGGGATTTTGCGTCACCAACATGCAGCACAACGTCATGAACTGTCGTAACCAAACGATATCTTCGCCTCAGGTATGGCAATACCAAGTTGAACCACGGATGTTCCCCCTGTAAGTGCACAATTTCAGGCTTAAAACTATTTATTCTTTTAATTATTCCATAGAGAGACAGTAGATTCGTTGGGTAGCGAAGCCTGGGTTGAAAATAGGGTTCTACATTTACATTATCCTTCAATACTTCTATAAAAGGCCTCACTTTATGTCGGGGTATAATAAGCATTATTTCTTCGAGTTTTGATAATGCCTCGGCCAATTGTATCGTATACTCAATATGATCAAACGTGTACAAGACGACTCGCATAATTGAATAATCTCCTTTTCAACAAAATATTATGGCTTCGAAGGATTGCGCCCACCTGAACTCTGAATTTGCAATATAGTTAACTCTTTATCTTTTTCCCATAGCCTTCTGAAAAGTTGTATGTCAGTTCGCGAAAATGTTTTCAATGGCAGTAAGAAAAGAACATAGGCTAAGGCCGAGATAAATATCAATAGAAACAGGTTAATTTGTCTAAGTAACAAAATAACTATCGCCATCAAAGCTGCGGAAATAGCTGGTTTTCCGGCAATTTGGAGGAAGTTCAGGTTGAATAGGTTTTTTGAAACAAAACTATATTGCAAACCCAAAAATATACAAATTGAGGCAAGGGTAGCCACAGCTGCACCTAAGAAACTGAATTTGGGTATTAGTAGCAGATTTAAGGCAACATTACTCATCATACTAATGAGGAGTGACCGCAAGTTTGTCTTTTGGTTATTGCTGGCAATCAAGGCGTGAGATAGCGTCATATTTATGGCATAAGGAACCAAGGCCCAAATGAGAATGCTCAAAGCATTTGCGGAAGCTAAAAATCTCTCCCTGAAGAAGAGCAGTATGATTTTATCGCTTAGAAGTGTGCTTCCCACAGCAATCGGCAACATCACAATAAACAGGTACTTGATTGATTTGGTGCAAGCTATCCTAAATTTCTCTACAGATGACACAAACAACATAGATATCATAGGTTGTAGGGCCATAAGGTAACCCACCGGGATTATCTTCCACACATTCATTAATTTGTAAGCCGCGGAATAAAAACCGACTTCTGTTGCCCCTTTAATTTTAGATAGCATAAGGATATCGACGTTCCAATAAATAGTGGCAAAGACGAAGATTAGAGCGAAAGTCGGAGTAGTCTTAACAATCCATTTGCAAAAACCAAAATCTATCCTAAAAAGGGGCTTTCCGATGCACCTGAGGACAAAGTATATACTGATAAACAGGATTAAAAGTTGACTTCCTAAAATTACAACCATGAGTTCCACTAACCCATAGCCTTTAAATAAGATAAGTAAACCAAGGAAGAGTTTGAATAAATTTCCCATTATAAGGGGAACGCTAACATATTCAAGTTTCTCAAAAGCTCTACATATCGATTGACAAATTAAGGCTACTGCTCCAGGCATCAACGAAAAACTGAGAACATAAATAGCCTGGGCAGTATCTGCCGGATAATTTAGTAAAGAGGCCGTTAGAGACATCGCTCCAGCCATGAGAACTGAAAAGAAAAATCCAATAAAAGAGGCATTAATCAAGTATTTACCTGCCCTTGACCTATCCCGGGCAACTTCTCTTGTAATCAGGTGTGAAAAACCTAAAGAAGAAATAGTCTCAAAGATGAAAAAAAATGAGATAGCAATAGAGAATTTGCCTAACCCAGAAACTCCTAATGTCCGAGCAACGAATAACACCAATATGAAGGAGCACGCTGGTTCTACAACCTGGGCCAATAACACAGCGCCCGTATTTTTAACTAATCTCTTAACTGTGTTCATTCACTTCACTTCCCAAACAAAAACAAAACCTCAAGACGAAATGTCAAAGTTACTAGATAATAGAAGGTTTTGTCTCGAATTCTATTTTTCTTATTGCAATAATTATGCCGGTGAAAAACCAAAATGTAGCGAATAGATGGTTTCCCAGGGATGCCGCATCCACCAGGCCATGGATTAAGAAAGCTGTGATTCCAGCAATAAGACCTATAACTATGGCTGACATTGAGCCTTCACTTTCTTTAAAATAACGCAATCCCTCTTTATAAACCATCCATATGAGCCAGATGAAAATAGCAAGACCTACAATGCCCATCTCTGCTCCGATTTGCAGGAATATATTGTGCACCTGGTGTCGGGTTATGGATGTAAGTCCCATATCCGTTGTGTCATAATCCTGCATAACCTCTGTGTAATTATTAATACCCACGCCCAAGACAGGATTAGCTTTTATTATATTCGACGCTACTTGCATTTGGGGAATTCGGGACTGTGCAGCATCGTAATCGTCGCTAAAGACTCGACGATTGACGATGTTTAAGAATCGAGGGTTCACAGTGACTACACTAGAGACAATAATCAAAATGGCGATAGTCGATATTGCAAAATTATTTAGGCCCGTTTTTCCCTTGGTTTTGGAAAAATTTAGCAATGATACCATCAGGATAGCTATTACAAAACTGGACCAGCCTGCTCTTGAGAGAGTGCATATTAGCGCACCAATTCCAACAACTAATGTTAGACCACACATTGACTTATAAATTCCTTTTATTCTGGAAAAGAGTAAACTCAATGAGATGGGAAGCATAAATGTTAGATACCAGGCAAAATCATTGTATGATGCCCAAGTACCTGAAATCCTGGATAATGGCTCACCAAGTCTTATAGACCCTAACTTTTCCGGACCACCCAATATACTGGGAACAAAAGGACGGTCAAACTTGTATTGGGCAAGGCCAAGTACACTTTCTAAAAAAAGACCTAAAAGTAGAAAAACGACCACAAATTGAATTTCTCTCCTACTTCTAATGTTATTTGCTATATAAAGGAAGCCGAGATACATCTTGACCACTTGCACTATCTCAAACAGGCTCAGTTCTGGGAAAGAAGCAGTTGCCATCGATAATGTGGCCATACCAACTAAACAGAAGAAAGGTAAGCTTATTCTGGGAAAAAAGTTAATCTTTACGTTTCTATTTCTCGCAATTTCGCTAATCCAAAGTGTATATAGAACCGCAAGTGTAACATCGTATAGGGATATTATGAATCCGGCTGCCCCACCGAGGTGTCCGCTATGCTGAATGGTTATATCCAGTTGTATTGGTAGTGTAAACACCAACATACCCAAGAAGAAACGCTTCACACCTCCTGTGACTACTGCAACAAATGGGACCATCATTCCCAGAATACCGAGGGTAGCCCATCTAGGCGGAAGGACGTTAAGTAACAACATAAATAATGCACAGAGTATTCCGCCGAGAGTAACAATCACTGTCCAGCCAAATCTATACCGTCCAGTTATTCCGGGGTTGGAAAAGTACATGGCTTTACACCTATTTTAGAATGTTACACCCAAACTTACCCGATGGGCGTTCTCTAACCTGTTTGCCAATCCAAAGGCATAGTTAATAAAATAGTTCTGATACGTGAAACCCATGCCCAGAGTCAACCCAGTGTCGTCAATGTTGAATTTATAGCCGATCCTTGCCTGAACCATCTCTCGCCAGTCAAACTCAAAACCAACTGCTGGAGTAACTTTCTGTTCATAAACCAGAAAAGGGAAATCTACGCTCACCAGAATTTTTTGGCTGCCAAAAGACCTCTGATAAGCGCCGCCGATAGCAATTGTTAACGGGAGAGAATCGCTTTCATCAATGAACTTAAGCTCTGTCCCCAGATTTCGTATCGCTAACCCTATATCCAGGCCTTCGAGCGGTGGATAATAGAGACCCCCAAAATCTACTGCGAAAGCTGTAGCTCTTTCTGCCTCGACGAGTCTTGAAGAGATTATCTTGAGGTTTATACCCATTGGCAAATTCTGTAGAAGCTTACGTGCAAAGCCAGCTACCACTACAAAGTCTTGCTCTGCCTTCGCCGTCCACTCTTTTCCGTCAAGGTCAACCAGCTCAATGTTTCCAGCTGTGTAGTAGGAAAAAGCTCCTGCAAAAACTCCTAAACGAGTTGGCTGACCATAAAGGAGGCTCATAAAGCTATCGTCGGCTAATCCTCGCTGATAAGTGAATGATGCCTCTTTAGTAGAAAGAGAAATCAAGCCAGCCGGATTATAATGAAGAACGCCTATCTCTCCCCCAACTGCGGTATATGCCTCAGCCATCCCTGAGGCCCTTGCCCCTACCGGCTGCTCAAGTACAATCGCACCGGATGTTCCGGCTCCTTTTGCCCATAAGCCACTCGCCAGAACCACAACCAGAAAAATAGAAAGAATAAGAATTTTTTTCACCTTTTCCTCCTATTTCAGAACTGCTACCTTTTTGGTAGCTTTTATTCCCGGACCCTCTATGAAAACTAAATAGATCCCTGACGCTACCACATCATTTTTGTCGTTCCTGCAATTCCATTCAATGACATCTTCAACTCCCAACACATCTTTACTTTTCTCCCAAACAAGTAGGCCTATCAAGTCAAAAATCTCCACATTTACCGTTCCCGCAGCGCTGGGCCAGAAATGGATCTTTGCTACCTCGCCTTTCAGGGGATTAACATAACCATTCTGTCCTCCCTGAATCGTTACCCCGCCCTCTGCTGAAAGCTCGATAGTAACGTCCGGGGCGTCAAGAGGATTGGTTGGTTCGCCTGTTGCCGAACTATTCCAAACATCTTTTGCCTCAAAGTAATAAGTATAGTCCTTTCCTAGTGATAGTCCAATTTGGGTGTGCGTATAAAGTTTCCCATCGTTGTAATTCGCATCTCCTGAATTTACTTCGCTCATGGCAAATGGACTTCCGCTTATATCTGACGCACCTTTTTTAATATGTACCTTAGGATAACCTGACGCTGGAGCATCATTGTCCTGGTCCGTATACTTTACTCTATAAACAAAATTAGTATATGGATAAGAGCCAGCTTCGGGATCTAAGCCATCAGCAGTGTAATTTGTCTCTCCTGTCCAGGATAATGTAGGAGCATTGTTTGCAACGTCCGGCGCGTCGACAGGACTCGTTGGTGTGCCCGTTGCCGGAGTATTCCAAATGTCCTTTGCCTCAAAATAATAAGTATAGTCAGTGCCCGGTCCTAACCTACTTTTGGTATAAGTATAAAATTCCCCATCGGTGTAAGTCGTAGCTCCCGCATATAGTTCGCTCATGGCAAACGGACTTCCGCTTATCTCTGACCCGCCTTTCATAATATGTACCTTAGGATAACCTGACGCTGGAGCTTCATTATCCTTGTCCATATAATTTACCCTATAAACAAAATTGGTATCGGGATAGCCAGTTTCAGGGTTTAAGCCATCCAAGGTATAATCTGTTTCTCCTGTCCAGGATAGTGTAGGAGCTTGGTTTCCGACCGGTGCGACGTCTGGACCACCGTGAGGACTGGTTGGCGCGCCGGTTGCCGAAATATTCCAAACGTCTTTTGCCTCAAAGTAATAACTATAGTCTGTCCCCGGTTCTAATCCACTTTTGGGGTAAGTGTAAAGTTTCCCGTCGCTGTAACTCGTATCTCCTGGCTCCACCTGGCTCATGGGAAATGGACTTCCGCCTATCTCTGAGCCACCCTTCGTAATATGTAACTTAGGATAGCCTGATGCTGGAGCTTCGTTGTCCTGGTCCGTATAATTTACCCTGTAGACGAAATCGGTAGTGGGATAGCCAGTTTCAGGGTTTAAGCCATCAGAAATGTAGTTTACTTCTTCCGTCCAAGATAATGTAGGAGGACGGTTTGTGACATCCGGGGCGTCTTTAGCACTGGTTGGTGCGCCCGTTGCCGGACTATTCCAAAGGTCTTTTGCCTCAAAGTAATAAGTGTAGTCGTCCCCGAGCCCTAAACCACTCTTGGTGAAAGTATACAGTTTACCGTCTGTGTAATTTATATCTCCCGGGTCGACCTGCTCCATAGTAAACGGACTTCCCCATATCTCTACCCCTGCTTTTTTAATATGTAGCCTGGGATATCCTGCTGCCGGAGGATTATTGTCCTGGTCGGTATACTTTACCCGGTAGACAAAATCAGTATTTGGATAGCCAGTTTCAGGATCTAAGCCATCAGCAGTGTAATCTGTCTCTCCTGTCCAGGATAATGTGGGAGCAATGTTCCAGTGGAGATAATAAATGTCGGAGCTTCCTGAAGTGGACTCCGTCCAGGCAATGTGGGGTTTCCCAAAGGCATCCAGATAAAGGGAAGGGTCTCTCGAATCCCCGCTCGTACTTAACACATTTTTCGATTCCTGACCTGAGCCATCGACATCCACCCATGCTGCACCGTTCCATTTAAGATAATATATATCGTGTGTAGTATTATTTACCGAGACGCGCTCAAACCAGGCAATATGGGGGTTTCCTGAAGTATCTAAATAGAGAGAAGGATTTCCGGAGTCTAAACCACTAGTTTTTGAGACATTTATTGATTCCTGACCGGAACCGTCGGCATCTACCCATTCACTCCCATTCCATTCAAGATAGTAGATATCATAAGCTCCTGAACCAATATTATCCCAGGCAATATGGGGATTCCCCGAACTATCTAAACGAAGCGAAGGATTTCTGGACTGGCCAGAATTTTTTGATACGTTTATCGATTCCCGGCCGGAACCGTCGGCATCTACCCATTCACTCCCATTCCATTTGAGATAGTAAATATCGGCTGTGTCTGCAGTGGAATCAGTATAATTCACCCAGGCTATGTGGGCATTCCCCGAGCTATCTATGCAGAGCGAAGCAAATCCAGAATATGTGGTGTTTGTTGACACATTTATTGATTCCCGGCCTGATGAGCCTTTGGCATCTACCCATTTCAATTCACTGCCATTCCATTCAAGATAGTAAATATCATAGTTATTTCCTGAGATATAATCCTTCCAGGCAATATGCGGATTCCCTGAACTGTCTAAAGAAAGTGAAGGATAAAAAGAACTGCCAATGGTATTGGAGATATTCTCTGGTTCCTGGCCCGAACCATCAGCATCCACCCATTCTGTGCCATTCCATTTAAGATAATAAATCTCATTGTTTGCGAAAATGAAATCGTGCCAGGCAATGTGGGGATTTCCTGAATTGTCCAAACAGAGAGAAGGGTACTCGGAAGGCCCTCCATTTTTTGAGATATTTATTGATTCTTGCCCCAAACCATCTGCATCTACCCACTCGGTGCCATTCCATTTGAGAAAATAGATCTCAGAGTTTCCTGTACTGGTATCTTCCCACACAATGTAGGGAGTTCCAGAACTATCCAAACAAAGGAAAGGACGATTGGAATCCCCGGGACTCTTTGAGACGTTTATTGATTCCTGTCCTGAACCACCGGCATCAACCCATATCGCCGAGACAAAATTTGTAAGTACTAAAACAAAGAAAAGAGATGAGACGACAAGGTACAGACATTTTTTGAAAAATCCTGGCAACTCTACACTCCCTATTTGGTTAGCCATTCCAAAACCTCCTTTTCTTCTCCAAAAATTGTGTTTATTGACTCTCCGTAACTTACCTAAAGCTCATCTTTGGTAGCCGCAGACTGAAATCTGCTACTCCACCACTATTCTTATAACTGCCGCTTATATATTTTGTCAGGAACAACCTGTTTTTGTCTATTCAACACTACCCCTAATACATTGGCATGGTTATCCTCTAAGGTGGCATATACTTGCTGGATGTCCTCCCGCCGGGTCTTACTTGATTGGACGACGAGTAAGACTCCATCCATATGGGAGCTCAACACACTCGCGTCACTATACGGAATAACCGGGGGAGAATCAACCAAAATTAGGTCAAATTTTGATCTCAGCACCTGGATAAGGTCTTTTAATCTTTCTGATTCGAGTAACTCCGCTGGGTAGGATGATAAATATCCAGACGTGATTACTTTGAGATTTTCCTTCCCGGTGTTTATCATGCCTGAATCCAGGTCTACACTTCCCTGCAAAATTTCCGTCAATCCAGGACTTTGCATGAAGCCCAATCTACTATGTATACTTGGATATCGCAAATCTGAATCAATCAACAGCACTCTAAATCCGAGAACATCCGACATAGCCAGGGCTAAGTTAATGGCAGTGGTAGTCTTACCTTCATAATGATTGGCACTGGTAATTAAGATTGCTTTTATCGATTTATCTTGCGTGACGCGCAAAACGCTTGTTCGCAACGCCCTATATGCTTCTCCGGTTGGAGATTTCTCATCAGGTAGAGTTAGGAATGAGTATTGCTTTTTACTTTTTTCCATTTATATTTACTCCTTTCCTATTAGTACAAATCTATACTCCGAAAACTCAGGGTTTGAAGCCTAAGAAGCTTTTTCTTATCTTTTTTGGTGTTGAAGGAATAGTTCCTAAGACTTTTAAGGCTAAGTACTGTTCTATATGCTTAGAATTCCTTATGGAAGAATCCCGGTATTCAGCAAAGAACGCCATGCCCAGACCGAACACCGAAGCCATAACACCTCCCAGGACAAAAAATAATGCCCTTTGCCGTCTCAAAGGATAAGCGGGTGGAACGGCAGGGTCAATTACTCCTGCACTTCCCATTCCTCGCATTTCAGCGACTTCAGAGACGCGAGCCTCTTCCAATTTTTTCAATAGGAGTAAGTAGATTTCTTCATTACTTTTAACCGCCCGGGCTAAGCGAGCCATCTCCAGTTCCTTCTGAGGCAAACTCTCAAGTTTGGCAGTGAATCTCCTTATTTCCTCCTTGGTACGAACTACTCGTGGGTCATTCTCAGAGTAGTCAGCCAAGACGCCAGTTAATGAAGCATTAAGTTCTGATAGCCTACTCAAAATATAAGCTCTCTCCGCTGTCAAATCGGCCATTTTCTCCCTCTCTTTAAACTCTCGTAAAGCTCTGTCAGAATCGTTCAGTCTCTGCTGGGCTACTTTGACCTGTTCGGCAATAAAATTATGAGCGCCCCGAATCTTCCCAAGTGAAGCCTCATATCTGTAATCGATGTACTCTTGGGCCAGGGTGTTTATTATGCGCGCAGTTTCTATGGGGTCCTCTGCCTTCATGCCAATCTCAATTATATTGGGGCCGCCGGTTGAACCCACAAATAGGCTTTTTTGCAGTCCACGAACTGCCTTTTCAAAAGGACCCGGGTTGGTTTGAAAAAATTTATTAAGGAGGGTCTCAAGGAAAGATGGAGAATTGACTTTCTCATCTAAGCGAAGTTGCCTGACGACCTTTTCGGCAATAATTCTACTCTTTATTATTTCTTTTTCGTTGGCGATAAATGATGCTCTGGCACCATAAGAAAGAGGACCCGTCTCAAGATATGGTACCTCTGTTGGTTCTACCATAACCGTGGTAGAAACTTCGTAGACAGATGACATGTGAAAACTTCCTACAATTGTGACTATAAAGACACTCAGGAAGCCTGCGAGGATTAAGCCTTTTCTGGCAGATATAATCTGCAATAACTCATGAAAGCCGGTAGTTCTTTCTTCTGGATTTTCCATGCTCTGGTCCTTTCCGATGCGTTACGCAAAAATACGTTAGGCGTTATGTGGAAACGGAGAGAATCTTAATCTTTTGTAAGCCTATCAATCAGTACAACGAAACCCGTAATCGGCAATATTCCCCGAATAAAGTAGCGGTCGAAAATGTCCCATGCCGATTTTTTCTCTGGCATGTAAACGACATCGCCTGGCTCTAAGATAACATCTTTACTCTTATCGCCTTCGACTATGACCTTCTTCAAATCTACCTTTATCACTTTGGGATTCTTAGCCTCAGACTTTCGCGTTACGGTAACGCTCCGCAGGGCAGCCCTTTCCGTATAACCTCCTGCTTTAGCTATAGCTTCCAGGACAGTAGTTCTTTCTCCCATAGGATAAGCCCCAGACGTTACCACCTGACCCAACACAATGATTTGCCCACTCCTAATACCGGTAACTATAACTGTTACTTCTGGATTTTGTACATATTCTGACAATCTTTTAGTAATTACTTTGTCCAATTCTGCTGGGGTTAATCCAGTGGTATCCACATCTCCTATCAGGGAAAACGATATTTTGCCATCTGGTCGGACAGTCACAACTTTATCAAGTTCGGGGTGTTGCCAAACAGAAATCTCTAAGACATCTTCCGGGCCAACGGTATAAGACATCTTTTCTTCAGCAAAGAAAGGAGATGTACTTGCCAGAAGCAAGGCTGATACCAAAGAGACGACCAAACTCGATTTAGTAGACATATTTTTTAGACCTCCCTTCTGCAAAGGACAAGGCGCTGAACACGGATGGTTCACTCACCACTGGACAGCGTATACGAATCTAACAACTTAGACCGTTCTAAATTTTTAACCACCACATAATAATTAAGATAAGTATACAGGTGAAATATTACAAATGCGTAAAAAAAGTGTAAAGTTTTCTTGCACTGAATCCAGTCTTGATTCCTTTTTCAAGACTATTTTTTATCTCTGATGCGTAACTTAGAAACCGAACATCGGGAACAAGAAAACGGACACTAATGAAATATTTTGTAGCAGAAGGCTTTGTGCCCATAATGGTTTTGGTCGCGTAGGGGCGACCGAAATTTATCCCGATGTATCGGGATGGTCGCCCAAGGGTTTGTCCCCGTCCCGATTTATCGGGACGCCCATAAAGGGCTACATTGCACGATTTGAAATCGTGCCTACATAATTCTCTATTTGTTCCTTGTAGGCACAAATTCAATTTGTGCAGCAGTGCAGTAAAAATTACGCCCATAAAGGGCTACACTACAAAGAACCGTCTATAATGATAGTATTTTCAAAAACTTACAAATTAGGCCAATTCCCCCGCAGAGAAATCACAGTCGCTATCGTTCCTGGCAAGAAGCTTATGGCATCTAAAGGTAATCAAAAGATACGGCGGTACCACTTTGCCGGATATCGCTGATTACTCACATATTCACAATATTAACAAAGAAAAAGAAACAAAAAAAAGAGAGACTGCTACTTCTCCATGTTCACTTTTTCCGTTCCCGGATGTTCACTTTTAAAAGTTACATAACAGACTATTTTTTTCCCGGCCCTTTATAGAACCGAGATAAAAACTTTCACTATTCCAGAATCAAGTTGGCTCTGGAGGAAAGAGCTACCGGTATCAATTTATAATGTTTGTTGGAATTTGGTGACTTCCAACGCTTTTGGGCGACAATAGCTGTAATTGGCCGATATCACGTAATTTAACAAGTATCCTAATGCGATGTCAAGTACATAATTAGAGGTCATGTGAGGTATCAGGATGGAAGGAAATCGAATCGGTAGATAGAATAATAAGCATAAGTAGCATATTTCCGCTCTACTCCGAAAACTCAGCGTTTGAAGCCTAAGAAATATTTTCTTATCTTTTTCCGTGTTGAAGGAATAGTCCCAAAAACTTTTAAGTGTAAGTAGTGTTCTATATCTCTGGAATTCCTTATTGAAGAATCCCGGTATTCAGCAAAGAACGCCATGCCCAGACCGAACACCGAAGCCATAACACCCCCCAGGACAAAAAATATTGCCCTTTGCCGTCTCAAAGGATAAGCAGGCGGAACGGCAGGGTCAATTACTGCTGCACTTCCCATTCCCCGCATTTCAGCAACTTCAGAGACGCGAGCCTCTTCCAATTTTTTCAACAGGAGTAAATAGATTTCTTCATTACTTTTAACCGCCCGGGCTAAGCGAGCCATCTCCAGTTCCTTCTGAGGCAAACTCTCAAGTTTGGCAGTGAATCTCCTTATTTCCTCCTTGGTACGAACTACTCGTGGGTCATTCTCAGAGTAGTCAGCCAGGGCGCCAGTTAATGAAGCATTAAGTTCTGATAGCCTACTCAAAATATAAGCTCTCTCCGCTGTCAAATCGGCCATTTTCTCCCTCTCTTTAAACTCTCGTAGAGCTCTGTCTGAATCGTTCAGTCTCTGCTGGGCTACCTTGACCTGTTCAGCAATAAAATTATGAGCGCCCCGAATCTTTCCAAGTGAAGCCTCGTATCTGTAATCGATGTACACCTCGGCCACGCTGTTTACTATGCGAGCAGCTTCTATGGGGTC
>Ga0315314_1002094_pt1 | contig 16866 bp, 19 predicted proteins | sample TDP9_MG_FD_203631 | JGI IMG/M metagenome (GOLD analysis project Ga0315314, IMG submission 203631) | Freshwater sediment microbial communities from Lake Towuti, South Sulawesi, Indonesia - TDP9 | ecosystem: Environmental > Aquatic > Freshwater > Lake > Sediment | place: Indonesia: South Sulawesi...
GTTTTCGAGAAAACCACTGATGCTGTGCAAGCAGTCAGAGTTATGGAGCCCAACTTGAGCGTGGCATCCGACAGGAATCTTAAAGCTCTCTTGTGGAGTTTGATATAGAAATACTGTCTAGGCTTTATTGAAATTCTCAGTTTGTCTCCAATAACTTTGTAGGCTTGGTTTCCAAGCTTAGCCATCAGCCTTTTAGCATAGGGCTTCTTGGCATCCCTCTTCCTTCTAAGGGTTTTCCGATAATTCTTCAGGATGACTGTAGCTATTTCGATGGCTGAGAGGCTATACCATGTATGGAGTCCATAATCGTTCAACCTATGATAAACTTCGTTTGATAGCTTGAATCTTGACGTTATGTTTTTCAAGCCAACACGGATACAATAGTTCACCATATCTCTGAAGGTTTCAAGTAGCTCAAGAATCTCCTCTGAGGGTTGATAAGGTATCTGCACCGCCTTAGCTGCTTGCACATAGTCTAAATGCTCTCTAATGCTATTTATAGTATCGGATGGAATTGTTTGGACTGTTCTGGTTGGAACTTTGAATTCAGCCCTTGGCGACACGCTGAAATGCTTCAAAAACTCCTCCAAATCAGCAAAGACGGAAGAGCAAATGCATCATGCATTATGATTAGTCCAAACAATTTCATCAAATACTATAAATCAACCACTTTGAACAACCTTATTGAACAACCGAAAACTTAACAGAACCTCTTCGAGAAAGATTATCTCCGTGTCGAAGGGCTTTCTCTGCATCTCGCTCATGAGATCCTTCTCCCTTCTCGCAAAAAGGGCTGCGCAGAAGAGCTTATGTGCCAGTGCTAGGCTGAAACAGTCTGCGAGGGAGATGGCTCTCTCACATTTGTACGCGGAGGCGTCGACTAAGAGGGACGAGGTCTCTTCGATGGCGAGGTAGCGAGATGTCAGCAGCTTGTCTACCCTCTCACTCGACTCGTTTATGCCGAGTCTTCGGCGTAGTACGTATCTGAGCTCGGCGATGCTGAGCTCCGTCGTGTAAGCCTCGACGAGGCCGCTCTTCAAGGCCTCCCTGAGTTTTCGGCCAGGCGATGTCGAGAGCACTAGCTCTATCAGCGCGCTAGCGTCTAGGGCTAATCTTCCGCTCAAGTCTCTCTTCATCGATCTTCCTCTTCACATATAGTTCTTCGAGAGCCTTCTCAGCCTCAGGCAGAGGTTCACAGGCCTCGTCCAACAACTGCGGCTTCTTGACGTTTCCTTCTATGAGAAGAAGGATCGCCTCGTTGAGGTCTACGCGCCGCCGGAGCTTGATTTGAAGCTCGGAGGCTATTTTCAGCAGCCTTTCCTTCACATCTTCTGTAACAGATATAGTGGTCATGGCGACCGTGGAAGACGCAATCATCATAGAATATGATGCTATCGATCAAGTTGCACTAGGGACTGTAACACGAAAGTGTCTACGCCCCCTACTGCGGCCCACACTCTTCAGACGTGGGTAGTTGACCGCCAGACAGGCTTTTGGACTGATGATTAACAGTGGCGAACAGTCAAGAAGAGAGTGGCGTGGGATTTGGATAGACCTCGCAAGGTTGTTGCTTCGAAGTTGGACTCCGTGGATTCATGCTAGGGCCGAGGTGGCACACTAATCATTGTCAGGACTTTGAGAGACTTCTGGCAATGATGGAAAGGTAGATGAGTCTAGGTCAGCTTGACCTTGGTTAGACCCGCCTTTCCGTAGGTGAGCTGGGCGTTGAAGAGGTTTCTGATGCCGTGGACTTGGCTGGGTTCGTGGGCGTTCGGGTTCAAGAGAAAGAGGGCGGTTATCGCCTTCTCCACTAGGTTTTCCAGGGTGTTCTTGGAGAAGTTGTAGGCGGACTGGAAGCCTGTGGATAGGATGAGGTCGGTCAGGCTGTCGTACACTAGGGCAAGGGGCTTCTCGGCGTAGGTGTCCAAGATGGGTGAGAGAAGTATCCCTCCGCTCAACGCTTTGAGGTCAACGGCCTCTTCCCCCTGCAAAGCTCGGTGCACTGCGCCATGTTATAGTTAAGCAGTAAGGGGGCATTGTTCATGACAACCAGGTCAAGCTTATCTGTTCTTAGAATAGACGAAATGCCGTCTATCAATCTCAATTTCAGATCGGAGCTTTCACCCATGTCTAGGCGGGAATCCAACAAGACAGCTATGTCTAGGTCGCTTAAGGGTCCCGGAGCCGCCCTTGGCTTGGGACCCAAAGAGATAAGCAACTCTTACTTCTTCTTGCTCCTTCAAATATGCCTTAACCTTCTCAATTTCTGCATCCCCAACCAATCACTCAGCACTTCCATTCTCAGGTTCTGTTCCCTTCAACACAATGGTTGAATGTCGAGTATGACAATTATGATCCGCTTCCTCTCACAAACGGGGAGTCAACGCCTTGGCAATATTGAGCGGGAGACCCCACGCCCTCTCAGAGGTAGCTCACGGCGCTTCCTTCTTCGCAACATCTTCTGCCTCAGGCTCCTCGACCGGCTCTATGATGATGCGGCGTCCCTCCATGTAGATCTCCACTTCGTCGCCGATCTTGACCTTCGCCGCCTGCACCACATCCTCTGGTAGGTAGACAGCGGGGCGCCTTCCCGCGGCGCTGATTCTGCGCCGGAGCTTCAATGGCTTCAGGATGGCCGACAGCTTGCGATTGATCTCCGCTGACTGACCCAGGGTGAAGAACTCCTCCCCGTCAACCGGGCAGCGGAGCCCCTTCACGCCGCGCACTATGATACCTCCGTACTCGTAGTCCATCTCCACCTCCACGAGCTCGGTCTCGCGATGCCTGTAGCACTTGACCATTCTCGTCCTCACCTCCCCTTCTCCTTTCCCCTCGTCACGGTTGTGACGAAGACCTCTTCGGGGAACTCGCGGGTAATCACTACTAACACTCCTCTCTTAGTCCTCAGCCTGTACCTAGCCCTGCTCCTTCCCTCAGCGATTCGTTCACCCTCTCGGAGAGCCCTCAAAACATCCGAATGGCTGAATCCAAGCCTCATCAAGCGTTCGTGTGCATGCCTTGTCAGTATCACAGGCCTGCCCAACGCGTTCCCCACTAACAACACGTGCCTGAGTCACATACATAAGTCTTGCGTGTAACACACGTGTCAAAAAGTTATGTTGGATCTTGCCGCATAACCAGTCTTTTCCCTTGAGAGTAATAGTTGAACGTTGAGTATATCGAGTATTATGGTAGACCTAGGCTTTTTCCACAGCTTCCTTGTCTCCCTCTTGTGGTCTTCGGTTGCTGGGATCGATCCAAAGCAAGTAGACTTTGGTTTCCGAGAGGAGGCTGAGGATTCTTAGGCGTTTGGCTAGGCTTGGGGGTCTTGTGTCCAGAGCCATTCCCGTATCTCTTGTTTTTTGTAGTAGGGTTTTTCTCCGCTTCTGAGGCGCTTGTAGGCTCGGATGCTTAGAAGGATCTCTCTTACCTTGTCGACTTCTTGTGGGTTTAGCTCTGTGAGTCTCCTCATGTTCGCTCCCTCTGATGCCAGGGTGATGGGGTTGAAGCCTAGGGTTCGGAGTTGCTCAATAGCTGATTGGACTTTCGGGTCAGGCTTCGATTCGTGGACCTTCCGCATCCCTGCGTGTTCTGCGAAGGGGTTGTATTGAGCCATGACGGCGACGAGCTCCACAGCGGCGGCCGACCAGAGGTAAAGTGTCCTTGACTAGTCGGACGCCCAGCCCTGTCGTCCTGTACTTGGGGTGTATAATGACTCGGTCGATGAACGCCCAGTCTCTGTTGAGCTCCTCGATGGAGACGGTGCGGTTAACTGCCTTCCTCCTCCCGGAAGCGTTCGGCGAACAATATTTGTAGACGATGACGCCGATCAATTCCTCTCCTCGTTCCATGGCGTAGACTTGGGGGAATTGGCTGTCTTCCTTCCTGTAGTGGAGGTAGCTCAGCTTGTGATAGTCCTTCATAGAGCCTTCTCGGATGGTGATGTCTCTTGTCACGGTGCACTGGGGAGCCTCCTTGTTGGAGCGGTACTCGACCTTGATCTCCTCGCCCCAGCCCTTCTGGATCAGGATGGAGGGATTGAGGTCTTCCTCGAGGTCTGTGTGAGTGGTCGCCACGACGAGGGTGGCGCCATTTCTCCTAGCTAGCTTCTGGATGTTGTAGGCGACGATCTTGGCGGTTGTGCGGTCCAATGTGGAGCAGAATTCATCCGCCAACCAATACTTCTTCCCAGAGTCAATCATCTTGGCTATGCGGTAACGATATCTCTGTCCGTCGCTGAGCTCAGGATATCGGCGGAGAAAGAAGAAAGCATCATTGAGACCGACCTTGCTGAGGAGCGTCAAGGCTTCTTGGAAGCTTCTGCCAACCGTGTCGATGAGAGGCTTCTCGAGATCCACTTCCACATCGGCTATGTTGATGGCTTTGTCACCTAGGTCTTCAGCCAAGGCTCTGAGCAGCACTGACTTACCTGATCCACTATCGCCCACTATGTACACCACATCACCATCAGCCAGCTTGAGCTCGAAGTCTCGGAAAACAATGTGCTCTTTCTCGTCGTCTATGCCTAAGCCAAAGCTTTGAGCTACCTCGATCGTGCGGTCGCTGAGAGGCGCCTTCGTCTTACAGCGGATATCATACACGTAACATCGTCGCTTCTCATCCCAGCGACGGGCTCGAACCCTTGCGGAGATGAGGTTTCTCTGCTTCAAGCCTCATTCCTCCCGAAGAGGGCGCCGACTTTTCTTTTTATGGCACTCCCTCCAATGCTTTATATACTTGGTATCCAATCAGGATACTTGAGCATACATGTCTGAGATAACCACACTCAAAGTGACAAAAGCAACGAGAGATAGGTTGAAAGCCTTGGGACGTAAGGGTGAAACCTATGATGAGATCATTAACCGCTTGGCTGATTTCTGGGTTAAAAAGCAATGAATGAGGAGGTTCGGTTATGGGGGGACGCCATTGGTCTGAACAGGAAATAGAAAAGCTTAGGGAAGTATATTTCACCCATTCTCTACAAGAGTTAGCCAAAATTTTTAATCGAACTCCTGAAGCTGTGAAATGTATGGCACTTAAATTGGGATTGAAAAGACGTGAATCAGGTAGAAAATGGACAATAGAGGATGAAAAATTACTTAGAAAACTATATGCTACTACTCCTATATACGAATTAGCGAAGATACTAAATAGAAAGCCAGCTGTAATATCGCAGAAGGCTTTCAGAATTGGTCTAAGAAGATCAGAATATAACTTTTGGAGCAAAGAGGATATTGAAAATTTAAAGAAATTATATAAAAAGGATATTTCTCTATTTGAAATGACAAAGGTATTAAAAAGGTCACCATCCGCAATCCAAAGAAAGGCATTTGAAATAGGCATAAAACATAATGTCCCCTCTAATTTGGCTGTTAATCGTGGAGTCAAAGGAGAAGAGCTAGCTCCTAAAATCTTCGAGGCTTTGAGGTGGAAGATAATTGAAAAGGGAACACCCACATCTCCATATGATTTCATAGTTCAGCGCTCGGATGGCTCAATTTGGTTCATAAATGCAAAATATGGTAATCGTTCTGCAATAACGGGAGATAATTTAGGGAGACTTAGAAAACTTTCAGATAACTGTGGGTTTCTATATATCTCTGTAAGTGGAGAGGTCTTTTTCTTATCCGTTGAGCCAATCCCAATAACGTGGATGAATTTACAATAATGTTCTAGATGTCTCATATCACCTAATCGCCTCTTGAACTATAACCCCAGACTGAGCCTATGATTGTGCCAACCATGGTGTTTATGAGTATCCAGATTTCCTCACTCCACGAGCTGATGATGAACAGGTGAACAATCTGCAGGGCTATGAGACCGATGAAGAACACGATCATCAGGGCGATGATGAGGACGAATCGTTCTGAGGGTTCCTCTTCATGGATACGGATTCGTCGACTCTTGTCTGAGGGCTCGACTCGATGTTTCGTCAACGCTTTTCTGAGCCAGATGTACATTGCATTGGCTTTTGAGTCGTACTCAACCCTTACCATCTCACCGAAGCCTCCTCGTCCGTGACGCATACCTGGCGGGCCGACCGAGGCTTCCGCAAAGTTTTTGCCATCAGAAAAATTGTTATTCATGATTCAATAATACTTGAATTCTAGACCCAAGTCCTCCAACTCATTCTTCGCTTTCTCATAAACTTGAAGAAATTCCTTCCTTGGCGTTAAAGTTTTCAGGTCGTATATCTCATCGAAGGTGTGGCCTAGAGGACCACCATCCGTATCCCTAGTTATCTTGTTTTCATATTTTGCCAGCATTTCCTTGGCTAGAGAATTGGCGAAGTCACGCTTCACCCCAGCCATCGCGTAGCCGACCTCACCCCAGAACCTGTTCTCCAGTCCACTGCCCAACAGGGGCCTAACCTTGAATCTCCGAACCCCTTGGGAGAGGCCCTCCCTGCCGCACGGGATCGCCGCGCACACGGCCGCCACAATCTCCTGGAACTGCATCTCCGTGCCTGGTCCTGAGTTGGCCATCGCGAGGCCCGTATTGATTATCTTGCTGTTCCTTGAGAGCGCCTGGCTCCCGACCGCTGAACCCCAGACGCACGGACGCATGACGAAGGAGCTGTAGTTTGGAGACATTGTCCTGAGATAGGCTAGTGCGTTATACGAGGCTCCTATGCCTATCTTATAGATCATCACCGCCATGATCGCAGAGGCAATGGAAACGATCAATGCGCCCTCTGGCCCACCCGCCCAACCCCCGATCATGACCCCATTGTACACATGCTTTATGCATCCATAATCATGACAGAACACGATCTTATCGAGATTTTCATAATCGGTTTTTAATTCCGGCATGATAGTAGAGACAATCCCGTCGGTTCGGCGCAGGCCCTCGTCTGGGTCACAGGCGGCCAAGTTCGCGATGGCCCGTGTACACGCCGAGGCGAAGTGCATCCCGGGCCTTCCAGCCCGCCTTATCGCTTCACGCACCCATGACGCCATGGATCGGCCCAGGTGAGTCTCCAGAGGCGTCCCGGACCTCACCAATCGACCTTCGGATGTGTGAAGCGGAGGACCCACGTAGAAGCCATCGATGATCGGCTCCTGAGCTATGGACTGATACAATTTGACGAACAACTCGCCCTCTGGAAAGTCGCTCTCGATGACTCCGCCGCAGATGATGGAAGGAGGTCTGCTGTCCTCCACGCTCCTCAGACTCACAGCTCTCCTCTCGGAGCCCTCACCGATCACCGCTTCGCCTCGGACCTCCTTGAGACCATCTCCTATCTCTGATTCGTCGAACTTGATAACTCGACTGGAATTCATGCAATAGGCTCCGGTCTCGCTGAACAGCTGTAGTCCAGCCTTCCAGGCATCATCAGCTAGGCCGTCATCGCTGGGCACCGGGGTGTCTGGGTCGTACTTGATGTCGTATTCCTTGACCAACCTGGAGGCGACATTGAATATCTTCATGTCGAAGTCCTTAGACGCCGTTATCTGTCCGGTGTTGCAGGCCCTGTCCAGGACCTCCCACAGGCTCGGGGCGACCACATCAACCACCTCTCTTCTTGACGACTAGTTCTTTTGCGACCTTCACGGCCTCCGCCGCGTCTCGACCATATCCATCTGCTCCTATGCTCCTAGCCCACTCCTCCGACACCGGACCGCCTCCGACCATCACTTTGAACTTATCTCGGAGACCCGCGGCCTCAAGGGCCTCGATCACGTCCCTCATGTACGGCATCGTCGTCGTCATGAGCGAGGACATTCCGATTATGTCCGCCTTGACCTCCTGTGCCCTCTCGATGAACTCTACGCTTCGTCTATTGCATCCCAAATCATGGACCGTGAAGCCGTTCGCTCTGAGCATTGAAGCAACGATGCGAAGGCCCAGATCGTGTATATCGCCCTCAACGGTTCCTATCACCACCGTTCCAGAACTGGTGGCCTCGAGATGCTCCCTAGGAATATGCTCTTCTAGGACCTTGATGGCGGCCTCCATCGCCTCAGCCCCCATGAACAGATGGGGGAGGAACAATTCCCCTCGCTCGAATCTGTCCCCGACTTCTCTCAGACCTCTGGCAGCGCCCTCCTCGATCGCTTTGACCGGTCTGATCCCCGAGGCGACGGCGGCTCTTGCCGCATTGGCGGCGGCTGTCGAGTCAAAACTTGATACAGCATCGGACAATCTCCGCAGAATCTCTTCTTCTACTGACATTGGTCCACTTCACCGAACCTAGCTGACGTAGGTGTCGATATATAAAATTTGGCAGAATTGTACTTGAATTCTACAGACTTCGACCGACCGTAAAAGGTATAAGAAGCATTCATGCCATCGATCTGAGGCGCTCGGAGTGGATGGATTTGGAGGACTACTTGGAGTTCACAGACCCCAAAGCCTACATATCCACGGTAGCCGCCCGAAGGCCATAGACCTGATGCAACGATGATTGATGATGTGAAAACATGATAAGCCTCGTGGAGATCGCTGACAGGATGCGGAGAGGCCCAAAGATGGCCTCAAAGGAATGGGATATGTTACTCTTCAAGAAGATGTCGGAACTTGCAAAGGAGTTCGATATCGAATATCCCAGTGAAACATCTGATTGGATCAACACCGATGACAGCTTGGCCGATGCCGCCTGGCAGGCCGCGGTCGAGTTCGTCACCGAGGTGGGCTGCCTCTGCCTAGACAGAGAACGAGTCGTCAAGTTCACCGAGGAGGAGGCCAAGGAAGCCATACGCTCGATGCAGAAGGAGGTCACGATGGGCGAAGGAAGAGACGCTCGGATATGGAAACAGCACAGGGTGGAGGGCACCGAACCCATGAACATCGCCCCCGGGCTTCACGCACCGTTCTCGGAGGACCTGGCGAGGACGGTCGTTCATAGCTTCGCCTTGATCCCGCGGCTGGACTTCCTCGAGGGCTTCAACTTCCCCTCCATCGACGGCTATGAGATCTACGGTGCCCCAATCGAAGCCCACGCCTCAAGGCGCCAGATCGCTTGGCTGAGGGAGGGGATCCGAATGGCTGGGAGGCCTGGCGCTGCCATCGTCTACTATCCCATCAGCACCGCTGCCTCCTCCTTCCTTGCCACGGTCGACCCAGCTGCGGGGCTTAGACCGACGGACGGCGCTCTACTATCCGTATTACCCGACGTGAAGGTGCAGTCCGACCTGATGACGGCGGCGCTCGTTCTCAACAGCTACGGCTGCTTCGGGATCAGCGGCAGCTTCGGCATAATCGGAGGCTTCGCCGGAGGTCCTGAGGGCGCCACCATCGAGGCACTGGCCAAGACTTTGATCGCGTGGATGGTCTACCGGTGCAATCTCTACTACAATGGCGTCGAGCACATCTCCCACATCAGTGGAGTCAGACGCTGCATGTCCCCCATCAGTTTCGCCCGCTCCGTCGTCTACCAGGCAACCATCCGAAACTGCAATGGGATTCCGATGCACTGGCCGATCCCCGTCTCCGAACTCGGCAGTGAGAGCCATCTCGAGGAGTTGATCCTGCGGAGCATCGAAGCGACAGTCAACGGCGCCAACCTATATGTCCCGAGGGTCAGCCGGAGCCGCATCAACGGTGGGCAGACCCCGGCGGATGCCGAGCTTATGATAGAGGCCTCCGACTCAGCAATCAGAACACGGATAAGACGGGATGAGGTGTATCAGATGTTCAGACCCGTAATCATGAAACTGATGGCGAAGTCGACCCCGGAGCCGGGCAGGCTGATCGCGGAGTGCTACGACCTCGAACTGCGCAGGCCACGACCAGAGTATCAAGAACTCATCACACGTGTCAAAAAAGAGTTCAGAGACTGTGGGCTCCAATGGGAACAAGAATAAATTCTCTCTTTCCTATCTTGGTCTTAAATATGAGCTCTTTTTCAGCCAGTTACTCGAATTCAGTGTATCTATCCAGAATATCTTATGGTGACAATGTCCTCTTGTAAGAAGAACTTCCTCACGATCGATTGCATTTTTTGGCGCATCTTCCCCGATTCGAACTGCCAGTTGACATGGCATAATCTACTAGTGAATTTTTGTTCGATCCCCACCCCCGACGCGCTAGTCCTTCATGCAGTATGAGGATTTGGAACCTGGTTTTCACGCGCTATGTATTATTTACCTCATCTGGGCTCTTCTCTGGTTGTTTGCACGGTCTTATCATTAAGTAAGTTAATCATTTTTCTATAGCTTTCCCCGGACTTCCGGTTCTGTCAGAGAACTCCTCCTGTTTCTTGATAAGCTCTTCAGCCTTTTGGTGGTCAAACTCTCCCCTGACAGCGTCCTTCACAATCTTCTGTTTCTAATAGAGGATGGTCCCAATAAGGACTGTGGGTCATGTCCCTGGGAGACCACCAACCTTACCCCCTCCTATGTCAAAAACCTTCTGCTCACTCTGGAACTTCCACATCCATTCCACCTTCACTTATCTTAGGCATCGTCAGAGGACTTCTTGAGGACTGGAATTGGTTTTTCAGGGTACCTGCCAAGCCTTTTCAGCAACTTGCTCGTCTCCGGATACTTGGATAGATCCGCGTGGGGTATGTACTGTGAGTTGAGGAACTCCGTTCTGAAGCCTGGCTCTGCCGCGAGCTCTACGTACTGAACGCGCTTGGAGACTCTTTCTGCTTCTTTCCTGACCTTTCTTGATAGTAGAGCCATCCTCGCTCCCGTTCCAGCAGCGTTCCCCACTATATTCACCCTTTCGGTATTGATCTCAGGATATAAGCCTATTATCCCAGCGCTTTCAGGATCTACGTGAGAGCCGAGGGCTCCTGCGATGAAGAGGAACTCTATGTGTCTCTCGGTTATGCCTCTCTTCCTCAGCAGTATCTCAATCCCTGTATGTATCGCTGCCTTAGCCAGTTGAAGTTCCCGGATGTCTCTTTGCGTGACTACGATGTCTCTTCCTATTGATGTCTCCTCTCCGTCTACTAGCACAAACTCTTGACCTGCTTCTCCTACGCGTAACCTAGATGAATCCACCTTCGTGTTGATCCTCCCAGCAACATCGATGATCCCCGCCTTCAGCATCTCCGCCAAGATGTCTACCATAGCTGAGCCACATATCCCGCATGGATCGACCTCGTCCACTGTCTGATAGTGGACCTCAAGGGTTTCTGGATCGATCTTGGTCTTCTCAATAGCGCCTGACTCGGCTCTCGTCCCATGCTTTATCCGAGCGCCCTCAAATGCAGGGCCAGATGCACAAGAGCAGGCGAGGATTCGGTCTTCACCTCCTAAGATGACCTCTGTGTTGGTCCCAATGTCCAAGGTGAGGCAAAACTCTCTTCTCCTATGGGCGCCGGTTGCCAATATGACTGAAACGGCGTCGGCACCAACGAAGCCCGCTATCACAGGGAGAACATGTACATTTCCCTTCGGATTCATCTTGACACCTATTTTTTCAGCTTCAATGTCTAGGCCGTTCCTTACCACAGGCGTATACGGCGACAACGCAAGATCCTTGGGTGGAAGCTTAAGGAAGATGTGGTGCATCGCAGTGTTTCCCACGACCGTCATCTCGTAGACTTCTCTGGGGCTTATGCCCGATGTCTGGCAGTTCTCCAGGAGAATCTGGTTTGCGGCTGAGACAACCAGTTGCTGAAGTCTATCCAACTCTTCATCGCCCCTCGTTGCGTAGCTAATCCTTGTGAGGACATCATCCCCATACGTCACCTGCGGGTTTACTAGGGACTTGGCTGCCACAACCTCTCCTGTATGGATGTCTACGAGATAACCGGCTAGCTTCGTGGTTCCGATGTCAACGGCATATCCGAAGTTTCTACGGACAGTGTCGTCTGGCTCCAGACCGATGATTTCCTTACCGTCCCAAACGACTGCTGTTACCTTCCAATCACTGGCTCGCAAGGTTTGTGGCAGGTTTTTGAGTACATCATATCTCACCTCCAAGTCCTTGAGGTTGTATCGAGAAGCAAGTTCATTCAGCAGCCTGTCAACATCTGAGCTATGATCCTCGAGTGTCGGCTTCTGCAACTCGATGTAATATTTCTTGACGGAAGGTTCCGGCTTGACTAGTGTTTCAACCCCCTCGGCTTGAAGCCTCTGTGTCGCCGATCTACTCTCCTCTGGAATCTTGACGGTCAAGTCTCCCTCAACGATTGCTCGGCAGGCCAATCTATACCCCGCGGATAACTCTTCCCGTAAGAGGTGGAACTCCTCAACTTCTGTGACGGGACCAGCGTTCTTCCCCTTCTTGTCCACTATGACTCGGCATCTCCCGCACCTCCCGTGACCTCCGCAAATAGACGTGATTCTTAGCCCCACAAGTCTCGCCGCCTCTAAGAGGTTACTGCCCTGCCCGACGAGCACTAGTGTTCCAGGCGGCTGAAACAATACCTTATGCATTTGAGATTGCGAACAGTCCATACCACCTTATTAAGGGTTTCCTAATCGAAAAATGTTCCCTTGAACTTCGTAGAAAAACGAGAGTGAAGAATCGCTTGATCTCCCTTATGATCTCGGAATCGTTCTCCTCAACCTCAGCACGCGATGCCAAGCGAAACTAAGCAATAAAAGCACGAAGGATAATGTTCCTAGAAACAATCAAGAGAAAGTCGAGGTGAAGAATGTCGCGGAACAAACCCTTCAATTTCTCTCAGTACTCTTGTCAGCAGCCTCGGCTCTATTCTGAACCCCTTATCTATGAGCCGCAGCACTGCCTCCCTCGCTTCATCCTTGTGCAGCAGTTCTTCTCTGAGGGCTTTCAGGACAACGTGAATTGTGCCCCTAACCTCAAGCCCCCACGCCTCGGCGAAGGCCCTTCCGCTGGACTCATTCATCAGGAGCAGCATGTTGGCCTCCCTGGCCAAGATCATCGCTTGAACCTCTCCCAGATGGACCTCCAAGGCATGTTCCATTATCCTCTGGCAGAGCAGAACCATGCTTTCACTCAGCCTTGAGATTTTTATCCAGCCTTGGTCTACGCCCTCCTTGATGACGAGCGCGTCGCTGAACCCCTCCTCCAAGCCTCTCTCAACAGCCTCCCTGTAAACCTCTTCTGGGATGAGTACTTCACCATAGATCGTCTTGAGTAGATTGAGTTTGCCTATCTTTGACAGCCATATCAAGGGGCTGGTGTTGGAGACCGCTGGCAAGGGGCTACTCCTCTGTTAGGGCTCTGAGGTCCTTTTCCAGGTCCTGCTCCGAGTATTGGATGAGGATGCCTCTCTCGCCTAGGGTCTTGTAGAAGCTCCACAGTGACACCCTGGCCAGCTGAGACGCCCTCCAGCCGGTGACTTGCCCCCTGCGATAGAGTTCAACCGCGTGGTCCAGGTCCTTCTCCTCAACCCCGCGCTCGAGGATCTCACGTATAAGAGCCGACCTGTCTTTTCCCTCTCTCTCCGCCAGTTCGCCAAGCTTCCTCACGATCTCGCGTGACAGCCGCAGGCTAATAGCCCCAGACAAGGAAGACACCGTAATACGGTAAATATCAATCGTAATATATAAACCTCGCTGAACAGAACAGTCCATCACAAGGAGTCAGACTGATCCACTAACTCTTTCCTCGCCAACAGCGTGGAGGAGGTCTGTCAGCTAATCGAAGTTGGCTACGAATACGTCTGTGACTTCAACAGTGTAAAGATCCTGGGGCCCCTGAGTAAGAGGAGAAGTGAAGTCGACCGAGGCACAGAACAAGCCTGATTCGCTTATGACCTTCAAGAGTCCGACAAGGAGACAGAGGACTAGATGCCAGCCGAAACGAAGCCATAAGAGCAGGAATGATAATGGTCCTAGAGACCTTGAAGAAGAGATGCACTGTAAAGAATCAACATGGGTCCTCATAAGATACCTCTGGGTGGTGCACAAAACCGTAAAGTGACGTTATCCCTTTTAGGGATACTATTTATACTAGAGGGATAAAATGGCTTCACGTGATCAAGACATGAGCGTGTAAAACCTCTTCTCGCGAAGTATGACAGGTCATTAAATAGGAGTAGAGGTTTTGTGGAGATTCGATTGATACATCTCTAAACATTGAGGACGAAAAGGAAATCTGGAAAGGCTTTCAGTAGATAGCGACGGCGCGCATTTTCACTTTGTACAGCGAAATCCTCTTCCTAATTAAATGGGAGGATGAACCTGAGAGAGAAAAGCGGCTACTCTCTCAGAAGCATCGACTGATACGTCTTGTTCCATGAAGCGAGAGACAGCCAGCGGGGCGTAGCTTCTCGGCGACCTGAAACCGCTTCTGATTTTACGAAGAGCATTGATAGTAGGCTCAGGCAAGACTCCGGCATTAAGCGTTTCGACCAACCTGTTGAAACGTGACGCAGCGTTATAGGGACTTCCCATATGAAAGCCGGCTAGAACATAAATGTCATAAGCGTCTTTCTCCAGTTTCCCCGGGCGCCCCAAGGCAAGACCCTTCATCGTCAAGGCTCCCACAATGTCGGAGACTTTGATGTCAGCGACAGCTTCTCCACCCGAGGGTAATGTGCCTTCAACGGTCTCTGTGCTATTGAAGGTAAATACAATACTGCACCCCGGAATAAAGACAGCCTGCAGACCCTTTTGGACTTCTAACAGCGCCTCAATGTATTCCTTTGCTTCTGGTTCTGTTAGAAAGTCGAGGTGCATGGAGAAAGGCGTTCCGTCAAGGGCTTTGAGTTCACGCTCGAAGCGGAACGGGTTCTCGGTTGGCCAATATCCCAGGCTGAGGACCAAGTTGCGAATGGATTCATAGCGTACCATAATAGAAGGACGGAGCACTAGGTCTACGTCAATCGACCCGCAGTGTTCTATGTGACCCCTGGTTAGAAAATGTGGCGTCCAACCTCCAGCTAAGACGGAATCGTTCTTGTAGAGTTCAAGCGCCAAGGCTAGTTCGACAAGGGCTCCCTTGGAGGCTTCAGTCTGATTCCTGTCGTACAATCTCGCTCACCAAGTGGGTGATCTGACTATTCATCAAGATTATATAACGTTTAATATGATTTCGCAATTAGCGAAACTATATAAATAAGAGCGAAACATTCCTATCTTATGAGAAAAGTACAAAACATCTTCTCACCCGTCTCCTCCCGCGTATTAAGAGTTCTGCTAATCCACCCCTACAAAGGGTGGACGATTGAAGACCTATCCGAAGAGGCGAACGTTTCCTTAGGTTACACCCATGCGGTAGTAACCTCTTTGGTTGATCAAGGACACGCCTATAGGGACGATTCGTACAAGTTGATGGTAAGCGATCCTGTCAGACTGACACAGAAATGGGCTGCTTACCACAGCTATGTCTCGGTTAACACTTTCCTTCGTTACCATACTTTCGAAACAAATATTGAGGCTTTCCTCTCAAAGATGAAGGAGGTTGATGAACCTGAATATGCTCTGACCGTTCTTGCAGGTGCCTACGTTGTAGCCCCCTATGTGAGACCCACTACAATCCACTTCTACACGAAGCAACGGGAAAAAGCTAAGATCTGGGTCGAATCCCTTGACCTTAGACCTGTGGAGTCAGGTGGAAACATATCGATGGTTCTGCCATATGACGAGGGGGTCTTCTACGGAGCGAGCAGGGTTAACGGCTTAAACGTCGTCAGTAAGGTCCAGTTGTATGTAGACCTTTTCAACTATCCCGCGAGAGGAGAGGAAGCTGCAGAAGCAATACTCAGAGAACTTAATAAGCAATGGACTCATCGAGGAGACATGTGAAGAGACCTTTTCGCTACATCTTAAATAGTTTCGCATTTAACGAAAGAACTTTTCGGACATGTGGTCACTTAAAACCCTTGTCAAGATAGCCAGCAGGAATGATACTGATGCTGGGGAGTGTTAGGAGCGGACGGAAGGTCGGTGAGAGGAAGACGGGTCAAAGCAGGTAGGCGTTCAGCCTTATCCTTTTTGGGGGATGTCCTACGTATCTGAGGGGTCGTGGAGCCTTTTCTGTTTCCTAAAGCGATCCTGCTGAATGCCTAAGAGAATTCTTACGTGTTTCTTTCGACCCAGCTTTCAAACAGTCTTACTGACTTCTCAGGTAGTTCTGTCCTGACAGTTACAGGTAATCCTATCCTTTGGTAGAGAGTCTTTGTAAGTTGCTCGTATCCTGGAGGATAGATTTGAGTCTTGAAGACCCATGAGAATCCTCCTCTGCTTCTGATGCGTTCTATGTAAGGTTTTATCCATCTAACCGCGAATACAGGTCTAAGTCCGAGGTATTCGCATATTTCGAGCTTCGTATCTAGTTCTTCCCTTTCTATGGTTGGAAGTGTATTCTTCACTTCAACCCCTATACTTAGTTCGCCAGACTTGTGTCTAGCTATGAAGTCCAAACCATGATTTGTTCTTGTCCACTCTCTACTCTCATATGCTGCCGTATGCGTTCCCACTATCCTGAAGCCTTGAACCCGCAGCTCCGCTTTCACTAGCCCTTCTAGGTGCTTCCCCAGTGCATCGCCTACGGTTGGCTGAGAATACTTATCAATAAGTCGGTAGACTGACCGAATATGTTTCTCCATCGTAGGTCTGTAGGCAGGCGTGTCCAATTGCTTATTAAAGAAGAAAACAACTCTACCGTGATACTTTGTCGCGGTTTCGATTCTTGAGAGATATTCTTCTTCAACGAGTTTGCTGACAGCTTGATACACTATCCAGGGAAAATGGCGATCTTCCAGAAGTGTCTGTAGTTGCGTCACATAGTAGGGTTTTCTAAGAGGACGGCCATAGTTATCTGTAAAGTAGGGATGTATTGTGTTCCTTGCCTTCTGGATTTCTGGGTCGCTGTTCTGCATAAAACCTCAGTTTCCTGTTTTATGCAATCTTTACCTTGGCTGCTTATAAAGGCTATATAAAGTTGGCACGTAAACCTCGAACCCCCATTGAATACATTATTGTCTGGTATTTGCGTCAGGGCTGTTCGGAAAAGGTGATGTTAGCGTAAAGATGT
>Ga0315314_1002096_pt1 | contig 16854 bp, 5 predicted proteins | sample TDP9_MG_FD_203631 | JGI IMG/M metagenome (GOLD analysis project Ga0315314, IMG submission 203631) | Freshwater sediment microbial communities from Lake Towuti, South Sulawesi, Indonesia - TDP9 | ecosystem: Environmental > Aquatic > Freshwater > Lake > Sediment | place: Indonesia: South Sulawesi...
AGGAACCTCGCGTCCATAAGGACTTCCCAGCTACATTGTGCTTCCATCGTTAGCGTCTCCACCTCCGAGGGGGTCCGTGTCCTCTCCTCCTTCTCCTGTATCCGGCGAAGGCGGTGACCGCGGACGTGAGGATGGCGAGAGGCAGGACCGTGCGGGTGATCCAGGTGGCTGGCGAGACGGCCTCGTCTGCGCTCTGCCTCGCCCTCCTGGCGTAGGCGATGGCCGTGGAGTAGTCCCCGGTTCTGTACAGGCCCTCCGCGGTTGAGAGCAGGGTCTGAGCCTGATCCAGGCCGACGGTCCTGCCCTCCAACCGTGCCTTGGCGATCGCCTCACGGGCTAGGTCGATGTATATGGTGGCGTCCCTCGACCCCTGGGCCAGGGACACGGCCGCGCTCGAATACCGCAGCGCGGCGTCCACCTCTCCCCTTAGGGCGTGCTCGTAGGCGGTCCTCAGGGCCTCTTCAGCGAGGGTCACGTTGTACCCCGCGGATTTTATGGAGAGGACCGTGGTGTTTGCGGCGAGGAGCTCGGAGGGTATGATGGTCACGCTGATGGACCGGGCGGCCACGTTGTCGCAGTACATCTGGCCCGCCAAGACGGTGATCTGGTGCGAGCCTCTGAGGCCGGACGTGTCGATGCTTACCGTGTAGATGCCCCCCTCTTTCCGGCTTCCGATAAACCTGTTGCCCGCCACCCGCGCCTCGACGGAGGCATCTCCGACGGGAACGCCCACGGACACGGTGACGTTGGCGGCGACCATCAACCTGGACCCCTGCGAGAGGACGATCCTCCCCTCGGTTTCGGGCTCCGTCACGTCGACCCGAAGCACCCCGCGCACGGTCACGGAATATGAACGCTCCGCGTCGCGAAAATATCCCTTCGACCCCCTCGCGTACGCCGTGTAGGGTCCGAGGATAGAGGTGACGTTGACGACGGCGAGGTATCCCCCTGCGTCGACCTCCGTGAAGGTGAAGGTTCCGCCTCCAACCTCCAGGGTCACGGTTGCCATCTGAACCGGCTCGTTGCTGTAGCCGTCGACGAGGTCCAGCTTGATGGTGGTGGGGGTGCCCTGATAGAGGGTGGCGGGGAACTGCCCGTGGTCGTCAAGGTGGAGGTCCCTCGTAATCAGCAGGGGGTAGTTTCCCGCGTGGGGAGTGTAGTTCTCGTGTGTGGCCCTCACGGTGACGGTCAGGTTTCCCATGGCGAGCCCGTTTGTGTCGATGGGGTCCGTGGTCTGGAACCCGGGTTGACGCTCCGTGAAGTTATAGGTGTTCGAGCCTATCTCGACCCACACCGTGGCGTTCCCCACGGATTCGCCGAGCTCGTCCTCGACCTCCGCTGCGATGGTAACCGGCTGGCCCTGCGATACGGTTTCGCCCGGTGAGAAGTGCACGGCGGGCTCCAGCCTTCCCACAACCCTCACAGTCCGGGTCTCATGGTAGACTAAACTACCTGAAGTAGCTTCAACCTGCATCGTGAGGTCGTGAAACCCGACTGTGAGGTCCGGTAACGGTGTAAAGCTCAGGTTGAAGACGTTGGCGCCGACCTGAAGGCTCACCGTGTGGTTGGAGGCGTTAAACCCCTCACCAGAGAAACGCACCACGCAGAGCTGGCCTGTTGACCCCCCGTTCGTCACGTTGAACCGCGCCGGGTTGGATAACCCCCTAACGGCGGCAGTGGGCAGGTCAATGGCGTTTACCGTGATGGACTCCGATCCCCCTGCAGCACGCACTAATGGAATCGCATGAGGAAGCACGACGAGAAGGATCAGGATTCTCCTAGGGTTTAATCGGAGGATGTTGCCCATTAATCACACCACAAGCCGTCCTGCGCCTCAGTGTCCCTAAAGGCCCTTCATCTATTTAGCGCGCTTGTCACCGGCCTCCCGCGTCAAGAGGTGACACAAACCCTAGATGCGGCTCCCGCATCGACTTGCGCATTGAAGGGAATTGAAGCCCTCCCATCGTCTCGCGGCGACCTATCTGTGCTCCGTTCTCCTCGTCCTGACGCTCTCGCTACTTTCGTCCACCGGAACGGTGGGCGTTGCCCCCATCCTTCCCGTCTTCCTTTCGGGCCCCGTTGCCCTCGTCCTCTTTTCCCTCCTCCCCCCTAGAAGCAGGGTTTCCCGGTTCATTGAGAAGTCCGACCTACTGGGCGTCCCGGTAGCAGTTATCGCAACTGTGTCCGCGGCCAACTCCCTCGTCAGGAGGGGCATAATGTGGACCCACGACCTCATCGGGAACTCGCTTCCGTTTCTACCCCTCTTCAGACACCTGGTGTGGGGGTCCCTCGGGGTCCCCCGCTGGGTCCACAACATCTGGTGCGGTGTACCGTGCCTCCGGTTCTACTCCCCCCTGGTCTCGTGGATAGCCGCCCTAATCCCCCTCCCGGACGCGACCCAAACGGTGAAAGTGGTCATCGCCCTCTCATTCTTCCTCTCCGCCGCCGCCATGTACGAGACGGCCAGGGCGATCATAGGGAGCCGTTCGGCCGCCATCTTCTCCGCGTTCTGCTACACGCTCTTCGGGTACCACCTGCTTGATGTGTTCGTCCGAGGCGACCTGAGCGAGAGCTTCTCCTTCGTCTGGATGCCCCTCGTCTTCCTCCTCTTTTGGAGATCCCTGAGGGGCGACGACGGTCTCCACAGGAACTCCGTCTTCTGCGGTCTGGCTCTTGCCCTGTTGATCCTGACCCACGTGTTAGTCGGGCTCCTGCAGATGGCGTGGCTACTCCTCTATTCCATCATGCTGGTTGTCGCCCGGGGCGTGAGGGCCAAGGGCGGAACCGGGCTCCGTGAGCTTTCGGCCCCACTGAGGTCGTGCGGGATATGTTTCGCTGTTGGGCTGACCACCACCGCCTTTTTCTTGGTCCCCGCCCTCGTCGAGATCCGGTACGCAACCATCTCCACCTACGGGTTCTCCGGGTGGTTCAACCCATTCAACCACTTCATCTCCATTGGCCAGGTGACCCACAGGGTTCCGTGGTCCGCAGGCCTTTATCCCATGGAATCACCCCGGCTGCCGATGTACCTAGGCAACGTGGTTTTGTTCACCGCCCTCACCTCGGCCTTGACGCTGAGGAGGAGGGACCACGTCTTTTGGGCCCTCTACGTGAGCGCGGTGTTCCTCCTGCTGTTCCCCACCACGTGCCTTGCTCCGCTCGTCCGAGCGTTCTACGTCCAACCCGCATCGCATTTACTGGATGTTCTTCAGTTTCCCTGGCGCAGTTTCGCGATCCTCGGCTTCGTGGTCAGTCTATTGGCCGGGTACGGCCTGCAGGGCATCAGTGAAAGGCTGGGCGAGGGAAACCAGCCTCTCAAGCGGACGCTCCTGTGCCTCCTAGTCTTCGCCTTGATGGTAGATATGTACCCGTACACGGGGGCGGTGAAATGGGAGGACAGCCTTCACCCCGGCGAGAGCGTCGACGCCGCCCTGGAGTGGGTCTGCGGACAGCCGGGCGTACACAGGATATGGAGCAGTGAGGCCTCCTATCCCATGATTCTCTCAAGTGGCCATTATCCTCTGTTGCTGGACGGCCCCTACTACGACTGGAAGCCGGCGGGGAACAACCTGATGTTCAGGGCCCTGCAGGATGAGCTCGTCGGCTCTAAACCCCTCAACGTCACGAGTTTCCTCTCGGTGAAGTACGTCGTGACGCGAAGCGCCGCCCTGTACGGGTCGGACGATTTCTCCACCGAACGCCTCTTCGGGGACGTGTACGTCTTGGAAAACCGTGGTTTTAGGCCCCTCTTCGAGGTTTTAGACAACACCACCGATGTGGAGGCCAACATCGTGGGCTCAGACGTATCGATACTCGAGTTCTCGGGCGAGCGCATGGAGTGCCTGGTTCAGGTTACAGACGGCTCACCCAGCGGCCGATACTACCTCACCGCGAAGGAGGGCTTCTTCCCAGGGTGGCACGCCACGGTTGACGGCGTGGACAGGCCCGTGCTGAGGACGAAGAACGGTTTGATGGCGGTCGAGGTGCCCCCGGGAGCCTCCAAGGTAAAAATCGCATTCAGAGGAACGAAGGCAGAAATCTATGGACAACTGACTTCCATATCAAGCGGCGTCCTCATCCTCCTCTGCCTCACCGAAAAGCGCGCGGGGTTATCTTCCCCGTTTTGTGGGTGCGATGCCAGTGGTGGCTCGAGCCGTGGTCATCCGAGAGGACTAACCCCCTCAAGAAGGCAAGGGAGAGGAAGGGGGCGAGGGCGAACACCATCAAGGGAGAGGAAAGCAGCCCCAGAGAGTTACTCCTGAGATCGCCCTCGAGGTACAGCCCAGCCGATCCCAGGCTTATGGGCGCCAGCGCGTCGAACAGAAAAATTAGGAAGCCCACTTCCGTGGGTATTATGCGGACCTGAAGCAGCTCCGCCGCCGCGGCGCACGCCACGCCCACGAGGAAGAGCAGGGCTTGGAAGTAGAAGCCAGCGAGCAGCAGGAACTCCATCTTCCGCCTCAGGCTTATCAACGGGCTGCTCAACATTTTTCTGAAGTACCTCTTGGCCACCCTCGTGTGGCCCTCAGCCCACCGCATCTGCTGCCTGATGAGCTCCGTCAGCGTGCTCGGGCATTCCGCGGGGACGCGCAACGTGGGGTCGAACACGATTCGGTGGCCCTCAAGATAGAGGCGCAGGGTCAGGTCCCAGTCCTCCGTCTGGCAGGGGTTGCAGAACCTCATCTTCTTCGCGATCTCGGTTCTTATGATCATGGCGCTCCCCGTCAGCTGCAGCAGTGTGCCCAGCCTGCTTCTCGCGTAGAAGTCCACCATGTAGCCGCTTGTGGCCGAGACCCTAACCATCCGTGTTACCAGGTTTTCGTCCCAGTTCAGCGCGTGATCCTGGTAGCCCTGGACCGCCGCGATGTCTCCGTCCTCAAACAGGTGCAGGCTGCGTTGAAGTATTTCTGGGGGCGGGATGAAGTCGGCGTCTAGAAAGAGAACAAACTTACTCTCTGGGTGGAGGTGCCTGAGACCCTCGTTCAGGGCACCGCTCTTGAAGCCCTCCCGCCTGCTCCTTCGTACAACCCTGACCTTCGGGTGGCCCTCCCATCGGCGGACCTTTCTTAGGGATTCCTCGTCCGTCGAGTCGTCTACGATGACTATCTCATACTCGGGGTAGTCTAGCGAGGTGCACGCCTCGAGGAGCCGGTCGACCACGTTGGCCTCGTTGTACACCGGCAACAGTATGCTGACCAAACCGCGGTCCTCGCCCCCACAGTCCTCCTTTTGAGGTCCGGTGCTCCGTTTGTCCCTGAGGGCTACGAAGGAGTACAGGTAATAGCGCACAGCGTAGACCATGAATACGAGGCCGATGACGACGCCGGGAACGGCGAAGCTCCACTCGAGGATCAACTTAGGGCGCGCTCCTGGGGGTCGCTAGGGCGAACAGCAGACAGTTGAACAGGAAGGGCCTGCAGGTTAACACCTTGAAGTGGTGTTCCTCTAAGAGGTAGGTGAACTCCTCCTGCGTAAACGTTGAGTGGTTCGCCTCCAGCTCCCTCCGCCGAACGTTGGTCCACAGGGCCTCTACGAGACTCCAGAGCTTTCCCCTGTTGGGCGTGGTTATCACCAGGAGGCCGCCGGGTTTCAGCAGGCTGTGAAACTGGTCGAGGGTCCGTTCGGCCTCCCTCTTGAGGTGTTCTATCACCTCAGAGCAGACGACGGCGTCGAAGGCAGACCTCTTGAACGGGGTTGCCCGGATGTCCGCCCTGCAGTACACGGGCCTGATGGAACGCACCTTGGGGGCCCTGGCTTGGCACCACCTCACGAACTGTTCTCCGATGTCCATTCCACAGGTCTGACAGCCCAGTTTCGCCAACTTTTCAGTCAGGGCGCCCGACCCGCACCCGGCGTCCAAAACAGTTTTGATGTGACCCGGGTGGTTCCTCACCGCGTTGACTACCCGTCTATTCTTGTGCCGGTGCCAGAGCCTACGCGGCAGGAAGAGGCTCCCCGCCGCCTTGAAGTAGGTATCTCCGGGAATGGAGTCGTAGAACTTCCTCAGCTCGAGGGCCGTGCGGATCACGCTGCCCCTTTTCTTCGACTCCATCCATATACTGAGCAGGTCAGCCCCCATCTCAAAGATCTGCCTCCATGTATCGACCTTTGACCCGTCGACGTGAGACCACTCTATGGGCACCTCCACTATCCGGTACTTTTTCAGCCAGCTCTTCACGATGAGGTCGGTGTCAAAGGCGAAACCGTCGGTGTCCATGTCATAGATAATGTCAAACAGCACGTCTCTTTTCACGGCTTTGAAGCCGCACTGAACATCCCGAACGCTGATTAGGGGAAAGAACAGCCTGAAAAGGAACTGGTACACCTCGCCAAGCAGCCTTCGATAAAATGGGACACCCCTGACACGTGAGCTCGGTAACCTCCTCGATCCGACCGCGATATCCGCTCCCTTGCGAATCTGATCGACGAGCGCCAAAATGTAGGCGGGGTCGACCGCCAGGTCAGCGTCCATAATCACGATTATCGTCCCTCTGGATTTCAATAAGCCGTGTTTTATTCCGCCGCCCTTTCCCAATTTTTTAGGAAAATGAACAACCTTCAATCGGTCGTCGCATTTCGCGTGGTCATTGGCGATATCTAAAGTTTTGTCAACGCTCCCGTCCTCCGCAACAATCACCTCGGCTTCCACGTGGCCGCTTTGATCCAGAAATGACAGGACGTTCTCAAGGCAGCCTTTCAGGCGTTCCTCTTCATTGTGGGCGGGGATTATTATGGACAAGCGTTCAGCTTGAGGGGACATTTACTTGGAGGATGGTTCATGCCCTATCTAAAATTGGTGTTACTACCTAAGTGAGCATCAGAGTTACAACCGGGAGAGTGGCGTCCACGGTGCCTCCCCTTAGCGGATCAGGATTTTCGGGAGCTTCATCCACCTCTTCGGGCCGTCCGAGCCCTGTCCCCGTGTGTAGGGTGTCACCGGTGGCACGGTACACGCGGTTAAACAAGGAATAAATGACTCCGTGGCTCTTCAATCACCGATAAAAATGAAGAAAAACAAAACATTCGCCATCGTGGTTCTAGCTCTTCTAGTGACCACCGCGATGCCTTTGGCGTTCCGTGTGGGGGCTGAGCCCTCAACCAAGGGCACTATAACGGGAACCGTCTACGATTACTCCACTGGCGAGCCAATACCCGACGCGCGGGTCGAGCTGAGGCTTTCAAACCAGTCCTGGATGTGGTACAACGAAACGAGAACCTCGAGCGGCGGGATATACGCCTTCGAGGTCCCCCCAGGAACCTTTGATGTCTTGGTGGACAATTGGCCCAACTACACGCTGAAGAACATGGAAAAGTTCTTGGAGGTTGACGCCGGAGAGACGGTGACGGTTGACCTGGCCCTCTGTCCGTCGGGCAGGCTCAACGGCACCATGAACTACGCGGGGACCACCGAGGGGATCACGGGGGCCGACCTGCTCTTCGTAAACAGCACCTCGGGCAACGCCGTGGCAATGAGGTACCTTGACCAGAGGTCGAGGGACGGCGTGGTCGGATACGACGTTGACGCCCCGGCGGGCGAATACGACATCCTGGCCCGCAGCTGGGGTGGATCGTGGCTCTCGCCCCCGTCGAGCGGTGACTTAACGGCAGAGCTCACACCGGTCTCCATCGCCAAGGGCGAGACCACCACCGCCAACATCGGCCTACAGGACTCAGGCATGAACGTATACGTTCACACCTTCGGCTGGAAGTGGGAGTTCACGGCGGGCGACCCCGTCACCTTCGTCGTGGAGGCTCGTAACGGCTCCACATGGGAGCCCCTCTCCGAGGCGACGGTGACCGGGTACCTCTTCGGTCCGATGGACTGGCCGCACCCGGAGCCCTTCGCCTTCAGTCGAAGGATAGACCCGGCGGAGTGGTTGGAGAGAAAACCCGGTGAGTACGTTACCCGCAGCGAGTTCCCCTCTGACCTTGACCCCGGCGACTACGTCATCTTCGTTGCCATCCGGAAGGGCGACACCCTCGGGTTGAACCAGATATGGGTTCACGTCATCCGGCACAGGATGGAGTGGTGCTACGCGAAGTCTAGGTACTCCCCGACGGAGGAGCTGGTCTTCAGGTTCAAGCTGAACGACGGGAGGCAGTACCTGTCCAACCTGACCGTCACCTACGCCCTCATCGAGCACAACAACGGGACCGACTGGGTTTACGAGGTCCTCGAGAGCGGGGAGGCGTCCTACAACACGGCGGTCCAGGAGTACGAGGTGAAGCCAACGGGTGTGAGGGCTTCCCAGAACTGCGACTACTCGCTGGATCTGACCGCGGGACAGAGCAGGTACAGTTGGTGGTTCCGCGGTGACGAGCTGGCCGACGATGTCCGCCTCACGGCCGTGTGCGAGTACCCCATCCACTTCGAACTCGGCTTCAGAGACTTCGGCTACTCCGTGTTCACATGCGACACGCCGGCGGAGATCCTCGGGGTTCCCTACTGGGTGACGCAGATCAGGATACCCCTCAAAGATGTCGACTGGATGCGCATCTTCTACGAGGACGTTTCCACCCCGGCCATGGACATCTTCGACCAGTACTTGCCTTGGCAGGACCTGCCCACTGCCAGTGACCTGCTGAGCTGGAACAACAGCCTCTGGACTATCAGGGCCATCCCAGCCGGAGAGATCCGGGGAACTATCCTGGACGAGGGCACAGGCAGGCCCCTGGGCGGCGTGGAGGTGACGGGAGAGCCCCTCCGGTGGAGCGATATCGCCCAGTGGGCGTGGGCCACATCCGACTGGGACGGGTCGTACAGGCTGCCCGTTCCCGCGGGGATCGCCTACGTGGTGAAGTTCGCCTCGAGCCTCCATGAGCCCCTGAAGCTGAACAACGACACCTCCGGCTACACGGTGGACGAGGCCGGAGCCGTTGTGACGCTCAATGTGAACCTGACCCAGATTCCCATCGGCACCCTCACGGGCGTCGTCTTCTGGGACGTGGATGTGGACGGCGAGTACAACAGCGCCGTGGACATGCCACTCTCCGACGCCTGGGTGGGCATCAACGACTACTCGTGGAACTTCCTGGGCGGAACCAACACCGCCTCCAGCGGCCGCTACACCCTCAGGGTGAGGGCCGACACCTTCCTGAGAATCCACACTTGGAAGAACGAGACCTTCCGTTCCAAGCCCATCGAGGGGATCGAGGTCGCCGAGAACGAGACGCTGACGCTGAACATACCCATGGAGCGCTCCGTCGTCGTCACTGGGATGATCGAGGGGCCCTACTGGGCGGACTGCTTCCTCCTGGACGCGGACCGCAACCTCGTCATGAGGATAGGCGAGAGCAGCGGTCGGAACTTCAGGTGGAGCGTGCCCCAGTCCGTGAGGACCCTCCTCTTCCGCACGTGGGGCGACTACTACCCTGTCTCGGTCTCCCTGCCAACCGCTGAGGCGGGAAGCGAACTCAACATAGGCACCGTGAGGATGAACCAGACCACCCTCAACGCCTGGTCATACATGAAGGACTGGGAACCTGAACACCGCCCGGGAGACATCGTGAAATTCTTCGTCGAGGCCATCAACCGAACCGCGGACTGGAGTGGAGGAAAGACGCCCACGACGGTTGAGAACTGCAACGTCACCTACATGCTCTGGGACTCGACGGGCCAGTTCCTGAGCGAGGGCGCGGGCGCCTACGAGTACGGCAAATACCTGGTCAACGTGACCATCCCCGAGTACGCCAAGCCCGGTCCGGTGGAGCTCCTCTTCACGGTTGAGAATTCCAGCCTGAACTGCTACGGGACCACCGGCGGATGGTTCCACATAACGACCCTGAAGGTGATCACCCTGCAGGAGCTCACGCCCTACTCCACCACGGAGTCGCCGACCTTCCAGTGGCTCGTCCTCAACGCCTCACGCCTGCCCGCCGAGAATGTCGTCGTCGAGTACGAACTCTACAACACCACCGGGGGCTGGAATCAGATCACCTTCGGCACCATACGGGGCAGTCCCAACGGCACCTACACGGTGTCCTTGGACCCCCAGCCCGAGGGTGACTACCAGCTCCACGTCGTCTTCGACAAGCAGGCGGATCGCTGGATGTGGTTCAAGTCGGTCGAAAACCTCACGAGGGTGACGATCTCAGGGCACGTCAGGGATCAGGCGGGGGAGCCCGTGAACCGGGCGACTCTGGAGTTCCACGGAGGCACCCCCGAGTACTGGGTCCACGGCGTAACCGCCACCAACGCCTCGGGCTACTACTCCATCGGCCTCCTCAGGGGCGGCTACGGCACCCACGTGACCAAGAGTTCTATGCGCACCCTGCCCGAGTGGCAGCACATTGAGATACCCCCGAGGACCTTCGACTTCACCCTCTACGAGGTGGGCTTCCTAACGGGGAGGGTGATCGACCCGCCAGAGACAAACGTCACCGAGGAAACATACTACGAATACAGCGCTCTCAACATGACATTGATATCCACGAGTCTGTGGAACGAGTCGACGCCCGCCCAGAGCCTGCCGGCCACCGGGACGACCGCCTACACGCCCGGGGTCAGCGTCGGCGACAGAGTAAACTACACCGTCACCAGCGTATGGGAGACAAACGATCCCATGGCGTCGAGGCCGGAGGGAATGCCTCCGAACGGCACCCTAACGCTCCAGGTAATGCAGATCGACGGCTCCAACGTCACCTTCTTTGTCGAAGGAGAGCCAGCAATCTATTGGACGGACGTGGAGAGGGGTGAGATGGGCGGTAACATCTCCGTTCGATTGATCGTCGCAAGCCTCCTCAACGAAGGCGACCTGATCTTTAACGACACCATGGCCCCGAGAATCAACAGCACCATCGTAGGAAGCTTCGCAGGCGCGGTACGCCTGGTCAACATGCTCAACGAAACCCACTACTCGCCGGAAGGCTGGGAATCCACCATACTGGGCTGGGATAGGTCCACGGGAATCCTGTGCCAGCTGCTTCAATCGTCGAACAGAACATTCACACCAGCACCCGGACCCGAGCCAGGACCCGGGCCTGAAGCAGGCTATGATGTCGGCGCGCGGGTGCTCTTCTGGAACGCCACCACGGGTAAGCTGATGACGATGGAGTGGGTCTGGGGCCGGTTTACGAGGTCCTCGCCCACGGGCACGTACGACGTGACCTTCGACGAGTGGGACATGATTCCCTACACGGTGTACAACGTGACTATAGACGCGGATGCGACGACGGATGTCGGCGAGATAAAGCTGTACCGCGTCGACTGGAGCAACCAGCTCTGGACTAGCTGCAGCCCGTGGCAGACCGTCCCGGGGAGGAACGTGACGGTGACTGTCGACCTCTCCACAAGTAGCTGGCAGCTCTCCCTGTCAGAAAGCATCACGGGCCTCACCGAGGACAACTTCACCCTCTACCTCCTCGGGTGGAGGTGGCCGCAGCCCCCCACGGGGTACATAAACGCCACCTTCTACGTGAACGAGACCTCTACGGGCGTCTACGCCATAGACATAACGGTGCCCTCCGACGCCGAGGCGGGCTTCTGGGACGGTAAGCTCGTCATCTCCGCCAACGGCAAGACCTACATCGCGCGGTTCGGCTTCAACCTGGTCTCCCTCTACGTCGGCGCCACGCCCCAGAAGCGCAACTTCTACCCCGGCGAGACACTCTACCTGGTAACCATCGTGACAACCCCGGACAACGCCAAGGTCACAGGGCTGATAGCAGAGGACTTCCGGATCAGGATCTACGGCTATGCCGGGGAGATGTCCGGCAACTTCACCTCGACCTTCTATGAGCTCGGACACGGCGTCTACCTCATGGAGTTCCCCATCGCGAACGACACAGGGGCCGGAGGATGCTCCATGGAAGTAACGGTGACCGTGCCCGGCGTGGGATCGGCCACCGACTGGCAATGGTTCGAGATAGCCGGCAGAAGAGAAGAGCAAGGACCCAAGCCGGGACCCGAACCCGAGCCTGAGCCAGGGCCTGGACCAGCGCCTGGACCGGAACCCGGACCCGTGTCTACAGGACCGCGCATGGTCGTTGCCAGCAACCTGACCGAAGGCGACACCCTCTTCGACTTACCAGAGGCACCAGTGATTAACGCAACCCTCGAAAGGGCCTTCGGGGGGGCCATCCGCCTGGTCAACTACTTGGACGTGAGCGAATCTGACGGCCTCAAGTCCATGTCTGTCGTCACCGGCTGGGACAGGTCGACGGGCATCCTCTGCGAGTACATCCAGTCCTTCAATGAGACCACGGACCTCGGCAACTTCGTACAGGTGGAACAGGTCATCACCTTGACATCCACCACCCTGTGGAACGAATCGACGCCCGCCCAGAGCCTGCCGGCCACCGGCACAACCGACTACACGCCCGGGGTCAGGGTCGGCGACGTAGCGAACTACACAATCACCCTCACGAAGAGCGACCCAGGCTACGACACGCCCGACCTGCAGCCCAACGGAACGGCCACCGTAGAGATACTGAAGATCGACGGATCCATCGTCAAAATGCTCGAAACAATACGCGAGTCCGACACGGGCAGCGAACGGACGGAGACGCTCTGGATAAACGTGGAGACGGGGGAAAGCGGTGTAGAGTCCTCACCGCCTCCGCCTCCATAACCCCCTTTTTATTTAGATGATAACAGTTGACTGTCTCTGGCTCGCAGTTGGGCATCTTGTTTCAGTCAGCGTTTCACCAAACTCACGTAGCCTTATCCTCTGTACCCAGAGTTCATAACTATTTTTTATATGCACGCGGGAAACGGGCTGACTACTCGTCTGAGGTGCCGTTCAGTTGAGAGGATTGGAGCGGAAAGGCTTCTCCGCGGTTATCCTTGTGCTCCTAGTAGCCTTCGCCTTCGCCTTCTCCCTTTCCTGGATCGCGCACGCCCAGGAGGGGGGCGGTGACAAACCGGGGGAGTCTCCCCCTCTGGACTCGTGGAACGGGACTCTCGTCTTCTGGGATAAGGAGCACAACACGTCCTGGGACTCCTGGAGCTGGGCGAGCCAGGCCTGGGAGTTCGGCCCGTATCCGAGCTTCTCCATATTCCTGTCCAACGGCACCCAGGTCACCGAGGCGAACTGCTTACCCCTCGGCGAGCCCTTCAGAGTGGTGATCGACGTTGGAAAGGCCATCTTCACGGAGAATGCCACCCTGGGGAGGGCCGGGCTCAACTGGCACAAGGACCTTCGGGCGCAGAACGGAACGTGGATCGGCTTCGCGGACGCCCGAATGGTCTACATCAACAAGATAGAGACCAAGTACTGGAACGAGTCCCAGAGGTGGCAGATAGAGAGCTATATCTTCAACCAGAGCGAGGTGTCAGCCCCTCCGGGCCAGCCTCCGCCGCTGATCATGTGGGAGGCCTCTCCGTCTGGGGGAGGCCCGCCGATCCCCGTGGTCGCGGCCAACCTCTCGGGGGGTGACCACATCTTCGACAGCCCGGAGGCGCCGACCATCAACGAGACCACGGAGATGACCCTCGGAGGCACCGCTCGCCTGGTGAACTACATGAACGTCAGCCGGGGCGACCAGGGTTGGGGTTGGGAATCCGTGGGCTGGGACCGGTCGACGGGCATCCTCTGCCAGTACCTCGGCTTCCGCGAGGAGCCGACCAAAACGGGCGGCCTCACGTTCGAGAGGGTGAACGTCACACTGAGGGATACCAGCCTCTGGAACCAGTCGACGCCGGGCCAGAGCCTTCCCTCCACCGGGGTCACCGCATACACCCCAGGCGTGGAGGCTGGAGACTCGGCGAACTACGTTCTGACCGCGGCTTGGGGGAGCGACGACCCGGCGTACACCTACAGTGGACCGCCCAACGGGACGGCGGCCATAGAGATCACAGGGGTCGAAGGGTACATGGTCAACGTCTCCATTACGATCCGCGACTCCGATACCGGCAGGGAGACGGCCAACGAGATCCAGACAGACGTGAAGGCCGGTATGATGGGAGGGGAGGGACAGCCTCCGCCACCGGAGGAGAGGGGCGCGGGGTTCTACCACTTCAACAGGACTCTGAGCCGCGTGACGGAGGCCGATGACTCGTGGAGGATAGAGATCGTCGGGTTCTTCAATGAGACGGCCACGCCCGTGGGGCCCTTCTGGGTGAACCTGGAGGTCTCTGACTCTTCTGACCGCCGGATCGACTTCGGCTACCTGGCCTGGTCGGGGAAGAGCTCGCCCAGCCGCATGGTGGCTGTGGGGAAGCCGGGGCTCGTGTACGGGGGGTTTGAGGACACCTGGACCTTCGAGAAGCTGAGCATGGACAACAGGACGGTGTACTCGGTCTCCAGGGGCGCCCTCTGGAAGATGAGGGTCAACGTCACCTGCGGGGACCTGGCGAACGTGACCCTGGCCTTCGACCTCGACTACGGGGTGAGGACCTACGTGAACGTGACGGGCTGGTACCAGACCACCGTCACCCAGCAGGGGGGGTGGGTGCTCAACGAGACGTCGGGGACCTACTACTGGAACAGCACGGTGCCGGTGACCCGGACGGCCCAGGTCTACGGCCCCCACCTCGAGGAGCGCTGGGCCTCCCGGGCGGGGGAAGAGAGGAGGGTGAACATCACCCGGCGGGTCTGGAACTCCACCACCGGGAGGGACGAGCTCGTAAACCTCACGGAGACCATCTGGAACGAGCGGCTCTTCCTGATCTACGACCATCCAACCCACAACTTCACGGTGAAGCAGGGGTACTCCTACCGGTCCTACGACCCCAGCATCCAGGGCGAACGAGAATACTTGGTCCTGGAGCCCCTCAACGCCTCCGACCCGGCCACGCGTTTCTACAACCTGTCCCTGGGAGACTGCGGCTGGCAGCAGGTCGGGCCCAACCGGTACGTGATAGAGTTCGTGGGGCGCTTCTCCAACGAGACCCTCTCGGACCGGGATAGGTATAACCTCCAGCAGCCGACGGTCTACAGCGACCGCGGGCCCATATGGCCCAACTGGGAGGAGATGGACCCCAGCGCCTTCGAGGTCGCCGTGGACAGGCTCGTGGCCCTCACCACCATCCTCGACAGCCACGGCCGGGAGGTGAAGCAAGGGGTGTTCCAGGTGAACCCTGGCGAGTCCTTCACCCTTCAGAGCAGGCTGCAGGGGGCCGGCGTGGGGCGCGGGGACATCGACGGCTTCGGCGTGGTCTTCCGCGGCGGGGAGAGCCGGTACGTATCGGCCAACGAGAGCTACTGGTCCGACCTAGAGATTCGGCTGGTCCGGGACCTCACGGAGAACGCGACGGTCTCGGAGACCTACAACCGAACCCACAGGGACGTTTACGTCTACGGCCCCTACATGGGCTGGGAGCAGGTGAACACCACCGAGTGGCGCGAGGAGTACAACGCCACCACGGGGGAGTGGGAGTGGGTGGAGGTCGCCTGTCCCATGTGGAACCACACGGAGGTGGTGGGCTGGCACTGGGAGCACCTGGTCCTCAACCAGACCGAGTACGCCCGGGACCCCAGCCTCCCCAGCGCGTGGATAAACAGGGAAGAGGTGTGGACCTCCAACGACGATCCGGCCTTTCGGATGCCCACCAGCTACGCCACCCTGAACTCCGCGGAGATCTCCCTCGTGGACGGGGTCGTCACCGTGGACCTGAACGTAACTTTCGCGCCCGACGCCCCGCACATGAGGTACTGGTGGGACGTGACCTTCAAGAACCTCACCTACGCCCGGGACTGGAGCGTGGGGTGGGGGGAGCAGAGGGTCACCGAGTGGACGTCGGAGCCGGTCTACTACGTCAACGGCACGGCCACCGGCAACGAGCCCTGGTACGTGACCCGGCCCTCCACGCCCCTCTACACCATGTACAACGGGAGGAAGTACCTCCTCGAGGAGACGCCGTACATCACCGTGGGCGGGGTCGACCTGGTCCTGAGGGCGCGGACCCGCTACGACTGGGGGAGGCAGGAGGACATCCTCCAGTACCTCTTCGACGACCCCTACAACCCCATGCTCGGGAGGCAGCCGAGGTACTACGAGCTGCTGAACGGCACCAAGGTCTACGTGGAGGAGGGGTACCGGGCCGTCGTCCGCACGCTGAGGCTGAACTGCACAGACGCCTACGTGATGGTGGGGGCGCAGGCCGTTCCGCTGCCCAACGGAACCGTCTTCAGCACCTTCATGGACCGCGCGGAGCAGGACTGGTCCGTAAGGTTCTGGAACGAGACCCTGGGCCACGAGGTCGTGCCATACTACTATGGGCTCCTCAACGGCACGCGGGTCTTCAGGAACGAGGTCTTCGAGGTTCAGGCGTACAACCACACGACACAGAAGTGGAACCTCACGAACCCGGTGTACGCGGAGAGCGCGGAGTCCCTGATGGTGGACCGGGCCGGCCGCGGCGTCTCCCTGAACCGCACCACCGTGGTCCTGCTCCAGGACACGGGCTCCTGTTGGCAGCCCCTCCCCGATGGCACGGGCTACTACCTGGTCATGAGGAACGGGACACGGATCATCTTCGAGAATCCTTGGGGGCCGTGGGGTGTTCCCGACGTGGAGCGCGTCGTCACGGTCAACGGCGCGAGGTACCTAGTCGACTGGCCGGAGGAGTACTACAGGGCCACGTACCGAAACCAGAGCCTCCTGGTGAGGGGAGGTGGGTGCCAGGGCTATGTGCACAACTTCTACTACACCGACCTCGGGGTGGAGGGCGGAGAGAAGCATGAACTCCCCTACCCCGGGGCCATGGCCAACTCGTGGTGGGACCTGGAGGGGACCGAGTCTGAGGGCCGCAGGCTGAGGACCCTCAAGGCCCTCACCGTGAACGGCACCAAGTACGCGATCCACCTGGGCGAGGGCGGTGAGTGCTACATCGAGGTGGACGGCGACCGCGTCCCCGTGACGCCGCCCACCAGGGACATCGGGTACTACTACGCCCGGATCGACGGCGAGGAG
>Ga0315314_1002097_pt1 | contig 16850 bp, 17 predicted proteins | sample TDP9_MG_FD_203631 | JGI IMG/M metagenome (GOLD analysis project Ga0315314, IMG submission 203631) | Freshwater sediment microbial communities from Lake Towuti, South Sulawesi, Indonesia - TDP9 | ecosystem: Environmental > Aquatic > Freshwater > Lake > Sediment | place: Indonesia: South Sulawesi...
GCCGGTTTTGGCTCTGGCGTAGATGTGGATGATGCAGTCAAGGTCAACTCGTTTAACCGTGAAGGCTGCTGGGCGATGAGGTTCCTCGCCTCGAGTGATCCAGATCATGTTTTTGCCGACGGTTTGATTCATAGTGGCCAGTTCCTGAAGTCTAGCGACTTCAGGGAAGATGACATCGGCTTTCGCCGGGTCAGTTGCATCATAGTTGTTGTAGATGAGTTCGCGGAGACTGACTTCAGGAGGATTCAACGCGCCTACACTCCTATGGCGAACCCAACTATGGCTACGTTTGTCAAGCCTGCTTGAGTTACAGTGATGACGTTCGTCGCGATGGTACAGGTTACTTCAGTTCCGTCACTCTTCTTAGCGAGGTGGGCGCTGTTGATCGTTGTCATGTCGTCTAGAGTGATTGTGTCGCTTGTCGAGACCGTTGCCTCGAAGACGATCCGCTTCTTCGTGATCGCAGCGGTTTCCGTCACGATGATGAGGTCTCGATCAACTACCGTTTCAGTTCTATCGACTGGCAAAATTTCATTCCTCAATGACTGCGTAATCGCTGCTCTTCACGACGATAGATTTGATCCTCCACCTCTCCAGTAGGGCCCGGAGTTCAGGTGTGAAAGTTTCCTGCTCGGGGATGAGAACTTTGAAGTCTTCGACGCGGACTAGAGGTTCCTGCTTGTTGGCGATCATGTACTTCAACGTGTTGGCTGCAGCCCGGTTGGCGATATCCTTAATCGCCGCTGGCACTGATGCTTCCGCGTTGAAGTCTCGGTCACAGATAGAGTTGATATGTGCCTCTATCGCGGGGCTTAGAACATCGGTGATCCAAGTTTCGAAGGCAGCCTCGTCTGCGAATGTCCCTTCTAAAAACTGGTCGTAAGACTTCTGAGCATACGTCTTCACTCGAGTTGGATTCAGCCAAGCAGTCATTTCTTTTTCAACTCTTTTTTTAAGTAGAATCGCTTACATTCGATGCAGAATCGACTATGCTTATCGATGAAGGATTCACCTAAAGGAACAGGATGTCCCTTCGGGCAGACTAGATGTTGACTATAACGGATCATCTTGAAAATTTCTCTCCAGCTTTTATCGGGAAAACTGGAAACGGAGGTTCAATAGGTCCGAGTGATTGCGGAGCCTTTGCGCTAAATGTAATAGGAGCTTCTAGATTCCGGTTACTTCGTAAATGGCGTCTTGATCTACCAGTTTCGGTTCAAGCCATTGGCGTATGATGTAGCCTGTGTAGCCTTTCAACTCATTTCTGAACTCAACTGACTCAGTTGGTCCAGTGGCGAGTATTCCGCAACGCTTGTTTCCAACTAGGAATTCCGCATCCGTGATGTCTGGATCGACCACAATTTCTATCGATGGCCATCCGGGTAGCGATAGGCTCGTTCCACCTTCCGGTATGTTGACGAGTCTGCTTGCGTAGAGCGGTGAACTGACGAAACTGTTGCGGATGAAAGTGTCGTACTGCGTTGAGTGCATGGCTATCCATTGGGCCTTGTTCTTGTACGTATTGTACAAGGCTTCAAGGCCAGTGTGAATATCCACGTAGGGGTTGTAGTCGTTGTAAGGCTTCGTTGTCATCGTGTTCCAGTTGCCTGCGCCTGCTACTGTGTGAGTTGCAGCGACAAGTATCGTGGCGATTTGACTGTTCCGCATTCTAGCGATTTCTAAGGCTGCGTCCCGCTCGTAGATTCTAAGCAGGTCGTGAGCCGCAGATTTCGCTGCCTTGTCCTCGAACGCGATAAGTACTTGGTTCTTCCACAAGTCAAAGTTGACGCGGGCTTGCGAGCCTGAGGCGAACTCAGGTTCCACAAGGGCTGCGCCTTTCTCTGATCCTGTGACGACTCCAAGCACATCAACGCTGAAGACAAGTTTGTCAGTGCGGACTGGCGTTAGGACTGGATCAAGGTTGTAGTCTACTCGGGCGAGCCCCAGCACGTCCTCCAACACAACCTTCGCTTCGATCGTGCTGGTATCCGTCACTATGGCTGCTCGGTATCTGTAATCCTCGATTTCGCCTGCAAAGAACTCGTCTTGCATTGGGCTGTACCATGCTCTACCGGAATATTTGGCTCCTTCAAGAATCTTGTCTGCTTGTCTTCCGCTGAAAATTGGCATTTGCTTCACCTGTCTATGGGAATGTGCCGAATAGGACTTTGCAGGAGGTTCCTGTGGTTGCTACAGCTTGCAAAGCGATGCCGCATGGATCTGAGAACAATGTTGCGTCGCTGTATGTGACTTCTCCAGCGGTTGTGCTTAGTTCAACGTAGCATCCGTTCACAGTTGCGCTTGCCGGTTTAGCCTGTGCGATTCCGACGCCTGCGACGAGGCATCGAATGTCATGTGCAGCTAAGGCTGGGTCGCTTGGCTCAGTCTTCGGTGTCGCATATGTGTGCTTATGTAGAGCTAGGAAGTAGGGGCCTTTCACACTGGTGGTTGCGGCGAGTATTCCGTTTCCATCATTGTACACAACTTCGCCAAGCTCTATGTCCTCGTCTGCTTTGACCGTGAAAACTTCCACGATCATGTTTTGGTCCTTGATTATGTCTCCAACAGCCATGTTACTTCGACTCCTTCTTCTCTAGTTTGGGGAGGCCCATGCGCTGTCGAACCGATGTTTCGAGATCCATGGTTTTCGCCGCTCTGAATTGAGCCTTTGGACCGCTCGATTCAGCCTGTAGGATGAATGCTTCAGCATCTGCTTTATGCTCTAGCAAAGACTCCTCGTTGAATTTAGAATACTTCACAAGAGCATCCACTCTATCCTTCGGGTCCAAGAATCCTGCTTCAATTCGCAGATCTAGGACTTCGTTGACCAGCGCTGTCTTCGTTGCTTGTTCTTGCGCAATCTTGTCTTCCCGAAGATCCTGAACTTCCTTCTGGAGACGATCATGCGCGAGCTTCAAGCTTCTGTAAGGCTCGGCAACTTTGGTTTCAGCCAAATCTTTCTTGGCTTTGTCAAGTTCTCCTTGTAGCCTTGTAATCTCCGCCTTCAATATGTCTTCTCGTTTGGCTTGATCCGAAGAGGTTTTCTCTTCGTCTGACATTTCTTGTTTTCCTCCTTTCGCTTCCGAACCTTCCTCGAGGCTGGGCAACTCTAATCCGAGGCTGTGAGCCGCCGCCCTGATTCTCCGGCGAACTTCCGGGAGCGCTGATGCTGGAATGTCCGCTTGCGGCAGCCTAGCCACTGCGTTCCTGATTATGTCTTCGTCCAAGTCCTTCTTCTGGATTGAAGCGAGCGGAATCTTCCTTTCGGATTTGTTTCCATCCGGTCCTTTCGCAGATTCAGGAACGTAGGCGAAGAATTTGTCAGGTGCATCCGCAGTGTCCCAAGCGTCAGCCCCTTGGAAGGTTTGGGAGTTCTGGAGGTTTTCTCCTGTCAAGGAGATTCCTCCGTCTGCATCTTTAAGGTTGGATTTGTTCTCGGGATGTATTCCCAAAGCCGTCATCTCGGCATCTGTCACGTTATTCCGGTGACTTTGATAAAGCTCAGCGGCTAGGCGAAGCCATTTATCCGGTTCACCCTGCCACCAATCGATTGCTTCAACGTTGGGGAATGCGCCTTTATCTACGAAGGCGAGGTGTTCAGCAATCCATTCGTCCAAGACGATTACTTCGCCTTCCTTATGCTGTTTGGTTCCGCGAACTTGAGGGCTCACGTCATGCCATTCGCCTGACTTCACTTTGTCGTACGCTTCCTTAGTGAGTTCATAGATGATATCGGCGTAGCCGTTCGGCATGGTCCAGTCTACAGGTTTGCCGTAGACTTCACTTCCTTCATGGCCTTTCGAGGGTGGACCGATCAGCGGCGCCTTGAGAAACGTGTCGAGGCAGCGTCGCATTGAAGCGTAGCTGGGACGCCATTTCTGGCCACGTGGAATTGTGGGGCCGCTCGGCTTCGTGGTGATAGCTCTGAACAACGCGTAGTATTTGCCGTCTTTCTCGAAGGGACTGTGCATTGAAGCGAAGAACTGGTAGTAGCTTGCTGCTGCTTCCTCGCCGGAGGCAGGCTCGAAAGATCCATCTTTGCCTTTGCAGTGGCTGCGAGCTCTCGCTTCAGTCCAATCATCTTTAGGGTATCGGATGGCTTGAATCTCGCTTCCACCGCCTTCCTTAAACCCGATAATCGCGTCATAACCCGAATCCTGAAAGTTATTCATCCTCCGCAGCCTAACGTATTTATCCGGGGCCTCCAGTCGGCACGAATGTTCGTTTGGGTAAGGCATCTTTCATTTCTCCTTATGATTTTCGCGTTCTTTCAACTGCTTCAAATATTCCTGTCGCATTGCTTGCACATCTTCAGTTATATGCGTCATACCAGTACGCACGAACTCTAATGATTCGCTGTCTCCTATGAAATTAGGAACATAATGCAGTAGTTTGGCGCGTGTGTCCACCCAGAGGTTGAATCCTGCTTGTCGGGCTTTGCGACTGAAGTACACGTCTTCACCGAATGGTTGTCCAGTTTTGATCGCTTGCTTCTTCGTTAATTCAGGATCACCGTAGACGAACCATGGAGGCGGAATCTTCTCGAATACTTCGCGTTTCACAAGTAGGAAGCCTGCGGGAACAGCGCCTACTTTTATTACGCTGTTCTCTGGAATAGGTTTGTCTTGAAATGGGAAGCCGAATAAGATTTGTCCGTTTTGCTCCGCCATCGCTAGGATTAGCGGTCGATGTTTCCAAGAGCCGCATTCCTTGCAGATGATGGTTGCCTGGGATTTTTCCCAGTATAACCCGCTGACTATGCTTTCATTCTTCGATTCTAGAAAGCCATGCATTTTAACGAGGGATTTTCGATCTGGAATGGTTATGTCGTCGTCAACGTAGAGGATTTCAGTGGCTTCAGGAATATTCATGAACATTTCCGTGAGGCTTTGACGTGATTCACCAATATCGAAGATGTGGCTTTCGTAAATGTGAGCGTTTGGACAAGGCATATCTAACGCTGAAAGCGTTGCTTGATGAAGCCAATGAGGAACAATGTCACCGCGCTTGGAGTGGGCGATTATGAGGAAATCATTCATTCACATTCAACTTTCGGTCGGTTTTCTCTGTTGTAGCGGTCCATGGCTTCGCGGTAGCCCTGTGGAATAAAGCGTCGATCGTGTACAAGCGTGAGGGGCATAGGAGAGGCTTCCAATGGCATCAGTTGGTCGCTTGGATATTGAATTTGATAGTGATTCTTGACGTACCTCATTCCGGGAACGTATTGGAAGAGGCGGACTCGGTTTCCAAGGCTTCGAGCGTAATCTGGTAGCGTCTTGTCCCAGTGAACCATTCGGACGGAGTGATAACGTTCCTTCGATACTTGAAGCAAATCCAAGGTTTCTTCGACGCCGCTTTCAATGTATTCGTCCGCGTCAACTATGAAGACCCAATTGCCAAGATCCAAGTATCGCTCGAACAAGTATTGATTGCGAGCTTCAACTTCAGATCTCCAGAAGTGGGGAGGCGCTCTTTGCAGTATGTAAGGCTTCTGAAATCCTCGTTCTATGATTTCCGTTCCGTCTCGGCTGTCTATGTGATCGCTTACGCCCTCATAAGCACCGTTGATGAAGATTGCTCGATCCACAAATGGCGTGATTGAACGCAAGCATTTGCCCAGTGTCGCTTCAGCTTCGAACAAGATCATGCAAGCGACAATTATCATTCTCCAGAATCTCCTTCAAACTACTCCATGCTTTCGAGATTATGTCTAACGCGGTTTTCGGCGTCAGATCGATTATCGTGTTATAAACTCGCTTCACTTTCCAATGATAGCCATAGCAAGTGAACGGGACTCCCATGGAATAGGCGAGGAGCATGCTGTGAAGCCGATAGGAATAAACTTTCGAGCATACGCTCAGAATTTTGAGTGCTTCCTTAGCCATCGTCGGTTTGATGATGGAAACATGGAAGTCTCCCGCGAAATATTCAGCTAGTTTCCTGCAGCTCTCCATGTCGTCGTTGTCCTCGCCTCCGAAAGCCAGCAACGTTATCTGTTTGATTTCGTCTTCCCGCAGTTGTTTCTTGAGTTCAAACTTCGTGTTCTCAACGATATTTGTGATCTGAATTCCTTCGTCAAAGCGGTTATGCTGCCGGTCAGTTGGAATGATGGCTGCCTTATTTTCCTGCGGCTTCCAAGAGAACCCGTATTTGGAGGCTAAGATGATCGAGGGGTCGAGGGATAGATGGACTTTCGACGCGAGATCTTGATCTTCACGCAGGATCATGCAGGATTGATCGTCTCTTAATCCGAGGAACCGGAAGCTTCGGACACTTTCCTTCACGTGATCCTCAAGCATCTCATACTTCGGGACGTTGACGCCGCATCCAACTATGACTTTAGGGATGGTGATGACGCGTTCCCAGCGGGGCATATTCAGAAATAATCTATTTCTGTTGATGAGTTCTCCTCCGCCTAGAACCAGCAAGTCCGACTCATTTACCTTCTCGGAGATTCTAGGCACTGTTGCAGTTTCATAGTCTGTAAACACAGTGAATTCGCAGGGTCCGAAGAAGCTGTTAAAGAGATATTGAAGGCCCTCCAACATGGCTTCGTCGCCGAGGTTACCGTGGCCGTACCATCCGAGGATGGTAACCTTCATTTTCTAATCCAGCTTGTGCAGCCATTTCTCCATTTCTGCTCGATTCGGATATTGCACGGGTCCTTGTTTGCCGCCGCCTGTGATCTTCTCGGTTTGAGCGATGAAGCAGTCATGCCATAATGAGTCATCGGGTGGAAGCTCATTAGGTAGCTTCGGGTCGTACATGTGAAGTAAACCGTAGTCTCCGCCGCAGAGATGTCTTGGACATTGAACAGGCGCTTCTTTCAGCCTGAAGTGTTCATCGAAAATGTTGAATCGAAAAGCTGTTTGAGGTGCGTCAGCGCAGAGGCCGACTGATCCGTCATAGTGAACTAGAATCATGTCTTTGCCCGCAGTGCAAATGTTTCCATGAGGATCATGCAAGTCGATTCCATATTTTCGTGTCTTCGGCTGAACCGTCGCATATAGGAAGTTTCGTATTTCGGGCGAGTAAACAAATGGATATAGTTTACCATCATAGTATCCGACGAATCGTCTGACGTATGTTCGAATGTTGTGAGCGTCAAGCCATTTCCAGTATTCTTTCCACCGCTCAATCTGAGGAGGATAGAAGAGATACATGACGAAGATTGGAATATCCGCGTCCTGTAGCATGAGCAAGTGTTTTCTGAAGGTCTCCCAGTCGCCGCCTCCCAATGGATGCCAAGAAGCGTGAACGTAGAGCCGCCGGTCCTTCGCTAGTTTGGTTTCCAGCAGCCTTTGAGGGGAATATGAAAGGTTCGTAATGATGCTGCATTCCCAGTTCGCGTGGTCCCCGATTACGTCGATGACTTCGTAGAAGCCGTTGCCACCCATAGGTTCGCCGTAACTAAGATTGAAGTAGATATCTCGGTCCAATCTCTCGAATGCTCTAGACCAACGATCGGCCCCGCCGATCCAGCGGTGCTGCATCTTCTTAACGGGACCGGCGTAGCAGTATGGGCAGTGTTGATTGCACCACTCAGAGTTATCGCCATTGAATTCCCAGAAACAGAAGAGCTGTCTCAATCTTCCATCGCTTTCTCCAAACCCTTCATCGCTCGGTTTTATCGCAGACGCCGCAGATAGGGCATTCGTGAATGTATCGGGTTCCACCTGCATAGTCAGTGATTTTTGTCCGCGTTACCTCTTGATCAGGATGAATAGGGCAGAACCGGTTCGTCCGCTCCTTCTCAACCAAACGTGGCTGCGTCACTTCTCCACACCTACTTGGCTTAAGCGGCCTTTCGGCTTTTTCTCGTTCGGGGGAACATCCTTCTCAACCTCAGTTGGGGGGGCCTCTTTCAGAACATCCGTCTCTTCAATCTGCATGAGTTGCTGTCTTTTACGTTCAAGTTCCTTCGGGTCGAATCCTGCAATCTCATAAGCTTTCTCTTGGTTAATCCAGCCCATGCCTTGAGCGTATGCTTGACTGACTGCTGAGAATAATTCAACGTAGTCGGCTGTGCTGATTTTCCGCCAATTATGCTTAACAAGAATGGGAAGTTCAGCTTTAGGACCTAACCCTAGAGTCTTCCGCGTGAGCATGTCGTACCATTGGCTTTCAATCATTCTCTTGAGATCATGTTGTATCGCAGCTATGGGTCCGCTTACGAATGCTTCAAGTTCCGCGTAGGCGGTGGCTCTGTTAACCTGTTCCTCACGGGCCAACAGGAATCTGGGAACTTGGAAGTTTCCGATGATTTCACGATCATAGTCTCGTATTGTGTTGCGGAGCTTATCGAGATCCGGCTTCAAATCGGCAACGGTAACTGTAACCTTCTGGTTGTGGAACACCCATTTGCCAGGAGCCCATTCCTCCTGAATGCTGGCGACTGCGTCTTCAGCGTCAGTTGAGTTCATGCCTGTTGTGTCTACTTGAACGCTGCCCACGCCCGCCCACAGTGTTTCAGCTGCTTCCGGCAAGTCCTCGTGAAGAATTTTCTGTCGTGCTTCACTGGCGCCTAAAATTGGTTCGACACTGCTTAAGCCTTGTAGGTCAGCTTCTAATTGTAGATCCGCGAAGTAAAGTACTTGATCCGCTCCGTAGAATTCAGGATCGCTCATGTAGCTGAAGCCCTGTAGAATCCATTTGTCGCTGAGAATCGGGTCCAACTGTGTGCTGTCTAAGGGGAGGAGGTTGAATCGCTTCTGGGTGACGTCTGCGGGGTAGATTTCGAAGCCGCATTTCCCGAAGACCTTCGACTTCACCACTGCGGAGAACAGGATTTTGTCTAAGTTCACTTCTTTGTTAGCTTTATCTATCGCGTCCTTAACCTGCTTATAGCCTTCAGTGTAGGCGTTAGCCTGGTCCTCATCCATTTCGACAGGCGGCTCAAGAACAGTCTCGAAGCCTTTATTCGTTGAGAAGAATGCAAGCGTGTTAATGCATCCTCTCACGAGGCTGTCACGTCGATACGCTCGATAATACTTATGCATGGAAGCGTAAGCAGTTGTGTCGGGATCCGTGGTCCTCCAGTACTGGTAGGGGGCTTTAGCTTCGCCGCGCATGACGGGTCCTGCTTCAGGCACCCATTCTCGGCCTTTCTTGACCATGGGCATGTGTACGGGGTAGTGAGATGCTTCACTGAGAATTGTTACGCCAACCCGCTTCCTCAAGTCCTTGAAGCCGAGCTGATCTTTCTTATCCTTCGGTTTTCCCTTCAAGATTGGAGGTTCACTGGCAGAACCCGCAGTACCCTTTAAAGCCTTAACCTGCTTAGACGGTGATCCTGGAGAAGGTTTTCTAGGACCCGATTTTAGCATTGACGGACACATCTATTATCCACTCTCTTGGGAATTAATTCTCCCGGAGCAGATGACAGATGGGGAGATCCGATTTGAGTGCAAAGCATTCTAGCCCGGCAATGGGCGTATTCGTTTGTTGCTTTCGCCGAAAACTGAGTTAAACACCGTTCGGCAGGCAGACGGCTCGGACATCTATCATCCGCTCTGTCGGGATTTGAAGATTGGTCGGGACTTGTCGATTGGAGATTCAACGTGCTTCATGGCGCAGATCACAGCGTCACAACAGTGATCGTTAATTTTCTCAGGTTTACCGGTTTTCTCGTTGTAATGGTAGGCTTTCATCTGCTGGACCAAAGTGAAGAACCGCGAGTCAATGTTGGGGTTTGGAATCTTGATGAGGTGGTTTTCGAGGCGCCATCTGACGCGGCTGATAAACGGGTCCTTGTCTTTGCTGAAGATAACCGGGACTACTTTCATGCCCATGTTTTCGAGGTCTTTGTTGTCAGCGACAGCTTCTGAATCAGGATAGATTGGATATTGGCCGAAGTCCTCTTTGATCTCCTGTTTAATCTCAGTGTAGCTTGTGTCAGTCCAGATGCGGCAGTCCCTGAGGATTAGCGTGTCGCCCTGCTTTTCCCAGAACGTTAAGACTGCTTGACCTATGAAACCCCAGTCGAGTGCTGTCCATTTCTCAGTCATCGGGTCCGGCGCCGGAAGCGGATATTCCTCAGCACGGCGCGGATCCACCAGAGCCTTGTCGATGAGAACGTTATCCCAAACCAAGCCGGTGCGCTGAGCGATTGCGCCTTCATACTCAACCGCGTAAGTCTTACTGTCCAACATCAATTTAGCGAGAGCATTATCTTCCCGGCTGATCCACCAACATTCGCTTTGCGGCCACTCGAACCTTTCAAATCCTAATTCAATGGCTCGCTGCCAAAGATTCACAAACCACTCCAAGTTGACTTCAGGGCTCGCAGTGCTTGTGACGATTCGCTTCGGGAAGCGGCTGGCTCGAACTAGAGGCCAAGCAGCGTTGATCAGATTCTGCGGGACCAAGACAGCTTCGTCAATGCTGAGGATGTCGGCATCTCCGCCTCGAATACTCTTAGCGCTTGCGGTGAGAACTTCTAGGCATCCGCCCTTCTTGAAGCGGGTCCAATACCGCGTCGGCTCGCCCTCGAGGGCGTCTGGGAAGAGCTCTTGATTCGTGACCAATGGTTTGAAGTAGTCGTAGAGACGACTGGCTTGAAGCCAGCTACCGGATAGATGGAAGATTCTTAATGTTGGGTCCTGCTTGAAGAGCCATGCGAATGAGACTGCAACTGATTTGGTTTTACCGGCTTTACGATGAACCTTAGCGACAACTTGACGATCCTTCGGGGCCTCACTGCAGATGGCTCTAATGAAAGCGATCTGTCCAGGCGAGGGCTTCATGTCCGCGTAGGATTCCGCTAGGCAGATCGGATTAAGCTTCGCTAGGATTGGTCTGTTTGTCAAGTCTATTAATTGCACGGGCGAGAACCACCTGCTCATCCTCACTCAACGACTTCAGCACTTTCTCAAGATCAGGTTGAATAACGGTTGTCTGCTGAATGACTTGCATAGGTTGCTGAGGAATGAGAACTCGAATTTGATTAGCAATAGTTCCGTTGATGGCTCCGAGGGTTCGGGCGTCTAAGTCTTTCTCTAGAGCAAAACGAATGAGATTCTGATTGAGACTTTTAATTCCATCAAGGTCAGCTATAGCGAATTCTAAGGCGATAGGAGCTGCGGCACGTTGCATCGCCTTGATCTGCATGGCGACGTAAGCATCTTTTAGACGCTTTGCTGTAGCACCCCCAGTTGTACCTTGGGGTTTCGATTTTCTGGATGTTCTAGGCATTGTCCTCTGTCTCCTCGTTGACTTGTTCATTCTCTATCTCGGATGGTATCTCGCGAATTGGGTAGTTCGTTATGATCACACGGGTTATAGTTCGGTCGCATTCGAAGCCTTCCGCCCCCGCTGCGGTTGATCGGACGGTGACCTTGTGGGTCTCGAAGGCCTTGTAGAGGTCAATGATGGAGGGGTGCGAGTTGATGGTCTGCAACCATTTTCCCTTGACCTTAGAGAGTCTGTCTCGCAGATCCTTATGCTGCTCGAATGAGAAGTGAATGCCTAAGGCGACGTCGGTCTCCAAATATGGAGGATCCACGAAGAAGAACGTGTCAGGTGAATCGTAATGGTCGATTACCCAGGTGAAGTCTCTATTCTCGATCATGACTGAGAGAAGGCGTTGCGCGATGATGAAGATCCTCGATGATGAGTTGCGGAGGTGTTGGGCTTGATTTCGCTTCGAGCTGTGACCCCAATTGCCAGGGCTTGGAACCCCGTGGATGCCAGCGAAGGTGGATTGATTCATGTAGAACCATTTGGCCGCTCGAGGTATGTCTGGAATGGATGTTTTCTCGCTGAACATGGTGATATATTTCTCGTAGAGCTCTCGGCTATATGGGAGCAGGGCGATCTCGTTGAAAATCTCCTGTGGGTGATCTCTCACGCAGAGCATTAGGTTGACGATGTCGGATGAAATGTCGTTGTAGACTTCGACCTTGCTTTGAGGCTTGTTGAGGAGGATGCTGCAGAAACCGCCGAAAGGTTCGACGTAACATCGATGCGGTGGAATGCATGAGGCGATTATGCGGACGAGCCTCGTCTTTCCAGCGAAATATGGACCTAACATCAAGATGGGGGCCTCAGTTTCAGTTGTCTCGAAATGTAATGCCTCAAACTTGGAGTCCCTTATGATGGCGTCGATTTCTTCCCGAGTAAATCCAGTGAACTTGATCTCAGGCAGATCCTTGAGTTCCCCGATGATCTTCTCAAGTTTCGGAAGATCCCAGTCGCCATGAATCTTGTTTAAGGCAAGGTTGAGGGCTTTCCATTTGCGAGGTGGCAGATCTACGCGAATGCAGGGGACCTCTTTCAGGTTCAGTTTCTGGGCATTTATGACTCGTTGGTGGCCACCGATGATCATGTTATTCTTATTGATGATGACGGGTTCGACTAAGCCGAATTCTTTGATACTGATTCGGAGAGCCTGATGTTGCTGCTCAGTCATTACGCGTGGGTTCGAATCCCATCCTCGCAACTTCTCAACTGAAACGTACTCAATCTTTACTTTCTCAGTCATTCATAAGATCACGTTAAGTCTTGTTAGGTCTGTAGGATTAATCCTTCAGTGTCTAAACGCAATAGACTCCCGAATCAGGTGTGTGTTCAATGTCAGCGAACATATTTAAAGTCGAGTGAACAGACGGTATAGTCCACGTATTCGGAAGAGAGGGTTGTTACAAAGAATAAATATTCGGTTATCCGGCTTTCCCTTCAGCTTCTTTCAGCCTTGACTTCAGAACTTGAAGTCCCTTCGGGGTGATCGAGACCATAACGACCATTCTTCCGTGGAACCGTTCTTTACTCATAGATATGAAGCCTGCATATTGCAGCGTATAGGCAAAGTCTCCGGAATTCGGTCCAGTCGATTTCGCACCAGATCCGACTGCCGTGTACATTACGTGTCTCGGAAGCTTCCGGTATTTCGCGAGGAGTCGAAGAGCCGTTAGGGCGAACTTACTTGTGTCTAAGATGCTCTTTTCTCTTAGGAGATCTGGCACCCTACGGGCAGCTTCCTCGAAGGAAACGACTGCCTTCGTCTTGGAGGGATCTTCGACTGCTCTGCTTCTGATTACTGAGCATTTTCCGCCTTTCGACTTCAACGGAACTTCAACACTTCCGGTTTCGTCTTCAATAGAAGGCCTACGCGATACCAATCCCATTCACCTTTATCGACGGTGAACATTAGGGCTCCGACGCGGTATTCGCCTAGCGGGCTTATTCTACCTTGAAATGGAGTTTTAGTTTGGAAGCCGGGGCAAACTATGCCGAGGTGTTCAGTGTATCCGGCGAAGACGAAGTAGTGGGCGTGCCATCTCAGGATGACTGTGGCTTTATTGTCGTTGAGGATTGCTAGAACTTCTTCCCTTGCGATTGGTGTGGTTTGATATTGCCAAGTGCTTTTGCTGACGGTTATCGGGTGAGCTAGGTTGAATTCTACGCCTTCAATCTGTATGTTCCATGTTACAGGTGCAGGTGTCCGGTAATGTGGGTGAATTGGAGCGTTTAGTTTCTCCGCCAGCTGCTCGTCAAGTTTCCGAGTGTTCTGATGGTAGACTGAACCTTCGATGCAAATGAATTTCGGTGAGCCTCGGATCATGTGGAGAAGTTTAACGCTGATTTCAACTTGCTTCTTCTCTTCGGCTACCCTATCATCACCATGTTCAAAGGGATTCCAACCATCCTGCATATCAGCCCCTACGAAAACATAGTCGACCTTTCCCGCTTTATCCCGTACATCGCAGAACTTGTTATATAGAAGACGGCAATCTGAGGTTCGTTCCATATCTGGTGAAATATAATCGGGATGATTTAAGCCGAATTTCGAACCTACATGTCCGTCTCCTATCAACAGTATTTTCTTCATCTTGACATCAGAACTTCGATTTTACTTGCTGCCTCTTCCGAATAGGAATCCGAGGCAACCAAAGACTACTTGCATATATTGATCAGGGGTAATGGATTTCGTTGCGCAGAGATATGTGGCGCCTCCCAACGTAACGGTGATGGCGATGAGAACTGCGAACCCTCGATAGCTGGGTGAATTATTCTCTTTCACTCCCGGGTTGCCTTTCACCATCTCGAAACAATCAACTTCAGAATCCGTCATAGGCCGCGGTCCCGAACTCTCCCTAGGACCAAACGCGTACTGAGCATCTCGAACTATCGCGTGAAACGTTTCTCGAAACATGTTTCATTCCTCAAATTTGACTGTGAAGTTGTAGAGGACGGTTGCGACGAAGAACCCTAGAGCCCCCATGGCGAGGTCTTTGTTGCAGTCCCAGAGTTGACTCCAATATCGTTCAGGATGAAGACCTTCCGTGAATTCGAACCAGATGGCGCCGAACATCAAGACTTGAGCAACTAGGTTGGTCTCCGCAAAACGTCCGAGCAATCCTTTGAGGCGGAAGATGTCGAAGAAATCAATGTTGTAGAGTGCTGCGGTTATTGCGAAGCCTGCGAAGAAATGTGTGACGTCATCACCTTCACCAGCCGCGTTTGTGACCGGATTCCAGTACCAGTTGAAGTGCTGTGCGGCTCCGGCGACTGCAACATCCCACATTAAAGCACCTGTAGTGAGTAGCATCCATGGAAGTGAGGTCCAGAGAACGTAGAAGTTTCGTTTATCCAAAAACGTTTTCTGAATTGCGAAAACAATCCAGAGCGCGACAAGGCCCATGGGAAGGAAACGGATGAAAGGGCCGGAGCCTTCTTGCTGATAGATGATGTTGAAGCCTTGTTGCTGAACGTAGGCTACGAGTTGTCCGAAATAGTCGGGTCCTTGCTGTAGAAGCGGTAGAGTTCGAAGATACAATGTGAGGTTGATTAAGCCTAGAGCCGCGAGAATACTGAAAAATACTACTCTAGAAAGATCCGTTAGACGCATATAGTTTCCTGCTCGGCTTTAATCTTCTTCCCTTTAACCAAGATAACCTCCTTCTCCACACCGTCCACGAAAACTCGAATCGTAGCTGTAACAATCGATTCATCTGGAGGCGGAGGAGTTGGGCATTGCTGCGTTTCTTCCATCCACTTTCCGTTCTTGCAGACTCTTCTTCGCTTCCAAGTCTGACCGTCTGGACACATCTCTAAGATCTCAATTGATCCTTCCTTACATTCAGGAGGAGGAGCTTCCTCAGCATCTAGTTCAATCTCGCCGTACTGCTCAAGGTCGCTCCAATGGTGGGCGACGCCAACTCCGTTAGCTCCACTTGACCCTGCGAAACATAATCCTCCGATCTTGATGCCTGACTCAGATTTAACGCCGATTACTGCTCCAGCATCGCCTGTGTGAAGAGCGCTCCCTGAATCCCCTGAATCGAGGTTTTTCGCATCCGGGTTCTCGAAGATGATTTGATGCTCAAACCTTTTCCGGTAGATGTAGTCCATACAGTTTGCATATTGAACTCTTACACTTGCATTATCGTCCGCGATCTTGAAGGGACCTGTGCAGTAGGTTGTTCTTCCGGTTTTGAACCATGCTTCACCAATCTTAACCCTCTGCTTGCCGACTAGGATGCCTCTATGGAGGATTTCATTCCTCTCAACAATTCCATCGTCAAGCTCGATTAATCCGGCATCGATATGGTGAAGTTTGGGTGCGTATTTCTTGTCTGACTGCCAGTTGTCGGGTCGATCAAGCGGATCTTCACAGTATCGCTTATAAACTCCTATTTTGTTTCCGACACTTGACCCACCGCTGTCAGCGAGTCCAGGTTGACATTGATTCTTACTCTGACCGCATGAGATAGGTATCCAGCAGACATGTTGATTCGTCAGCATGATCTTCTTCGAGCTAGGTTTCTTCTTGTCCTTGACTAGGCAGCAGGCTGTACCGGTTGCGCCTTTATATGCAGCTGCAGCTCCGATGCTTAGTCCGCCTTTCAGCGGCCGAATTTTCTTTCGATGCTCGCTTTCATCGGCTAATGCGATTATCGGTAGGCCTTCCTCAACGTCAGTAGGTATGTCGTTTATCGCAATCGGAATAACCTCATCAGCCTTCAAAGCCGATAGCGGAAGCTTCTTGGAGACACGAATCTTAATACAAGCCTTTCCGGTCGGCTGGCCTTTCGTGATCTTCTCTTGAAATATCGAGTAGACTAAAATCACGTTTGGGTAGGCAAGTAGCCATGAAACATCTCTGCCATGTTTTTTTCCAATCTTTCTAGCTTTTTTACTCAACTAAGAAAACCTCGTAACTGTGAAAAATCCAGCGTCCGATGCGAAGGCCGGCGCCTATTACTTTTCGAAGGAATCAGATTGAATTTAGCGTCGTCGAAGCTTTCATCATCCATTCAGCCTAAACGACGCGGGGTATTTTTTATGTCGCGACTAGAATGGAGGCGGTTTCCGTTCGCTCTCTTTCTTTCTGTAATATTCGTAAGCGTGTTGAGCTAGCACCCATCTGCCATATGAAGGGGAGAGATGCCGCGCGGATTCCACAACTTCTCCGGGATGAAAGAAACGGGCTTTCCCATGGAGATGAATCAGCTCGCCATCTAACCGCACGTATTTTTTGCCGCCGTATTCATGCCGTCGGGGTCTATGGGGCATTCTAATACTCCCAGTTTTTTGGCACACTCATCCTACCTTTCAGCGCCAAGGAGACCATTACACGATTAGAGCGAACACTACAATTGGGAAGTCAATCAGCGGAGAAATTATAAAAGCAGTTTTGCGACAGAATATCGCCGAATACTTATGCGCTGCGGTTCCTAACGACCTAGCCCCTTCAAAAGAAGATCCTTAATTGTTGTTGAGATTGCAGTGTCCATACGTTCTTTTTGCTTCTCTTCCAAGAGTTTCCAGAGTTTAAGTGGAAGACTGATTGATCTGGCTGCAGATCCTTCCTTCTCGTCTCGTCCTTCAGGAGGCCTTCCGGGACGCTT
>Ga0315314_1002098_pt1 | contig 16841 bp, 17 predicted proteins | sample TDP9_MG_FD_203631 | JGI IMG/M metagenome (GOLD analysis project Ga0315314, IMG submission 203631) | Freshwater sediment microbial communities from Lake Towuti, South Sulawesi, Indonesia - TDP9 | ecosystem: Environmental > Aquatic > Freshwater > Lake > Sediment | place: Indonesia: South Sulawesi...
CACCCCGCCCAGGTCGGCTCCGCTCCAGTGGAGATATATCTCTTGATCAGAGCTTCCAGGTTCCGAGCATTGACCTCTTCTCCCAAAAGGTAATCATCGCCGAGGAAGACAGCCGGCACGGTCAATCGTCTATCCTCAAGCACACCATAGCGCTCTCCTAACCACTCGCTCAGGGCAGCATCCTCCTGCACACTGAAGGACTCGATCTTCAGTTGGGGATACCGCTGTTGTAGGAGGTTCAGGTCGTAGCGGGCCCGGTCGCACTCCTGGCACCCTATCGCGTAGAAGTAAGCGAGGTGGATAGCCTTATTTGGACTGCTGGGCGCAGGGGTAGGCGCTGGCAGCGTCTCCTTAAAGGGCAGATCTGGCGAGGGGAAATCGCAGCCGCCCTTCCGCAGGCAATCCTGTATCAGGCCCTCCAGCTTGGCTTTGATCTCCTTCTCCCCAGTCAGGACCTCATCGCCGATGAAGATCTCAGGGATAGCCAGTTCGACGATGCCGTAGCGCTCCTCTAAAGCGAGGAGGATATCATAGTTCTGGGGGATAGCAACGTCGAAGAGCCTGAATTCGATCTGGCCTTCATACTTCTGCAGGATCGCAGGCAAGAACTCGTCCTTGATCACCAAGCAATGGGGACAGGCATCAGAAGAAAACAGGAAGAAGCGCACTGTAGGCTCATCGGCCTCAGCTACCGTAAGGGACAGAAGCCCAGCTATGAGCGCCAATATGATGAGAGAGCTCCTCCTTGATATTCTGCTCATTATTTACTCCTCCTTCCAATCGAGCATCATCACCTGCACCCGCTCGCCGGCCTCCATCCCCCTTCGGTCCTCGGGGATGATGGCTATCCGATCGCTGGCGCCTCGATGACGATGGCCTGGAGCCGGGCCAACCGGTCGGCGTACTGTGGCTCCAACAGCGGCGGGCAGTCTTCTAGGTGCACCTGGGCCGCCGCCAGCTTCAGGGCGAAGGTGAAACACGTCGGTTGGCCGCACTGCCCGCAATTGGTCTGCGGCAACAATTTGTAGATTTCCACTGGCCCTGGCCGGCGATGCATCTCATAGTCCGGCTCGATCTCCCCCCGCCGCTCCCAAGTGCGGTTAACCAGCTTCACCAGCCCCTCCACCTCCTTTATCGCCGCGTCGCGATCCTCAACATTGCTGATGGCGATCTGGTAGGGGTGGAAGATGACGTAATGACCGGCCTTCGTCCAACTAACAGCCGGCGCGGCGGCGTTGTAGACCGCGCCGCGCAGGGTGGCGTTCAGGTGGGGAAATACCTCACGGATGTCGGTCACCAACCGGACGATGGCGCTGAAACGCTCGGCGCCCGGCTCACACGGCGGGGTGAAGACCTCCAGGTCATACTTTTCGATCAGCATCGTAGCACCTCGCTTCAGTCCAGCCGTCGCGCCAGGGCGTGCACGGCCAGTGCAAACAGGACGATAGCGAACACTGCCAGCACGGCCAGGTCCAGCGCACCGGCTGCCAGCGGCCTGCCTGTCAACGCTGCGCACAGTGCCTCGACCGAGTAGGTCAGGGGCAAGGCGCGGGCGACGACCTGCAAGCCTGGCGGCAGCGATGCCACCGGCACGAAAACGCCGCCCAGGAACATCATCGGGAAGCGGATGAAGTTGGCCAGGGTCTGCGCCTCGAACACTTCCTTCACCGCCACCGAGACAAAGGCCCCCAGGGCAGAAAAGGCCGCTGCCGAAAACAGCAGCGCCAAGGTCAGCAATAGCCAGTTGACGCCACCTGTACCAAAGCCGACCAAGGCGATGCCCAGCACCGTCAGCGTCACCGTCAGCCCGAAGACCATCCCGCCCAGCACCTTGCCGGCCAGCAGCGCCGGTAGGCGCACCGGCGCCAACAGCAGCCTTTCCAGCGAGCCGATGCGCCGCTCGAAGACGATGACAATGGCCTCCATCGAGCTGGTGCCGAAAAGAACGGTCAGCGCCAGCAACCCTGGCACCAGGTCACGCACCTCGCCCGGATTGCGGATGGCAAAGGCCAGGACGAAAGCAAAGGGGAACAGGATGCCCCAACTGATGTTGGGCGGTTTAAAGTAGTACGCCCGTAGGTCCTTCAGGGCAATATACAACATCCCACGCAGATCATCCGCCAGCATTAGCCTGCCCCCTTCCGCCTTTTTCGGCCAGCATCACTTCGGCGCTCAGGCCAGTCAGTTGGACAAACACCTCTTCCAGTGTCGGGCGGACGGTGTTGACAGCCAGCACGCGCCGCCCATCGGCTGTGGCCCCCGCCAGTGCCGCCCGGACCGCCGTTATCACGTCGTCGCCGTTGAAGCGGGCTGTCTCGATACAGCCATTGCCGTCGCTCAGCGTCACCTCGACCACTGTCCGACCCGGCACACTCGCCTTGAGCCCGTCCACCGTGTCCAGGGCGATGATGCGCCCCTTGACGATGATGGCGATGCGATCGCACAGCCGCTCGGCTTCTTCCAAGTAATGAGTGGTCAAGAAGATCGTCACCCCCTGGTCGCGCAGCCCAGCGATCATCTGCCGCAGGTTGCGCGCACTCATTACATCGAGCCCGGTGGTCGGCTCGTCCAGGAAGAGCAGTGGCGGACGATGAGCCAGGGCGGCAGCAACTGTCAGCGCCCGCTTCATCCCGCGGGAGAGCTTGGCGAAGAGCACATCCCGCTTCTCACTCAGGCGAAAGCACGCCAGCAGTTCCTCGGCCCGCGCTGCCCGCTCGCCGCGCGGCACGCCATAGAGCTGCATGGCGAACACAAGGTTGTCGAAGGCCGACAGCTCGTCATAGAGGTTCGACGCCTCCGGCACCACGCCGATGTGCTTCTTGATGCGCGCCACGTCAGTCGCCAGGTCGAAGCTCAAGACGCGGGTGTGGCCGGACGTGGGACGCGACAGGCCGGTCAACATGCGGATGGTCGTCGTCTTGCCGGCGCCGTTGGGGCCCAGGAAGCCGAAGAGCTCCCCTTCCTCGACCACGAAGGAAATGCGGTCAACGGCCAAAAGGCCGCCATAGTATTTGGTCAGTTGATCCACCTCAATAGCCTTTGCCATAAGATGTGCCCTTTATCACTCTAAGGCTCCTCGGCTAGGGCGAAGGTCAAGGATGACGCAGCAACATATTAGCCTTTCAAAGCCTCCAGGACCTTTTCTGGAGTGGCGGGGAGTGAGGTAATGCGGGCCCCACAGGCGGCGTAGATGGCGTTGATGATGGCCGGGGCGGTGGGAATGGAGGTTATCTCCCCCACCCCCTTGGCCCCATAAGGTCCCTCCTCGGTCTCCGCCTCTACAAAGATAGGTATCACCTGAGGCATGTGCCTGATGCGCGGCACCCTGTAGCGGGCCAGGTCGGGGTTCTCGGTGATTCCCTCCTTGATCTGCAATTCCTCGCTGAGAGCGAAGCCCAGCCCCATCATCACCCCGCCCTCGAGCTGCCCCAGGATAGCCTGGGGGTTGATGGCCCGCCCCACATCGTGGGCGGCGATAACCTTCAGCACCTCCACCTGACCCGTCTCGATGTCCACCTCCACCAGGGCAGCCTGGGTAGCATAGCCATAGGTGAAGTGCATGTCCCCCTTCTCGCCCAAAGGGACGGTGGGCGGGGGAGTGTAGACATGAGAGGCGACCAGGGGACGACCCTCCTTCCTGGCCAAGGCGATGGCCCTTTCCAGGAAGACGGCCCTCTCCGGCCTGGCCTCGTCGTACACCCGACCCGAGGCAAAGGCCAGGCGCTCGGGCGGGGCGTCCAGCTCCTCGGCCACGAGCCTCGCTAAGGCCTCCCGCAGCTCCCTCGCTGCCAAGCGCACAGCGTTGCCGGTGATGTAGGCTTGGCGAGAGGCAGTGGTGGGGCCGCCGTCGAGGGTGCGGGTCGTATCGCCGACCAGCAGCTCTATCCTCTCGTAGGGGACACCCAGTTCCTCGCAGGCGATCTGAGCCACCACTCCCACCAGCCCCTGGCCTACCTCCGCCGCCCCGATGCGCACGAGGCCCCGCCCATCCTCGGTCAGCTCCACCTCTGCCCCCGCGCTATCCGGTGCCCCACCACCTAGGCCCACATTCTTGAAGCAGCAGGCGAAGCCCCAACCCCGACGCTTAGTGGAGGGACTAGGGGATTCCCCCAAGGCTTCCTGGGCACTCCTGAATGCCTTCTCCACTTGGTCTATGGTCTCTAAGAGGCCCACGCTCTCCCTCAAGACCTGCCCCGTAGCCGTGACCGCCCCTATTCGGAGGGCGTTGCGGCGGCGAAGCTCCAGGGGGTGGAGGCCCAGCCTCTCGGCCAGGGTGTCTATCAGGCTTTCGATGGCAAAGGCAGCCTGGGGCACGCCGAAACCCCTCATAGCCCCGGCTGGGGTGTTGTTGGTATAAGCCGCGTAACAATCCACCTGCACGTGGGGCACCTCATAGGGCCCGGCGGCGTGGGTGGCGGTGCGGGTCATGACGTGCTCGCTCAGGGAGGCATAGGCACCTGCATCGCCGTAGATGGTAGCCTCAAGGGCGGTGAGCTTCCCCTTCTCGGTGGCCCCCATCCTGAGGCGGATGGCCGTGGCGTGGCGTTTGGGGTGGGCGACGATGGATTCCTCCCGTGTGTAGACCAGCTTGACGGGACGGCCCGTGGCCTGGGCCAGGAGGGCTACATGGATCTGGGTGGCGATGTCCTCCTTGCCGCCGAAGGCCCCGCCTACCGTAGTCTGGACGATGCGCACCTTCTCCTCGGGCAGGGCCAAGGCCTGGGCCACCTGACGGCGGTCCTCAAAGGGTATCTGGGAGCCCACGTAGACGGTGATGCTTCCCTCGGGGTCGGGCACGGCCACCCCTGCCTCCGGCTCTAAGAAAGCGTGCTCGACGGTCGGGGTGCGGTATTCCCCTCTCACGATGACCTCTGCCTCCGCAAAACCCCTCTCCACATTGCCCTTGCGCACCTTAATGTGCTTGAGGAGGTTTCCCCCCTTGTGGACAAGGGGCGCCCCTGGGGCCAGGGCTTCCTGGGGGGAGAAAACACCGGGCAGGGGCTCGTATTCCACCTCGATGAGCCCCAGGGCTTCCCGGGCAATCTCCTCCCTCTCCGCGGCGACGAGGGCGATGGCGTCGCCCATATAGCGGACCTCCTCCCCCACACGGACGAGCACCAGCCAGTCAGGGCGCACCAAACCGTGATAATGAGTGCCAGGAATGTCCTCGGCAGTGAGCACTGCCGCCACCCCCAGCAGCCCTCTGGCCCTGCTGGCCTCTACCCTGAGGACGCGGGCGTGGGGGTAGCGGCTGCGGAGGACTTTGGCGTGGAGCATGTCGTCGAAGCAGAGGTCGGCGGCGTAGATGGCCTCGCCAGTGGCCTTGGCACGGGCATCGGGTCTGGGCATGGCATGGCCCACGACCCTGAGGGGGGGCTTGGTGGGAGGGATGGGGGGAGAGGGTGGCTCCTCGCCCTGCAGCTCTCTGGCCGCCTGCTCAATTGCCCGCACGATGCTCGCATAGCCTGTGCAGCGGCAGAGGTTAGGCTGCAAGGCCTTGACGACCTCCCCTCGGGTGGGCTGGGGGTTGGCATCTAAAAGGGCCTTGGCCGCCATGATCATGCCGGGGGTGCAGAAGCCGCACTGGACGGCCCCCTGGGCGATGAAGGCCCGCTGGAGGGGGTGCAACTCACCATCGCGAGCCAGCCCCTCGATGGTTTCCACCCGCGCCCCGTCGAGGCGGGCGGCCTTGGTGACACAGGCGCGGACGGCCCGCCCGTTGACGATGACAGTACAGGCCCCGCAGTGTCCTTGGCCGCAGCCCTCCTTGGTCCCGGTGAGACGCAGCTCATCGCGCAAGACCCTGAGAAGCGTAGTGTCAGGACCAACCTCCACTTGGCGATCAATGCCATTGACTTTTAGAACAATGGTCTTTCCCTTCATCTCCGCCTCTGTAAGCCGAAGTATCTACATCAACCTCGCAACACCCTAAGCCCTCTACAGCCGTTCATCGCTGTTCAATGCTAGCAAAATTACGGCATTCTGTCAAGGATAGGGAGAACAACATGGCGCCATTCGGCGCCAATGCGATTCTTCACAAAGGATAATGCGAGGGGCGAGTGGCGACTCGCCCCTCCTTCCTGATGGATGACCACTCCGGTTAAAAACCCGGGGTCATTCAACCGGGAAGAAGCAGACCCCCGTCATGCCGGGGCCGGCGTGAACGCCCAAAGCAGGGGAAAGCTCCGATATCAGCACCTCCTGGCAAGAGAAGCGTGACTCGACCATCGCCCGCAGCTTCTCCACCTCCTCCAGTGCAGCCACGTGTGTGAAGGCGACCTTGATCTTAGCCCCAAGCCCGAGACGCTCCTCCATCATCTCCACCATCTTCTCATAGGCCTTCCTTCGACTACGAGCCTGCCCCAGAGGGACGACGACCCCATCCTCCATGCCGATTAAAGGCTTGATGTTGAGGAGCGAGCCGACCAGATGCTGGGCCCGGCCGATGCGCCCACCCATGTAGAGGTAACGCAGTGTGTCGGCCGTCTGGATCATCGTCATCTTGGGGATCATCCCCCTGACGAGCTCGACGACCTCATCGAGGCTCTTGCCGGCGAGGGCCGCCCGCGCCGCCTCCACAGCCATATAGCCATACCCCATGGCAGTTTGCTTTGTATCAATGACCTCGACCCGCGCCTCGGGGTGTGTTTGCTTAAGCATCTCGCTGGCCACCGTGGCCGACTGATAGGCGCCACTGCCCCAGGAGGTCATGTGGATGGAGACAATCCCCTTCGTTCTCTCTGCCACCTTTTTGTAAGCCTCCAAGAAGTCACCGGCGCTGGGATTGGCCGTCTTGGGCAGCTCCTTGGCCGTAGCCAGCCACTCGAAGAACTCCCGGCGCTGCACGTCAACCAGGTCACGCAGGGTCTCCTTTCCCCTATGGATATAGTAGGGCACCACCTCAATGCCCAATCCCTCGATCAGTTCCTCCGGGATGCCAGCACAGCTATCGGTCACCACTCCAACGGTTGTCACCTCTTGCCTCCTTTGCATTTTTTTGGAGTACGACGACTCTGTCGTCGCTCCACATCCGGGGTGAGCGAGCTGTTACCCCTCTACGGCTAGGGCGAAAAACCTTGAAGCGAGTGAGATAGTCGAGGGCGGCGATGTCTGCCTGCACCCCAAGCCCAACATTAGCTATGCCCTCGCCCTTGGGGAAGACCCAGGCGTAGCCGCGAGGTAACAATGCAAACAGGTAGGGTCAATGTCAACCCCGGCCCGCAGGTACTGGGCGCAAGCCATGATGTCCTTAAGAGGCAAGGTAATGTCGATGCCGGCCCAGCGCCCTACTTTCGACTCCACCCCATCGGCGCCGATAACCACGGAGCACTCGATCTCTATTCTTTCGCCCAGCCGTTCGGCGACCACGCCTCGGACGACGCCGTGCTCCAGAGCAGGCCCTTGGCCGAGGTCTTAACCGCCACCGTCGCCCCGGCATGGGCTGCCTCCTCCGCCAGGATGCAATCGAAGACGCGACGCTCCAGAATATAGCCCCTCGCCCTACTTGCTTCCAGCGTCTCCTCCCCGCCGGCGCGGACGGCCGTGATCCGCGCCTTATCTACCGTGGCGGAGATCCAAGGAAGTCGGGCTCGATGAAGGGGACCAACTGATCGTGCCCTATCCCCTCGGCGCAGCAGACGGGGGAGCCGATCTCTTGGCGTTTCTCGGAGCAACATGGAGAGCCCCTTCTGGGCAGCAACCCTCGCCGCCATCGAGCCTGCAGGCCCAGCCCCAACAACCACCACATCGTAGCGCCGCCCTAAGGTTGCAAGCACTCTCCAGCAACTCTCTACCTTTAGACCGGAGAGTGCTTGCAAGGCAACCCCTCGGCTCCTCTGGTTCCCTTGGTTCCTTCTCGCAAAGCTCCAACGGGACATGCGCTCAAGCATAACCCACAACCTACGCACGTCTCATCAATGAGGAGCTCCGTCTCGGCCAGCTCGATGGCGCCGACGGGGCAGACGCTGACACAGCCGCCGTAGAAGCCGCAGCGGCTCCAATCGATTTCGACCATAATTGGGCGTACTACGCTTCTTTCCGACAAACGCTCTCCCTTTAATGGAAAGGGCAAAGCCCTACCTATTCTGGGAGAGCGTTTGTCGCAGGGAGGTGCTCCTCGATATAGGCTACAGCCTCCCTTACAGTGGTTATCCCCTGGGCCTCCTCGTCGGAGATCTCGCCGCCAAACTCGTCCTCGAAGGCCATGATCATCTCGACGAGGTCGAGGGAGTCGGCCCCCAGGTCCTCGCGAAAGCGGGCTTCAGGCGTCACCTCGGACTCGTCTATGCCCAACTGCTCGACGATGACCGCCTTCACCCTTTCAAAAACAGCCATCTCTCTACCTCCTATCTTTGATGATTTTTGAGGGGACATAGTGCCCCTGAATTGGGCATAGTATACCATCTTTCAGAAAAGAAGGCAAGAGGTTTGACAGAGTAAGAGAATGTTGATAATATTCTTATTATCGTTATCAACACTTGGAGGATGCTGAAGTTGCGGAGAAAAGGGGCTAATGCTCAGAGGAAGCTGGATCACCTGCACATCTGCCTGCAGGAGGACGTGAGTTTCAAGGGGTTCACCACAGGGCTGGAGAGGTATCGCTTCATCCATCGGGCCCTGCCGGAGATAGATCGGGACGAGATAGACCTCTCTACCACCCTCTTCGGCAAGGGGCTTCAGGCGCCGCTAGTCATCTCGGCGATGACCGGTGGGACGGAGGAGGCCATGGGGATTAACTGGAACCTGGCCCAGGCGGCGCAGGCCTTGGGGCTGGCCATGGGCGTCGGCTCCCAGAGGGCGGCCATTGATGACCCCAGCCTCGCCCCCACCTATTGCGTGCGCCATGTCGCCCCTGACATCCTCCTCTTCGCCAACCTCGGCGCAGTGCAACTCAACTACGGCTATGGGGTCGAGGAGTGCCGGCGGGCCGTGAAGATGATCGAGGCCGACGGGCTCATCCTGCACCTCAACCCCCTCCAGGAGTGCCTCCAGTTCGACGGCAACACCGACTTCGCTGGGTTGCTTCCCAAGATCAGGGAGGTATGCCGCGGGCTTTCGGTCCCCGTAATCGTCAAAGAGGTCGGCTGGGGGATCTCAGAGGAAGCGGCTCGGATGTTGGGCGAGGCCGGCGTGGCCGGCATAGACGTGGCCGGGGCGGGGGGGACATCGTGGGCTGAGGTGGAAAGCTTCCGAGGGCCCAATGAAGCGATGCGCCAGACCGCGAAAGCCTTCGCCGATTGGGGCATACCCACGGCCGAATCAATCCAGATGGCGCGGCGGGGCGCGCCGGAGGCAGTGATCATCGGCAGCGGGGGCATCCGCACCGGGGTGGATGCCGCCAAGGCCATGGCCCTCGGCGCCGATGCCGTGGGCTTAGCCACACCACTCCTCAGGCCAGCGACCATCTCAGCGGAGGCGGTGGTGGATCGGCTCCGACAAATCATCGAGGAGCTGCGCACCGCCATGTTCTGCGTGGGGGCAAAGGACCTCGCCGCGTTGAGAAACGCACCGCTCAGGGAAGTTCGATGAAGGACACCTTCCAAAGGTATTTAACGGAGATAGAAAAAGAGCTTCAAAGGGCATTTCCAGCCCCTGACGAACTCTCTCGCCATGTGACTAAGAATTGGTATGGGGCAAAAGGGCGAGAGAGTTCGTCACCTGGCGAAGGCCTCATTCCCTTTTATGGGATGATGCGTTACCACCTCGGCTGGGCAGACGAGCGATTTCAGGCCATCGGGGCCGAGAGGGGAAAGCGGTTGCGCCCCCTGCTATGCCTCCTCGCCTGTGAAGCGGTGGGCGGCGAATATCAACTTGCCCTTCCCGCTGCCGCCGCCATCGAGCTGGTGCACAACTTCTCCCTAATCCACGATGACATCGAGGACAGAGATCACCTCAGGCACCACCGCCCCACCGTGTGGCACCTTTGGGGCGAGCCCCAGGCCATCAATGTCGGCGATGGCATGTTCGTCTTGGCCCACCTGACCCTCCATCGCCTACTGGACAGGGGGACGCCCCCAAGCAGAATGTCGGCCGTTGTGAAGGCCCTCGACGCAGCATGTTTGTCATTATGTCAAGGACAATACCTCGACCTCAGTTTCGAGGAACGCCTGGATGTGACTGTCGAGGAATACCTGGCGATGGTCGAGGGCAAAACGGCAGCGCTCATCGCCTGTGCCACAAAAGTCGGCGCCATGCTGGCCACCAATGACGAAGCGTTGATCGAACGCTATCGTTCGTTTGGCGAGTGTTTAGGGTTCGCCTTCCAGATGGTGGATGACATCCTGGGCATATGGGGCGATCCCAAAACGACGGGGAAACCCGCAGCCAGCGACATCGCCTGCAAGAAAAAGACCATGCCCATCGTCTACGCTTTAGGGCTAGAGGCCAAGAGCAAGGCATTGAGAGAGATCTATGGCAAAGAGGCTCTGAGTAAAGAGGACGTCCAAAGGGTGCTGGCCATTTTGGATGAATTAGGCGCGCGCGATTACGCCCAACGGATAGCGGAGGGTTATCGCGACCGAGCCCTGGTGGAGCTAGAGAAGACGGGGATCGAGAACGAAGCGCAAGAGGGACTGAGGGAGCTGGCGAGATTCCTCACGGAGAGAGTGTATTAGGGCATATGACCGTCAACCTGAAGAACTACATCAAGCGACACGGCGTAGAGGCGGAGATCGTTTCCCCTGGCGTCCCGACGCCCACCGTCACGGCAGCCGCTGAGGCCCTCGCCGTCTCCGAGGATCAGATCATCAAGTCCCTGCTGTTTCAGGGCAAAGGAGGGGGAGACTTTGTGTTAGCCATCGCCGCGGGCAACGCCAAGATCAACACCAACAAGCTCGCCGAAGTCACGGGGATAAGGAAGCCAAAGCTGGCCAGGCCGGAGGTGGTGGAGGAGGTCCTGGGCTATCCTGTCGGAGGGGCACCCCCAATCGGCCACCGCAGGGCGGTGAAGGTCGTCATTGATCCCGCCGTTCTGGAGCAGGAGGTCGTTTACGGAGGCGGAGGGAGGGAAGACCTGCTGCTCAAGATCGCGCCCGCAGAGATCGTCCGGCTGACCAAGGGCCAGGTGACCGACATCGCCAGCTAAAGGATGGTCCCTTGCACTTCAACCGGTTTTTCCCGCACTACAAACTAACCAGCCTGCCTCCCACCCCAATCGAGACCCTGGAGGTGGGGCTGAAGTACGTCTACATCGGGAATGCGCCGGGGCACGCGGCCAACAGCACCTATCGTCCAGAATGCGGCCAGAGCCTCATCCATCGGGTTCACTTTATGGTGCTGGAGAATAACTTGGTGGGAGGGAGACGCAGGTTCTGTGGGGCGGAGATGCTGGGGATTTGGGAGTAATGCGAATTGATCACACCGTACATCTCTGTTATACTTTTGACATATATTTGCGTAACCATCGGCATCCCTCGGTGTTCTCATGATAAAGGGCAGCCGGCAGGAAGCTCAAATTTGTCCGGAATTGGGCTCGGGCAAATGGAACAGGAGGCAACTTATGCCTAAATCCAATTGGTTAGCACTGCTCATCTCGTACATTTACGTCTTCGCCATCATCTTCGCTGGCGAAGGGCTGCGCAAGTGGCGGGGCTACTCGGCCGACTTCACCCGCAAGGCGATCCACATCGGGGTGGGCATGTGGGTCTTCGCTACGGTGGCCCTCTTCGAACATTGGTACTTCGCGATCATCCCACCCCTCACCTTCATCGTCATCAATTACATCTCCTACAAGCAACAGGTCTTCAAGGCCATGGAGACAGGAGAGAAGGGTCAACTGGGCACAGTTTACTTTCCTACCTCCTTTGCCGTCCTCCTTTGCCTCTTTTGGTCGCGGCCTTACATCGCCGCGGCTGGCATCATGGCCATGACCTGGGGAGATGCTTTCGCCTCCATCATCGGATTGCGCTGGGGTAGACGTAAATACCAGATCTTCAGGCGCACCAGGTCGCTGGAGGGGAGCGCTGCCATGCTCGCATTCAGCTTCGCCTCAATACTGATCACCCTAGTGGCGATGGTCCCCCTCGGCTGGCCGATGGCCCTCCCCTATGCCCTTATCGTTGCCGTTTTCGCCACCGTGGTTGAAGCCCTTTCCCCTTGGGGGATCGACAACCTGACCGTGCCTATCCTCTCAGCGGGATTGCTCTACCTGATAGGGGTGTAGGGGGCAAGGGAGCACAGGCGATCAGCTAATTCTACTGACTGAAATGCAACTAGGAGAGATGATTTGAGCTTCCATAACCTCGCCATCGGCCTTATCCTCAGCGTCCTCATCGCTTTGGCGGGCTATAAAAAGCGTTCCCTCTCCCGCAGCGGCGTAGCCGGGGCCATCCTTATTGGCACCATCATCTTTGGCCTGGGTGGCTGGATCTGGGGATGCCTCTTAATTGCTTTCTTCACCTCTTCGAGCCTTCTCTCGCACTACAAGCTGGGGGAGAAAGCTCATCTGGCGGATAAGTTCGCCAAGGCCGGCGCCCGCGATTTAGGCCAGGCCCTAGCCAACGGTGGTTGGGGGGCTATTCTGGCCATCCTATATTCCCTCAGACCTAACCCTTTGCTTTTCATCGCCTTCGTTGGCGCCATGTCTGCCGTTAATGCCGACACTTGGGCCACGGAGGTCGGGGTCTTAAGCCCCAGCCTGCCGCGGCTCATCACAAATGGGCGACGGGTTCCTGTCGGTACTTCGGGTGCCATCTCCCCCTTAGGAACGATCGCTGCCTCGTTGGGGGCGCTGTTGATCGGGCTGCTCGCCCTCGCCTTAGCCCAAGTGGGGGCGCCTCCCCAAACAGGTGAGCCCTGCCTCCGCCTCGCCTCTCTAGCCGCCCTAGGGGGGCTGGCGGGCTCCCTCTTCGATAGCCTCTTGGGAGCGACGGTGCAAGGGATCTACTACTGTGAGTTCTGCGGCAAGGAGACGGAGGCTCCCCTCCACCGCTGCGGGCGCAAGGCACGACAGGTCAGGGGCTGGCGTTGGCTGGACAATGATGTAGTCAACTTCCTCAGCTCCATAGCGGGCAGCCTGGCGACTGCGGCGGGGTGGGCTCTAAGTAATCACTGAAAGTACTGAACATTGAAGGCAGAACACTAAAAGCACTTTCATCCCCCTGATGGATCAGGGGGCTTTCAGTGCTCTCAGTGTTCGTAGAGGAGAGTAAGAGATGTTGCAAAAATTGAAAATGTGGTTGGCACTTGCTACCGTTCAGCACGCGATAGGCACAGGCCTCATACCTTGGTTAGCATCGATCCTGATCACTGAGTCTTTGATCCCTCCCTATGAGATCATACTGGCCTGCATTATTACGGGCCTTCAAACCATGGGAGGTTTTGCGATCAACAAAGTCTTCGATCGGGAAGGGGACTTGAAGCAATACGAAAGACGACATGGAGAGATAGGGGATATTGAGCAACTGACATATTGGCAGTTTAGTGGTATGAAAGGGGCGTTCCTAGCCTCTGGGTTGAGGCTTCTTCATCCTCACATCGCTGCGCTCTTCGCTATCGTCCTCTTCGCCTGTTCATTGCTAATGGCGCTTTTTCTGCCATCTAAGGCTCGATTGCTCGTGCTGATCAACGCCGTCCTCCTCTTTCCCTATAGTCTAATTAAGAGGCATCTTGGCCTGACCAGCAATATCATCATCGCCTACCTTACCACTTCCGCCATTTTGTTCGCCCCCCTCGCCCTCCAGAGGACTCACATGGGGCTATGGCCTCTCATGCTGAGTATTTTTGTCGTCTGTTTGGCAAGGGAGATCATCAAAGATATCGAGGATATCGAGGCGGATAGAGAAAACAACCGCAGGACTCGGGTCCTTTCGATTTTAACGAAACACGGGGTGGAAGAAGCGACGAGGAAGTTGAAATCCTTCTACATCATCCCCTTGCTTATCCTCGGCGGTTTAATGAACGCAGCATCTCTTATTTGGCTTTTCAACACCGCTTATTGGGTGGTGACGATAATAGTCTGTGGTTTGATAGGGCTCTCGATAAAAGAGATAATGCCCTTTCAGATAACAGATGAAGGCAGAGAAGTGCCTGAGGAAATCCTCAAAGTGGAAAGGCTACTTATGATGGTTTTCGTGGCTACTTTGGGAGGATTTCTCCTTGGCACCATCCACATCACTTAATCAACCCATAGAAGTGGAGACAAGCGTGAACAAGATCATAATCATCGGTGCCGGGCCGGCTGGAAGCACCCTGGCCTTGCGGTTAATTCAATTGGGTATGGATCCTGGTGACATCACCGTAGTGGAACGAAGGGAGCTTACCCATGGCCACCTTCACCCCTCCAAAGTGTGTGGCGAGGGCCTTGGCAACTCTGGGATTGCCATGCTCATAAGCCTCGGGATTCCGGATAGCCTCTTCACAGAGTTTCAGTCCATCAGGGGTATCCGCATCGCTTCCCCCGGGGGGATTGTGATCCATGCCGCTTATATACCGGGCAAAGGGGGAAAGATAATTCCCCGTGATGCCCTGGATGGGCTATTGGCAACCCAGGTTAGAAAAGCGGGGGCTTGTGTTCTCGACGGACAGGAGGCTAAGGAAATCCACAGGGGGAATGACCATTGGATAGTCTCCTTAGCTAGCGGCCGTGAGGTAAAGGGAGATCTTCTTATCGGAGCGGACGGGGCCACGTCGAGGGTGGCCCGGGTATCCGATCCGCAAACCGGGTACAAACGCGATCCTCGTTCCATCTGGGCAGCCATCAGGGGTTACGCGGAGGGACTTGATCTAGGTGGCCCTCAGATTTGGATGAACTTTCTATCTGGCCTTCCGGGATACGCTTGGGCATTCCCATCAAGAGATAAGGCCAACATTGGGGTGTGGACGCGCCTCACGGATCTTCGCCGATACGCTCGTAAAAACGGCCTAACTCCAAAAGAGGCGCTTGAATCGCTGCTCCATGGGTTCTGTGATGAACTCATAAACGCGGGTGTGGCTCGGAAGATCGAGATCGAGGGACTTGGCGCCTGGCCGATCCCCGTGGGTCCATGGTTCCGTCCATGCGTAGGGAAGGGCCTTCTCCTGGTTGGTGATGCTACGGGAGGGGTGGCTTCCCCCCTAACCGGAGGCGGGATTGCCAACTCCATTACCAGTGCATTCCTTGCCGCAGAGGTGATCGCTCTTGCCTACCAAAAAGGAGATTTCAGCAGCGTAAGCCTTAAACCCTACGAAAGAATGCTTCGTAAAGCGTTATCCCTTAAACTTTTGAAAGAGCTCATTGTCGAGAGGATGCTCGAAAATGAGAGGATTTTCGATATGGGAGCGAAGATCCTTTCCTCCAGACCCGAATTAATGCGGAGAGTCTTGGGGGCTTAAAGGAAGACAGCACCTCCTCTGCCTCTTTGTTTTATGGTCATTAGAGCCTATCCTAAAAATGTGCGACGGTAGACTATGAGGCAAGCAGCGAATTGGATGAGACCTAGCCAGTGCTCAGCGTACCCACGCTCAGCCATCTCCTCACGGGTCTCAGGATAGTCATAACCCTTGTCGTGCACAGATGCTGTTCCTGCTCTTCTGGATCGGGGCGTCCTGTCACGATGGCATCAATGGTGTCTGCCGCCTTCTTCATGTCGTGGCGATTGGCGCCGGAAAGCGTCGTTCCGATAGGCACTCCCTGTCCTTCGGTGATCAGATGGCGTTTGCTGCCACTTTTCCCTCGGTCAGTGGGGCTTCGCCCTAGAGGGCTCAAGCCCGAAGGGTTAGGTCCAGTTTCCTCGCCGCCCAAAGGAGCCTTCACCGTAGCGCTGTCGAGAGCCTGCCATTGCCAGTCGAAGCCCTTTAGTTCGCCATAGTGTTCTACTAGGATGGCCCACAGCCTTCGGCCTTGAGGGCCCTGCGGGGTGACCCCTCAGGGGAACCCTCAGCCCGAAGGCTTGGCAAAGACGCCTGCCTTGACCCACTGCGAGAAGCGCAAGTGGCAGGCTTCGCCCTTGAGGGGCTTCCGCACTCCTTGGGTACGGCTTTCCATTGGCAGCCGGTCCGCAAGACATACAGGATACCGTTGAGGGCCACCCGATCTGGGACTCTTGGACGCCCTGGTTTCTTCTTAGGGCCAGGTTTGGGCAACAAGGGCTCGATCCTTCGGACTGACCCTGTCAGGGGAAGTCTCAGCCCATAGGTCGTCGGGAACACGCCAGATGGTCGGTGCTGGTTTCTTGGAATCTGTTTCATCGCTCATGCCACCATTCTACCACAGAATCGACTTTTAGGATAGGCTCAAGGCAAGCGAGTGCGTCAGAGGGAAGGATAGAGTCCATCGGCCTGGCCCTGACGCGAGAGGCGCTGGCCCGGCGAGCCGATCTGCACCTGAAGGCCGAGCCAGCTGAGATCGCTCCCGGCGCGTGGACCACGGGGGAGATCCGCATTCGGCCGGAGCCCGAGGGGCGCAGCGCTCGCCACTTGGTGCGTGAGGGGGATGGCTGGGCCCCCAACCCATACCGCGATGACCAAGCACTGGTGTTGAAGACAGGGTCGGGGCTGGTGGTCGTATGTGGATGTTGCCATGCTGGGCTACTGAATACCTTGGCCCACGTTCGCCGCACCTTTGGAGGCGAGATAGCGGCTGTAGCTGGGGGCTTCCATCTGGTGGATGCCGCTGAGCCTCAGTTGAGGCACACCATTGAGGTGTTGAAGACATACGGCTCACCTCAGCTTTATCCCAACCATTGTACCGGGGAGCAAGCCTACGTTGCCTTGGCTTCGGCCTTCGGCGAGCGGGTGGCTCCCTGCCCGGCAGGGACGGTGTTGCCTTTTTGAATCGCCCGTGGAACTGAGGAGGCTGGTTAGATGCTGAAGGAGATAAGCTCTGGGGTCTACCTTTTCCGCGGTGGCTCCAACATGGGCCTCAT
>Ga0315314_1002099_pt1 | contig 16825 bp, 24 predicted proteins | sample TDP9_MG_FD_203631 | JGI IMG/M metagenome (GOLD analysis project Ga0315314, IMG submission 203631) | Freshwater sediment microbial communities from Lake Towuti, South Sulawesi, Indonesia - TDP9 | ecosystem: Environmental > Aquatic > Freshwater > Lake > Sediment | place: Indonesia: South Sulawesi...
GAAGTAGAAGGCTTCTTCCCGCAACACAGTTCTCAACACTCTAGAATAGGAAGCCATCATAATCCTCTCAATTTTCTAGACGCTAAATAAACTGAAACTGTTTTATAAGTTATTCTCTTTTCTTAGAAGCATTTTCTCTAGATGCGACACTGAACCGTTCTTCCTTATATTTTTTGGTTACAATGGCAGTTCGGATTCTTAACACACCAGGTATAGGCGCAATCGACTTGGCTATGACAGAGTGCAGTTCCGCTTGGTTTTTCGCGACTACTTTGGCTAAGATAACAAATTCTTCAGAAAATGACGTTGAAACCTCAAGCACTTGACTAAATTTCGTCAATTTCTTTGCGATATTTTCAGCTTCTTTTGGGTCTGTGGTTATGTTCATCTGCGCTGTTATCAGCGGCATCCCTATTTTCTCCAAGTCGACTAACGCTTCATATTTCTTAATAAAGCCATGTTCTTCCATTTTTTGGATTCTATCGTACACGGTTGAATGGGCAACATTAAGCCTACTGCCGATTTCACTGTAAGTCAGCTTCGCATTTTCTTGAAGGAAGCACAGAATTTGCCGATCTAAATCATCTAAGGCTACTACTTGACCCTTCGACTTCATGCCACTTAACCCAAGCGTTGAGTTTGATTTTGCTGTACCATGATTTATTATTTGTTGTCGGAAAAATGTAGAAAATTAGCTGATTTTTCGTAAATTTTCTAGATTCCGGGTCTCGTAAATTTGTCGATTACTTCATATATTATCCTACATTTTTTCAAAATAATTCCAAGAAAAGCGAAAAAATTGCGCTGGAAATGTCAAATAGGTTTAAATTTTTCGAATAGAACTTTCCTCTAGACAATTATTACAGTGATGACGAATTGGTAGTGCCCAGAGTCTGGGAATTGATTCGCCGTTTCAAAAACGAGTATCAATCAGTGGACTGGAAAACCTCGGAACACGAGGATTGGGTCCACATAGAGAACCAGTACCATAATTTCTTATGGACCCGAACCATTCATCCGTCTACGTTTACGAAAATAGCAAAGGCTTCAAAATGTGCTGTTCGAGAGGGCGTCTCTTACCGAGTGGTTGATGTCGCCTACACCGCCTGGCTGTTCTCTGAACCCCCGCCTGAAGAGCTTATCAAAACAGTTATGACCGATCAAAACCTTGCGAAAAACACTGCGGTCTATGATATGAGTGGTTTGCACGCGAGCAAGCCCATATGCATACGATTGAATTCGACAGGGAGTAGAGTCTTTAAAGAGTTTGAGGATTTTTTGCATAAAAAATGGGGCATTGAGTTCAAGTCGGCTCAAGATGTAGTGACAGCAGAGGTTTAATTCGGTTTCAGCTTAAGATGTCTGTTTTGTTGTAGAGAAAATTTCGTTCGGTGACAGAACGGACACGCCCGCATATTTTCCTATGATGTCTATGCGAAGGATTTTGTCTGGGTTTGTGAGGTCTACTTTTTCGTCGATGAGTTCAGCCAGCGCCTTGATAAGGTCAATTTTGTGATACAAGGTGTAGCGGCGCTTTTCCACGGTCATTCGCCAGCGTTCGCCATGCTTAATCTTGTCTTTGACCTGTTCAACCGCCGTTCTTATTGATTCAACGTCAGAATTGGTCCATAAGTCAACGGGTACCCACTTTAAAGTGTATTGGAAACCGTTTGGGTCCTTTTTGAAAAGCGCTTCAAGTTCACGAACAACCTCTCTCGAATCCAAACGTGTTTTCACTCCAATGATTCCACGCGCTATAGTGCGCTCAATCACCGGTTCCTCATCGCCCAGCAACCTCAAAAAATAAGCAATTTCATGTCTGGTCCTTCCAACTGCAGCCCAAGGGCACGAGATGAGAAGATTGAAGTCGTACATAACTAATAATTCCAGAGCTTAGAACGTGTTTATTACAGTGTTGGTTGTTGGGTGGCTTGACACTATAAGCAAATAAGCAATACTAACCATTAGAGGGACTGGAGGATGCACATTGTCTATGGAAGAGGAAGAGCGCAGAGAGGACAAAATGCGAAAGATGGCCGAACTGCGAACGACGCTGGAAAGGCGTGTCAAAGAGTTGCAAACAGAATTGGAACAACTTCGCGCTTTACTCGATTTTATCAACTCCACCCTCTTAGAGAAGGGTTTCAAGAAGCCCGAGATTGTTAAATCTGCCGCGCCTGTGCCTATGACGGAAGAGTTTGCTCCCCCAAGCCCACCGTCTCCTATGACAGCCGAAACAACGCCATCATTTTTAGAACATGCGCAAGCAATTCCAATTAAGACAGCTACTGGCGAATTGCTCGCCAACTTGTACATGGATGAGGACTCCATGCGCTTAGTCATTGCCCAAGACAAGGAGTTTACGGTTGATATCCCGCCCTTCATGGCTTTCTTGGTGGAACGCGTGTTGGCTAAGATGCAGGAGAAAGACCGTGAATCCGCGGGTGCGGGTGAAATACCGCCGGACAAGATTCTCTCTTATGAAATGATAAAAGACGGCGATGTCATTCGCGAGCTTACAATTAAAAACATTGGACCAGACAGGGCGAGAGAACTCAAATCAACAATACGCTGGACCTTAGAGAAAATGTATGAAAAATTGAGTTCAACCCCTTGAGACGATGCTAGCCTCTAACGGTAGTGTTTGGAACGATTTTTTTGGCCACTTGTAGAAAATTGTTCATTTGTGTTTTGGAGAACGGTTTTAGATTTTGATATTTGGGGTTTAATGTTTCTGCGTCTGACTTGAAGTTCTGCAGAGCATATTTTTTGCAACCCTTTATGGTTCGGCATATTTTTTCTATGTCTTCCTTTTGATGCAGAGTTGGAACCACCGTGGTTCTGAATTCATAGTAAACAGCCTCATTCAGCAACACCTGAATAGCTTCCTTAATTTTCTTAAGAAATGGCGTTGCATTGACGCCTGAGACTTCCGAATATTTTTCTCTTGTTAATGGAGCCTTCACATCCAAAGCGACATGGTCAACAAGCTGCTCTCTAATCAACCTGCTTATCATCGTTGGGTTGGTTCCGTTTGTGTCCACCTTAACCTTAAAGCCTATTTTCTTTATTTTCTCGCAGAAGAAAGGTAAATCCGCCTGAAGGGTTGGTTCACCCCCCGTTATAACGACACCGTCAATCCATTTTCGATTCGTTTCGAGATAGTTTTCAATGCGTTCCTGCGAGATTGTCGGCATTTTTTCAGGATGCAGAACCAAACTTTTATTGTAGCAGAAGGGGCAGCGCATGTTGCAACTTGGCAAAAATATGACCGAGGACACATTACCGTCCCAGTCTGAGAAGCTGACGCCTATGAATCCTTTGATTTCCAACTGAGTTGCGCCAACCTAAATTGTCTATCTGCAACCTTATTTGTTGTTTACTAAAAGCTTCTCCGAAGAGAAGTTAAAAACGCGGCAAGGAACCCTCGTATGCAGTCTTTCGCTGACTGAACAAGTGTATGCTTCACTTCTCTGGTTGGTTCTAATTTTTCCAGTCGCTCAACGCGGAAATAGATGGGCGGATGAGGGTCCCAAGTTATCCAGTCTTGGAGTCGTGAAGAAGGAGAACGTTCAAAGTGTAGTCGCCGAAAACCTATTTTTCTCAGTGCCCCGGCTAAAACTTTTGGATTGCCCATTTTGATGGCCGATTCAAGGTCGGCTCGGGCTTCAAAAAATTTGGCTACAAAATAAATCAACCCAAGAATGAATAGGAGATAAAGATAGAAAAGAACGAAAGATTGGATGTAGGGCAATAAAACAAAGATTCTGAAAAGATATTCACTCGTAACGAGTCCAAAAAGAACAAACGGGTCTCGGGCATTGAGATGACTCAGCTCATGACCCAAAGCCGACAGAATCTCGTTTTCGTTTAATTGAACGAGCAATCCTGTGGTGATGAGTACAATTCCGTGTTTTGGGCTTGGTCCCGCGGCTGCTGCGTTTGGAATCATCGTGTTAGAAAGAGCAATTTTCGGAACCGGCAGCCCGTATTTCTCGGTTGTTTTCTTAACCATTTCATAAACGTTGAAAGTTTTGGTCGCCATATTCTCAGGTGAACATTCTAAACCATATTTGAACATTACTTCACGGGCAGTTTCACATTCAACTGGTTTGCCCATGGCTATTGTCTTGTCGTAGATCTCCTTCTTCATTTGCAACAGTTTTTCCCGGCTGTGTTTTTGGGCAAACGTTGCCCTTTCTTGAGCAGGCAAGTGATACTGCAGTATGTGAACTGTTGGATTTTGCGCCGTGACGGGCCAGTCGCTCAATGTGCCGATAAGTTTGTCTGCGAATATCACTGTTAAGAACTGAGATACTGCAATAAAAATTGCTGTTGCTACAAGTCCGATGACAAAGAGTAAAAAGATGCTGAATGCCCATAGGAGCACGAAGAGGAAGAGGATGTTGCCGAAAAATATTCTCTCAACTATTCTTGCGCGTCTAAACGGTGACTTCTCGGGCACAACCTCTCTGCCTTGGACCCAAGCAAAATAGAGTGTTGAACGCCTAACATGCTCTTCAAAAAATTGAACAATGATTATGAGGTCTTCTTTGAGTCGGTCTAAAACAGACTGAGGCACACCTATATCGCTTGGTGTCATTGTAACTTGAATGGGCTTTCCGGTTTTCATGCTGACATCGATATGCCATTTTCCATCAGGTTCGAGAAAGGTAAAGTCAAGAACGTAATCTCTGTCTACGACCGTTTGCTTAACATTTGCAAATCGTTGCGAGGAGAGTTGAAGATAATTTTGATAAGTGTACTTGAGTAAGGCTTCATAGTAAGCCTGTGTTACCTCAGTTTCAATGTTGAAGGAAACAGCAGTGGACTCCGGCATCATGAGCATCCTCAAACAAGAAGAGTAGAGTTAGCTTTTCCTCTTAAAATTGTGGATGGCGCCAATCACCGCGGCGAAAACAGGGTCGTAAAGTGGTGGAAAGAAATATCGAGGCTCAAAGACATCCTTCTCTTTAACGAGGAAACCAGGCGGAGAATCTTCAACTCGCTCCACATTCTCCAATGGAATAATAAATGTTCCCGAAGGATACACAAAGACTATCCGCCTGTTGGTTAAAAAGAAGTTGCCTTTGTCTGAGTCTTTTCCCTTAGACGGTTTCTGTTCATCCAGATAAACTGGAAAAGAGACGTACTGAACGATTTCGCCGAGTTCAAGAGCAAACGGCAACTCCTCTGAAGGGTATGTGGGCAACATGCCTCGGCGAAACTTTTCACTCATCTCCAAAAATTTAGTGAGTCCCGACGATTCGCCACCTAAAGCGATTTTTTGCCACTCCAACTTGGAGAAGGTTGCATCTAAGTAGCATCCTCGGAAGACACGGTCTCTACAGCAGTGCATACCAACGAGTTTGTGGGGTTCACAGAACACCAGTTGATAATTGTCTGCGTCTCTGGCGGCAAACTCAGCGGAGCATTTGGGGCAAGGGTTGATTTTAGGCTTTGAAAAGGGAAGGCGGCTAGGTTTTTCTATTGATATCTCCGCTTGACCACATAGCGGACATTTTTCAAACAAAACTGTTTCATGTGCCCTCATTTTGTTGCCTTCACAAAATTCTACGGCTGGTCTCATAAAAACCTTCACTCACGGTCTTCTTAGGAAAAGAGCAAGGCTGGAACATTCGAAATCATGAGTTTCAAGCCTCCAAGTGAGTAGAGATATCGCACAACAGTCATGCGCTTCAGAAACCAAGCCACAAAGCCTGCGACCTTGAACCTCCACACCCAACCAACTGCGTTTCTGTCACCCAGCGAAACGAATTGACCAGCCACTTTTGGGACATACCTAATCCTTTTGACTCCTTTTATCTCCGCATATATGTTAAAGGCGGCAAACTCTGCTTGTTGCAGGGCTAGTTGCGCTGAAGACGCTAAGGGTCGGTTAGTAAATGGGTCAAGAACTAAAGCGTTGTCACCTATCACGTAAACTCCAGGATGATCAACCGACTCTAAATACGGGTTTATAACAACTCGACTGCGTGAACCATATTTCAAACCAGCCTCTGCCACCAAGTCGCACGCTCTCACTCCACCAGTCCAAATGAGCGTGCGAGTTGGAATTGTTTCTCCTGTCTTTAATCTAATAGAACCCTCTTTTACTGAAACACAGGGTGTTTTGAGCATGAGCCTTATGCCATTGGTTTGCATGACTTTTTGAGCTAGGTTTACGAGTTCTAAATTGAAACCAGAAAGCACAGTATCTCCCGCTTCTATAACGATCAGTCGCGTCTCTTTGACAGCGATTTCAAATTGTTTACACAACTTTGATATGTAGTCAACGAGTTCCGTTGCGAGTTCGACGCCGGTGAAGCCTCCGCCACCGACAACAAAGGTTAACATAGCAAGTCTTTTAGTTTCATCTTTTTCATTTCTGGCTTGGGCAAACATGTCTCGTATGTGAGTTTTTATGCGCTTAGCATCGTCAACAGACGACAACGTGAAGCTATGCGTGTCCAATCCAGGGATGCCGAAGAATTCGGTTTCACTGCCTAGGGCTATGACCAGTTTGTCATACCTAACTTTTCCTATTGTAGTTGTAACTGCTCGCTGAGCGAAGTCTATGTTTGTTGCCTCGGCGTGGAAAAAATCGATGTTTTTGTTTCTCATCAAACGAGAAATAGGAACCGACACAGTTTCAGTGCTGATCCTTTCAGCTGCCACTTCGTGGAGCTCTGTCTTTAACTGATGAAAATCGTAGCGGTCAACGAGTAGGATTCGCCAATTGACGTTTTGTTTGAGCAGTTGTTCCAGTTTTAGGGCTGTGCGTAGTCCACCGTATCCTGCGCCCAAGATTACTATCTGTTTTTTGTTAGACGCCATCGAGGTCTTTGAGCTCCGCTTCCTTGTATGAGTGTTTGCATTATCTATTTTGTTAATATAATGAGAGTTTGTTTTCATAAGACTTTTATAGGTAGAAGGTTTGGTGAATAGGTAGCATTGATTAACATTGGCGGTGCATTGATGGAACCCAGCAAAAAACCCTTGAACGTGTTAACGAAGCGTCTTGACACCTACATAATTATCACTTTAAAGAATGGAGTGGAGTATCATGGCACGATGGTGCGTTGCGACGGTTACATGAACATACTGTTAGACGGCGCCTCAGAACACGTGAACGATTCCTTAATCGCAAACTACGGCAACATTCTGGTTCGGGGAAATAACATCCTCTACATAGCTATTGATGTACCGCGCAAGTGAGAAAAAGTTTCATCTAGTTTTCAATTAGTCTGCGGATTAGTCGTTAAATTATTGCTTCGTTTTTGAAGATACTAAAAAGAGTTATTGCAGCCTCTCCTCTGACTTTACTGAGAAACAAAAGTAGAGTGAAAGGCTTGGTGTGCCTAGTATAGCATTGGTGGCAGAGGCTTGTGGACGGCGTTGGCTGCGGCTCTGGCCTCTTCGATGATGGGCAATACGGCTTTGAGTTCTCTGAAGTACTTCAATACGGTTGTGCCTCGTTCGGTTATGGCGTAGACGATACGCTTTTTGCCAACTGTTTTTTCTTCAACAAGGTTGTTTGCAATCAAGAAGTCTAGATATTCCTTCAACACGCTACAGTTGACGTTAGCCTTATACATAATGTGGGTGAGTTTCAAGGGTCCGTGTCGTGCTAAAACTTTGAGTATATCGATATACATTTCGAGTTTAGATCTGCGCACGGTTTATTTTCACCTTTTTCATTTTTTGTTTGTTTTACATATAAATGATTTATGGATTCAAAATACGTTTTGTGCGGGTGTACCGCCTTGTTTTTGCCTCAATTTTGAGGAATACGCTTATTCTGTTGAGGAAAGCCGTGACTATGTCGTCTGCTAAGACAGATTGTAGGTCTTGGCTGAGTTTTTTCATTTCGTTTTGAAAGACCTTCCTCATTTTGGTTTCCAACTGTTTTCGTTGGGTTGGTGTTACTGAGATTGATTGCATTAGGGGCGGTTCTCCTTTTTGTGCTTCTGTGTCCATGTTTTAACGGGTTTGTATTTAACTAATTTATGAATCCTGAATCTATGTTCACGTAGAGTTATGGTCTGTTAGTATGTGTGTGGAAAAATTTTTTGAGACTAGACTCAAGCTGATTCTGTTTGTGTTTTGGGTTGTGTTTGAGTTTGGTTTAAGGTGTGTTGCTTAATGAGACGTTTTTGTCAACGGTGGCAGCCCACTCGGCATAGACGGTTTAGCATTTGTGTCTTAATCTTGCAAAAAGACAATGACAATTTAAACCCGCTTTGCCGTACCTCGCCGATTTTCTGTTCAGCCCAGCTCTCATCAACTCACACAACCACTCAACCCATATCAAAAATCCACGAAAAGGCATAGCTCATGGCTAAAATCTTAAGTTTGTCCTCGGGTTAGCTCTTTATAGTTAAAGACTCTTATTCCATACTCTTTCTTTATCGATTCTCTCTTAGCCAAGATACGCGAGTCTTCTGTGGCCAAGTCCTCCTTAAGCACGACGGCTGTTGCCACCATCACACAATCCACATAATCTTGCATCAGCTTCCTCAATCGAAAAGCAACCTCCACTATCTTAGGCTCGTGGAAAGATTCAACTCTGAAAGCCGTAAGTACAGCCTTCACAGCCTCAATTACAAATTTAGTTGGCACCATGAGTTTTGCAGCTTTCGCCTGCAGCTCAAAAATTGAAATATCATTCACAGCCACATCGTCAAGCCTTAAATCAACTTTCCCATCAGCTACAGCCCTCAACAAGTCAGCATCCACATCGATACGCGCAAGCGGCAAAAGATAAGTAGTATCCAAAATCAAGATTCCAGCCTTCTCGATAACTCCTCACGAAACTTCTCAAACTCCTTGACAGAAGTCTTCGCAACCTTTCCAGAGTAAATAAGCCGCATCACCTCTTCCCTCCCCTTAAGAGCCTCCTTCAACAACTCATTCAAAACCTTGGACACAGCCTTAACAGTCCCATACCTCTTCAGGCTCTCCTCCACAAGCCTCTCATAAACGTCTTCATCAAGCAGAATCGTCGTGCGCTTAGACATACAAGCACCTAAATAACAAGACGATTAAGCACACTATAAATTTTATGCTTTCAACCCAAAAACCTCACGTCGACATTAACGCCATCTTTTGATATCCGTTCTTCAGTATTCGTAGAATCCTTTTCTTGTTTTCATCCCTAACTGTCCATTCTTAACCTTCTCAACCAAGATTGGAGAAGGCTTGAATTTTTCCCCAAACGCTTCATACAAATGCTCCAGCACAGCAAGCGCCACATCCAATCCAACGTAGTCAGCAAGCCTGAAAGGTCCCACTGGAAAATTCATGCCCAAAGTCACAGCCTTGTCCACATCCTCCATCGATGCCTTCCCCTCATCAAACACCAAACGCACAGCTTCATTAAGCATGGGCAAAACTAAACGATTAACAATAAACCCCGGCGAATCCTTCACAGTCACAGTTTCCTTACCCAACCCACGAACAAAACCATCAGCCACCTGTCTTGTTTCTTCACTAGTCTGTTCACCCATGACAACTTCAACCAACTTCATCGCGTAGGGCGGATTAAAAAAATGCAAGCCAATAACCCTATCCGCCCGCCCTGTAGCCTTCGCCATCTCAGTTATGCTCAACGCAGACGTATTCGACGCCAAAACGGCATAAGCAGGACAATTCAAATCAAGCGTCTTGAAAACCTCCTTCTTAACATTAATGTCCTCAAAAACCGCCTCAACCACTATGTCAGCGTCCTTAGCGGCTTCAACAACGCTGGTCGTGCCCCTAATCTTTTTCACAACTTCCTCAGCATCTTGAGGCGAAAACTTACCTCGACTCACACCATCAACAATCATCTGCCTAATCCGACTCACACCCTTCTTCAACAATTCATCACTAACTTCAGCCAACGCAACCTCATAACCCTTCACCGCACAAACGTAAGCGATGCCCGAACCCATCGCACCAGCGCCAATCACGGCAACTTTCCTAATCTCCAACCTTGAACCTCCAACACGATTTTAGACAGTTCGTCTTTTAACGCTTAAATGCTTGCCCTCAAAAAATGCTCGATATGAAACAAGAAAAAAAGGGCAGAATAACACGCCTCTGGTTAACCATGATTCACGTGTCTGACATGGACAGAGCACTGAAGTTTTATCACCAAACGCTGGGTTTGCCAATAGCACTAGACGCAAGAGAATTCAACCACGCCGAAGTTGGGCCAGACGAGCCACTAGCCAAAATCGGCATGCACGCCACAGGCAAGAAAAGGAAGAGAAAAAGGGTAACGGGCATAGTCTTCGATACAGACGACATTTACGCGCTTTATGAAAGGCTCAAAAAGCAAGGCGTTAAATTCACTCTAAAGCCCACTAAGAGACCCTGGGGCGGTATAGTTGCAGACTTCCTCGACCCAAACAACAACGAACTCGAAGTGGTTCAAGACTCAGAACATTACAAAAGAAAGTATGTGCACTAGCAGGCTGTTGACTAAACCTCTAACATGACAGTTGTCACTAACCTACCCAGCGCAAAGCCTTCGTGCCCCGCGCCTATGAGCACGAGTTCCCACGTTTTCATGGCGTCTCCTATGCGCTTTCTGCCAGTGAAAATCTCTGAAATGGTCTTTGAGGAGCCTTTGAAAGTGAGGTCAGGCGCAGGATAAACGCCCTCTTTAACTCTTATCTTTCCGTCTGCCACCACAAGATAGAATTGTTCGGTGTCGGTTTCAAACTGTATGACCTTACCATAGTAATGCCCCACCCACTCTTTCATGATTCTTGTTCCGTCACTGCTTCTGCTGGCTTTCATGGCGACCGCTTCAAAAAACTTCTTGGCTACGCCTGCACTCACTGGACCTCCACTCCCTCAACCCACGTTTTCACCGCTTCCAGAGCGGCTTTTTCAACGTTGACGTGAGAGATGTTGCCAAACTTCTTCCTCACGGCTAGCAGAAAGCGATTGTAGAGGTCTTGTTCCATTGCAAGATGCACTCTGCCCTTCCTGTTGTCCACAAGCGCCTGCGAAACATACTTTGTAAACTTAAAGGATTCGTGTTCGATGTCTTCCAGTTTAAGCTCTGGAAAGCCCAGCCACTCGCCCGACGGTTGCCTTCGATACTTTGGCGCTGCTGTGCTCAATTTAATATTTCACCTCTGTTAATTTGACTAGGTCTTCGCCCCTAACCTTAGCTAGACCTGTAAGGAAAGGCCACTGAACAATAAAGTATAATCCGTTGCCTTCCCGCCACCTGCCAGTGTACACACGCCCGCCTGTCACTGTTGCGAACTGAGACAGTATGATTTCACACGCGCGTTCAATCGGTAAGTTGCAGTCTTTGGCTAGGGCCTGCATTTTCTCTTTGATTTCGGGTGCTAACTCTATGTTCATTTACTTTGTTTCCCCCTCTTTTCTGAAGGCTAGGCGTCGGTATGGGTTGCCCCAGCGTTCAGCGTACATGACGCCTTCCATTGGAAAACGTGACGGCCCGAGCATTCGTTTTTCTTTTGGTACACCTATGCACAGAACACCAATCGGTTCCCATGTTCGGGGCACTCCTAGTTTGTCGCATAACAGTTCTTTGTGTCTATAATCCGATATGGCTAGAGCCATCCATCCGCAGCCGTAGCCCATCGAGTGAGCGACCAGCCACATTTGGAGCATACCCATTCCCACGACCACCGACCCGAACAAGTGCATGGCGTATGGCAAGTGCGCGTCATGGATGAACTCTGAGCCGAAGCCTATTATGACTGTGTCGCTGTATTTGGGATAAATGAACAAGCTTCCGTCTCGTATATTTTCGAATTCAGTTGGCCTCGCATGGTCGGGCAGATACCAAAGCCTGCCTGCTGTCAACTCGTACGGTTGGGCACCGAACACTTCGCGCGCAGTTTCCATTGAAACCTCAGCGATTAGGTCCTTCATTTCTTGGTCTTCTCGAATTACAAGGTAACGCCACATCTGCAAGTTTTCGGGTGAGGGCGCGTATCGAGCAGCGTCGAGTATCATTTCTATGTGTTCATCTGGGATGCGTTGACCCGTGAATTCTCGTATGCTACGTCTTGTTTTGATAGCTTCCAATAACTCCATAACAATTCCACACCAAACCAGTTTATCCACTGTTGCGCTTATAGAATTAGTTATGCCGTTAAAGCGTTGGGCTTAACGCGGCGCGAGAATAAACCGCAGAATCAAAAACAAGATGTCGCCGAACAAAAGCGCAATTATCAAGCCTGCTGTGATGAAGATTAACAGGGGCAAGCCTGGTGTGACCCAAACGCCGTTTCGGATTTTTCCCTCACGCCCCGCCGATAATATTCTCGCCACGATTGTCTCCTGCGTTTCGTCCTTGGGAAAGACAAGCAGCCGTCGTTCATCTTTTCCTGTCTCTCTTGACATGATGTCTTCAAGCGGGTACACATGCGGGCTTTTGTTCAATGTGACAATGTCAACTTTATAGCCTGTCAGTAAAACCAAGATTTTTCGCCAAACCGACTCGTTTTCGAATCCTTCAAAAAGTTTTCCACCTTTTTTAAGCCTCCAAAAAGAGTTGCGCAGGATGGCATAGACAACGGTAAGTGCAGCTAACAACACTGCGTTGCTGAACACCGTTAGGGGCATTATCGGCGAGAAAAAAGCTGTGTTGGGTAGAAGGTAAATTGGATAATATGGTAAGGCTAAGGCTAGGCATATCAACGCTTTAGCGTCGGCGCCTCCAAAGGCTCCAGCATAAAATAGTGCCGTGGCTAAGACAAAGGTTACTGTGAAAGAAACAGCATAGTAGAACAAGAGTTCTTGAGCAAAAAACACGTACTGTACCGTAGTCAGAGCAAACGCCAAAGGTGCAAGAACAGCCCACACTTTGTTGCTGACTTCCCGTTTTTCCCAATCACTCCAAGAAGCGTAGACCATGAATGATAAGCTCAGGAGAACTCGCGCGCCGTCTAAGATTTCATTCATGACGAAATCCTCTAGGCTGTTAGAGATTACTTGTAAATAAGAATCGTGGTTCTGTTGACTAACTCTGAGCGCTTCGCACAAGGGTTAAAGAAATTGTCTGTGCTAAGGGTTTGTTGTTAGTCTATGTAGCTTTTACACTCTCTTCCCAGAAAACGCCTGGACCAGCAATTTTCACCTTGTAATAGCTGCCACTAGAGAAGGTCTTTCCGGCAGCGGCGCCGTCAAGTGTTACTGTCCTTACTCCTCCTGCGTTAAGGTTACTAGTTGCTGACAACCCTGTGGTGTAAGTCGGATAGTCTGTTCCATCGATGTAAATCTTGTCTATTGTCACAGCTTCAGTGCCCGTGTTTCTAACGTAGACGGTAACGTTTCCATTTGCGCTATTGATCACGGCGGAATCAAACTTTATCATCTTTCCTGCGGTGGATGTTTGTGTGGTTGTGAATGTCATGACCCAAGCGTAGGTGACGATTACAGCGGCAACAGCGATCACTATCAACAGAAGTGTTGCTAGAATTGGTGAAATTCCTTTCTTCGAGCTTAATATTCTTTTCAAGAGCGAATACACCTCTACTGCCAAAACCTTCTGATTGCATGATATTTAACAAGTGTGAAATGGAAATCTGAATTCAAAATAACTGCACGTTTAAATCCACACGTTTTTCTATTCTTAGGGGTGCTCTGTTATTGAAGTCATCTCGGGGATACCCTCGCTATCTTACCCCAGACTTCGAGCCGTTCGACCCCGTGGAGTTAGAGAAAGAAACCGAAAACATTGTCACTCGAAACGGACCCGATGGGCAAGAGCGCAAGTACGAGTCTTTTTATGCCGCAGGCGTTTACGGCGGCATCTCCACTGGCTACTGCGTCGGTTGTTGTTTCCGCTGCGTCTTTTGCTGGGTGAGTTGGGGACGAGACTACCCAGAAAGGTTTGGTCAATTCTACTCGCCCGAAGAGGTGTTTAATCGTCTGAAGGAAGCTGCCCACAAACACAAAGTTAGCAAACTGCGTATCTCAGGCGCTGAACCCACACTGGGAAAGAATCATCTTCTACGTCTGTTGGAACTCGTTGAACAATCTGAATTTCCATTGTTCATTTTGGAAACGAACGGCATACTCTTCGGCGTTGACAAGGACTACGTGAACAAGATTTCAAGGTTCACAAAGCCACATGTCAGAGTCTCATTAAAAGCTGGTACACCCGAAGACTTCACCAAAAAGACGGGAGCCAAACCTGAGGCGTTTGAGATACCGTTTCAAGCCATACAGAACCTGCTTGATAATAATGTTAGCTTCCATGTTGCAGCAATGAGCGCCGACCCACGAATAATGACGCCAACAGAACGAGAAAACTTGATCAAGAAACTGGCTGAGATAGACCCTCGCTTGCTCGCAAATTTGGAAGAGGAAGTGATGGACGATTACAAAACCACCCTAGCCAGATTACAACTCGCAGACTGGAAAATAGAGTGGCCATTGAAAAGAATCTACACCCCGATAAAAGAAGTAATAAAAAAGACCAAGTGAACAAGCTTGAATCTTTGATGCCTATTTTTCCTGTTTAGCCTTAGCCTCTTCAACCACCGCAAAAACAAACGGTGCTGAGGGCGTTCTGACTTCCAATTTGACGTCTAAGAGGTTTTCTAGGAAACCGCACAATGCTTCTGGGTTGTTGATAAACGGCGCCTTAACGATGAAGTATCGGTCTTTAAGAAAGAAGTCGCCGAAGCCTTGGACCCGCAACCGCTTGAAGACATCGCTCCATTTCTCGCGGTTTGTGGTTTCAAGGTCAAGTGTTGCCTCCATAGAAATCCTCGCGGCCTCACCCATTTTCTGTCCAACCTCGCGCCACTTGCTTTGATGGATGTATTGGAGCAGTGTGTTGATGAATTCCACGTTGACGAAGGCTACTCGGCTGACGCCCACGTAATATTCGCCGGGATACCTCCAGTCGTAGATGCTCATGCTGCGGTAGATGTCTAACATTTTTGAGATAAGCGGTTTGATGCCGGGTTCTCTTCCCTCTTTAATTAAAGAGTCGATGTACTTGCGTTCTTCATCATCTAGTATGATGGTGGTTCGCTTAACCGATTCCTTAGATTCCCTTGGCGCCGTCATTTTCGTCCACTTCCTCCCATTACATACTTGGTATACATTATGGCATACTTTATATGTTTTGTGCTTTAACAAACCCTTATTAGTTTCAGCCTCCGAAAGTATTTTGCCGATGATGAGACAGCCAATGCTGAAAACAGATGACGCTCATTTTCCCTGGGGTATCGGAGGCACAACTCATCCATATATCATATAATTTGACGCTTTAGAAGCTCAGCTCTGAGGAGTTGGAAGTCTCTTTCTAACTCATCCCTGTATTTGGGATTATGTAGAACTGACGCTGGATGATACATAGGGAACACCGCCACAAGCAAGTTGAGAAACCTCACGTCGTAAACCTTTCCCTGAAACCTCGCGATGCTTTCAACCTTTTCAAAACCCGCTTTAGAAAGAATGTAGGCGGTTGAGTGCCGACCTAAGGTTGCAATAATTTTGGGTTGAATCAAACTGATTTGACGATTAAGATACAATGAAGTACATGTTGCCACTTCAAGCGGTCTCGGAGCACGGTTCTCAGATGGTCTGCACTTGACCACGTTTGTTATAAACACGTTTCCTCGTGGCAAACCAATTCTTTCCAAAAGCCCATCCAAAACCTTGCCTGCAGCACCAACAAACGGCAAGCCCTTGATGTCTTCCCAATGCCCGGGGGCTTCACCAACAAACACAACCAACGCCTTAATGTTACCTTCACCTGGAACAGCGCTTCTGCGACTCTGCCAAAGCGGACACTTGACGCAAACTCTAACCTCGTCTGCAATTTTCTCCATCAACTCAGCCTTAGACAAGTAAGAACCCTGCACTATTTTAATTACAGAATTATCATTTTGTCATGGTTTCAGCTATTTCTTTCACGGTCGAAACGAGAAGGTCGATTTCACTCAGCGTGTTATAGAAGTAGCAGGAAGCCCGTACAGTGCCCGGCTTACATATAACCGTTTTAGACAACGGCTGCGCACAGTGATGACCAGAACGCACCATAATATTCGCCGAAACATCCAAGGCTAAGGCAACGTCGTGTGGATTCAGGTCGCCCACGTTGAAGGGTACTGGGCCAATCCTGCGCTCGGGTTCCGGACCATAAACCTCCACATTGGGCAAAGCGGTCAAACCATCGTACATCCGTTTGATAAGCGCTTTGTCATAGGCTTCAATTTTGTCCATACCAATTCTCGTTAAGTAGTCCACTGCAGCGCCAAGACCGATAGCAGCGGCAACGTCTGGGGTGCCTCCCTCAAACCGTCGAGGGCTCACGTCCAATTGATAATAATCAGTGCCAACATCTACGATTGAGCCGCCCCCAATAATAAGAGGCTCCACATCCTCAGCAACTTCCTCTCGTATATACAGAACCCCTGACCCAGTGGGCGCACACATTTTATGTCCGCTAAACGCTAGGAAATCGCAGCCGATTTTCTGCACATCCACTTTCATGTGGGGCACCGATTGAGCGCCATCAAGCAAGACGTAAGCGCCGTGTTCGTGAGCGATTTTGACTATTTCCTTTACTGGCTGGACCACGCCTAAGACGTTTGATACATGCGAAACCGCAACCAACTTGGTCTTATCGTCAATAGCTTTTTCAAAGTCTGCCAGGTTCAAAACTCCCTTGGTGACGGGTTTGCGAGGCGTCACGACCTCAAACTTCACATGGTGTTTATCTCTAACTCGAAGCCAAACAATAAAGTTGGAATGATGCTCCAAAACAGACGTGACGATTTTGTCGTCCTTTTTCCAGTTTAAGCCACTGGCCACGAGGTTTGTGCCTTCT
>Ga0315314_1002100_pt1 | contig 16815 bp, 15 predicted proteins | sample TDP9_MG_FD_203631 | JGI IMG/M metagenome (GOLD analysis project Ga0315314, IMG submission 203631) | Freshwater sediment microbial communities from Lake Towuti, South Sulawesi, Indonesia - TDP9 | ecosystem: Environmental > Aquatic > Freshwater > Lake > Sediment | place: Indonesia: South Sulawesi...
TTTGGATTCTTAAACATTCCGATTTCACTCAACAAGCAACTTTATTTTCCTCTTCTTGCATCTCTTATGGGATCTGTAAGAGGCGAGAGAAGATCAGAATCGCCGTGCTCGACGAAGATCGTTGCAAGCCGAATCGTTGCGCTATGGTATGCTCTAGATTCTGTCCGAAGGTGAGGAGCAACATTGAGGCCATACGATTTGAAGGTGGAAAACCCGTAATCTCTGAGTTATTATGCTCCGGATGCGGCATTTGCATAAAAAAGTGTCCCTTCAAGGCTTTGTCAATTGTTAACTTGCCAGATGAGCTCGAAGGTGAATGTAGCCACCGATTCGGACCTAACGCTTTCAGGCTTTTCCGACTTCCCGTGCCGTCACCTGGAATCGTCATGGGATTGCTAGGGCAGAACGGAATTGGTAAGTCCACTGTTCTAAGGATTTTGTCTGGGAGTCTGAAGTTAAACCTGGGGAATTACGAGGATCCGCCAGACTGGCCTGAGATCATTCCATATTACCGCGGCTCCACGCTTCAGACATACTTTCAGAAGTTGAGCCGCGGAGAACTAAAGGTAGTTCATAAGCCTCAGTACATTAGCAAGATTCCAGAGGTTGTGTCCGGAAAAGTCGGTGAAGTATTGGGGAAGGTTGACGAAAGGGGTCAATCAGGCCAATTGAGCAAACAGCTTCAACTCGACGTCATCTGGGATCGCCCACTCGACGTTTTGAGTGGAGGCGAGCTGCAGAGGGTTGCCATAGCTGCCACAATATCTCGTCAGGCTGATGTATACTTGATTGATGAGCCGTCTAGCTATCTGGATGTGAAGCAACGGCTCGAGGTAGCAAAGGCCATACGAAGCCTCAAGAGCGATGACAAGATCACTGTTGTAGCTGAGCATGATTTAGCCGTGCTCGATTATCTTTCAGATCAGATATGCGTCTTCTATGGAAAACCGGGAGCCTACGGGATCGTTTCACATGTTCACGGGGTACGAACAGGGATCAACATATACCTTGAAGGCTTCATTCCTGACGAGAATATGCGGTTCAGAGAGGAGAGCATAATCTTCCACGCTAAAGCCCCGTCACATGGGATAACCGCAACCGAAGCGTTACTGACGTGGGAATCCATGAGGAAAACCTACAAGGAATTTGGGCTGGCTGTTGAGCATGGCGAAATCAAACGGGGAGAAGTCATAGGGATACTGGGTCCTAACGGAATTGGAAAGACAACCTTTGTGAAGGTCCTAGCCGGGATCGAGAAGCCAGACCTTGGGCCTACGCCAACCGAGAACAAACTTCTTGTAAGCTATAAGCCACAATACATTTCTACCGACTATGAAGGCACGGTCGAAGAATTGCTGAGAAGCGTTGCAAAGGAGAATTTCACATCTAGCTGGTACCAGAGCGAGATCCTTCAACCGTTCAATCTAGACACCATTTTTGAGAGGAATGTAAAGGAACTTAGCGGGGGTGAGCTGCAAAAAGTGGCGATCACCGCATGTCTATCCAGAGAGGCTGACTTGTTCCTGCTGGATGAACCCAGCGCCTATCTTGATGTTGAGGAAAGGCTTTTGATGGCTAAGACTGTGCGACGCGTGATCGAGAACAGAAATGCCTCAGCCTTCGTCGTCGAACACGACATCGTGGCCCAAGACTTCATAGCTGACCGTTTGATGGTCTTCACCGGAGAGCCCGGTAGATCTGGTTTAGCCACAACTTCAACTAACCTTGAAGACGGCATGAATGCATTTCTTAGAGAGATGGAGATCACGTTTCGACGAGACCCTTCTACAAAGAGGCCTAGGGTAAATAAGGAAGGATCCAAACTGGACAGATACCAGAAGAAAACGGGCCACTACTACTATACCTAGGCAGTCTGCGCAACCTCTGAAGTCAGATCGATTACACTAACGGTCGCCATCAAGTAGGTTTTAAATAGCTCGTCCGTAGAAGGGTCTCTGGAACTAGGCTGTGCGTGTATGACTAGAAAGGTCAAGAGATTGATTGTATTGTTAAAGCAGATTAAGATAGTCATGGTTGAGGATAGGCAAGAGGACGCTTGGTTTGATTTGAGCTTACGACAGTTGAGGGTGGGCGAGGTTCGCTTCTACAGGGTTAGAGATTTTCTTACAGGAGAGTGGCTTTTCAAGGTCTGTTCTGATAGAGAACTTGGTAAGATCGTGGTTAAGGCCTTGAAGTGCCCGGCGGGGAAGCCGTTCGCGCAGCTGGAGGGCGACACCATGGTTTTCCAGAAGAGCGTGATTGAGGGCCTAATCTATGATGTTGCATCTCTTACGGCCGTAGATGATGAAGGTAGGGTCCGCAGGGAGATTGCGAAAAGCATTGAAGAAGTGCCCGCGATCATCCGTGAGAATTTCGAAGTCAAAACCTACAAAGATGCAACCGGAAAGGAGATCCCCGGTAAGTACCTTGTTACGCTGTGCAGGGAGGGAGATGAAAAAGCCATGATACATCTGTTTCTGTTACAGAGGGCATGGCCTATTTCACCAGTCTCACCTGAGGACAAAACAAAGACCTTAGATCTATTGGCTTTGATGAGGAAATTGGAGAAAACAAGCATCGAAGAGGTCTGTCAAATCGCGAGTGAAGAGTTTGGGATCAGGAGAGGCGAGATCGAAGTTCTGCTGGCTAATCTAGAAAAGGATGGAAGAGTAAAGCGTGTGGGAGACGGTCATGTAAAAGTCATAGATTAGCTCAGACGTTTCCTTGTCCTACACGGGGCGTTGAATTCCCATAGCCTAGAAGATCCTAAACCACGAGCGCTCCATCATGCGGAAGTAATCGCATTCAGCGGTTTACCACGTTGGAGTCACGAAATCTTTGAAGGGAAAGAAACCACGCCCATAATTCCTATTTCAGAAAGGTTTAATTCGGCTATTCCACCTTCCAGCATATGCGAGAGCAGAAGATGGAGCATGTTGCTTCTTCGGAAGGAGTCAGCATTTACTGCCCAGATGACGGCAAATTCTCCTTCTTCAATAGTCCTTATCCAGCACACCACGCCTATGCTGCTGTTGATCTGTATCCGAGCCGTATCTTTGGCGCGGTAGCTCCCTCACCGGTTGGGGGAGAGGTAATAAACATTAGACGGGTAATATGCCCCAAGGGAAGATATTTCGAGAGTTCATCTTTCGACTATGTGATTCTCATTAAGACCAAAGAGAATCCAAGTAGGCTAATTAAGCTCCTTCATGTGGCACCAGTCGTTGAAGTTGGAGAAGTTGTTGAGCCGGGCCAGGACCTGGGTTTTCTTTTGAGATCCGGCTACTTCAACTTCTGGACTGAACCCCATATTCATGTCGAAGTTAGGAGTCTCTCAGATTTCTTCCGTGCAAGGGGAGCATTCAAGATTGAGAGATTGACGGCAATAGATGAAGCGGAACGGCTTAAGGAGCTTAGAGGAGCAGTAGTTGAGGTTAAACCTGAATACTCTCTCATCTCTTTGAACGATTCATCCAAAGATGGATTGCCGGCTAACGTTGGCGGCTGCAAGGGGCTTCTAGATGCCGGATTACCTCACTACGGATGGATTGGGATGCACACAAGGGATACGCCTCCCATAGGAGAGGCCGTAAAGTTATGTGGCAAGAGAATAGGAACAGTGAGAACAGCGCATCAGAATATGTGCCTGGCTGAATGCATCGATTTCAGCTTTCGATTAGGAAAGTTCCAAGTGGGTCTATCCCTGTATCTGCACATTTCTTCGGACAAGCCGCTAATGAAGATCGTGCCGCCGAAACCAGGGTATCTCAAGTTTGAAAGGTTCGAGGAAGTATCTTTGGACATCATCTAGAATCCGAGAGCTCCGCTGTGTGAGCTCCCCAAAGTTAAAAAAGGAATAGGATTATAGAATCGATAAGCTCAAATGGTGTGATCAAGTTGAATATAGTTCGGACACCTCTCATTCTGGTCAATTTCAAGACTTATTCTGAAGCCACTGGGGAGAAGGCTCTAGAGCTCGCCAAAGCGGCGGAAAAGGTCAGCTTGGAATCTGAAGTGTGCATAGCCATTGCGCCTCAATTCTCGGATATCCGCATGATATCTCGAGGCGTGAACGTACCCGTCTTCGCGCAGCATATCGACCCCATCAAACCTGGGAGCTATACAGGATATATACTTCCCGAGGACGTGAAATCGGCTGGCGCTGTCGGAACTTTGGTCAATCACTCAGAGAGGCGGCTCAAACTGGCAGACATAGATGAAGTAATCACAAGGGCGCGCGAGATTGACCTACTCACTGTAGTTTGTACGAACAATTCGGCTGTCAGCGCAGCAGCAGCCACCCTTAAACCGGATATGATTGCTGTCGAACCACCCGAGCTGATCGGGACAGGCATCCCCGTCTCCAAGGCGAAGCCTGAAGTCGTCACAAGCACTATTGAGAGCGTAAGAAGAGTCAATTCCGAAGTTGTGATACTGTGCGGAGCTGGGATAACAAGCGGGGAAGATGTGGCTGCCGCATTGAAGCTTGGCACTGAAGGTGTTCTCGTTGCAAGTGGCATAGTTAAGGCAAAGGATCCTCATGTGGTTATTTTGGAATTCGCTAAGGCCGTAAGAGAAGTCTAGCGCTCCGACGGTTAGAGAATTGGAAAATCTGGCTTGACTGCACCAACTACATATCTTGCAGAATGATGTGGGGAGACTTTGACGTGGGCCTAAAAAGATTAATAGATGGCTGTAACATCTTCTAAAAGTAAAACGTTCTCTCAGGAGAATCCAAAGAGTAATGCTGAGGAGATTGAGGCGTAAAAAGAAGCCCGAAGGGCCGGTGATACCGAGGAGCGACTTTCTCAGGTTGAAACCTGTTCGAAACCCGTCTTTGGGATGGAAGAAGAACGAGAAAGGGGAGATCCAGCTCTTAATCCCCATAAGGCAAGATTCAGTCAAGAAGGGAGTCTCTGGAAAGGTATTTTCGAAGCTTGCACCGCCGCCTCCAAAGGAGAGAAAAATCCAGTTAGATAAGGTGGGGTCTACTGTCTGGGAACTTTGCGACGGAAGTAAGACTATCAAAGAAATCGTCGATGCATTATACGAGAAGTACAAAATGATGCAAACAGAGGCCGAAATATCCTTGAACGCTTACTTTCAACAACTTACAAAGCGCGGGCTAGTTGGATTCATCTTGCCGGAGGAACTGCGAGAAAGGCTAAAAGAAGAGACCAAAGATAAAGATGCTAAGAAATGATCATCTCGTCTCATCGTAGAGTATATTGGTTTGTACAGTTCTTGACGCTGTTAGGAATCGGGAAAGAATGACTGATATCTGCTTCATGTTTGAGGTTCACCAACCCTTCAGGCTCAACCGCGATTTTCAGATTGATCTTCTCACTAGTCAAAGAATAGGAAAAGAGGATTTGTTCGAGTTATACTTTGACTCTAAAATGAACAGACAGATATTTGACCGAGTCGCTAGGGAATGTTACCTTCCAGCAAACGAGATTATCCTGAACCAAATCGGGCGTTCCAAAAAAGGAAAGAAAAAGTTCAAAGTCGCATACAGCCTTTCTGGAATCTTCGTAGAACAGTGTGAGAGATGGAACCAAGATGTGCTGGATTCATTCAGGCAGCTGGCAAGCACCAACTCCGTGGAACTTCTCGACCAGACCTACTATCATTCACTGGCCAGTCTACCTGATCCGTCCAGCTCGGAATTCATAGAACAGATTGGAATGCATCGCCAGCTCATGGTGGACCTTTTCAGTTGTGAACCTCGCGTGTTCGAGAACACCGAATGCCTGTATAACAACACGATTGCCAAGATCATTGACAGCTTAGGTTACGAGGCGATGATAACCGAAGGTCTAGAGAGAATCCTAGGTTGGAGATCATCAAACTACGTGTACAAAGCTAGAAACTGTTCGATCCGTCTCCTCCTCCGGAATTACCGACTCTCAGACGATGTAGGTTTCCGTTTCACCTCAGAAGATTGGGATCAATGGCCCCTCACAGCAGAGAAGTATGCGGGATGGTTGGCATCTGTTCCTGGACAAGTCGTGAACATCTTTATGGATTACGAGACTTTCGGCGAGCATTACCGACGTGAAAGCGGGATACTTGACTTTCTGAGGTGGCTTCCGGTGGAGATTGGGAGATGGGATCATCTTTACTGTTGTACTCCAAGTGAAGTTATCAAAAACTATAAGCCCGTTGATGAAATCGACGTTCCGGAGAATGAAACAGCATCCTGGGCTGACACCGAACGTGACGCAAGTGCATGGCTTGGGAATTCGCTGCAAATGACCTCCTTCAACCTCCTTAGAGAACTTGAGCCGGCTGCAAAGTTGGTGAAAGATGATGAACTTCTAAAAATCTGGCGTCACCTTCAGACAAGTGACCATTTATACTACATGAGCACGAAGGGAGGCGGTCCAGGCGCTGTCCACAGCGCTTTCAATCCTTGTGGCGACCCTGTTGAGGCCTTTCTAACCTACATACGGGTTCTATCTGACCTAGAGGCTAGATTTCGCCTCGAATTGGAAAAACCCGAGTTTGGACATAAACGCATTCTACGCCGGCTCCCGGTTGAGAATCGTTTCACTTTCTTTTACGATTTTGTACGGCCAACAGGTTTGACCGCTCGTAGCCTAAAGGAATTTCATTCTATCCTCAAGATCGTTGACGCGAATTCAATCAGATTTCACGTAAGTCGAGGAGACTTTGAAAGATGGCTGCACCAAGTGGTTGGCGACAAAGAATTGGCAAGCAAAGTGTCGAGGATTCCAAAGGGTAAGGTAAATGATGAAGTTCTTCGTAACGAGGTCGCAAGGATTGTCGAAGAAAGGATAGAGGAGCTGGAAAGATCAAACCCTGAACCCACCCTAAAGATTGCTTAATGCTTCCTTTGCTTTCAGCCTCTTTATTTCAAGTTCAATCTCATCCTTCAATGTAGCCTCATTCAACCATCTCTCGCAACCAACGCAGTAGTGAGCATCCTCGGCGTGCAGGGCGCGATCGCTGGGAAGCTTATGACCCACAGGGCACCTTGATAGAAAAAGTCTCAGATCATACTCTAGTTGCTGGAGCTCGGACGAGTTTATGCCTAAAACCTCGGTTATCTCAAACGTCGGATATTTCTCTAAGTAAAGGATGCGCACCACCTCTTTCCTTGATAGGTTTTGACTCAGGAGCTCCCCCAACCTTTCTTGTACTGACTTTTCCACTTTTCATCTCCACCCATCATGCTTCTGTGTGCAAAATGCTGGCCAAGACGATTCTGGTGTCTGTTCCCTGCACTCCCTTGACCTCTCTTATCCGGGAGATCATCCTGCTTAGTTCATCTATATCGTCAGCTGAAACCTTCGCGATAAGGTCGATATCACCCGCTAGATCATGCAGTTCCCTTACGCCATCGATTTTCATTATTTCAGAGGCGACACGCGAACCTGCGTCTACTTCAACCTTGATCAATACAAAAGCCAACAATAAGCGCTCTGCCTCCCCCCATAAGAAAGATGTTGAAGCCACCAATTAAGTTTTCCCATGATCTTTCGCTGATGCTGTCAAGTTTTCCTTTTCTCTCGCCGTAGCTTGCTGTGAGTCACACTGAACATTGAGGATGAGTCTTCTAAGCTTCGGTCTCTTCTCTCTCGATGCCCCTAGGGGGGCTATATATAGGCGGGTCAGATTCTCTGACCATCCTTTCTCTGGATGCGTAGGGAAGTACTATACACCAGAAGAGAAAAAGGAAAAGATGTGAGATAGAAACTTGACAGCGTCCTTTCGCTAGAACAAACTTTTATATTTTAGGCGCGGAGATAAAGGAGAGTTGTCAATTCAATGTTATCACCGTTAGGGGAAGCCAAATGGAGATAGTCTTCTTTGTCTACGAATTCCCTCCATACAAGGTAGGGGGGCTTGGAACGTACGCCGAGTATATGACGAGGGAGCTCATAAGGATGGAACATGATGTCACTCTCTTCTCCATGCACACTAAAGACGCCCCGACTCGGGAGGTGTATAAAGGCGTCGAGGTTCATAGACCGATTGTCGATAACATAAACATCAGTCTTTTGCTCCCGATGTTCATCCCTGAAGAGGTGCGTCGATGGCCCGAGGGCGGTCAGAAGTTCTTTGGAGACATACTTCTATACAACATGCTCTCGGCAAGCAAGCTGGTAAACGATTTAGTGAGAACCGAAAATCGCAATATCGACCTGGTGGTTTCTCATGATTGGCTGGGTAGCATTGGTGGAATCCTGGCCAGTAGGGGTTTGAATAAGCCTCTCGTTTTTCATGTTCACAGCACTGAGCAGGGACGAGCGGGAGACGGGTCTGATACCGTGAAGAGGTTGGAGATAATGGCCGCGGATCACGCTGAAAGGGTGGTGACGGTAAGCTACGCGATGCGGGATCATCTGGTCCGTCTGGGTTACGACGAAAAGAAGATCAGAGTAGCCTATAACGGAATAGACGTTGAGAAATATTCTCCGGACCGGGTTTCCCCTGAGGAGTCACGCCGCGTTAGAAGTAGTCTTGGGATAAAGGACGATGAGTTCATGATTCTGTTCGTCGGAAGATTGGATTGGGTTAAGGGAGCCGACACGCTTCTCCAATCTATGCCTGAAATCTTAAGCCGCGTCCCGAAAGCAAAACTGGTTATTGTAGGAGTCGGCGATCAGCAGGAGATGCTGAAGAATGACGTGTCGAGACTCGGTCTACAAGATAAAGTAATCCTGAAATACGAATTCCTGCGGGAAGATGAGAAGATCAGATATTACGCGGCTTCGGATGTCTGTGTTTTTCCTTCAAAGTATGAGCCATTCGGCATTGTCTGTACTGAGACGATGGCTCTTGGAAAGCCTGTGGTTGTGGGCGCGAGAGGCGTTAGCGGTCTCAGGGAACAAGTTATTCCTAGTGGTCCGAATCAGTGTGGCTTTCACATTAATTCCTACGACCCTAGCGATATAGCAAAGTTTATCACTATTCTACTTGAGGATGAGGATCTCAGGAAGAGGTGTGGCATTAATGCTCGGAGAAGGGTCTTAGAAGTATTCAATTGGCGTAAAGTGGCTGAAGACACGGTGAGAGTGTATGATGAAGTGATCTCGTGAGTGAAAACCTAGAGTCTCAAATATCATTGTAACGGGAAATCAACTATATTCAAGATTTTTAGCTCTGTTTGATTGTGAGGTGAAATGGGAAAAACCATGGATGAAAGACGGGTCTTGGGATTGTCTAATTGGCACAAAATTCCATTGGCGTAAAAAAGCTTTTGGTTGGCGTAAAATTATATAAGAAAAGATCTACCTTTACTCTGACGGGAGAAGACGATGATCCTTTTTCCTAGGGTCTGGGAGCTTATCGAAGGGTTTAAGTTGCAGTGCGGCAGAAGGGGTTGGAAAGTCTGTCAGAACGAAGATTTGGTTGATGTGGGCGGAGAGTATCATCACCTTATATGGGCCCGCCACATTTACCCCGATACTTTCAGGAAAGTTGTCATGAACCCTCATGCATCAGTAAGAGAAGGAGCATACTACAGGACTGTCAGAGTCTCTTACGCTGCTTGGATTTCACCTGAATCTATCGCTGAGAAGATACTGGATGCATTTCTGGAAGGGCCGGATCTTCCAAGAAAAGTTGCTATCTATGACATAAGCCCAGTTTACACGGGCGATCGCGTTTGTTTAAGGATGAACAGAACAAACAGCATCGTCTTTCGAGAGTTTGAGAGATTCCTAAACGAGGAATACAGCATTAGCTTTAGACCCATTTATGAACTGCTCCAACCGTCGCAAAACATTTAGCCACAGTTAGTCTTGGCCAATGGAGTATTCCGCTGTTTCCAGCCCGAAAGTGGTAGAGAGCCGAAGCAGGTTACGTGTGTTCCTATGAGAATCTGCATGTTGACGTGGGAGTTTCCGCCTAGAATCGTTGGCGGGATCGCACGCCACTGTCTAGGTTTGGCAAAAGGGTTGGTGAGAGAGAACCACGAGGTTCATGTGGTCACTCTAGATTTCCCCGAGGCTCCCCCTTTTGAGGATGTGGAGGGCGTTAAGGTTCATCGTACGCGGATTGAGCTGGGCCACCCGAGCTTTATAACGTGGACTTTTCTGTTCAATCATTTCATGGAAAAGAAAGTTGCGATGTTAAGCCGAAATGCTGATTTAGACGTCATTCATATTCACGACTGGTTAACTGCAGAAGCAGGCATATCCTCAAAACATTTTCTAAGAAAACCCTTGGTTTTAACTGTTCATAGTACGGAAGCTGGTCGAGCGCAGGGGCTTCACAGCCCTGATTCGTATATGATCGATGGTTTGGAATGGTGGATGACCTACGAGGCGGACAGGGTTATTGTGGTGAGCAACTCCATGAGTTGGGAGCTTCAGAACCATTTCCGCTTGCCAAAGGAAAAGATAGATGTCATTCCAAACGCAGTTGACATGGCAAAGTACCAGAAAGAAATTGACCGGGAATCGGTTAGGAGGCGTTACGGAGTTCAAACTTACGAGAAACTGGTTCTCTTCATCGGTCGACTCGTCCCGCAGAAGGGTGTGGAATATCTAATATGGGCCGTGCCTCATATCGTCCAACGTTGCCCGGAAGCCAGATTTGTCATCACCGGTGACGGATGGTCTAGGAGTTACTTGGAGAATCTGTCCGCGTCAACAAGGCATGGAGACAAGATACGATTTGTAGGCTTCATCTCGGATTCTGATCTCTTTGAACTAACTAAGAGCGCCGATGCTTTGGTGGTTCCATCTGTTTATGAACCATTCGGGATAGTGGCTCTAGAGGGGATGGCGGCGGGCGTACCAGTTGTAGCTGGGAACGTTGGAGGCTTGGCTGAGATAATCGAACACGACCGAACCGGAGTCCTTGTCTATCCCAGAACCGCCGAATCTATAGCTTGGGGGGTGACCAGAATTCTATCGGATCCTGGATATTCGCAATGGTTAACCCAAAATGCTAAAAGGAAGATAGAAGAAACCTATAGTTGGGATGCAGTTGCAAAAAGGACGGCTAGAGTTTATGAAGAGGCTTGCAGAAGGTGACATGACATGGTTTTAAGGGGTTTCTCGATGCCGGATGAACTTTACTTCCTCTGCATGTTGCACAATATAGGTGCAACGAGCTCAGATAAATCCCTGACCTTGGAGGAGATTACCAGATGGACAGCCATGGAACCTGAGAAAGTGAGGTCAAACATACAGAAGCTGATTGAGACCAACCACATCCAAGTCTACTCTATTGGCGGAGTTGAAAGATATCACATAACCGCGGATGGAATCAGGAAAGTACTAAGTATGTATAGCTGAATGATCGCATTAGAATTCTAACTTACCTTCCTCTCTCCGAGCTGCTTCCCTCAGATCTGAGGATGCCTCCTCGGGCGGCACGACATTTATTACCATTCCTGTGCTCTTCTCAAAACCGGCCCAGATCGTCAGCTTAGGATAAACCTCAATGTGCCAATGATAATGCTCAGCCGGCATCATGTGAAAACCAAAATTATAGGAGGGATCCTCCAAGAGCGATCCTAATCCACCAAAACATACCCGCAGGGTTGCTGCAAGCTCCGTTGTCTCACGGGGCGTCATATTAAGAAGTGTTGACTGATGCCTTTTTGGAAAAATCCAAAACTCAAAGGGGTGAACGCTTGCCCAAGGAGCGAAGACAACGAAGCTGTCATTCTCCCAGATTAAACGCGGGCTCTCTTTCTCCTTTTCGATTATGTTGCAGAATACGCACCTGTTCTTCTCATTCCAGAAACTTCTGCTTCTGTCCTTCTCTTCCGCCAAAACTCGAGGAAGATTGGGTGTAGCGATTATCTGAGTATGAGCATGAGAAAGTGAGGCGCCAGCATCCAACCCGTGGTTCCTAAAGATTGAGACGTACTTCACGTATCTACGTGAAGACAGATAGCTTAGCCGATCTTTATAAGCGGAAACAACATGAACGAGCTGAGAAACTCGAGCTACGCCTGGATGCTCATCATGTTCAGGCGACTCTATAATCACCTCGTGATGCCCCACAGCCTCCATAGATTCGAAAAGTTCTACCTTGCTAGCTCTTCTTTCACCATCGCTTGGTGGCATAAAAGCTGGGTAAAGGTTCGAGACGCATCTTACCAACCAATCCTTATGGCGAAAGCTGTTGTCATCTTCATCCTGGACGATTTTCCCGTTGACTTGGAGATACACGAGGGCCGCTGGAGGAGTCATATGCTCGTTTCCTGGGCAGAAAGGGCATGTTGATGGTTTTCTCAACTCTTTAGCTTCTATGAAATCTGTAGGTCTTCGCTTTCTCTGCGAAGCAATCACCACCCAACGGTCTAAGATGTAGTCTTTCCGCATCTCATTGAACGGCATAATGGTATCCCGCAAAGAATATGCTTCAAAGCTTCTTTATACTTTCTTGAGACTTAACAACTCTTCATAGAATTTAAGCGTTTTTTTGACCCCTGAATCCCAGCTAAATTCCTCTAAAACTCTTTTCCTCCCATTTTTTCCCAGCCTTACCATTTGGTTAGGATCCTCTAAGGCGCATAAGACACCCCAAGCTATATCCGCTGGACTGTTCGGGTTGACATGAAAGCCACATTGGTCCTGTCCGTGCGGTATGACAACCTCCTTCATCCCGCTTGTACCGTTCGCCCCCACAACCACCGTCTTCTCCATGCTCATGGCTTCCAATGCGACTATCCCAAAGGGTTCATATAGGCTTGGGAAGACGGCTAAGTCGGAGGCGGCATAGTGGGCGATCCGCTCCTCTTCTGGTAGAAAGCTGAGACAGAACTTTACAGACTCTTGAAGCCTTAACTCATAAGTGAGCCTCATTAGGTATTCCTCCATGCCACCGGTTCCGACCACCACAAGTTTTGTGTTTGGGACCTTTTGGAGAATATGAGGCATAGCCATGATCAGCTTATCTACGCCCTTCATCCCCGCAAGTCGCCCAAGGAATAAAATGAAGGATTCCTCTTCTTTGATTCCGTAAGTGTTACGTATCCTTTGGATTTCCTCTTCGCTTACTTTTCTCGGATCATACTTCTCGGGGTCGACACCGTTATAACAGACTCCTATCTTTTCCGCGGGGAATCCAAGCTCCACCAACTCATCTTTCATAGCATTAGAAACCGTTATCACTTGATCAGCGATCTGTCCCCCTTGATATTCGATATTACTGATCATTTCGGAGCCGTTTCCAAGAGTTCGGCCCTTCTCCGTGGAGTGCACATGAAAGGCAAGAGGCAAGTCTAACTCTCTCTTTATTGTAATGCCAGAAATTGTGGAGAGCCAGTCGTGAGACACTACGATATCATATCTTAATCCCTCCTTTCGGACAATCTCATTAATGATCTTGTAAGAGCTCAATATGTTATAGGTGAGTATTTTCGAGAATAAGTCAACGCCTCTGCCCCACTTTTTGATGTCCTCAGTCATTATGTGAGGCAACGAGTCGGCAATGTTTACATGAAACGGCCTATGAATCTCTATTCCACGCCATATCTCTCGGACTGGCAGGCCTCCCTCATCATCATTCATCGTGAAGACAGAGACATCGTGGCCAAGCAGAACAAATCTTCTCGTAGTTTCAGCTGCGTAGGTTCCTAAACCCCCTATGGTCTTCGGCGGGTACTCGTAGACGAGTACAGCTATTCTCATCGTCTTTATTCCTTAAGTTTCTACAAAAGTCACTCTTGTTTGTTAGATTTCCACGTATTTAATCGTTATGAATAAAAGTTCCTTAACAGACATGATATCAATCGGGGATTAGATAAACAAAGGTGTCCAAGACGGGATTCCGCCTATGTCAATTCTAGTATCCTCCATAAATGAGGCTATTGCTCGTCTACTTTGCCTTATTTACAGGAAATTGAAGTGCATCCTTCGTTCGTTAGATATTCAGTTGCCGATTTCGCTAGTCTGATCAATAACCCTTATTTACCATGATTGCTTATTTAATTGATGGAGTTGTGGTATGATAAGCCTAAGCGAAACAAAGGCTAAGATGCTGAAACTATTGTGGGAGTTTGAGAGACCAGTTAGTCTCAAGGAGATATCGGAGAAAACGGGATTGAAAATTCGATCGGCAAACATGCACTTGCTACGGCTCAGAACAGAAGGATATGTCTCAGTATCTCAAGATGGCTATTATACCTTAACAGAATCCGGAAAGGAGATTGTCGGATTACCAAAAGTTGACGAGAGTCTCGCCAAAAGAGTCTTAGCCAAGACTTCGACAGAGAAGGCTTTCCACTTCTATACTGAGATCAGTGAACCCTTGGGAGTGTCCTCGGATAATCTAGTCGACTTTTGTGACAGGATTAAATCAGTCGACATAAGATCTGTCGAGTTCCACGTAGAACGGGGAGACTTCGAGCTGTGGGTTCATTCTCTAGGAGATGTTGAATTGGCCAAGAGGCTAAGGCTGATCAGAGAAGCAGATCTGTGTGGAGAGACGCTTCGAGAGCGGCTTTACGGGGTACTTAAGTCTAGATGCGAAGAACTGCTTGCAAAAGTTGCTTAATGGCATTTGATAGTTGAGACAAATCCTCTGAAAAAGTCTCCAAACGCTCCCTCGTCTATCTTACGTTTCAGAGGCAACGGTCTGGCAATGTGTTCGGAGATTGTGACCGAGTAGATTCTATTCAGATCTTCGCAATACCATGTTGCGTTACTATATGAGGATGATCTCCGCGTAAGTATCCCGGATCTGCCTGCCCCTTTCTTGATGACTGCGGCGTGATTGTTGACCTTTTCCTGCATTGAGGATTGGAACTTAACGCCGCGGCACCTCTTTTTCAAATCCTTCATATACCTCTTATCCACCCACCTATCAAGATCCTTGTGCTCCTCTTCAAACTGTACATTTGCCATGGAAAAATATTCAAAGACGATTTCCTTTTTCCTCTCAGCGAAGGGAGTCAGCTTGTGGTCGAGAAGCAAAAGGTAGGTTCTGCCCACCACCATCTTTCTCTCGGAAAGCTGAAAAGACGGTGGCGCCCTGAAACTCGATTCGAACAATGTCCACACATCTATTCCTTCACCGTGGCACTTAAGTGAAGTCAGCATTTGCCTCATGATCGTCCGAGAAGTTGTATCTATTGCCTTAAATGCGAAACGTAATATGACTACTCTAGGGCTCTCCGCACAGTACCAAAAAAAGATGCGCTCTTCCATATTCGACCTTAGGCTGAGAAATAAACCGTCATGTTCAAAAATTTTAGCTACTCTCTTCGCCCGGATCGGGATCTTCTGTTTGGTTTCTTTCTCCAACCTCTTGATAAATGCCTCCACGACCTCTGAGAGGGGTTTCACTTTCTTTGGCTGGGCCTCTTCCCATTTAAGTTCAAAGAAGTAATTCTCAGCTTCAATTCTCATGTATCCTGTTTTCGCGTTCCCTCCTTCGCTCACTAACCGTGCATCTTGAGGGATCCTGAACACGAAGCTGTTCCAACCGAAATCATTGAACTTCAACGAATTGCACCACGCATCGATTCATACAGTAGATTGGGTGAATTGCCAAATAAATTCTCTTTCATGCATCTTCAAACATATTCGGATAGTCCTCTCTGCCCGAGTCTGTCTGTCGTTCCCATTTCTTCTTCCTTTTTCACCCGATTCTCAAAGAGGATAAGCTGCCCGTAGACCCCGTCGTATCCGGCAATCACCTTAACCCTTCCCTCTCTAACGCGGATTACTGCATCAGCAATTTCTATATCAACACAACTTGCCATCTCCTCCAATGTGGCATCCATGAGAACCGCATATTCGTCGCCGAATCTGGAAATAAGCGTGTTGTATACGTCCCAAACCTTCTGTACACTCGGGCTTGCGAGTCCCAAAACGGTAGATATGATCTCTGCGAGGGGTAATAAATGTAGGTATTGGGGGGCATCATTAAGTTTATACCCTTTAGGGCGGTCTGCTAACTCCTCTACTCGTTGCTCAACGCCCTCCGTCAGTTTTCCACCACAGACTGGACAGCGATTTTTCAGCTGCACAGCCTTTTCAGCAGGGAGCGAGATACCGCAGCTTCTATGGCCAGTCCAATGGTATTTTCCGTAGGCGGGATCAGTCTCTATCGTAAATCTGAAGCCTTCTCGGTCCTTTTTGCAGATGGCATCTACCACTTCATCATAGGTTAACTCGTCAAGTTCGAATACATTGGCTTCTCTGCCAATTCTCCACGGCCAGAAGGAGTGAGAGTCACTGTTTGAGACAAGGGTGAACCCGTCAAGGGCGCTGAGGCGCCAGTTCATAGGTGGATCTGAGGATAGCCCCGTTTCAAGAGCCTTTATATGCTTTGTCATATCTTGATAGCAGTCTTCGATTCTGTCGAAGCCGCTAAACGCTCCGAACAGGCTGAACCAAGGTGTCCAAGCGTGAGCCGGTATGACGAGATTCCTAGAAGAGACCTCCATAACCTCTTCCACAAGTTGTGGTGCAGTCATATTCAACATGGGTCTGCCGTCGGATGAAAGGTCACCGTACGAGGCGACCCGATCGCTTATCTGGGATGCTGTTTCGTGACTGGGTGTTAGAATGACGTGATGTATCTTCCTGACCTTCCCATTCGCGTTGAAGATCGTTGAGACCTCTCCGGTGATCATGTATCGAACCTGTGAATGCGGGTTTTTTGCAGGTCTGTAGAGGCCTTCTTCGGAAGCTTTGACCAATCCCTTTTTCAGTTCTTTGAACCATCCTGGGTGGGTGAAGTCCCCTGTGCCAACCAGGTTCAAGCCCTTTGCCTGCGCGAACCGGGTGATCTCTTCTATGTCCATTCTCTCGCTTGTCGCTCGGCTAAACTTACTGTGGATATGGAGATCTGCTATCATCTTATTTCTGGAAT
>Ga0315314_1002101_pt1 | contig 16811 bp, 13 predicted proteins | sample TDP9_MG_FD_203631 | JGI IMG/M metagenome (GOLD analysis project Ga0315314, IMG submission 203631) | Freshwater sediment microbial communities from Lake Towuti, South Sulawesi, Indonesia - TDP9 | ecosystem: Environmental > Aquatic > Freshwater > Lake > Sediment | place: Indonesia: South Sulawesi...
CACGTGTGAGCAAGAGCAGCTGCGCCCCCGTCATAGACAGATCTCATCTCGAGCAACTCGCCTCAGTCAAAGACAAGGTCCAGCAACGTCACCTCTTCGAAACAATGGTGGGCTCAATAAGAGGCGGCATGCCGCCGCCCACCGTAAGACAACTCAACGTCGAGCGAAAGAAACTGCAACGTCCCCCTGAGCCCAGCGATGTCCCTCAAGAGGAGCTATTTCTAGACAACATCTGGCCGCCGGAGCCTGAGCGCGATGATACCTACGGGAACTCGGAGTTCCGAGGTAACTGTAGCGGGACCGTTTGCAAGCAATGCTTGTGGCGGTACACGAAGGTGGGGGAAACCGTGTTGGATCCGATGGCTGGAAGCGGCACGATGGCCGATGTGGCCAGGAGCGTCGGTAGGAAGTGCGTCGCCTTCGAAATTAACCCGGTTCCATACAGGGACGATGTTCGCCAAGGCGACGCAAGGAAGCTGCCTCTCGATGACGAGTCGGTCGACTTCGTATTCTTGCATCCACCGTACTGGCGTATGCACCAATATAGTGACCCGCCGATCAAGGGCGACCTGAGCGCGATGGGGTACCGGGACTTTCTCCAAGCCATGGCGGAGGTCTTCAGGGAAGTACTGAGGGTTCTCCGGCCTAGCAGGTTCGCGGCCGTTCTGATGGGCGACATGAGGAAGGACCTGAAGTTCTACGATCTGCCCTCTGAGCTATCAGTCATCGGTCGTTCAGCAGGTCTAGAGCTCCACGACAAAGTGATCAAGCCAACCGTGATGGAGCGGAGCAGTAATCCCAACTCCGTGATACTCGCCCGGAAATACAACTTTCACTTAATAAAATTCGAGACACTGCTCATCTTCAAGAAACCCAGTTAGCGCGCCTCGAAATGATAGTTGTGCAAGAAAAAGCAACACTACGAACTCAAGCAGTTTCAGGTATTAGATTCTGGCCCTGCTAGATCTTCTGACCATAACAGGGCGAACGCAAGCTCCTGCCCCCGTCTGTCGGAACGGGAAATCACCTGGGTGATGTTGAGGAATCTTTTAAGGATGGGCTGGAGGTTGTTCGGTGCTCTCTCCGGATGGGCAAGCCCCGCACATCCAGCAAGGTGAGGCAACGTAGAGGTATTGATGAGCTGCGTTGCCAAATTTTGAAAGCCTGTCTGCACACGGAGCAGAGCACTTCCAAACTGGCGCGAATTCTGAATGCAAGTGCCAGAAACTGGGTGAAGAAGCACGTGCAATCTCTTGTTCGGGCAGGTTTCCTGTCTATGCGTGTGGTCCAGAACGGTGACACCACGGCCAACATGTTTCGGACTACTCAACGCGGCCAGCAGCTGATGGAGCATCTGGAATCATTCTCGGCCAGCTGAGGCCGCAACGCCCCCTGGTCATAAGAATACCTCATCACGATAAATACCGCAATTCATGTGGACTCGATCCTGAGGATCTCATGTCCGGCGTAGTGGCTGACGGGAATAGTGCTCTAGGAACCCGTGCATGCCCGGTCAACTCGCCAACTGGCGGAGAGGAGACATGTTGTCCCGAGTGTGGTTCAGAGCATCTCATCGCCGACGGGGAAATCGGCGAGGTGTATTGCGGTGAATGTGGCGTGCAGCTTCCGTTTGGCGGAGACGAGGACTTCGTGCCGCCTGCTCCTACTTTCGGGGACGGGCAATCAGTTGGCGGAGTCACCTTCGAGCATCTGCCGGATAAGAATCTTCCAACCGACTTCCGGCTCAGCGATGTGAAAGGGGGCCCCGAGCAGGTCCGGAGGTTCGCGAGTCTTCGTTGGCTGAACCATATTGTGCCGCAGAGAGACCATCAAGCGGTCTACAGGAACGTGTCTCTCAGGATTCGGCCGCTTCTTGAACGGATCAACCTGCCGAGCGCTGTTGTGAACCGTGCCGTTCTGAAGGCAGGTCAAGTTGTGTCCGAGCACGGGCTCCTCAGGGTTGACGGCACATATGAGGCGCTGGCGCTCTTCGGACTAATGCACGCGGACAAGAGACGTTTCCTCCGAATAGGCAGGAGGAAGCTCATCGGTCTCCTGTCGAACGCGGCACCCCGTGAACTTCATCGCGTCGAACTGGGAGAACCCGACCGTAAAGGACGTGGCGTGAGAGAGTGGGCGCTCTCTTTGTCCATAGAACGCATGAACGAGCGGGCTGAGGGTCTCTGCTTCCTCTCTGCGCACTTGTACTATCGGCTACATGACGAACATCGGAAGGGTCCCATCTGTCACCTGACGAGCACCTTGCCTGTCCGTTTCCTCCGAAACGCTACTCCAAATCTTGGCCACCCGAGTCTCCCTCGCGCACATGTGGTTGAGAAGCAGAAAGACGGGTTCTACGTGAAATTCTCAGTCGACCCGTCAACGTTCCTCCACGATCGTGACGCTGCCTTGAGCATCAGGGTCACTTTGCTTGGGGACGCGCCCCTCAAGAAGGCATACGTTGCCCTGAGCAATGGCGGTGCCTTCCATGTGGTGCAGAAAGCCTACAATATGTGGTGTACTCTTCTAGGTGAACGAGCGGACCCGGCGACTGTTGAAGAACTGAACGAGCTTAATCCACAAATCCCTAGGCATCGCCTGTCCGAGGTAAATGCGAGGGCACACTACTTCAAGCGTCTGTCCAGCTCCTCAATGTTTCAGCCGATCTCTGACAGAGTTGCTGCAGCAGTTGCCTGCTATGATGTTCTCGTCCTTCCGGCGAAGCAGGTCGCCCCCTCATATGAGGTAAGCGAAGGCGCCATCAAGGCCCATCATAAGAGGCTGACGATGCGCGATTGAAATTCTGATTCCCCTTCTCCATTCCATGAAGCACTGACGTTGAAAGGGGGTCTACGCTTCGAAATTAATGATGAGCTAGGCGAGGTGGCTTCGACCCGGCGCCTCTCCGCGCGGTGTCTGCCTGCAGGTCTTCCTCGAAAGACTGCTGGAAAATACGGTACGAAGGGTGGGCTGCGTGCCATTCAGGTTAAGGTTGCCTTCGGTTTGTCGGAGAAGCAAGGGAAGTACCTTGAGTTCTGGTCCCGTAGAAGCAAGTATGCTCCGACGATGGTTCGGAAGCTTGGTCCCCGCGTGTTTGAGCTTCCTCCCAACGCGCTCTCTCTCTACTTGCTTGCTCGTCTTCGCCAAGCCATTGGATCAGCCTTCCTCCACGCGTACCCTGTCGGCTTCAGCTCCGACATCCCGCAGGTGCCGAAAAGGGTCGCTAAGCTCTTCGTGAAGAAGAGACTGTGGAGGGAACAAGCGGAGCGGTTGGAAGGCATCTCCCTCAGATCATACTAGCGTTCATGTTGATGAGAAAATGTTGAAACTACAGGTTGAGAACATGTATGGGTTGAAGGGCAAACATGAGTTTCTCTTCAAACCCGGCCTGAACTTTCTTCTCTGTAGCAACGCTAAGGGCTCAAGCAGCACGGTGAGAGCCCTGGCCCTCCTTGTGGGCGAAACCTGTCTCGGCGGAGCGATCCATCAGGCTGCAGACAATGCAGCCGTTAGACTCCACGCTGAGGGCGGCGTAGACTACTATGTGCGTCTGAAACGCGCTTCCGGCTCGCCGGCGGTGACGGAGGCGCAGCTGCTGGATCCCCAAGCGCTTGGCGCGGTCATAGTTAATGAAAGGCATCCTCTCCACGAGCACCTGGACAGCGAAGCTGTACGACATTTCGTAACGACTGCCTCTAATCTCTCGCAGCTCAAAGAGAGCCGTGACAAGCTTGAGCAAGTGTGTACCACCAAACGTTCTCAGCTCACCAAGGTCGATGCAGCGATCAAAGGTCTAGGGAATGTGGAGTCAGAATACCGCAAGGTGAAGATTCGCATCCAAGAGTTAGACGAGAAGTATGCGGCTCTCCGCAGACTACCCAAGGAGGAGATCGTCCCAGAGGCGCAGCAGGAGGCGCTCAAGCATTTGCAGTCGAAGGTGCTGAAGTGTCGCGAGAACGTAAACGAGTTTCAGAAGGCGATACGTCAGAGAGCGCAGGTGCTCGCGAGGGCGGAAGCTGAACTGGTTGAGCTCGAGGCGCATGGAGACGTTGCGAAGATGGAAGAAAGGATTGAGGCGGTTGAACTCGAGAAAAACAAGCTTGACCAAGAGAAGGAGGGCTACAAGAAACTCGTCACCCTGGCGGCAGCGTTGCAGGCCTTGGGGTATCATCGGAAGTGCCCTGCCTGCGCGATCTTTCGCATCCACTCCGACTGGTCCAAGATCTCCGAGAATACGTACGGTCCCACATTGGAGAACTACCAAAGCGGCAGAGTGGTCGAGCGTGACAGACTCAAGAGGAAGGTTGACGATTGCGTACGTAGGCTGCGCGACCTCCATAATCTATCGAGAGGCGTAGAGGACGACATCGCCCTGAAGAAGAGTGAATGCAGAGAATGCCGTTCCGAATTGAACACGTTGAACGAGCATCTCAAGGATGCTCGACGAAGGTACGTCACCGCTAACACGGAATGGCGGGGCCTCCTGAAGCTGATGGGGAAGGAAGCGACACTGCATGGGAAGATGCATGACGCAAAACATGAACTGGACCTGCTTGAGGAACAATTGAACGGCTTCGAGGCGCCGATCGAGGAGCTTCGAAACGCCAGAGCCACTCAAGCAAAGGTCAAGTCTGAGTTAGAGGCTGCGGAGGAAGAGTTCAAGAAGAGGGAAGCAGCGCTCGTTGAGGCTCTCGACAGCGCCAGAGGCTTCTTCAACAAGACCGCGAAGGCGCTCCTACTTGAGCTTGGACTGAAAGGGTTCCAGGAGGTCACGATAGATGAGAACTTTCAGATTCGCGTGGTTCGGGAGGACTGCGTTCAAGAGGCGATTGAGCTGTCTTCAAGTGAATCTGCGACTTTGACGATCCTGCTGGCGTTGGCGGCGAAGCGAGCATACTTTCCGACCGTGCCTTTCTTCGCGGTCGACACGATAACGACGAGCTACAACTTGACCGCTCACAGACGCCTGATGGAATTCCTGGGACGTGAGCTGCGTGAACACGTGGTAGTGACCATGCTTGCTCCGAAGGAGCATGAGTTGAAGGTGGTCCACACCATTCCTGCACTCGTGACGGAATCGTGACCGGTGGGCCTAGTCGCCCGTCAACTGTGATATCGCGAGGATCAACACCAAGAAGAAGAATCCGCCGACTAGCACTATGAGGGCATCCGTGTACTCGGCAGGAGTCATATCCGACCCAACCGTGCTGGACATCTACATGTCTGAGCCTAAAACGAGGGCAGTAGCAGGAGCGTGCACACGTACCCTACGAGAATGAATGGTATCGCAGGCACGGGTAACTGTACCCAGTCGCCCTCTGTAGGCTTCTCCTTCTTCTCCAAGTCAGTGAGCCATGTGAATCGACCAGTTCGCGGAGAATAGACCGTATCGGCCGCCTCCGGCCTGAAAGGGCTTGGATGCTTCACCGCGACGACCAGCAACAACGCGGCGCGGAGTCTGTTCACTTTCTTGAGGTCCGTCGCGTATGAGGCATCGTGAATTTCTCTCCTGACATTTATGACATAGTTCAGTGTAGCGTGTGCAATGATCAGTATGACGAATCCTGACGTGATTGCAATGAGCGCTGCTTGTGGTTCTACCACGGCGACGGTGATTGCTGCCAAGCCGTCAGCTTTTCCCATCGTTCCAGTCAAATAGATTGCTATACCGAGAGCGACCCAGAGCATCGCGAACGCGAAGAGGAACCTATTGACGTGTCCCGTAATGAATGACCACGCAGTGAATGGTACGCCGTAGGTTATCGCAGGCGCCCAGACCCAATCTTCCACCTCAAGCGTCTTGAGGTCCGATACCGTGGCGGCGGTGAGCGTTGCCAGTCCGAGCAGCCACGCCCCCCATCCCCATATCGTATCCGGCTGAAACATACAGCGATCGGGGAGCTTTCTACGGCCAGCTAAAAGCGAACCAACGACTCCTCATAGCGGTCGAATTCACTTATGGTTGAGTACACGCTTGAGCATATGATTTTCAGCGTCTTTCTTGTGGGTTTTCTGATCTTCACAGCCACATTCGCTACGCAGTATGCTGGCGCTCAGGCGCAGGCGACATTGAAGGTCGAGTTGAGAAATGTCGTGCTGCTTGTGGGGCAGGAGCTTCTCGACGCGTACAGAACAGTGAACGCCACTCGGGCATCCAGCTTCATCCTGCCGGTGACGATTCCTAGAGCAATCCAAGGCCGGGCGTACAGCGTCTACCTTTTCGCAAATGGGACTCTACGCGGCGTTGTCGAGCGGACGATATTCGAAACGCGTCTTCCCTCAATTTCCAACTGCATCTGGGATGAGAGCGTCTTCAGGAGCGGCGGCTCAGCCGTTCCGATTACGGCGGAGTATGTAACTGCAACTAACCTTGTGCGGGTATCCCTAGGATCGTGAGTAGAAGCGGCGGGCCTAGGAAGCTGACGGTTACGATGTATGTGTCTCCGCTGTGGCTAAGGACCGCGATGTACAGCTGCATCTTCTTGTTGCCCTGACTGCGGCTCGATCCCTCTTGTGCTGTCTGGCTCTTTTCTTCTAGATGGAATATGGTGCCGGTCTGCCACGCAGCGTCATTGAGGCTACCCGTGTCTGGATGTGCGTCGACCACGCTGCGAAGTTGATCGTTCTTGACCAGTGTTATGAGTACGCCTTCCTGAGGAAGATGGCTATCGAAACCGATTTGAGCCCGCGCCTCTACCAAGTAGTACTCGTCTGGGCTTATCCACACCTGCACCGCAGAGCAAGCGCCTCCGATGGGGTTCAGCTCGATTGCCCTGACATCAAACATCTGCTGGTCATTTGCTGTTGAGTCGACTTCGCATACGTATTCCGGTTGCAGCCAATTCAGTTCGAGTCTGGACCAAGCGGTCAGCTCGGCTGGTTCTGTTCCAGGCGGGTTTCCGAGCCATGCGCCTCTCGCCATCAGGTCCCATGGCCCCACCTTCTCGTTTGTCCTATCGTAGAGATCCGGCAAGCCGAGTAGGTGGCCAAGTTCATGTGCGTATACTCCTAGGGTTCCGAATCCGCGTGCTTCAAACTCTGGGACCACTGCGAACTTGCTGAATGTGCCTTGACCGGTTTCGACATTGTAGGCGAGGTACGCTACGGACCAGATGTCGTTTGGCTGTCCACTTGATTCCTGTCCCGGCCCTGCGTGGAGGACGAAGATCGCATTGTATGCTGCAATGTCTTCCGTGACCATCGGTGCGACATCGCGTAGTAGTTTCCAAGTGTCAGGCATCATACTGCCGCTTGAGGAGTCGATGAAGAGGCCGTTGTCCGCCCCGTAGGAGGCCATCTTGCTGGGCAGCCGGATCCAGTCCGTCACTGTTCCAACAACTGAGGCTGCTCCGTAGGAGACGCCGCTGTAGTACGCATTCAGCTGGTCTATCGTATGTCTTGCAACATCCTCCGTCGCGTAGGTATGTTCATAATCTGAGAATTCAACCGCGATTACTAGGAGCCTGATTTCCCCGAGGGCTATGATCTCAGATGAGTTGATCCGTTCGGTTCCCAGAGCTGAGACAGGCGCAAGGTCTAGGTAATCTGCGGCTAGGGCAGGCGTGATATTCTGACATACTAAACTCGCGATGACGGTGAACGCTAGGATACGCCTGCATGTAGCGACGAAGCGCAACGCGACCGTGCGCGTTTCAGACTAGACATAAAACGTGCAGAGAACTGCATCCGAGTTCCGCGTTCCGCGGCTTTAAGGTCGCCGGCTTGATCCTCGCCGAACAGGTTTGACGCTGCGCTTGGCAAGATTTGCCGCGTTTCATTTCCTGCTTCTCGTTCTACTCGTTGTTTCTGTGCCTAGTAGCGTCGGCACCAATGGAGTTTCATCATCCTCCTCGACTCCGTTGCTTTGGTCTAGTCCTCCTCTTCTCTGGTCGTCAGATGCGCTGGTTCTCCCGGAGCCTTCACAGGTCGCGCTGGCACCAACACATTTCAAGTCGCCAAGCGGCCTTGCGGGTGCTCAGAAAGTTCTCGTCCTCACGGTCCAGTTCACCGACCTGTCTCATTCAACGACGGGCAAGGTTGACGAAACCATCTCTGAACTTGCAAAGTATTGGGGGGACGTAAGCTACGGGAAAGTATCGTTGACTACCACGGTCTCGGCCAAGTGGTACACGCTACAGCAGACACATGCATACTACGGTATCAATCCGGAAAGTTCATCGAAGAAGATAGAGCTCATCACCGATGCCGCCTCCGCGGCCGCCAGCGACTTCGACTGCAACGAGTACAGCTACCTCATCATCGTGCACGCTGGCGACAGTGAAGGACATTCTAGGAATGCGGCGGATATCTGGAGTGCAGGCACTATTGGGCGTGGAACCGTCACCACCTCGACCGGGTCATTCCTGTTAGGCGTGTCGATCGTTGCTGAGAAGGATCCGGTCGGGGCCTATGCGCATGAGCCGGGCCACAACTTCGGGCTCCTCGACCTTTGGGACTACAAGTTCGCCGATACCGCCTGTCCGTGGTGTGACCCCTTCGTTGGGGAGTGGGATCTAATGGCACATGGTTGCTGGAGCGGTAACGGCACGACGCCTGCGAGGTTAAGTTCTTGGTCGCTGTTGAGGCTCGGGTGGCTTGAAGGCTCCGCCATCGTTACAGTCAAGGCAGGAGAGAAGGCTCAGCATGAGGTCCAGCCGCTGGAGTCCGCAAGTCCGGTTGTCATCAAGGTCACAGTCACTGATTCCACGTATTATCTGGTTGAGGTAAGGCAGAAAACGGGTTGGGATAGAAACCTTCCAGATGAGGGCGTCCTCATCTTCTTCGTGGACGATAGGAAGGGTAACGGGGAGGGGCCGGTTCGCTACAGAGGCCCCGAAGGCAATCTAGACAAGGCTTGGAAGGCAAATCAGTTCTTCGTCGACGAGACGAATCAGCTCATCATAGCGCCCGCGTCCGCCGATGCGAGCTTCAACTTTCAAATCACAACCTATGGTGCATCGGCAACTGGAAGATTTGATGTAACCGTGAATGCGCCGTATCCTGACTTGCCGGTCGTCCTCGACGGTAAGGAGTACAGAACTGGGCAGGATGGGGTAGTAGTCATGAAGGAGGTTGCGTTCGGCGCACATAACCTCACGATTCAACCGATCCACATCATAGACCAAGAGGTTAGAGCTTCCTTCTCAGGTTGGAGTGACGGTGAAGCCAACAACCCGCGAACCCTCGTCGTCGTCTCGAACACGAATGTAACCGCCGCGTACAAGACGCAGTATCTCTTGACAGTTCTCTCTGAGGTGCCTGTGATCGGCGGCGGATGGTGCGATGCCGAAAGTCAAGTCTCGCTTGAGGCGGAGCCATTCGTTGACTACGGCAATCACACTAGGAATTCATTCGCTGGGTGGACTGGAGACATAAGGGACACGAGCCCATCCGTCCTCGTAGTGATGGATGAGCCGAAGACTGTGACTGCTCACTGGTCGCTGCAGTACGAGCTGACGGTGGCGAGTGCGTATGGGGCTCCTGAGGGCGGGGGCTGGTACAATGCAAGCGACACCGCGACAGTGTCGGTTGAGGAAACCTTTGAAATTGAAGCAGGCGTGAGGGCAATCTTCGTGAACTGGACTGGTGACGCATCCCGCGTAGAATCGCACATCTCCGTCGTAATGGATGCGCCGAGGTCGGTCACCGCGAACTGGCAGAAACAGCATCTAGTGTCAATCGAGGCCGTCGATATGAACGGTGCTCCTCTGTCCGCGCCATCTCCTATCCTCACCTTCAGTCACGCAGGCCGGCAAGTACGTCTAGACCAAGTTGGAGACGTGTGGCTCGATATCGGCGACTACACGCTTCTCGCTGGCATGTGGCACGGTGTGAACGTCTCACCCGACAGCACCGAATATCGTACGTCTCCGAACGCCGCTTGGCAGGTGAAGCTGAGCGTCTACAGTGTGACAGTCCATGTAAGAAGCGTGATAACAGGTCTGCCTGTCAAGAATGGAAGCATAACTGTGCCGCTGGCTGACGGGGCGATTCTAACCGCGACGACGAACGACCAGGGCGTAGCGGTCATTCCGCAGATACCCGGTGGAATCAGCTACAATGCGACAGTCACCGCACAGTATCTACCTCAAGGGTTCACATTGACTGTTGGTTCCGCGAACGCGGATGTGGCTGTGATGATGCCGGTGACGATTGAGGTCGGCATAATCGCTGCAGCTGCCTCAGTCTGCTTGGGGGCCGTCCTAGTGGTTGTGAAGAGGCGGAGAGAGCGATGTGCGAGGGAGAAGGCTCTACGCAGGAGAAAGCTACGCATGATGCGTACGCGTAGACCCAGCTCACTCAGGGAATACCTTGAGAGCCTCTAGTTTTTCGTCGTGCACTGTTCAGTTCTCAGGTCCTTTGCGGCGCTGAGACAGGCTAGTGCAGTGTTCTTTGCAGTCGTGGCGGTCTTCTCACAAGACATCCCGATGACTGGACAGGAGGTCTCGCCCAGCGCGTTTTCCTAGGAAAACGTAGCAAGGTGCCGACAGGAGTATTCTCGCCGCCAAGCGTCTCTTCTTTTTTTCGACTGTCCGGTCGAGTTTCTGCATCGGTGACTTGTCAGCGGCAGTGCATGGGTTGCAGTAGACATCGCCCGGCTTTAAAACAGGTTGTGGAGCTAGTTCGTGATGTTCACTTGTTCAGGCAGCAGGTACGTATTTTCTTCATCGTCGGACTGATTCTCTTCTCCACGTTCGCGTTCATGCCCAGCCCGGCGATGGCGGCGACATATTCACTACAAGTCACGCCCACATCCGACACTCAGTATCAAGGCGAATTCTCAACGTTCATAGTGACAGTGAACGACTTGGGAGCGGGAGCGAATGTTAGCTTGGAGGTCAAGATCCAACCATCCTTGCCTGCTGACCAAGAGTTCCTCGTTCAGTTCGGGCCAACATTCAATCAGGCACCGTACGATGCGACGCTGATAATCACGTCGCAAGGGAGTACTCCGCCGAATTCCTACCTTTTCGTCGTCGAAGGCAACTGCACAGACTATCTTGAAAAGAAGCAGGTTTCGTTGACCGTAGATGTCCAAGCAGGCTCATTCACGATAACGCCTACGCCCGCTTCCAGGTCGATAAGCAAAGGAGACTCGGCGGAGTTCAGCCTTGATGTGGCCCCCGTCGGAGGGTTCTCACAGATCGCTTACCTTGCCGCAGACCCGCCCAGCGGCTACGGCATCACAGCGAATATTGGACCCAGCCAGAACATTCCTCCGTTCACGGCTCTCCTTCGAGTCTACTCCCTGAACAGTACTCCATCAGGCGCCTACGTCATCAATATTGAGGGACGCATAGTCTCTGACACTGGACCTCTCGTCTACTCCGCAGGAGTCACGTTGATCGTTGGGGCCTGCAACTTCACGGTATCGGTGTTCCCGGCGACTCAGGATGCATATCGAGGCCAGACTGTAGCGTACGACGTGACAGTCAACCCGGTCGGGAGCTTCTATCAGCCCGTATCGCTGTCGTCTTCCACCGCGTCACCCGACCTAACGATGAGTTTCAGCCCGACGGAGAATGTTCCCCCGTTCGATTCAACATTACTGGTCGCCGTCGGAGCGACCGCGACACCGGGGACATTCTCGATTACTGTACGTGGAACAAGCAGCGGCGGCGCGGTCTTCGAGGCTGCCGCGAGCATCAACGTGTTGGCGACGGACTTTGACATATCCGTGGGGCCATCAGACCAAGGAGTCCTGCGTGGGCAGACAGCATACTTGCAAGTGAACGTGACAACGACAACTTCCCACACAGCCGCAGTCAACCTCCTCGTAGTCAATCTTCCCGTCGGAATGCAAGCGATCCTTTCAAAGACGCAGGGGGTTGCAAACTTCACCTCAAGCCTAGCGGTTACGGTGACTTCGTCTGCGGCTCCTGGAAATCAGCTCATCATAGTGCAGGGAACGAGCGGCGGCCTCACCAATTACGCTGGCGCCGTTCTGTTCGTCATGCTGCCTGACTTCACGGTCAACGCGACTCCAGCGTTGGCGTCAGTTAGCCAAGGCGAATCTGCTACTTTCACAATAACTGTAGCCACTCTAGGAAGCCCGTACACTTCCATAGTGAGCTTGACGGCTACGCCTCCCGCAGGCAAGGGCATAACCGCAACCGTCTCTCCGAGCAGCAGCTACCTGAACTTCTCAGCCAGCATGGTCGTCACAACAACCTCAACTACGCCGACAGGAAGCCATGTCATTCTAGTTGCAGCCGTCGGAGGCGACGGCACCTCCCACCAGACCCTTGCGACTTTGAGCGTTGGTTCTTCAAGCTTCTCAGTCTCCATCTCGCCTGCATCTGACACTGTGTATCAAGGAGAAGGAGCACAGTTCACAGTCACCGTTGCCAAGATGGGAATATTCAGCGAATCTGTCACATTGACCGCGTCAGAGGTTTCAGGGGAGCTCTCCCCCGCGGTTGGGCCGACTACGGGTACGCCCCCGTTCTCCTCCACGCTTATAGTAAGCACCGACTTGGCGACGATGCCCGGCGACTATGTCGTCACGGTCTCTGGTGAAGGTGGAGGTGAAACTCAAGAAGCAGGTATTGTTCTCTCGGTGAAGCGCACGGACTTCACCGTCGATGTCTCTCCCACATCTGCGAGTATCTATCAGTCGCAGAGAGCAACCTACACGTTGACGGTCTCGGGAGCACCGTTCTTCCCTGAAACAGTTGTTTTCAAGACGCCGAAGATCAGTCCGACCGCCCAGAATGTAACGATGGTGCTGTCACCGACTTCAGGGATTCCGGGATACGGCAGCTTCACGGCAGACTTGATCGTGACGACCGGTAAGAACACCGCCGTCAACACGTACGCGATTACTGTGGATGCAGCCGTCGGCGCGGGGATACCGGCAAGCACTTGGACGCACTCCGTATCCGTCATGCTCACGGTGATGGAGAAGCCTCCGGACTACTATGTGAAGGTCCGCACGAGCGGCCTGACCTCGGAAGGGTACACAACGGCCTACGTTGACGGAAAAGACCAGGACCTTGAGTTGAACGACGCCGCCAACGTGACTGAGGTAGGCCCGTTCGACGGTCTATCAACCCACACGATCAAAGTCGAGTCAGTAGTCGACCTGGACACTGTGAAGTTCACATGCGATGTGTGCTCCGCGAGCGTCAGTGCAGCGACGAAGCTGACGTTCAAGTATCAGAAGTGGTATCTCATCGAGTGGCGGACGAGTGGGCTCCCGTCCGGGAAGTCCGTAATCATCAAGATAGGCGGCGTCTCACGGACCGACACTGTGCCGCTTGACTTGGAGACTTGGGTTAAGGCGGATAAGAGCCTCTCATTCGAGCTTGTCTCACCCAAGAACCTCCAAGCAGAAGGGAAGACCTACACGTTCACGCGTTGGGTGAACTCGGCAGGCTCGCCTATCTCGTCGCCAATCACCATCACGAGGGCTGACACCTTCACGGCTGAGTACACGCGGTCGCTCTTCGACGTGATAGTCTATGATATGCAAGGCGCGAACATCACCCTCGGTTCGACTGTGCTGCTGGTTCCAGCAGGCGGCTCGGTGAAGTTCACCGTGAAGGCTGGCACGTACACGCTTAGCACAACCCAGTCGCTCGGCGGAACCGCTGTCAGCGGAATCGTCTTCAAGCATTGGGTCATTCCGAAGGGAAGCAACAAGACCATCACCGCGAACCCCACGAGTCTCACGGTGTCCGCTGATGTCGAGATATCCGTGGTAAGGTCTGAGCAGGTCAAGCTCTCCATTACGAGTCCGTATGGTACCGTGACTGGTGCAGGCTGGCATGATGTCGGCTCAACAGCAAAGTTCAGCGTTGACGAAAGCGTGCCCGTTGACTCAGGCACACGTTACTACTGTACGGGCTACGTGGGCGACGCCTCGGGCTCCGGAAACTCGGGCAGCATCGTAATGGACGCTCCCAAGACGATAACGTTCCAGTGGAAGAAGCAGTTTCTCCTCTCAATAGTGAGCGAGTATGGCAGGAAGTCCGGGGAGGGCTGGTACGATGAGGACATCTCAGCGCAGTTCAGCGTCACCGCCGACGAGGAGGCTGGTATACGGTACCGCTTCATAGGCTGGGCAGGAGACTTTGCAGGCACGTCACCGTCAGGCTCAATCGTCATGGATGGTCCAAAGACTGTCACAGCCAACTGGAAACGTGAGCTGAAGACCCTGCTCAGCTTCATCGACGGGGACGGTGCGCCGCTTGAGAAAGCACCCTCCGAACTTGTCGTCTCCGGCCCATCAGGCACCCTATCATTCACAGGCAATTCCACGGACTTTTGGCTTGAAGAAGGCAGCTGGTCGGTGATACAGGTCGTCTACATGGGCAGCGATGTCTCAGCAGGCGGATCCTATGAGGCATCTGCGCCAAACGAAAGCTGGGAGATACCCGTCCGCGTCTACTCGCTCCTAGTGTCAGTGAAAGGAACGCTGCTGCAGTCATCAGTCTCCACATCCAAGGTGTCGGTGACTTTGCCGGACGGGTCCATCGCTTCGTCGTCAATAAGTGCAGAAGGCCAAGCAGTGCTGGCGCAGCTTCCTGCAGGCACATACCAAGTTCAGGCAACGGGCGGCATCGTTCCTGGAACGACAACGATTCAGTTGGACCAGTCTCGCGTCGCTCAAGTGCAAGTTATGGGCTTCATGGATATCGGAATCCTCGCCGCGCTCTTGGTAGTCTCCATCGTCTCGGCTGTGATGTATCGTCGATGGAGGCGGACTCATCCGAAGCCATCGACCGCTGAAGAGGAAGCAGAGGAGCTGCCGCCTCCTCCACCCGAGGAAGGGCAGGCGCTTCCCGCTTCACCACCAACCGCAAGAGAACCTGCCTCGCTTAAGGAATTCTACGAGCGCAGCAAATCCTCCTAGAACGCATCTGATCTATTCCTCAGTATCAGAGGAGCAACGGCCTATTTGGCCTTGGACAAGAGCGGGCTCGTAAACGCCTGCGTGATTCTTGTCGGTCTCGTCATGGTCGGCGTAGGCGCTTCCGCCACCGATATCGCCTTGAAAATCAGCGCGATGCTCTGTGGTGCCGTTGCGATACTCGCTTCCGTCCTCGGAATTGTGAACAGCATACTGAGCACCCTAGGGGTTCGTCTGCCGACACCTAGCGAGGATGAGAGTAAACGGAAGCGGCGTTTCTGCCCAAAATGTCTCACGCGCGTGAAGACCGTCATAGCTCCCGACCGGTCAGGCTTCCGATATTGGTGTCCAAGCTGCAGGGAATTCGTTTCAACCCCAACGACATTGAAGAGGTTTGAAAAGTTTCGTCCGCCTGAGAAGCGCAGGCATCTCGAGTCGGTCGAGTGACCGACAGCAAGCTGCGGCCCGAATCTCGGCTTTTAAGCGGATTTCTGAACGGTCTACGGTGAGCTAGATGCGTGTCTTCGCCAAGAAGCTGCTGTTGGCAGCGGCTAACTGGCTTCTCTTCCTAGCGACTACACTACCGCTCGCGTTGGCGCAGGAGGATGTTACTCAGACGGTCACGAGCCTAGTCTATGCGATAATCGCTGGATGCTACGCCGTCGTAATTCCTCTGATTCTCGTTGGGATCCTGATGGGTTACGTGCAGTTTGCCGGCCCTTGGGGACTGCAGATGGTCAAGAAGTCGGGTCGTGGGCAGCTCGAGATAGGTTTCGTGACGCTCTTCCTGTTTCTCATCACTCCCGCGCTGTTGGCTTTCATCGTGTGGGTCGGGACGAGTCTTGGCGGGAGCTGGGATCCATGGCTTCACCCACAAGGGTAGGCGGGTAGGCTAACTCGCATGGTGCCCTCTGCGGCACCTCCTCCTGTGGCGCAGGAGAATGCATCGCTTCTAGGGCTCGCTCTCGGTCTTGCTACGCTTTCGCTTCTTCTGGGCTTCATACTAAGGACGCTTCCTTACCAGCGTTACCGTAACGCAGGAAACGAGTTGGTAGAAGATGGCTTCATCGCGTTTGCGCTCATCAGCATGCTTAGCGGACTTGTGGCTCTGTCAAGTTTGATTGGTTTCTTCCTGTATGGCGGCGAGGTAGCGGGGGCCTATCAAGGATACTACGTCTTCGTCACAGGTGCGAAGAATGGGGCCTTCGCGATAATTGCGGCTATTGCGGGGATGATGTGGGTCATCGGAATGGGGAACGTGCTCGTGGGCGTGCTTGTTCCAGGGATGCAGCCGTTTCTTCCGTTTAGTCTGACCTTTCAGAGCCAGATAGGGCCTTGGCTTAGCATGGTGCAGGCAACCTACTCGCTCATGGTGATGCTTGAAAGTGTGGCGCACATTCTTCAAGAAAGGCTAATGGTCTTCATAGCCTTCGGCTGTGTTCTGTACGCTGTTCCGAAGCGGCTTACCCGCGCCGCGGGCGGCGGCATGGTCGCGTGGCCGCTGGTCTTTTACTTCGGGTTGCCTTTCCTTCCAACTTTTGTGAGGATGTACGGTGCTGCCACTTTTCATGAGATGACATGCTCTCTAACGAGTTGTCCCGCTTTCGACAACCTTGACCCATTCAGCGGAAACTGGCAAGCCACCATGTCTGGACTTCTGAATTTTGGCGCACTAGTAAGCGAGAATGCGGGCGCGCTCATATGGTTGAACTTCTTCCTCCCGTTAGTCTGGATCGGAATTCTCTCATTGGCCGCGGCGGGCGTTGGGAGAATACTGGGCGGATATGTCTCCTTGCTGGAACGCATATTCTAGTCGCCGCGCGGCTGCCTGCTGTGGTTTCCCATTATTATTTCACTAGGGGTTCTGCTGTTTCGGTTCTCGCTTGTTCGGGTGGCTGTTTCCTGTGGAACGCTTGGGTTGGGGTTTCTAGTGTTTCGATGTTGAGGCTGAGGTGTG
>Ga0315314_1002102_pt1 | contig 16806 bp, 20 predicted proteins | sample TDP9_MG_FD_203631 | JGI IMG/M metagenome (GOLD analysis project Ga0315314, IMG submission 203631) | Freshwater sediment microbial communities from Lake Towuti, South Sulawesi, Indonesia - TDP9 | ecosystem: Environmental > Aquatic > Freshwater > Lake > Sediment | place: Indonesia: South Sulawesi...
ACCCGCCCTCATGAATCATGGAATCCCTAGTAATCGCGCATCATCACTGCGCGGTGAATACGTCCCCGCTCCTTGCACACACCGCCCGTCGTTCCATTCGAGTGGGGTTTGGGTGAGGCGTAGTCTTCTTGGCTACGTCGAATCTAAGCTTCGCGAGAAGGGAAAAGTCGTAACAAGGTGGCCGTAGGGGAACCTGCGGCCGGATCACCTCCTTAGAAGTGCAAGAAAAAGAGTCGACTGAAATGTGCAAGGCTATTAGGAGCGCCTCTCTTGTAAGCCACAACAACAACCAAGTTTATTTAGGAAATAAGTTGTCTAGCTCTCTACTCTACAGCAGAAAATAAAATTATTTTTTGTTCTTCTTCTCCTTCTTCTTCACCTTAGTGGTCAAAATTATTTTTGTTTCATCATCATCACTTTTGAGTATGTTATGGCATTTACGAATGTTATTGGAATTATTCCAGTTAACAAGATTTTCATTGAACAGAATAGTCCAGAACCTGAAGTCAAAGTCTTTATTCCTATGTATGAGAAAGTCCTTGAGTGTTGTCAATGAATGTGATAGTCTTTAAATATAATTAATTCGGACAATAGTAGGTCAAAGAGTGAATTAGTATGCCTACATTCTTGGTAATTTCTAGGCATTCTCCCGAAAACTGCGCTACCTTCAATGAAAAAGCAAGAAAAATTCAGATTGAGCTTATGGGCAAATTAGATGGACTGTTGAAGAAACATGGGGTCAAAAGGGTTGGAGCATGGACTGTACCTGGCGGAGAGCACCTAAGCTTCATGGTGTTTGAAGCCCCCAGTCTGGAAGCCTTCCAAAAATTCAGTATGGAACCAGAGATTAAAGCATTGAATGCCTATAGCACAAATGAAACAAAACTAGTAATGACAATCGAAGAAGCAATGAAACTTCCACCACTAGCCAAATAACCAAGCACCTAAAAAAAACTCAAAATTCCTCTTTTTTCTCTTCAATTCTGAACAATGAAGTCCTTATTCCCAAGTATAAACCATTAGAAATTAAATGTAAGAAATGCGGAAAAGTTATAGTAGAATCAAAAGAACTAATTAGAATTGGGGAAATGGTTTGAATAAACAGATTGGAGCCTGCGGGATTTACTGTGGCTATTGTCCAACATTTAGGCGAGAGCAAAACAGATGCTTCGGATGCGACTGGGTCAGCAAGAAACTGAGAAAAGTGAGAGAAAGCAAGAAGGGCTGCAGCTTCTGGGAATGCTGTCAGGACAAGAATGTCAAATGCTGTTTCCAATGCGAAGAGTTTCCATGCAAAATGCACTACGAGCCAAAAGAAGCAGTTTATACTAAACAAGCACTGGACATGTGGAAAGAACTAGAAAAAACTGGAATGACCTTTGGAAGCGACAACTAAAAAACCTAATTAGAGTCAAGAAAATAAATGACTTGAATTTGGAATGGTGACATGGATTGCTTGAAGGCAAACTTGTGAATTTGAGGGTTGAGGAAAAAGAAGACATTAAACTAGTTGCAGAATGGCTAAACAACCTTGACTATTTCGGCGAATACAACCCTCTCATGCAAGAATCTAGGACAGAATTAGAGAAAAGATATGACAATATGCCTCCAGAAATAAAGTGGTTTATTATAGAGAAAAAAGACGGAAGCAAAATTGGCAGTGTTGGTCACTTTCCTGTAGGCAAACTATTCGAAATAGGCTATGCCATAATTCCAAGTGAAAGAGGCAAAGGCTACTGCACAGAAGCAGTCAAAATCATGGTAGACTACATATTTCTTTCAAAGGACGTAGTGCGCATTCAAGCTTACATCGACCCAAGAAACAAAGCCTCACAGAAAGTTGCAGAAAAAGCTGGATTCAAGAAGGAAGGAACAATTCGCAAATCATTCTTCACCAAAGGCGAATGGAGAGACATGCTATTATATAGTATTCTTAGGGAAGAATGGAAAGAACCAAAAATACTAACAAAAACAGTGTCACAGAAATAGAAAGAAATCATAACATAAAAAAAAGGATAGAAGAGCTACTGGGTTTTTGCGAGTTGTTGTTCTCTTTTCTGCATTTCATTGTAGAGGTATTCCCACCATTCCCAGATCTGGGGGCGAGCAAATTGTTTTCTTTCACCTTCTGCTACAGGCTTTATTCTTTCCCATGAAATCTTGATTGGCGAGCTGAAGAGATCGTCAACGAGAGCAATGTTTATGAGTTTTCTACGTAGAAGTATACCTACTCCTTCAAAGAACCAGCCAACTTCATTTATTTCTGACAAGCCATACTCTCTCTTATAGGTACCGAAGTCCTTGCACTCTCTGGTTGTGATTTTCTCCCATGCCTCCCGCATTTCTTTGCCACCGAAAGTTGTATACAATCTAATCACCAGGTCTGTTTGTCTTACTCTAGTCTGGTGTCTTATCTGAAGACTATAGTATATGACTCCAACCACACTGGCAGCTGCAACTGCTATCGAAACAGTTTGTACATCAACCATTTCTTTACACCTAGCTATTAGAATGAATTGTTTTGGTCTTAAAAGATAACGAACTAGAATGTCTATTCTTTCTAGAATAAGGTTCTAGCACAAGTCATAAAAACTGAAGCAGAAGTGTATTATCTCTCTTAACTGGGTTTACTTTTACCTCAACTACTGTCCTCATCACTAGGCTTTCTGATCCAAGTAGTGCTATGTCACAGTTTACCCTCTTCATTCTAGCAATCCTGATAGGACTATTCCTGTCTTCATTGGAAGACAATTTAAAGATAAGTGTAGTTAGGGTTTTGGTGTTAGTTTTCTGTTCATTGCGTCGTCTGCTATGGCTACAGCGTAGCCTGCTATCCTTCTCAAGTCTCTTGCTATCATGCTAACAACAACCGCAGTGTCAACATCCCTTATCTTTCCAATAACTGTCTTCAGCAGTATTCCCTCCTTTTGCTTTATCTCAGTCATCCTGCTCATAACCGAAATTGCTAGCTTCACATCCTTCTTTAAAAATGCCTGCACTGCTTTTTCCTGCATTTCGTAGGCAACTTTAGACATGCCAGCAACCGTGTCTACGATTTCTTTTGTAAACTCTTTCTTTTCCTTAAGCGCATTAACATGCCTAGCTATGGAGGCAGAATGATAGACCAGCCTATTCAAGTCTCTTGCAACTAGCGCAAAAGTTATGCATTCTTGACAACTCTTGACTCCAACCTTCTTGGCTAAAGACTTGCTTAAGCTTGCAAGCGCCACCTGCCGTATGGTCATCCGGTAATGCCTCAAAGCCTCCCTACTTCTTTCCATCACCTCAGCCGCAAGCTGAAAATCCCTGTCTAGCATAGACTTGACAGCGTCTTCTTGCAAATGAAGCGAAAAAGAAGCAGTCTTTTCTATGAGCGATTCTAAGGAGAATATTGATGGGTCAATTAAAACCTGAAAACTTAGCCTATCCGACTTTTCTTCTGCCACTTCCATTCCAGGCAATTCTAGACGAAGAAGCTTAAGCCTCTGCTTATCCTCCGCAGAAATAGTCTCTTTAGAAGCGATAGTAATTTTGTGGCTTCCCTGAATATAATATGTGCCAACAACGTATTCTAAAGCACGCAAATTTGGATAATCATCAAGATTCAATGTAACCTCGAAAAGCCTTTCAGCCGCAAAGGAGACAGGAAAAATCCGCAAGGAGCCATCTTCCTCCTCAAGCACAGCCAACTGCTCACCACTCTTCATACTTTTCTTTTCAACCCACTCTTTAGGAAGAGACAAAGTAAAACTACCGCCCTTAATCTTCTGCAACCGTCTAATCTCCATACACGACTCCTCTAAATCTATTCAAAAAATATTTGCTATATAAGTTATATAAAAACCAGTATCACACGCATCTTTAATCTAGGCAAACTAAGTAAATTATTTATTTTCACACTGACAAAAATACAATAATTGAGTGAAACCAGAATGGCAGAAGCAGAAAAGAAAAAGAAATACTATTACTACAAGAAGAAGGAAAAGAAGGCGAAAGAAGTAGCGAAAAAGAAAAAATAAACTAAGACAAGTGAAGAAATTCTGGAATACACCGCTCATCTAAAACTGGATTAAACGCCTCCAATTCCTTCACTTCCAAAGGAATAACAATACGAGATACCATACTATGAAGACTATAGGGCAGTCTGATTAATCGCATTCCTCCAGTGGTAACCCATTCATCAATTAAGAAGCCTTCTGCCTTCAATTTTTTTGCAAACTCTTTCCTCACCCTATATTTCCAACTGTAAGTGCTTTCATCGAAAACATGAATGTGAAAGCCTCTGCCAGAGTAAACGATTTTCATGTCGGAAAACCGTTTTTCCAACTCTTCATAAAGCCTAACAGCCTCTGCTTTCACCATTTTCAACTCTAATTCACAAAAGCCTAAGCCCTGATGCCTACGCATCTTATCTGCCAGTGTCCCATGAATTGGGCATGCTAAGTTTTCTGGGTCGAGGTCAAAGGCTAATTCTTGCCCCAAAATATTGTCCTTATCTCCGTATACGTTTCTGTCATAGTAAACTGCTTCTGGCAAAAACTCTAGAATCTGAGCCTTAACGTCTTCAAATCCGTTGTACTCGTCTACGAGGATAGTTGTCGCCATATCTTCCTTATACTTGCGACGGAAGATTTTTGTATGTCTTCCCATGATTACCGCAAAAACTATTTTCCCCTTGACCCGAAAAAACCATTCTTCCACTCTTTTTGTATCAAATTCCTTCTGATAAAACTCTTTTCTTTCTCTTAGAGTCGCATATCTCATTCCCTCTGGCAAACTATATCTCCTTGTTTTCATGAGGGCTATCCCTTTATCCTAATTCTTATTCGTATCGCAATGCTTCTAATGGGTCAAGTTTTGCTGCTTTTCTCGCTGGATATAAGCCAAAGATTATGCAGACTATTATTGCGAAAATGAGAGCTACTATTGTCCATTCGGGTGAAAAAGCCGGGTTTATAGCCATTCTTTGGGTTTCAGGAGTATGAAAAATTGTGTCCTGTTGCTGTGGTTGTATGAACCTTGAAAGCATATAGGCTAATGCGTAAGATGATCCATATCCTGTGAACACGCCTATTAATCCACCCATTAAACCTATCAAAATTGCCTCAGAAAGAAACATGGTTAGGACAGTTCTACTTTTAGCTCCTATAGCCTTCAATATTCCAATTTCCCGCGTTCGCTCCATAACAGAAACAGTCATAATGTTCATTATGCCTATCCCTGAAACAAGAAGCGATATTGAGGCTATAGCCATCAAAAACATTTGAACAATGTTTAAAATGTTGTCAACTTGTCTGATGAGGGTTAAAGGAACAAGAATTGTGATTTTGAATGGAAACAAGGCTTCGATGTCTTCGGCTATTTCCTCTGACTCTTCTGGACTATTTACCTTAGCAAAAATCAAATCAGACTCTTGGGTAGCATAGATTTTCCTTGCTGTTTCTATTGGTATGAAAATCCAATAGTCAAAATTTGTTATTCCAGGTGTTCCTGTCTTTAGCAATGTTCCACCAACCGTGAATGTATGATTTTGCATTTCATAGTGAGGTATTGGACGTTGCAGAAGTATTCCAAGGGTCAAGATTATGGTGTCATTCGCGACCGCAAAGGGTTCTGTTTCGTTTCCAATTGGGTAATTAACCCTATGTCCAATCACTACCGTATCGTTCTTGTATTCTGGCGGCGGATGATTAGCGAAAACAAATCTGTCTGGAAAAACTTCGGCAAACTCTGTAAAGTTAACTGCTGTAGCGACGAAAGCTTTTACCGTTTTATTTCCGTTATACAAAGTAACATTCCCAAATTGCATAATACCAGTTACAACTTTAACTCCTGGGGCTTCAGAGATTTCTTGAATTTGTGCGTCAGTAAAACGGTCTCTTGACATGCCTGCAAAAAGGCTTCCAGGTATGATTGTTAGATTGTCAAGTTCAAATCCTGTCTGCATTCTATGTCTTATTTCTAACCTAAATCCTTCACCTAAGGATGCTAGACCGATTATTGCCGTTATACCTATTACAACGCCTAAAGTTGTTAGTGAAGTTCGCAGTTTTCGTTGAGTCATGTTCTCCCAAGCCATGGTTAAAATTCTGCTTGACTTCATTGCGTATTCCTCCTTGGCGCTTTCTTTATGCCTTCAATCAAGCCGTCTTTTAGATAGATTATGCGGTCTGCGGTCTCTGCTATGCTTGGGTCATGAGTGATTATGACAAATGTTTGTCTATTCTCGTTGTTCAGTCTCTTCATTATATGAATAACCTCTAGTCCAGTTTTTGTATCAAGATTTCCTGTTGGCTCGTCGGCTAAGGCAATTTTTGGATTATTAATTAAAGCCCTCGCTATCGCGACTCTTTGTTGTTCTCCTCCGCTCAGTTCAGAGGGGCGGTGATTAATTCGTTCTTCAAGTCCGACGAGTTTCAGCATTTTCTTGGCTTTCTCCACGGATTTTTTCTCTGAGTCGTCGGCTAGTGCGGATGGCAATTCTACGTTTTTCAGTGCGGTTAGTCGGGGAAGTAGATTGAAGAATTGGAAGACAAGTCCAACCTTGTGCAAGCGTATTTCGGCTAATTTGTTGTCACTTAGCCTATAGAGGTCGATGCCGTCGATGAAAACTTCTCCTTCGGTTGGTCGGTCCAATCCGCCAATAATGTGCAGTAATGTTGATTTTCCACTTCCGGAGGGTCCTAGAATGGCTAGAAATTCACCTTCTTCAACATCAAAGCTGACTCCTCGCAGTGCTGGCACTAGAACCTTCCCCATTTTGTAAGTCTTCTTGACATTCTTTACTTCGAGAAGAGCGCACATGTTAAGCACTCTCAGAACACGAAACGCATAAGCTTTCTATTTAAACGTTGTTCACTTTCTTCTTTCGATAAACTGCTATCCAAGGACTCCCAAATATTTTCCTTTCTTCTTCGGTGGTTTTTCGATAGTCTTTAAACTTGCCTTCTTTGTATCTCGTGAACGGAACCAGAATTGAATACGGCTTTTGCGAATACACGTCAAGCCTATTTGAGAGATACGTCGTCACGGTGTATCTCCTTTTGCTTCCAAAAAGTCCGAATCTTTCAAGAAGTTTTTCCCATTCTTTGGGATACGTATTTCTAAATGCTTCTATGAAGTCAAGCACTGTAAACGAGTCTTTAGTTACGTTTTTAATGGTTTCCTCAAATTTTTTCTCTTCAACGATTATTTTTGTCCTCGTTCTAACTACACTCTTCTTTAGGCTGAGCATTCAGTCTGCCATGCAAAAAGATTAGGCTTCAGATTTCGGAAGGATTTCTACTGTTACGTTTATTCCTTTTCTCACACTCTGCGTGACTATGCAGTACCTTTCAAAAAGTTCAATACATCTTTTCATTTGAGCGCTGAATTCTTCTTTTACGCTTGGAAAAATCTTTACTCTAATGCCCTTAACTCGCCAGTATCCTTCCTCATTTCTTGCCAATGTGGTGGCTACAGTCGTTTTCAAGCCTTTAACGTTGACTCTTGCTTTCGTCAGACAGAAAAGCAAGCTGGCGCTTAGACAGTTGCCAACTGCTGCGGATAAAACCCTAGAAGCGTTTGGACCTAAACCCTGGCCAACTGGAGCAGGTTCATCCATGAGCAGGTCGCTTATGTTTTCTAGGTCAAATTTTACTTTGAACTCAAAGCCTTTCAACAGTTCAAGGGCAGTTATTATTTCTTTTTCTTCTGCCATTTCTCAGTCGCCTTCTAAACAATGTATGATTCGTCTAGATGAATCATGCCGAAAGAATATAAAAGACATTCTTCACTTGCGATTAGTAGAGGTGGAAAATATGGCATCGAAAACGAAAATCTTAGGAATAGCACTTGTCATTGCAGCGGTTACAGGTTTACTAATATATCTTCCGTTGACTTTGGCAGGCTCGCGAAACGATCATAGAAATGAAGGGACTAATCATCCTATGCCAATGATGATGATGCATGATAAGATGCCGCGTTTTGAACATGGTGACGGGTTTAAACGTGACTTGCTTAGAAGATTTATTGCCAACTCAACGCCCGTAGAGATTCAAGGAACTGTTGTGGCATTAGTTAAGCACTTACTAGTATTGAATGTCACAGAAGGGCAAGTGAGAATTCATCTGCCACCCACATGGATAGTCGGGGAAAAAGTGTTAGAAACAGAAGACCTCTTTGAAACCGATTATCTAACTATCGGGCAAAACATTACTGTGAAGACGCTGAAAGGAAATCTAGTAACAAAGGAAACGTATGGCATCTACGTTCTCTTCGGTTACGAAATAATCAACGCAAGCGACGTACATGCATATGCAGTGCTACGATTCAACGTGGAAACTCCATAAAAACTTTCCTTCTTTTCTTCCTTCAGAAGCAACAAAGATTTTTATGGCTCTTATGGGTTTTTGTGACCGGTGATTAAATGGAAGCTGTTGTTGTAATTGATATGCTTGAAGATTTTGTCACAGGCGCACTCAGATGCGAAAGAGCCGACAGAATAATTCCTAATATAAAGAAACTTGTTGAAACCGCCAGAAAAAAGAACATTCCTATAATATATTCTAATGATGCCCACTTGCCAACTGACTTTGAGCTTAAAAAATGGGGAAAACACGCTATGAAAGGTAGTAAAGGAGCGGAAGTTATTTCTCAACTCAAACCAACGAAAGAAGATATTATTCTTGAAAAGAGGGCTTACAGTGGATTCTTTGAAACTGGGCTAGATTCAGTGCTTAGAAATTTGAAAGTGGACGCCTTAATCTTAACTGGCTTGCACACGAACATGTGTGTTAGGCATACTGCCGCAGATGCTTTCTTTAGAGGCTACAAACTAGTAATTCCACAAGACGCAACAGAAGCTTTCACAGAAAAAGACTATAAAGAAGGCTTAGAATACCTCAAAAACGTTTACAACGCAGAAATCACAGAGACGGACAAGATAGTCAAACGATGGGAAAAGTAGCCGCTTAAGAATAATGTTCTTCTATATACTTTGCTGCATCCAGCGCGGCTTTGCATCCTGAACCTGCTGCGGTGATTGCCTGTCGATACCTAGGATCTCGAACATCTCCTGCAGCAAAGATGCCTTCAACGCTGGTTTTCGTTTCATCTTTTACTACGATGTAGCCATTATTGTCAAGTTCGATTTGCCCCTTGAAAATGTCTGTGTTGGGCTTATGCCCAATAGCGACAAAAACAGCGTCTGCCGCAATTTCTGATTCTTCACCAGTCTTAACGTTTCTTACACGTATTCCTTCAACCTTGTTTTTGCCCAATACTTCTTCAACTATGCTATCCCAAACAAAACTAATTTTTTTATTGTCAAATGCTCTATCTTGGAGAATTTTTGTCGCCCTAAGTTCACTGCGCCTATGAATCAGCGTTACTTCTCTGGCAAATTTGGTAAGCGTCAATGCATCGTCTAATGCTGTGTCGCCTCCGCCAATCACAACCACCTTTTTTTCTCGAAAAAAGGGAGCATCACAAGTCGCACAGCTGGATACACCTCTTCCCCTAAGCCTTGCTTCAGATTCTAAACCAAGCCATTTAGCCGACGCTCCAGTCGCAATTATGACAGATTTAGCTTCAAAAATTTGACTACCCACCTCCACTTGAAAGGGTTTAGAAGAAAAGTCGACTGCAGTTGCTTCTTGGAACAGGAATTTAGCGCCAAAGCGTTCAGCTTGTTTTCGCATCTTATCCATGAGTTCTGGTCCCAAAATGGCCTCCGGAAAACCTGGAAAGTTTTCAACTTCCCCCGTAAGCATTAGTTGACCGCCGGAAGTCATGCCTGCAACTACAAGTGTTTCAAGTTTTGCTCTCCCAGCGTAAATTGCGGCTGTTAAGCCTGCTGGACCTGAGCCAATGATTATGACATCGTACAATGGGAACACCTCATTAATGCAAAGACACGTCTTTCTTCATTTTAGCCTAAACTTAATTCTTTTGGGGCAAGACACTACAAAACATTTTTTTGGATCACGTACAGTAACTCCTCTTCAATGGAACCAGTATGAACCGGGTTTTCTATGATCTTACCTATCTCTCTGCCCTTCTTGTCTAAGACAATAATCCATGGGAGCTTCTCTACGCCAAAAGTTTTGACTTCAGGAGGCGACGGGGGAATTCTCCACTTCTCTTTTGTTCTAAGTGCATCCTTCATAATATGCCCAAAAACTCTGACTTCAAGCCCAGTGGCTTTAGCAACTAGTTCCAGAATTGGGACATTGTTAACGCAGTCTTTGCACCATTCTGCAGAAAAAGTCACTACTGTGTATTTGTCAGATATTCTTTTCAATTTGTCAACTGCATTCCTGTTAAGTTGGTAACTTTCTTTGCGCGCTAGAAACTTTTCCTTATACGAACCTTCAAGCGAGCAAAGATATTCGCCAACTGAAACTGTTTTCCGCCTAATCTCATCGAGGTCTATCATGAAATCTCAACTCTTTCTTTAGGCTTTTATCTCCTAATAAGACATATGAGAATTTCAAGTGAAAGACCTTGAAGTTAGTTCGTTATGTTTGTTCAAACATGGAGTCGTATGGCGTACTAGTTGACAATGAAATTATATCTCCTATGGGTCTTTTGAAAGCCCTGAAAATTCCTCCTCCGCTGAGTCTTGACGAAGTCATAACCATGGGTAAAAGAGGCATAGACATTATCGCGCAGCTGATGCATTGCTCAACGAACGCTGAAAAGAAGGATGCAACAATCAGCATGGAAGAAGTGACTATTTTGCCTCCCGTGCCTTCGCCTCCAAAAATCGTCTGCCTAGGCTTAAATTATCGAGATCACGCAAGAGAGCAGAAGGCAAAGATATCAAGTGAGCCTGTTATTTTCATGAAGCCTCGCACTGCAGTTATTGGTTCAGAACAGCCTATAATTCGGCCAAGTTTCGTGAAGCAGTTAGACTATGAGGCTGAGTTAGCCATAGTTATCGGTAGGGAAGGAAAAAATATTCCAGTTTCAGACGCCAAAGACTATGTTTTCGGATATACAGTTTTTAACGATGTTTCTGCACGGGATATTCAATTTAAGGATAAGCAGTGGACTAGAGGAAAAAGCTTTGACACTTTTGCTCCTTTGGGCCCATGTATCGCAACTGCTGGCCAGATTGAAAATCCCAATGACTTGCGTATTTGCACGAGAGTTAATGGTGAATTGAGGCAGAATTCTTCTACGAAGAATATGGTTTTGAACGTTTACGAAGTTGTCCACTATCTCAGTGTTGTGATGACTTTGGAGCCTGGGGATGTAATTGCAACTGGGACTCCCGCTGGTGTAGGCGTATTCATGAAACCTAAGCCAAGGTTTCTGTCACTAGGCGACATAGTTGAGATAGAAATTGAGGGCATAGGAATCCTGAGAAATAAGATTGAAGAGGCGTAAAGAATTGATGTGTCCACTTTTTCCTCGTTGTGTTTAATCATGGAAATTAGGAGACGTAGAAAGGTATGCGTTATGGAATAAAGATTGGGCAGTAGCTTTGTATCTGTTATGGTTCTATTTTTCCGAATTCTTTGGCTGCTATCCACATGTCTACCATATCGATTTTCAGGTCGCCGTCTACGTCATAGTTGGGTACGAATCTTGGGTCTGGATAGTTGATGCCGAATCTTTTGGCTACTTCGTACATGTCTACCATGTCCACTTTCCCATCTGGAACGCCGGGTGTGTCGCTGCTTATGTCGCCGACCATAGCGATTACAACCCAGCCATCTGTGAGTGCATTGTCTGCTGTGTCATTTTCGCTTGGAACAGGCCAAGCATAAGCACTTGTAGTATAGTTGCCTTTAGCAAAGCCTACAGTGCCCCACGTTAATGTTACGGTTGTCAAGTTTTGGCTTGTTAAGGTGATGTTTGTAAGTGTAGCGATAACGATTGTGTTTGCATAGGTTGTGACGTTGAAGATTTCTGTGTTGATGCCACAGTTTACTACTCCTATACTTATAGTTAGGCCGTAGCCTTGCCCAACAACAGTTTTTGAAGTAGATATTGTTCTTATTTCTATGTCACTTAGTTCAGGCCATATTACCAACAATGAATCATAATATCCGGCTCCTAAAGAGGTTGTCTCCCCTACAATTGCGTAGCCGCCTTCATTGGTTTGCATAGCTGAATAGGCATAGTCATAGTTTGTGCCTCCCCACGTAATGTTCCACTGTTCATTTCCTGAAAAGTCTGTTTTTATCAGCCAGCATTCACTACAATCTGCGCCTATAGACTCTGTCCACCCTGCTAGGGCCAATCCTCCATCAAATGTCGGTATTACTGACCAAGCCTCATCATAACCAATACCACCGTAGGTCATATTCCACTGTTCGTTGCCTGCTCCATCTGTCTTTATCAGCCAGAAGTCGTAGATTCCTGCGCCTAATGAACTTGTGCTACCAGCCAATGCGAAACCGCCATCCACGGTTTGTATCATGGAGTAGCCAAAATCTTCTCCTCCGCCGCCGTAGGTTTTGTTCCACAATTCATTTCCAGAGCTATCAGTCTTAACCAACCAGAGATCAGAGCCACCAGCGCCGTAGGAGTATGTGCTGCCTATTAGTGCAAATCCTTCGTCAATGGTCTGTTTGATAGAGTTTGCTGTTTCAAAATAAATTTCACCGTATGTTTTGTTCCATTCCGGGTTTCCAAGGTTATCGGTTTTTATTAACCAAATATCGCCACTTCCTAATCCGAAGGACGTTGTCCACCCTGCCAGGGCAAATCCGCCGTCGGTTGTCTGTATTACTGACCAAGCTTCATCATAACCAATACCGCCATATGTTCTGTTCCAAACCATGTTTCCAACGGAGTCTGTGCAAACTAGCCAGAAGTCAAAATCTCCGCCGCCAAAAGACATTGTGCTACCAGCCAATACAAATCCATCGTTGGCTAATTGGATAACAGAGTGTGCGATATCATCGTGTGATCCGCCGTATGTTTTGTTCCATTGTACGTTGCCGAGTTCATCAGTTTTGATCAGCCAGAAATCTCTTTTGCCTGCTCCTGAGGAGTCTGTATAGCCAGCAAGTGCAAAGCCATTGTCCATGGTTTGCACCATGGAGTATGTTGAGTCTTCTCCTACTCCGCCATATGTTCTATTTACTGATGGAACGAGAAGCATTTGGGACACAGAAAGCCCTTGAGTGACTAGTGTAGTTGAAACGATCTTTAAGGTGCAGGCAACTTGTCCGCTAAAAATGGAGAGATGGAGAAGAAATATGATTAAGGTCAATGATGTATAATGGACCTTCCCCAAATAACCACCTGATTTCGCTTTTATATGAGTTTGCGGGTTCTAACTTATAGTTTCTGGAACATTTCTCTATAATGATTATGATTCGGGGCAAGACCTATTGCATGATGGAAAATAGCTCCATAAAACTCAAATATCCTTAAATCTAATCTACTAGACACCGAGAGGAAGGAAAAAGTATGAAGAAAATAACTGTTTCTTTGTTAGCGATGGCTTTTGCAGCTATGCTAATCATACCAACTATTGCAAAACCACCAATGATACTTCCAGTCAGAGACACATGGGATGCAGACATGGTAAATAGTGACATCACTGGATACACGGGTGCAGGAGTTTACATTGCAGTCTTAGACACAGGGCTAGTTCCTTTTTGGCGTGACTACTTCCCAGTAGAGAGGATAGCCAGCACCTAGGCAAAGGTTTCGAAGAGAATGTGCAGGTTGACCCACAGACTGGCGAGCTTGTCTATGCAGGCTTTGTCCATGAAACCTCGTGGGTAGGCTCAACCTACTCAACACATGGAACCCACGTGATAAGCACAATCATAGGCTACAACTACTACGCCCCAGCGGATGCGCTTGGTGGCTACCCGCTTCCACCACGGTTTGTTAAAGGGATCGCTCCAGATGCCACTATCATACCTGTCAAAGTATTGTCCAACTATGTCTTGCCTGGTTACGCAGAAGGAAAGCAATTGGTTTTCGGCACAGACAACGCTGTCGCAGCTGGAATCTACTATGCAACTGACTTGAAAATCCAAGGATACAGTCCGATGGTTATCTCTATGAGCTTGGGTGGTCCCGAAGCCACTGACGTCATTGAAGATGCTATAGACTATGCAATTGACAATGGTGTAATTGTTGTGGCTGCGGCAGGCAACGCAGGAGACGCAGGAATGGATTGGCCAGGTGCTTATCCACAAGTGATATCTGCTGGCGCCTGCGGATGGGAATATGAATGGTACTGGCCAACAGCGCCGCCACATGCACCAAGATTCAGACTTTGGTGGCTCCAAGACGGCACATATGGATTCAGGGATATACCTGAACCGACTCCAGCTGGCAACGTTTACATCACAGACTTTAGCAGCAGAGAGAAGGCAGGTCAACAGCTTGATGTCGTCGCTCCGGGAAGCTGGGTCAGAGGACCATTCCCTGGCGATGATTATGGATGGCGTCGCCTTCCATGGTGGTCTAACGGAGTAGGCTGGTATTTCTCTATGCCAGGTCTCACCAACTTCTACTATGTAGGCGGCACAAGCATGTCAACGCCACACGTCTCTGCAATAGCAGCCCAAATGCTGGAGAAAAACCCCACGTTGAATCAGGCACTAGTGGAAAGCAAAATGAAAGCCACAGCTTTGCCTATTCCGCCAGGTAGCATGCTTGTCTATGATATATCGCCGGCACCTGGTTGGTACACGTACTCTTGGGGCGCTGATGCGACTGGTTCAGGTCTGATACTGGCTGACGCTGCAGTTGCCGCATCCTAGCAAACTTAGAACAGAATAGAAACACTAAAATTCCCCTCTTTTTTATTTTTGATGAAATCAGCTAGGTGAGGGCATGAAGAAGATTTATTCCGTTATTTTCCTTCTTATTACCTTCGCCATTGTTTCGAATCTGGCTGTAAGATCCATCCAAGCCCAAAGCCAAGCAATAATCTTGCCCAATCATACAGGGTATTTAGATGTGACTACTATCCCAATCACTTATCACGTTGTTGGCGAAATCAGCAATATTGGCTCTGTGAGCCTCAAATTGCTAAATGTCACTGCAACTTTTTCTGCTCAAGACAACTCATTTATCGGCTCAAGTTCATCCTATACTTTTCTTGACGTATTGTTACCAGGTAGAAAGACACCTTTCGAAGCAGTTTGGGCAGGTACTACGGCAGATCAGATTTACAATTATAGTCTTGCCCTGCAATTCAGCGAATACGCCAGTGAAAAACCGTTAGCCTTGCAAATAGTTAAGAACTCCACATATATTGATGAGGCAGGCTTCCAAAAGGTCAACGGTACTGTAGAAAATCTAGCAACATCCAATGCCACTGGCGTCAAAGTAGTGGCAACATTCTATAATGCAGAAGGAAAAGTAGTGGGCGCCACCTATGACTATACGATGCCATCCACAATAATGCCTGGACACACTGAAAGTTTCGATCTTGAACTAAGGCAAAAAGCAGGTAACTTTTCAACATACGCTCTGACCGCAGAATCCATAGAATATGCAATAGTTCCGGAGTTTCCACAGCCAACCATAATGATTTTCTTAATCCTAGCAGTTTCAGTACTAGTCGTGTACGATATAAGGAAAGCAAAATGATGCTCGCGCGCCTATTGTCTAGTCATAAGGAGGGAAGGGACGCCGAAAGAGAAAGGAGGAAAAAGCATCTATAGGAGACTAGACTTTCATTTCTTAATTGAAAAAGCACCAAAAATTAATAACAAATTGTACGCTTTCATACCGCGTATTTATGAGATAATTTTTCCGAAATCAAGTGCTATGAGGATCATATCTACCAAGTCAACTAGGCCGTTGTTGTTTACATCGCATTTTGGATCCCATCTAGGGTATCCAGGCCTTGTTCCGAAGGCTAACGCTGTGAAGTACAAGTCTTGCATGTCTATTTTTCGGTCGCCATTTACATCCAAGTTACCTAGCGGCGGGCTGACTCTTATCGTGGCACTCGGGCTTATTCCCTTATTTCCTTTGGCGTCGAAGGCAACAACATAATAAGTAATTAATTGCCCATTTGGGTAAGGTCCTAGAGAGGCATTGTAAGTGCTTCCGCTAAGCAAGAACATTTCTTTAAGATTCCAGCTAGTCCCACCGTCTGCAGTGTAGTTTAATTGAACCAATGAGACACCTACATTATCCGTTACATCCGCATAGAAGAATATCACATCAGCATTAGCTGGATACACGGGTACATGATGAACGTTTTTCACTGTTGGCGGAGTGGTATCCTCGGGAACGAAGAATTCTATACGATAGTTACCATCTTGTTTGACTACATTAGGAATTCTACCAGCAAAGTCGAATAAGAAGGTATCAGCGTTGTTGATGCCCAAAGTGCAAGATAGTACCTTGCCCTCCGCGGGAATCGCCTTCACTTCAAATTCGACCACCATCAGTTTTTTGGCAGCTGTCATCTCTCTTTCGCCCATAAGAGTGTCACCTACTTTTATTGCGCCACTGCCCGTGCCAAAGTGATAGTACGTGGGGTTGCCAATTGCACCTCCGGGCATTTTGTAGAAGACATACTCTGAGTCCCAGAGTCTCCCATCTAAATCATCACTTGGCCACACGCGCAGCGATTTCTTCCCAGTGACCTCGCCAGAGAAATCTGTTGTGTTTATTATGCTGTCGTCATAGGTTAAGTATGCTTGCCACATCATAAGGTCCCAGGGGTAGGTGGGATTAGATACCCACACTGTTACATTGAATTTGGTGCCAATTGTGGCATTTGTCGTATCAAATACGTAGCTTGATGGACTCAAATACACTTTTGGTCCTGGTGATGCCTTCACTGGAAAAATCGCTATTTCGACGAGAACAAGAAGGGTAACT
>Ga0315314_1002103_pt1 | contig 16805 bp, 19 predicted proteins | sample TDP9_MG_FD_203631 | JGI IMG/M metagenome (GOLD analysis project Ga0315314, IMG submission 203631) | Freshwater sediment microbial communities from Lake Towuti, South Sulawesi, Indonesia - TDP9 | ecosystem: Environmental > Aquatic > Freshwater > Lake > Sediment | place: Indonesia: South Sulawesi...
AACAGGGGGTGAAGCCCTGTGGCCTGGGAGCACGTGACAGCCTGCGATTGGAAGCTGGTATGATGCTGTATGGGCAGGATATGGATACAAGCACTAATCCTTTTGAGGTAGGGCTGGGGTGTTTAGTAGATCTCGACGATGGTGATTTTGTTGGTAAAAGCGCTCTGCTTGAAATTAAGTATCAAGGGGTTAGGCGTAAGCTCGTTGGCTTTAAAATGGAGGGGCGAGAGATAGCTCGGTCAGGCTACCGAATTTTCAAATCTGGCCAAGAGGTAGGCAGGGTTACCAGTGGTGGGTATGCCCCAACTGTCGGTGTTAACATTGGCTTGGGTTACGTTTCTATTGAGGTGGCCACTATCGGCAATGATATCGAGATATTGATTCGAAATAAGCTAGCTGTCGCTCACATAGTTAACAAGCGATTCTACAAAAGGAGCGCACATAATGAATCCTAAACAATATAAGTACTCCCAAGAACATGAATGGATTTGTCCTGGGTCTGCGGATAAGGGGAAAATGGGTATTACAGATTATGCTCAATCGCGGTTAGGAGACATAGTCTTTCTAGAACTAGCGGAGCCCGGTACTTGGGTGGAGCAGTTCGATAAGATAGGTGAGATTGAATCGGTGAAGGCGGTTAGCGACCTCTTCACACCAGTGAGTGGACAGGTATTGGAAATTAACCAAGCCGCCATTAACGAGCCTCGGCTGGTGAACCAAGACCCTTATGGGCGTGGTTGGCTAGTTAGGTTAGAATTAAGTAAACCTTCGGAACTTGACGCTTTAATGAACAGTGACGAGTACGACAAATTCGTGACCCAGCCATATGAATAATGCTCAGAATAAACGGAGGTAACCATATAAGTGTCGTCACCATATTTACCTAATACTGATGCTGACCGCGTCGCCATGCTGCAGGAAATTGGAGTTAGCTCCACTGAGGAACTATTTAAGGATATACCTGAAAGATTTCGCCATGTCCATTTTAGACTGCCCCCTCCTCTATCTGAACTTGAGCTCAAAGAGGAACTCTCCCGTCTAGCAAACCTTAACGCTAACCTAGATAATTATGCTTGTTTTTTGGGGGCTGGCTATTATAGGCACTTCATCCCGAGCATAGTTGGTCACATCATAGGTCGAAGCGAGTTCTATACCCCATACACCCCATATCAAGCTGAGGTCAGCCAAGGTATATTACAAGCCATCTATGAGTACCAGTCGCTAGTCTGCCAGCTCACTGGGATGGAAGTGAGCAACGCTGGAATGTATGATGGTAGTACGGCTGCTGCTGAAGCCGCCCTAATGGCGTGCCGAATCACCGGCAGGGACAAGGTTGCAGCGTTGTCCACGGTAAACTCAAGGTATAGAGGAGTGATATATACTTATATCACAGGTCGCAACATCATCCTAAAGAAGGTGGAACCAGATTCAGTCAGTCTATCTTCGGGCTACGCCTGTTTGATAGTTCAACAACCGAATTTCTTTGGCTATTTTGAAGACCTTAGAACATATGCTCAGAAAGCCCATGATATTGGAGCGTTACTCATTGTCATAGTTGACCCTATTTCTTTAGGGATGTTTGAGCCACCGGGGGATTATACGGCCGATATCGCTGTGGCTGAGGGTCAGGCGTTAGGCAACCCGATAAGTTTTGGGGGGCCGGGCCTGGGTATCTTTACTTGTCGAAAAGAATACCTGCGGCAAATACCAGGTAGGATTGTAAGTAAAACCTCAGACGCTGCTGGTCAGCCTGGATATGTGCTAACCTTGCAGACCCGTGAACAGCATGTAAAAAGGGAGCGCGCCACGTCCAATATCTGTACTAATGCGGCTCTGATGGCTCTAGCAGCAACAGTTTACCTAGCAACCTTAGGCAAAATGGGATTGCGCTGTGTAGCTGAGTTATGCTACCACAAGGCTCACTATACCGCTGCCAGAATAAGCCAGCTTAAGGGATATAGCCTCGTTTTCCGGCGGCCTTTCTTTAAGGAATTTGTCGTGCACTGCCCAATCCCGCCTCACCAAATCAACAAAGCACTTTTTAAGAAACGGATAATCGGTGGTCTAGACATAAGTGACATGATAGAAAATAGTATTTTGTTTTGCGTCACCGAGGTAAACACAAAACAGCAGATAGATAGACTAGTAGAAATTCTGGGAACGATATAGAGGAATTGAGAAATGAGTCATCCTTATTTACTTCCTGACATTAGCCGACCAGGCAAGATGGGGTGCAGCCTACCCGGGTTAGATGTGCCGCCAGCGGAGTTGCCTCAGGTAGAACTGCTACGGCGGGAGCTTGAGCTACCCGAGATAAGTGAGGTCGAGGTGGTAAGGTACTTTACTGCCCTTAGCCGCCTAAATTATGGAGTGGACACCGGATTTTACCCTCTAGGTAGCTGCACCATGAAATATAATCCAAAATGGCATGAAGATATTGCCAAAGTTCCGGGTTTCGCTTCAATCCATCCGTACCAACCGGTGGAGTCGGTTCAGGGGGCAATGCAACTCATGTTCGAGCTACAAAAGGCCCTAGCCGAGATTACTGGCATGGATGTGGTTAGTCTAGCTCCTATGGCGGGAGCTCAAGGTGAACTTGCCAACATACTGATGATAAAAGCATATTTCCAGGCTCGAGGGGATAAGACTCGAAAAAGGATACTAATACCGGACTCAGCTCACGGCACGAATCCCGCTACTGCTGCTATGTGCGGGTTTGAGGTGAGTACAGTGCTCTCTAACAATGATGGCAATATGGATTTGAAAAGCCTTGAAGCTGTGATGAATGAGGAGGTGGCCGCCCTAACATTGACCATGCCCACTACCTTGGGCTTATTTGACCCACAAATAGCCGAGATAAGTGAGCTCGTTCACAGAAGAGGTGGGCTGCTGTGCTGTGACGGGGCTAACCTGAATGCTCTACTCGGGCGAGTGAAGTTTGGTGACCTAGGTTTTGATTGTGTCCAGCTAAATCTCCATAAAACCTTCAGCACTCCCCACGGAGGTGGTGGGCCAGGATCAGGCCCCATCTGTGTCAAATCAAATTTGGCTGATTTCTTACCTTCCCCCTTAGTAGCTAAGAAATATGAAGGGTACACATTCACCTCACCCGCTAAGTCTATAGGGAGTCTAGGTGCAGCTTATGGAAACTTCGGGGTGATGGTTAAGGCTTATGCTTATATTCGCTCTCTTGGCACCGAAGGGCTAAAAGAGGTCAGTGCGAACGCTGTCATAAACGCTAACTACATTAAGGAGAAGTTAAGAAAATACTATCACCTTCCCTATGAGCGTACGTGCATGCATGAGGTGGTGTTCTCAGGGGGAAAGCAAAAGGCAAAAGGGGTAAGAACATTAGATATAGCCAAACGGCTGCTTGATTATGGTTTTCACCCCCCCACCATTTATTTCCCCCTAGTGGTTGACGAAGCCATGATGATCGAACCTACTGAGACGGAGAGCAAAGAGACACTGGACGCTTTTATTGCCGCTATGGCAGAAATAGCTAGAGAAGCGGACGAAAACCCTGAGACGTTACGCACAGCTCCTCATAACACACCTGTCAAACGGCTAGATGAAGCCACAGCCGCTAGACATCCAAACTTGGGCTGGGAGATAAGTAGCCAAGAAAGAAAGCCTAATTTCACTTTGAGCCGAGGCATAGAAGAAAAGAGGTGCAAAGGTCAAACGTAAAGGCCTACCTATCACATCTGCCCTCACCAAGCATTGGATTGCCTTGCCACATCGTGTTTTTAGAGCAGCAAGAATATGATCAAGGAAAAGGCGGGTAGGTGTAGCTTATACTGATAAAAGCACAGTTAAACGATAGGGCGTACTGTTACCCGTCACATATCACCCTGGTGTCTCATTAAGCAATGCAGGTAAGAAAACGAATCTGAGTTGCGCCAGGTATCATTAAAACACCACTCGGCAATTGATGCCCTGTTTTTCAAAGGCAGAAGCAAGGTCCTTACTCTTTCGCGAGAAGAAATCGTCGCCCATGGCATCCTCTAACTTATATTTCTTATACACCCAATCACCATAATGATAGTTCATTCTGTCAATTAATATGTAATCCACCTTTCCTCTAAGTACAGCAATAAGTTCTTCGGCCTTGGGAAGCATTGGGGCAATCATGGCATAAGTTCTAATGCCTGCGCGATGTAACTTCTCCAGCGCTTTGATTCTCTCATTAATTGATGGTGCATTAGGTTCAAAGAGCTGTCTTATCATTTCATCCCCCGTGGTTACTGTAAGTCCAACCTCAATCTTGTTGGGCCCTGTAAACAATTTCATGTCGCGCAACACTAGTGGAGATTTCGTCTGGATTGTGATCGGCCAATCATGTTGAACTAGTATTTCAAGGCACTTTTTTGTCAGTTCATATGTTGCCTCCAGTGGTTGATACGGATCGCATACACCGCTTATCCACACTCTACCGGGTAGCTTTTTATATATCTCCTGCTGCAGCTGAGCTGGTGCGTTAATCTTGACATCAACAAATTCACCCCACGGTTCCTTATGTCTTGTGAATCTCTTCATAAAGCGGGCATAGCAATAGGTACAACCGTGCTGACAACCAGTGTAAGGATTAATCACGTAGTCAAAAACCATCGATTTGGACAAAATGCTTCTTGTGTAAATTTCTCTGACAATCATGTCCGTCGGTAATTCTATCATTTTTCTGCGAAACTTGATTGCACAGTCGCTTGTTTTGTGTAGCCTAATGTGGGAGCTTGTCCTTTACTTTTGATTTGCCAACCTCCTCTACTTTTGCTCTAATATTTACCTTTACCGTTCAGATTTACTAACCCTGTGTATTTCTCCTTTACTTTCCCTTTACCTTTCCTGTACGACTCCTCTCCTCTACCAAGTCTTACCAACGTGGTCTGCTTCGCCTTTACCTTTTCCCTTCCTAGACTGCCTGGCTTCTCCCTCACGACCTGCCGCCCAGCTTTACCGATAAAGCCAACTTCGTGTGACTTTTCTACTCTGCTTTGAGTTTGCTCCTCTCCCCTAAGTCTTGTGTTTCCCCTCACCATTTACATTCCGGTGAAACCATAGGTGGGGTTGAAGAGACGAAAGTAAAGCCGATTAGCGAAAGTAAAGCTGGAGTAGAGCCCGAAATACCTGACGCTGAAGGAAAGCCCCCTCTTTACCCGACTTTGTCAATTTTCAATTTTATACTGTAAGAAAAACGTGAAAGTAAATACGATTTCGCGTTGAAAGTAAAAAGGTAAAGCTAACGAAAGTAAAGCTGTTGTTAGACCGAAAGTAAAGCTGACGCTAAAATGAAAGTAAAGCTGTTTTTTAAGAAATTAGGTAAAGCTAGGGCAAGGCAAAAGGGGGAAGGACTCAATGGAGAGCTCTTTATCCAGAGTCTCTGTCTCGCTCTTCCTTCATCTTTTGGTAGCACTTCATCATCCGCTCAAACTGCTCGTCCAGCCACTGTGCAAAGTCAACTTTTCTCACATCGTTCGCTACAGCGTGTTTTGGCACATGCTTACCATGGTGTCGCTTGTGTCCCTCTGAATCTTTTGTCACTTTGTCTTCCATCCGACCCTATTGCTGGCTTAAACAAACTCGGTCACGGTGAGTAGTTTAAGGTCGCCGCTGGGTTGTGTCAACTCTTTAAAGGTGGGAAGACAAAAAGGGGGTCGGGGGGATTTGAACCCCGACCCCCTTTGAGCCCCTCCACTTCACCTGACTTTGTCAATTTTTAATTTAGTGTAAAATAAATACGAATAATAAATTAGTGAAGCTAAAAAAAGTGAAGCTAAATGTTACATTTAGTGAAGGGGTAATGTTAAATTTTGGTGAAGGGAAAATAGAATGGCGAAACGCAGAAAAGTGAAGCTGTGCGACAGTGCCAGCAAAAAGCACTATATAATAAGCAATAAAATAAATTAGTGAAGCCTTGAGTGAAGCTAAGAAATGAGAATCAGTGAAGGGTCGAGCAGAAAATTTCACACATATGGTATAACAAAATCATTAGCGAAGCCTTTTAATCAGCTTTTCCACTTCGTCCTCACTCTAAGCAACTCCACTCCCCCACCGCCCGCCATAACCAGAGATATTAGGGCAGGGTTGTCATCTGTTTCACCTCCTCCCGTCTTAGTTTTGGGCAATAGTTAGCCGTTCCCCCTTCCCTTATTAAGGGAAGGGGGGCTAAGAGAGGCGTCGCCTCTCTTTTAGATTAGTGACTGCTGGCTGCCATATTTCTGGCTTTCTCGCTCCGCCTCTATCGCCCCCTCGGGGATATCCTTACGGACAGATGTAATCCTGTCCTTGATGCGGTCTATCCGCTCAATTTCACTGATGAGACCGATAAGGCGATGGTCAATATATTGAGGCAGGTTAGGGATTTTACGAGCCTCGTTAGCCTTCTTCCGAGCTTCAATAAAGAATTGGTCGGCCAGCGAGATTTGAGCCTCTACCTCATCCATCGCCTCGCTCACCTTGACGGCACTCCACCTGATAGGCATAATTCCACCTCCTTTCCGGGCATAGTTACCCGTTTGGGTCGTGCCCCGGTCTAATTAGTTGACGGCTTCATCATCCGCTTCATCATGGCGTCAAGAGCATTCTTGACCAGCCACTCGCCCATACACGCCTCATCGCACCAGGCCCCCAGCACTTCCGAGGCTTGCCCCCGCTCATCTGTCAAGATAAGGCAGTTGCGCTGACAGAAATTGTTTTCGGGCAGCTCCTCATTGCAGCTGAGGCAGTGAAGCTCATCCTCCATCCTTATCACCTCCTTTCTTGGGATTTGAGCAAAAAGAGGGGGTCGGTAATTCTGGGCTTCCGACCCCCTTTGCTTAAGAGGGGCGAAGCCCCTCTTTTGAGCTATTCAGTTGTCATCTTCAACATCCCTGCCTTTTCGGTAAAAGGCGTCCCACAGTCCAGTGTCCACGAAAGCCTTACATCCGAGTATTTTCTTGTCGTCTCTCGGGCAATCCTGATACTCTTGGCAGTGCACACAAAAGAGTTGCTCAAAATCCTCCCGGTCAAGGTCGCGGGCAGTCTTGCCAGATAGGTCTTTTAATGGCATAGTTCCCCCTTTCGTTTTCTTTCGGCTTTGGCTACTGATAGGTAATCAGGACATTTAGTTGAGCAGTGGCTGTGTCCTTTAAGGCAGTCTCGGCAAAGCCAGTAGCACTTGCGCCTGTTTGGGCGACGGTAGCGATATTCCATAGGCTTACCCCCTTCTGCCACGCAAACAAAAGGGGTATCCCCACCCCGCATCAGGGCAGGAATACCCCTTGACAACACCCCCTGAAAAAAGCAAAAAAGCAGGGCTATCCACCCTGCCTTCTTGCGTGGCTTTCTCTTTTGGTCAAGCGTTCTATGCGGTTTTGACTTTGGCTCGGTTACGCCTTGCCTTGACAGGCTCGGCTACAGGCTCGGCTTCTGGTTTAGCCTCGGCTTCGGCTTTAGCCTTTGCCTCGGCTTGCTCTTTAGCATAGGCTTGCGCCTTGTCGGTTATCATCGGCATTACTACCAATTGGTAACCATCAGAGCTAAAGAGCATTGGGGCTATGGGGCTTGATAGCTTAAAATCTACCATACCACCACAAGCCTTTAGCGCATTGGCTAGGTAGCTACCGTCTATCCTGACAAAGCCTTCACCATCGGTATCGGCTACTATGTCGGCTTGACCCTTGTCCTCGGTATTAGCCATAACCAGCTTACCGTTGCCAATGGTTAAGTCAATGGGATAGGCTTTAGCATTGGCTAGCACCTTGAGTGAGTTTACCGCCTTGATTGCCTCTACCGTGTCAAAATGAGCAAGGCAGTTAAACTCGGTAGGGATTAGCTTCTGCCAATCGGGATAGTTACCATTGAGGCTTGTCCACTTGTAGCGGATTAGCTCGGTCTCTATAATAAGGCTGTAACCGCCAATTGACTTACCACCAGCCTCAAAACTAACCCTAACCCTTTTGGCACGCCTTAAGGCGTTAGTTACACCTTTTAGCTCATCACGGTTAATCAAGGCTTGTCCTTCACCATCGGCATAGTCAAGGCTAACTACCGCTAGCCTAAAACCATCAGCACTAACCAGATACAGCTTACCGTCTTTTGCCTCAAAGTTGACACAGGCTAAAACTGGTCTGTCATCACCTTTAGCCGTAAACGGTAAAACTCTGGCTAATGCTTCGGCTAGCTCATTAGCTCCGACATTAGGCGTTACGGTATTGGACGGACTAACCCTAACCTCACCGAAGGTAAGAGGCGTTTTCTCACCTATCCAGTCGCCATCAGCTAGGTAGCTGGTATTAGCTCCACAGATAACCTTAAGCCTCTTACTCATAGTAGCCTGCGACCCGCTAGCACTACCGTTTGAGGGGATAACCTTGACAATGTTACTACCCCCCAAAGCCTTAAGGTATCCCAGTAAGCCTTTGCGCCCAATGGTCAAGTCCATTAGCGATACTCTATCGGCTAATGCTCTTGACAAGGCGCTTACCAGCGTAGCCTTGTGAGCTACAAAGCCTTCACCTGAACGCTTGCCCACGATATTAAGTTGTTCTATTTGCCACCCCCTTTTAGCATTGGCTAGAGTGGGCAAAGCTCTAGCCTAGCCTAGTAGTAACTACCCGATTACCCGCTACCCGCTGGCATAATCGGTAGTCCCACTACTATATTTGGGCAAAGGGGGCAAAATCTTACGGTCAAACGAGCTTTTTTTGCGCTTTTTGCCTAAATCGCCATAGGTATTGGTGCTCTTCGTTAGTTAGTGGTCTATCGTGGGCTATCTTCTGGACTATGTCCACTAACCTTTGTGGATAGCCTAATCGCCAAGTAGCCTCATTTAGCCAAACTTCTAAATCAATTGCCTTATCATCGGCTATCAGCTCACCTAGCTCTGATATTTGTCCATCCTCACCTACTATTGGCTTGTTTAGGCTTTCTATCTTGATTGCCTTCGGACATTCTAAATAGAGGTCGTCCTGTTTACACTTTTTGCGTTGCTGATTGCTACAATGCCCGCAGTCAATACCGTTATTGTGGTAGTAGTAGTCCCGCCAATACTGGGCTACCGTGAAGCTGGCTATCCGATACATCCACGATAGGTTATTAGGCTTGTGTGTGTTGCTCCGAGCCATAGCCTCAAGGTTTATCATTATCGTGTGTAGCAGGTCGCCTCTATCCTGTCGCCTTGCTTTGTGGGCATACTTTGAGGCTACTTTATAATAGGTTAGCCATTCGCCTTGTAGCTGGTCATAGGATAATGGGTTGCTACCATCGCCATCTTGCTCATAGTCGGGAACTATGCTATACTCACCATAGTCTAGCATTGTGGGGTCACCTCACTTTGTTAGATTTGCCCTAGCTAGGTTGTGTCTAGCTAGGGCATTATATTTGCTCTAGACTAGGCCAGCCTCCAGATTTAGGCTTTAAGCTGTATTCAATTGTTAAGGTTCAAATATCTACAATACCATCATCCAACAAAAGGAGCTCTTGTTAAATCAGAGAATGAACCTATATTTTCATGCTAATGTTGTCTGACAGTTGTCTGGGTAAAAAAGAAGCTAGCTTCTGAACGAACCGAAACGTCTTGCCCCCGTCCTAGGGTTAGAAGGCTACCGAGTGAGGTAAAAGGTCTCCTATCTCCGTCGGTAGGGCTAGAGGGCTGCCCCCAAAGCGTTTGTAACGAATTGAGGGGCGAGTTTTTGTATCTGGCTCAAGAAAAGGCGGGGGTTCACTAATCAAATTCTACTCAGTGACCTTGCACTCTCCGGGGACTGAAGCTAAAACTGGCTTCTCAATTGCGGAGAAACTGTCTCTGGCGACCGCCCGGATGTGCCTCTCCGAGAATCTCCTGGCTGAAGGGCGGAATCCCCACCGTCGCCTTAGCGAAGGTGACTGCCTTAGTTGAGCCTTGATATAGGCAAGCTCGTAAGGCTTAAGCTCACCTGCCCACCCTGGCTCAAGCAGCTTCCGTTTATAGAACTTGAGTAACTTGGGGTCACCTTCGTATATTTCACCAAGCGTCATTCCATTACACCCTTTCATAGAGAGCCAGTTGGGGATTTGCCCAAGCTGCCTCAGAGGCTGCTCTGCCAGCATCGGTGAGGCGAAAATACCTTCGGGATGGCCCGGCTGGGTAATGGTCTTGAAAGCTTGACGCCTCCTCCTTCCCAGTAAACTCCACCCATCCTAGCCTCTGAAGTGTTGAAAAATAAACAACAAAGCTGTGAAAACGACAGCTAGTAGTCTTAAATGGCATCCGGGCTAAGTATCTTTCAGTTAACCTCTCGATGTTCTCAGGGGTAATGCTACGCTTTTCACGCCGAGCTTGCCGTTCCTCCTGTCTGGTAGCCCTGTCCACGGCGATGGCTTTGAGAAGGGCTGTCTTATAGTAATAGAAGATATCTGCCTGGCAGGCGCCAACAGCAGGGTCTATCCTGGGTGAGCCATTTGGACCGTGGCCTAACAAAAATTCCTTGATAAACCAGCCGCAGCCGAAGGGCCGCAGAAAGCCTCCCCTGACAGGTCTTAGCAGCTCAACCACTGTGCGTCTCCTTTAGCCATCCTAAGGTACTGAAGAGCCTGGCTTCTGCCACAGCTTTTGATACCACTCCTTATGCTCCCTTCCAGAGACTTTTCTATACTTGGCAGTAGTATTGAAGCTGGCATGCCCCAGGTGTTCCTGCAGCAGTCTAAGACCGTCACCCGAGTCGTCGAGCTTTACGGCGTGGACGGCGAGGGCGTCTCGCAGCCTGTGGGGACTGACACTGTGCACCTTACCTGTCTCGGGGTTAACCAGTTGCGGCAACCCCACTCTTTCGGCACACTCTCTCACTACTTGCCAGGCTCGGTGCCGATTTATGCCGAAGATGAGTACCTTGCCTTCTCGTGGGACTGGCCCACCCCGCCGGATGTAATCCCCTAGCAGTTCTAGAGTGTCCTCATCTAAGGGCAGCGTTCTCACCCGGCGGTGCTCTTTTGACTGGGCTATCGCCGTTCCCACCTTCGCCCCACAACTAGGGCAGAAGTTGTGGCTTCTACCCAACCTCGTACTGCAAGTAGGGCAGGAGAGCTTCAATCGGGTCTTGAGATGCTGTATCGTCACCGTATGCTGTTCTAGGTCTATGTCTTGTACCGTGAGTCCTACAGCTTCTGATACCCGACAGCCCAGACGTGAGAGCAGTCTTAAGAGAAGGCGGTCCCGCAGATTGCTGGCCGCCTTTTCCAACAGTTCCACTTCCTCAATGGTGAGATACGTTTTCACCGCTTCAGCCTGTGTTTCCTGATACAGGGCAAAGGCTACTTTGGGAACCAGCCCCACCAGGTCTCCTTACTACATTTCGTGCACTTGATGCGCAGTGCAACAAAGCCTGACGAACCGCAATCACATCTAAAATGGTGCTTCAGACCAAGGGCAGGAGTGCCGTTGATGCGGGTTTCTATATCCTCCAGCTGTGCTCCCAGGGCTTCCAGTGCCTCCACTCGGCTCTCCAACTGCTGGATTTTCCTTTCCAGAGACTCTGGTTTTTGCAGAACCTGTGTCATGTCACTGCTAGCTGATACAGACTCTTTGGCATGGGCATCTTCTCGGACCCGTTCAGCCGGTACTTTTACCCCCTCGGCAGCTTTCTCCATTTTCAACTTTCTACGCACCCTAGACACCACATTTTTCGAGAAACCTAGTTGTATCAGCTCCCGTGGCTTGTGTCCTTGCCGCAACAGAAGCTCGACATGTTGGGTGACTTTCATGTGCCTTACCTCCTCCTTTCTTATTACCTGATTTGACTGTTGGCGATTTTAGATTGTGCCCCTTTTTATGAGCATTTAACTGTCTATTTTTGAGTGCCGTAATAATTAGCCTCGCCAAAGCCCGCAATCCATCCAGAGAGGGGAATTCTTCGCCCAGACCTTGACTATTGATGTCTAAAGCGCCTAAAATTAGGTGATACATTTTAGAGCATTATTAACGCTAGATTGAACATGTTGTCAACACAAAATGCATCAAAATTATGCTTATTAGGTGGATTATTGGCACTTGACAGCACAAGATGGGCGTGACATAATATAGTCAAAATACCAGCTGCTATGTGCCAGGAGGTTCTTATGGGCAAAAGATGGAAAAAACCGCCAGTTAGACCTGAGGTACGCCGGGAATGGCTACGGCGATGTGAGGAAGAGGGAGAGTCACCCCCACAAATAGCTTCCAAAGAAAAATTCGATGTTCGCACTGTGCGTACGCAGATCGAGTTGGCTCGGCAGGAGAGGGAGGTAAGAGAAGCGAGGGTGATTGTGTTCCGGAATGCTTTGCAGAGCCACTACCAAGACCTTTGCCATTTTGCCAATGAGCTCGACCATGCGATCGCCGGGGAGAGCACTATTTCGGTACTATTAAGGGGGGACCTGATGTGGACCGCTTTAAAACAACATTTACCCCGTTCGCCGTTGTGGAGGAAGTTCGACAGGTGGGATCATGTGTTACAAGAGATATCAAAAGTAGAGGATGGCATTAGAAACCAATTAAAAGAGGAGATTGAGCGTGATTCGAGATTAAATGGGCCTATTGCTACTGGTGAGACAGAGTTTATTCCGGGTATGGTTGAGGCTCTTGTCTTCCAGACTAAGAATTGGGCTCGAGGACGAGAAGGGCTTAACATTACAGACAATTTTAAGGCAAAATCTGCCGGTGAAGGGTATGCCAACGTTGAATACGGAGCTTTTCACATGAATAAGGTGCGGGACGAACACATTGCTCCCATAAGGGAAGCGTTAAATGATTTTGAGTCAAAGATCACTGGACGGGAATATTATGAGGATATGCGGGGGCTGTTCAAAGAGCTGGAGCGCTTGCAATTGGATCTGAGTGACGAGCTGTCTATTATCATTCGGAAAAGGGTAGTGCCAGGTCGGTGTAAATACTGCCCTATGTAACCCCAGATTTATACTAGAAGGAGGAAAAGCTATGAAGGTAGCACTTTATGCCAGAGTGTCTTCAGAGGCACAGGATACTGATTTGTCATTATCAGCACAATTGGGAGCTCTCAGAGGATATGCTCAGAGGAACGGTTATGAGGTAGTTAGGGAGTTTATTGATGAAGCCGAAAGCGGGCGCACTACAGACCGGCCGGCCTTCAGAGAGATGATAGCCCTGGCCAGAATAAAGAACCCGCCTTTTGAAGCCATCTTGGTGTGGAAACTCAATCGTTTTTCCCGTAGCCGGGCCGATTCAATTACCTACAAGACACTGCTGCGAAACAAAGGCATAAACGTAATTTCCATCAATGAGCCTGTGGATGACAGCCCCACTGGCCGTCTTCTCGAGGGGGTGATCGAGTCTATCGATGAGTTCTACAGCGCTAACCTCGGCCAAGACATTAAGCGTGGATTAAGAGAGAATGCCAGGCGTGGCTTTTTCAATGGCAGTCAGCCTCCATACGGATATCACAAGGTAGCTGTTCGTGATGGCAATAAGACTCGGAAAAAGCTGGAGCCTGACCCTGAGGGCTCCGTTTCTATAAAAGTGATTCGCAGGATATTTAACATGGCACTGAATAACATAGGCTGTAAGGACATTGCCAAGACTCTGAACCATGAGGGGTTTCGAACCGGCAAAGGTGAGCGCTGGGGTAAGGTAACTGTGCACAAGATACTCACCAACGAGGCCTACTGCGGTACACTGGTATGGGGAGGAAGACAAGGTCATCCAGCAATTCACAGTGGAGAGCCTCCGGTGAGGGTAGAGAAAGCCTGGCCGGCTATTATTGACGAGGAGGTGTTTCAGCTGGTACAGCGCAAGATGAGCCTAAAGAAACCCAAAGTAACTCACCCCAGGACAGTGTCCAGCTTCTATTTGCTCAGTGGACTTATCTTCTGCTGCTGCGGTCGGGCAATGATCGGCCACAGTGCCAAATCGCATCGCCATTTCTACTATATGTGCTCGAGGAGTTGTAAGCAGGGCAAGGAAGCCTGTGATGCCAGGACGTTGCCTAAGGAAAAACTGGAGCGTTTAGTGATAGAAAAACTACAATCTAAAGTACTGACCGATGACAACCTGGAGGAACTGGTAAGGCTGGTTAACGAGGAGCTAAAGTCCACTTCCTCAGAACTACGGGAACGATTGGATACCTGTGATGCTGAGCTAAAGGACGTAAAAGACAGGTTATCCCGACTCTACGATGCCTTGGAGACAGGAAAGCTTGGTCTTGATGAGCTGGCACCCAGAATCAAGGAGCTAAAGAGACGCCAGGATGAACTCGGTAAAACCAGGGTGCAGATAGAGGCTGATATGGTAGTCCAGGGTATTGAGCAAGTGGATATAGATATAGTAAAGGCCTATGCCCAGGACCTTAGGAGTCTATTAGAGGAATCTGACTTTACTGAGAGAAAGGCTTTTCTGCGCTCGTTCATAAAGAGGATAGACGTGGACAAAAAGCAAGTTACCATACACTATCGCTTGCCTTTACCGCGGGGAGACGGAGAAAAAGTAACCGTAGAAGTTCTGCCTATGGTAACCCCTGGTGGAGCTGGGGGGATTCGAACCCCCTACCTTTTGACTGCCAGTCAAACGTTCTCCCGATTGAACTACAGCCCCACGATTAAATAATACCAGAAAACGGACTAGTTAGCAACAAACAAGAGTCCATCCCTCGGCTAACAAAAAGTAAGCCTCAGCTTTTCTTTGATAGTAGAGTAAGGTACTGAACGCCCAGGGCAAAAGTAAATCTACTTTCAACATGAGAAAGAGGAGTGCCTTCAATAAGTTGTTGAACCCTTTTCGGAGTCAGCCTATGTAGATGTATTTCCCTTGCCATGAAAGGATTCTTGTATTGTCTCACAGCGGCTAATATAGCCTGGAACCCTCTAATCGGTTCCCAGGGATAGACAATAATAGCTATGCCTCCCGGTCTAAGGACTCTAGCCATCTCCAAAAAGAACTGCCTTACATTTGGTATATGTTCAATAGTATGTAGCGAATAGGCTTTATCAAAGCTGTTGGCTTCGAAATCCAGCTTAGTAATATCACCGTAGGCTACCTTCCGGGTAACTGCCTCTTTCAAGGAAGTCTCGCTGATGTCAACTCCTATCACACCGTCGGTATAATTTTCCAGTTCTCTAACATAAAAGCCCCGGCTACACCCTAGGTCCAGGATTTCTTCCCCCTTATTAGGCTTGAGATACTTTAGAAGGACCCTAAACAGGGCGGGGTTGAAGTTATGCGTCATCTTATAGCTACCCATTCCCCCTCCTACATACGGCACCGAGCTCGATTAAGTGACACCTCTTCATTTTTAAGATTTCTAGACCACTTGACTCCAAGGCGGTTTTAAACTCCTCTTTAGAGATAGCTGTCTCATCAGGATAAATCCACAGATTCAGCTTCTCAAGAAACCCCCGCCATGACCTATAGGGTAGATTTGGCGTGGGAACCAGGATTACAGTAATCCCGTTTGGGGTTAGGAGGTCTCGGTGTAAACAAATCAGCCTTCTCTGCTCCTCAGGGGTGTAGTGCTCCAGAAGCCCTTGGGAGTGAACGATATCATATTTCTCGCTTAAATCAAGGCTAAACAAATCTCGTAGCAGGAATTCTTTCTCGCAATTAAGGCAAGAGAGCCTCCTTTGGGCGTCATCTAAAACATTAGGATTGAAATCTACCAGGGTTACTTTATCAACCGGAAATAATTTAGTCATTTGTAAGGTGTTATAGGCGGTGCCGCAGCCAAGCTCGATTATCTTAATTGGCTTTTGAAAATGAATGTCGCGTAACAAATCCGAATACGCTCTCCAAATCGTCCATAGAAATCGCTGGCTGATTCGGACACGCTTATGATACCTATTCCAATCGGTAACCACCCTCATACAAACACCTGGATTGCTGGTTCTACTCAAATTATCTGTAACCAGCGAAGGAAAGTCCCCAAGCCCAGATAACCAGCGTAGGCAATACCTAGACTCTTAACTGTTTGACCTGCACAGCACATAAGGAAGAATTTCCACCAGCGGTAACGGATTGTCCCCATAGCAATAGCCATAGGCACAAAAAAGGGGTTGATTGCCGCTGACATTAAAAAGACAACCAATGAACCTCTCCGCTGGGCTATATTTAGGATTTGAGGTATTCGTGCCCACCTCAGCAGACGAGAGAATAGCCGAGATATTCGGGAAGAAGGTACATCACTAGCTGGCTTATTGACAAAAGCAAAAACATTACCCCATGGGAAAAACCTCCGCCCACCGCGACCAGTTAAATAAAGGAGTGTTCCACCGACACCGAGACCCAGTCCACAGGTTACCCCGACCAAGGCAGGATGTAATAGCCCGCCAAAGACGAAGGTTACTGCCATGTAGGGAATCGGCAGTGGCAAGGGGCCGCCGGCTAAGAAACTGATAAGGAAAAGACCTAAATAGCCGTAATTCCGGAAACGGCTTATTGCTTGCCAATGGTAGACTATAACCACAAAGACAGCAATAATCCCACCAGCAAATAGGCCACCAAAAATGTATTTCCTTCTTGAGCTAATGCTGGTTACCGCCATTGCAATAATTCCCTAACTAGGCACCGACATCAGCCCTTCTCCCAACGCTAAAGGTTAAGCCCTTGTCGCCAAGGTCAACGATAATCCTGTCACCTTGGCTAAATTCGCCCCTAAGTAGCTTAGTTGACAGTGGATTTTCCACGTACCGCTCTATAGCTCGCCTCAGCGGTCGTGCCCCGTATATTGGGTCATAGCCTTCCTTAGCCAGCCATGATTTAGCCTCTTCAGTCAGCTCTATCTCTAGCTTACGCTCAGCCAAACGCTTCTGCAAATCCTTGACCAGTAAATCAACAACATTCCTGAGTT
>Ga0315314_1002104_pt1 | contig 16805 bp, 19 predicted proteins | sample TDP9_MG_FD_203631 | JGI IMG/M metagenome (GOLD analysis project Ga0315314, IMG submission 203631) | Freshwater sediment microbial communities from Lake Towuti, South Sulawesi, Indonesia - TDP9 | ecosystem: Environmental > Aquatic > Freshwater > Lake > Sediment | place: Indonesia: South Sulawesi...
GAGAACGCTAAAAAAGAGATTAAGATTGTTTTTAAGCCTGATGAAATCCTTCGATATTAAGAGTTGTTGAGGGTTTTTGAATAAATTTTTGTAGACCGGTATACCGGGGGGAGGGTTGAAAGCTTGTGAATATTTTCTTGGTGGTGCGCTGACTAGAATTTTTGTTCACAACCACCATGCTATGGCGGGACTGGTTTGTTTTGGTTTCTGATTTGGATAAGGGTTGTGGAAAGGGCTCTAATGTAGATGCGCAATTCGGCAGTTTGTTGGTGCATGTTTCTTTTTCTGGACCCCATGATGATTATGATCTCGAAGCCCAATTTCTTTGTTTGAGGTGACAACCGACGTTGTTTGCGAGAGAATGCGATGCTTGCCTTTCTCCAAGTTGTGCTCTTTACTCTAAATAGATGAGGCTTAGTCGCTGGTTCCAACTTTTCAGAAAGGGTACTTAACTCGTTTAGGTATTCTTGATCATCTACGCCTCTCTCCTCAGAACTGATGCACGTATCACTCAAGCATTCGTTGCAACCCAACTTGCAAAACATAAGTGGTGGGGCTTTACTCAGCGCGCTTGCGTTTTGGTCTCCAACTGAGAGGCTTAACCCAACAGCTGAACCCCTGGCTTTTTTATTAAGTCACTTATGCTGTGTGATTCAGTTAATCTATTTAAGCGTGACAGAGAATCTATTTTTGAGGCTTAAGGGGTATGTCTTCGCAGCGACTTGCAAGAATCGGCAAGAGTGTCCATGAAGCTCTTAGTGAAGTTGAAGACGTTTTAGTTGCTTATGTGTTTGGATCAACGGCTGAGGGGAAGGAACACGTGTTTAGTGACATAGATGTAGCCATACTGCTTAAGGAGCCTTCTCTCGACAAAACGATGAGAATTCACAGCATCTTAACCGCGTTGCTTGGAGACAGGGTGGATACTCTGCTCTTAAATTTCGCTCCGCCAGTCTTGAAATATCGGGTTGTTAAGAGCGGACTGAGAGTGTTATCAAGAGATGAAGATGCGCGAGTTTCGTTTGAGGCAAGGGCGTTGAGCGAAGGATTGGATGAAGGCTTTTTAATCGCAAAGGTTAGGGAAGCCATTGTCAGGAGGCTCTTAAGCTGAGCGTGGAAGCCGTCAGAGACGCGATAAACAAGCTGAAGGAAATATCTAAAGTTGAGAAGGCAGAGTTTCTGTCCAATTGGAAACTCAACAATTCGGCTCTGTGGCTTCTTTACACAGCAATTCAAGGCTGCATTGATATAGCCATGCATGTAATCTCCTCGAAAACTCTGCGCACGCCCGAAAGCTATTCCGATGCCTTCTACGTTTTGGCTGAGGCTGGAATTCTGAGCTCAAGTGAAGCTGAGGAGTTTGTTGACATGGCAAGATTTAGGAATGTTCTTGCACACACCTATGCCAGAGTGAATCTGGAGATCGCATATCGAATCTTGCAGGAGAAACTTGACGGCATTGAGAAACTTTATAAAAAGCTTTTGAAAGAACTCGCTCAATAGCTGAATTAAGAAACACGCGTCCTCAGCCCGCTTAACTTCTTCAAAACTTTAGCGTCTTGAATCTCTTTCCATTCGACTACCTTTAATGAGATGTTAGCTCTTTGAGTTGCGAGTTTAACATCTTCAGACTCGGTCAGTAACAAGCCGGCACGCAGCGTTGCCGTGGCTGCAACGAAACAGTCCGGCAAATCATCTGATCCGCTTTCGTAGAGTTTAATAGTGGTGTTTATCGTTTCTAATTCGCATACTGGAAATTTCCCTATCTCGGCGTCTAAAAGGAGGCTTTTCACACCTATTTCAATTCTTTTCATTTTCATAATCGTCTTTCTATAGTGCGCGCGCGAAGTTAGAAGTTAAGAGCAAAATTAAAAAGACTCCCTTGGCTTTTACCAAGCGAGGGGACTTCTAAGTTGCCTATCCGACAACCGATAGTCTGTGTGCTCGGGCATAACTCAGCTAAGTAGACGCTTGCTGGGTGCCACTCGACGCCGGAAAGACGCTGTTGTTAGACCAGATCAGGAAAAGTAGCGTTCAAGCTCGTGAAGCAGGAGGAATAACTCAGCATATCGGAGCAAGCTTCTTCCCGGTGGAGACGCTTACCGAAATATTTGGTCCCCTCTTAGAAAAATTGAGGGGCGAAGTGCAGATTCCTGGACTGCTCGTTATCGACACACCCGGGCATGAAGCCTTTGCCAACCTTAGGAAGAGAGGCGGCGGCGTAGCAGACATCGCCATTCTTGTTATTGACATCTTAAGGGGGTTTGAGGCTCAAACCTATGAGTGCATCGACATCCTCAAGGCAAGGAAAACCCCGTTTCTTGTCGCCGCAAACAAAATCGACCGCCTACCCGGCTGGAAGTCCAAGCTAGGAGAACCCTTCTTACCATCGTATCAAGGTCAAGACCCCTACGTTCGCCAAGACCTCGACGAACGCTTATACGAGATCATTGGAACCTTTTCTAGACTTGGTTTTCGAGCTGACCGCTTTGACAAAGTATCCGATTTCACCCGAACCGCAGCCATTGTTCCAGTGAGCGCCAAAACAGGTGAGGGCGTGCCCGAACTTTTGGCGGTTCTCGTCGGCTTAACTCAACAATATCTACGAGCCCGACTTCAAGTCACCGAAGGACCCGCAAAAGGAACAGTGCTAGAAGTGAAGGAGGAACCTGGACTCGGAATCACCATCAACGCCATCCTCTACGACGGAACTCTTCAAAAAGGCGATCTGATCGTCGTTGGAGGCAAGGAAGAGCCTATCGTGACCAAGGTTCGCGCAGTCCTCCTACCCAAACCCCTCGATGAAATCAGAGACCCCCGAGACAAATTCTCCTCAGTAGATGCTGTTTCCGCCGCGGCAGGAGTGAAAATTGTCGCACCAAACCTTGAGGAAGCCTTAGCTGGTGCACCCTTGTACGTGGTCCCATCTGAGGATCACCTCGAGGAGTATGTGAAGTCGGTTTCTGAAGAAGTGGGAAAACTTATAATCGCCGTCGATGTTGACGGGGTGGTGCTCAAAACCGATGCGTTGGGCTCTCTGGAGGCTATCGCTGAGAGTTTAAGGCGAATCAGTGTTCCAATAAGGTTGGCGGACGTGGGAGACGTCTCCAAACGAGACGTTATGGAGGCCAACGTGGTTAAGGAACATGAACCGCTGTACGGGGTCATCTTAGCCTTCAACGTAAAAACCCTGCCTGACGCGGAGGAAGAAGCCAAAAATCGAGGAGTCCTTATCTTCCAACACAACATCATCTACCATCTAATCGACAATTATATTCAATGGATGAAAAGCGAGAGGGAAAAACGTCTGCAGAAAGAGCTGGAGAGAATCATTAGGCCGGGTAAAATAAAGCTCCTCCCAGGTTACGTATTTAGAAAGGCAAAGCCCGCCATTGTAGGAATCGAAATTTTAGCGGGACAGATCAAGCCAAGATACGCGCTTGTTAAAGAGGACGGAAGAGACATCGGCGAAATCATGCAAATTCAAGACCGTGGGCAAGCAGTATCCGAGGCAAAAGCCGGAATGCAGGTGGCCATCTCATTGGATAAACCCGTTGTGGGGCGGCACATTCAGGAGAGGGATATCCTTTACGTTAGGGTTCCTGAACCTCAAGCAAAAGCCTTGTTAACGAAGTTTCAGGATCATCTGTCCCCTGAAGAGCTTACTACGTTAAATGAATTCGTTGATATAATGAGACGCAGATCTCCCTTTTGGGCGGCTTAGAGGCTTAAACTGTAAAACTTTCTTATTCTAAGCTGTTTCCCGCGCAACGGTTAATACTCTGACGTAGTCGGCAGTGTCGTCGCAGCTATCCGCCACGCACTCCATGGACTCTAATAGATCTTTAAGTATCAGCAACACGCCTGGATCGACATCCTTGCCGTGTTTGAGGAGCAGCCCCTTCGCTTTCAGATATTTTTCGTCGATTTTCCCTTCTATTTGGTCAACTTTTAGTGAGAGAGCCCTAGCTTCTAGCGGGTCGCTTCCTAGTTTTTCGATGCTTCTTCGTAGGGTGGCGGAGCAGTCAACTAGGTCCTTGGCTATATCCACGCACATGACCCAAATATCCTCGGGAACCTCCGCTTCGGTCAAAATCATGACGCTTCGAGCTGAGTCCTTCACATGATCCGCCGTCACATCTAGCCTCTTAACCAGATGCATGATGTCTTCACGATCTTTCGGTGGTAAGTTGCCCCTAGTTAGCTCTTCAAACACTGCCCTCCTAAGATCGTCGATCTCCCCCTCCAGGAGGAAGAGCCTATCTATACACCTCTTTGCCTCCTCCTTATCCCTCTTCGAGGCTGCAACGATGGATTTCTCAAGGTCAGTCACGGTGTCGATGGCCAACGTCATTTCCCTGTAGGCGAGATCCAAAACCTTGGACTTACGTCGCTCTACAAACCATTTCTCTATCACATTTACCACCATGTACATTTTATTATGTATGTTGGAACGCTTTAAAAGGGTGTCTCATCGTTGAAACTATAAGTGATTCAACATTCACATAGTTTATTAAGTCTTGTGATACAATAATTTTCTGTTGTGATGTCCTCGGCTGTTTCATGATTTGTAGAGACGAGAGTGAGGGTGGATGGAGCGTGAGACGAAGTCGGTGGAGAACAAGAAGCCATCCGTGTTTCAGGAAGTTTACTCCCTCTTTGAGCCTTATGTTTATGCTGCCATCGTGAGAGACCCAACTACACAAAAAATACGATACGAGATAATTGAGCCCACCCTACTTAAGGAGGAGGAAAACCAACTTGATGAGGTTAAAAACATTCTAATGGAAGAAGTTGATGTCAGCCTTAAAGACCTTGAAACACGGGAGAAGGCTGAGGAGTACCTAAAAGGAAAGGTTCGAGAAATCATCAAGGACTATCGCGTAAAAATTGCTGAGGAAGCCATCGATAAGCTCATATACTATATCCTACGTGACTTCATTGGCTATGGAAAAATCGACCCCCTCATGAAAGACCATTTAATCGAAGACGTCTCCGCAGACGGGGTCAACATACCTGTCTACGTTTGGCATCGAGAATACGAATCACTACCTACCAACATCATCTACAGGGACGCTGATGAACTAAACTCCTTTATTGTCCGGCTAGCCTACCTCGCTGGAAAACACATTTCTATTGCGACGCCGATGCTTGATGCCACCCTCCCGGACGGAAGCCGGGTCCAGCTCACCTATGGAACTGAGGTCACCCGAAGGGGTTCCACCTTCACAGTTCGCCGATTTCGTGTTGATCCCCTCACCATCTCAGACCTTATCTCCTTTAACACTCTGTCCTCCGACATGGCTGCATACCTCTGGTACGCCATCGAGAATCGAGCATCCATTCTTGTAGCTGGTGGGGTAGCCGCTGGAAAGACGACGACGCTCAATTGTTTATCCATGTTCATAAAGCCTGAACTAAAGATCGTGAGTGTAGAGGACACAGCTGAGCTGAACTTGCCTCATGAAAACTGGATTCCATCGGTCGTACGAACCGGGGTTGGGTTTGAGGAAAGAGGGGCAGGTGCCATCACGTTGTTTGATCTTTTGAAGGCGGCGGTGAGACAGAGACCAGACTATATCATCGTGGGTGAGGTTCGTGGTGAAGAGGCTTACACGCTCTTTCAGGCAATGGCTACGGGACATTTAGGCTTGGGTACAATTCACGCGGAGTCCGTGGACGCGGTTCTTCATCGTTTAGAGTCTGAGCCAATGAATATTCCAAGGTTTCTCCTTACCATGATCGATGCGGTGATGGTTCAGTTGCGGACTGAGGTTGGGGGGAAGCCCGCTCGTAGAGCCTTCACGGTGACAGAAGTGGCAGATTTGGACCCTAGTACGAAGGAGGTTTTGACGAATGAGGTGTATCGGTGGGATGCGAAGCGTGACGTTTTCTTGTATTCTGGTCGCAGTTGCATCTTTGAAAGAAGCATGGAAAGGATGGGGCTTGACGAGGAAGAGGTTCGAGAGGAGCTTCTTCGAAGAAAAACAGTGCTAGAGTGGATGGTGAAAAACAAAGTTCGGAAGTACACTGAGGTAGCCGATGTCATTCGGAAGTACTACGCTGATCCTGCCCGAGTTTATCGAATGGCAAGGTTGGGGATGTCATGAGCCAAGATAAAAGCCGAAACTATGTCAAGAGGGTGTATCAACACGTTAAGGGTGCGTTTCAGCCATCTGTCTCTCTGATCCTTCGCCGATTCAATCGCTGGGCTGAGGGAATTCGGTCGGGTACAACAAGGCCTCAGGCATTTGCTTATCGAGTTGTTGGTGAAAGAAGTGCCCGGTTGTTGCCGTTGTTTAAAGATGTGGACGTGAACCTTCGAAGGTCTGGGACTAGGATCAGCTTCAAGGCATACGTTAGCTTAGCCATTCTGGTGGCTTTACTGCTTTTTTTCTTCGCTCTAGTTTTGACTCCTCTCCTCTTGGTTTTCATTTTTCGTCTTCCCTTCGTTTCCTCCCTTCTTTTTGGGATAGGGATGAGCTTGCTCATAGGAGCCTTGACCATTATCGGTTTTTATATCTATCCCATTTATCGTAAAGATAGTTTGAAGAGGAGTCTAGAAGACGGCCTTCCCTTCACCGCGGGTTACATGGCGATATTAGCTGGTGCTGGCGTGCCGCCGGAGCACATGTTTCGCTCTTTGGCTCAAATCGATGCCTCATTGGCGGTTTCTAGCGAGGCAAGAACCATAGTACGGGACGTGGAACTCTTCGGATCGGACGTTCTTTCGGCTTTAGAGTCTGCTTCTAATCGAACGCCCTCGATAAGGTTTAAGGAGTTACTTGAGGGCTTCATCTTCACTGCTCACTCTGGAGGGAAATTAGCGAAGTATCTCACAGATCGCTCGCATCAGTATATGCGGCTGACACGAATCGCCCTGCGTCGATTCTCTGACACCATGGGTGTCTTGGCGGAGTTTTACGTTACCTTGCTAGTTGCGGGACCTCTCATTCTCGTGGTGATGCTTGCAGTGATGGCGATGCTGGGCGGAGGTGGGACAGGACTGTTTGACCCCCGTCTATTGATGTACCTCCTAACTTATCTCGGCATACCCATAGGATCGATAACATTTCTCATAATCTTAGACGTTATTTCGCCAAGGCGGTGAGCATGCCTAAGGTTGAAGAGTGGGAGAAGAAAATCGCTTGGATCGTGTCCAGTATCCTAGGTGTCGCCATAGTCGTAACTGCGTATCTGACGTTTCGAAACACGCCACTCTTCGACGAATATTTACTACTCGCCCTGGTGGTCACAGTTTTCCCATCCGCGGTGCTGGACTATATGGACTATCGTTGGAGAAGGTCAATAGACGAGCATCTGCCCGACCTCTTCCGAAGCATTGTTCAAGCTCAACAAACCGGCATGACCCTCCCCAAAGCTCTGGAAGAAGCTTCGAAACGACACTATGGAGCCTTAACCAAGGAGCTGAAGAAGATGGTCGCTCAGATTTCTTGGGGTTTGCCTTTTGAGGAGGCGTTTCAATCCTTCGGCGAGCGGGTTAACACAGCTTTGACGCGACGGTCAATTCCTCTAGTAATTGAAGCCGGGCGATCTGGAGGACGAGTTGAAAGGGTTTTCGAACCACTAGGTGCGTTCGTGCAAGCGACCTTAACCTTCGAGAAGGAGCGTCAAGCCCAAACGAGGCCCTATGTTGCGATTGTTTATGTTGCGTTTTTCGTTTTCCTCTTCACCGTCATTATACTTTTTAAAACTTTCTTCGTCCAAATGACTGACCTTCCCATAATTAGATTTGCTATCTTGACGCCGGAAGAAGCTCGACGAATCTTCTTTCACATGAGCACAGCCCAAGCCTTCTTCGGCGGTCTCATGGCAGGAAAAATGGGTGAAGGAACAGTTAGTGGCGGCTTAAAACATAGTGTTATCCTTCTAACCTCGGGATACCTCACCCTCAAATTCCTAATATAGTGGTGACGGAAATGAGGAAGATCTTATGGAATAGGAGAGGAATCAGCCCGGTCTTAAGCAGTCTTTTATTAACAGTGGTTGCAGTGGCAGCCATGTCCATCGCAATAACCGCGACATACGTTATCACGGGAAATCTTCGCGAAAACATGAGTGAACGATTTATCGTAGAGGACGTGTGGTTCAAGACTGGCGAGATTGCGGTGTATCTCCGCAACACGGGCAGAATCCCCATCAAAATCGCCGCAGTATACGTGAATTATACGGCACAGTCTTTCACGTCACTTGAGTTAGGCTTAAGCAGTCACGGTTGGTTAAATGTCACCTATAGTTGGGACACCAACCGTGTATATCACATTAACGTTGTAACCAGTAGGGGGACGCAGGTTGCAGATTATTACAAATCTCCGTCTTAAGAAGGATAGGCGCGGCGTTAGCAACATCATCGTCGTCGTGCTCAGCCTTGTGATCATCGTCGTCATAGCGTCGAATGTTGTTTTATGGAGCTATCAAATGAACCAATTGGACTGGGAGAGAATTCACGAAAATATAGAGATCACGGTTGCCGGGGACACACTAGCCGCTCATGAGGAAATAACAACGATAGGAGGAACAAATTATAGAATATTTAGATTAGTTAGTGCAGATCGCGCTGGCACAAACTTTGATGTGCCTGGAACTGTAGGGAGACAACTGTGTTTTAGAGCTGTGTATCCTCTAACAGGCATAAGTTCTATTCCAGCTTCAACATGGACAATATATTATCGAGTGCAACGTTACAGAACTGCTACTGGAGCAGTTACACTTCCTGTTTGCCACGCTGATGTTGATATTTTGATCAGAAAGTCAGATGACACTATCAGAACAACCATAGCGACCAATGTGGCAAACAGCCCTAATCTTGCTGCTAGCCTCGATGTCTGGGAAACAGTTAGTACAACATATGCATGGTCTGACTACCCTGTTGTCGACCAAACAGATTATTTGGAGGTCGATTTTTATATTCAGGTAACAACGGCTGGGACAAGGTCAGCTCCAAGGATGAGAATAGATGATAGTGGCTTGCCGGTTGCTGACCAAACAAGAGTTACGCTTTCATTAGAAATTTTCACTTTCAAAAATAAGGGATCTTTCACTTCCCATTTAGTTTCTTTATGGGTGAACAATTCCACGTACCATCAGCGCTATGCCATAGATGTTCTTGTAAATTTGGGAGAAACTCTATCATATCTTAGTGTTGACATTCGCTTACCCGACGGGCAGTATGTAGTTAAGGTGGTAACTGAGCGAGGAAATCTCGCAGTTTACTCCGAAGGTTAATAAACACTATTCTTTTATGCAAGCCTGTAGGGCTTTTATCGCCTCGTTTTGATCCTTCGCTTCAATTAACTCGATTTTATAGAGGACAGCAAGCTTCTTTCCGTTTTCATTCATCTTTGGAATTGCAATCAAGCAAGCTCTGTCAGGAGTGACGTCGTAAACTTTAGCAAACATAGCGATGACGGACTGCTCAGAAACCATGTCGTCGGTTGAGGTGGCGAGGTCAATCGCAGTTACGTCTCGACGTATCCCCTTACGAGAAGCCACTATGTCAAACCTATGGTTTGCGCCGGATTTCCCCTTTAAGAAACTGGGGCTTTCCACCTCGAATCCACGACTTTGCAGAAACTCTCTTAGTGGGGCAATCATGATCCAGCCTAGTGTTGCCTCTCGCATCACGTCCTCGCTTAAACTGTAGGAATATGCATCTTTGTAGAGGGCTTGCTCGAACATGAAGCTTTGATGGCAGTCACGGCAGAAATGGGAGGGAACTGGAATGTCAAAGCTCTTGCCGCACTCATTGCAGGTGCACCACACTCCTGCTTTCCGATAATTCACGTCCAGCCTAGTTAGTTCTCTGCCGCATCTTGGGCACAGAAGCTTGTCCTTTATCCGGAAACGTTCCTCAGTATCAATGTATCCGCACTGAGTGTGCTCGATTAAGGAACTTTTCTTAACGTTAAACGAGTTACAGTAAGGACAACAATAGTGGATGGAGACGTTGGCTGAGACGCAATTTGGGCAAGATATCACTTTGTCGTAAAGTTCCCTCTTTAGAACACCAGCCTCGAAAAGGCGGCTTAAAAACTCCTCGGCGCTAGAGGGTTCACCCACGATCGCTTCAACAGCAGGATACCGATATCCATACTTGGGATCATAGACCGGATCTAATTTGCTAATCTCCCCGCTTATGAACTTGCTGAGAAGCAACTGGGCGCGGAGGTCTTTGTAAACCTCAGCCCGCTGAGCCTTGGAAGCCTCAGACGCCCTTTCGCTAGACAATATGTAAAACCTACCTCTTACTCATTTTGCGCTTAAACATATTAGTTATCGTTCTATTCGTTTAAGGTTTTCTTTTCGAAACCACATCCTTAACCACATTCCGAGAAAAAACTTTTAAAACACGATGGAAGTTTTTCTAAGATCAAACGAAGTGATCTAAGTGTCCCAAGCAAAACGAATAATTCGCTGCTCAAAATGCGGCTTCACCTTCGACATAACCTACGGCAGAACCTTCGCATGCTCAGGGTGCCCATCCCTCGTCCAATGCGGCATGGCAAAGTGTCCAAAATGTGGGCACGAATTTCCGCTAGAATCTACCTTCAAGGGACTTTACTCAAGCCTCTACAAAAAATACGCTCGATCTTGAAATAAACTCACTACAAGCCTCTACTTTACAAACTCCCCTCCATGCAGTTTTGTGCGATCCAGAGCCCACTCCAACGCCATCCCCCAAATCCGAGCCCAAAACAAACCAGTCCCGCTCAGCATGGTGGTGAGGAAAATTCCATCTCAGCGCACCACCAAGAAAATTTATTCAAAACAAAAATAACGTAGCCGCCAAGAATCAGATCAGTCGTACTTCTCCCTCAATAACTCCCTCCTAAGAGCCTTCATTCTATCCGCCGCATACCTCAAAAAACGCAACTCCTCCAACTCATCCCGAAGCCTCCTAATCTCCTCCGTCATTCTCCTCAAAACCTCCTCCTCGCTCAACACAAAACCCCCATCACCTTAGCAGAAGACAGTAAACCAGCTCCAGAACGAAAACAGAAACAAAAGGAAACAACAACACCAAAACAGACGGACCCTCCCTCTCACCACCCATCACAACTGACCGCGGCCGAGACGAAGCATACACATAGTATGGAATCCCGCACTGAACACAACAATAACGAATAAAATCCTCCTCTCCTACCCCTTGAAGCACCCCACCACAAACCACACACTCAGCCAGAACGCTCACCCTAAAGCAAATATAGTTTGTCGTAATACTCAATATATAATATTCTCCATAAAAAGTTTGCTAATTGACCCTAAGTAGACAAGAAAACTAAAGTTAACGCAAAGGTGAAAGTGAAGCTGGAACGCTCTAGAAGAATGAGTTCACTGAGTAAAAGAGGACTGGAGTTTTAACTTAGCCTAGCCTATTGCTAAGACGCCCTCAAATATTTTCTCTTCAGCAACATTCAGCTCTTTGGACAACCAGATCTTCAACACTTTGGCGTCTCTCGGAAACTCTCCGCTGTACGTGAGGACGCGGCCCTCCTTCAAAGCATCAGCTTGAAAAGCCTTCTCCGCTTCCTTGAACAGAAAGGAAACAGTCTCTGCGCCTGCCGCTAGAACCTTGAAATCTTCCCACTGCCTGCATCTAACAATTATGGGTGGTCCACGGAGTTGGGGTGGCTCGCGAGGGGTGGAAATGAATTTGATTAGGTTAGAGATTTCAGTTTGGATGGTGGAGAGGCGTTCCTCTACCTTTTCGACCTTGGTGGGGAGTTCTCCGGTTTCGCCGAATCGTTCGGTTACTTTACCCAGTTCAACGATCAAGCGGTCTAAGTCCTTTTCATGTTCCTTGAGGACGTTTATGATGAAGTCGAGGGCTTCGAGGGCTTCGTCCCTGGTGGGCGTTTTGGACATTCTTCTTCCCCTAATAACTGAATAATACTGGAGGGTTTGTGTAAATAAAGGTAGCGAATCGAGAAACTATATCGATGTGAAGGCACGTGTGTACTAATTAAGAATTCAAATCACGAATAGTTTACTTGTGAATAAGTTTTCTTGGTGGTGCACTGACTGGAATTTTGTTCACCACCACCATGCTGAGGCAGGTGTGATGAAGAAAAATTTTGACTATCTATAGACATTGGCGTTGACAGGCTTCTGAGCGTGGAGATATTTTGTACTGCCGGTGGCGTGTTATGATGATTCTTACTGACAGGCCATTTCTATTCTGTACTGGAATAATAACTCAATAAGTGGCTTCGGCAGGAAAGTGATAAATCTGGATACATTTCGAGGCAAATCATCCAAAACTCTTTTCTGATATCTTTTAAATAGCGTTGTTGCATCGTTAGCTGTAACAGAATTTGTTGACTTACTGAAGGATTCGAACGTCAAAAAGGTCAGTTAACTTATCAAGTTTACGACATTTGAAGGGTGTTATTTGGCGAGAAAAGTTGATATCTACAACTTCTTGTTCTTATGTAAAGAAGTAAAAGCTGTTGCCACTTTTTGTCCAATTTTAAGAGTGCCACTTCTTTAATCTAACGCGTCACCATATAAAGTCTTATGTTGTGTCACGATAAAAGGGCAACTATTTGACGACTTTCGAGATTTAATAAGAGTTTAACGCTTCAGGCTCACATTTTAATTCTTCTTAACTCTTTTTGACACCCTTTAGTGTTGTTTTTGAAGTTTTGCCAACATTCGCATTCTCTGATGAGCCAGCGCATCTGTAAATTACCGCCTTTTGGTGTTCTATTTTTAGTACAGTTTGTTCGAAAACGTAGCATTAAGTGCTTAAGCGTTATAAATTAAGGTGGTGAAAAGCTTGAAAAAAGTCGGTCTAGCCCTCATTTTGCTCGTGGCTGTGGTTGCCGCGGCTACCCCATTCTACCTCAAATGGCTCGAGGTTACGGAGCGCCCTCAGTTAAAAAGGTTCGCGTCCTATGAAGAGTTGAGGAGTTTTGTTAGGGCGAGCTCGCAAGTTCCCTACGAAAGGAGGGGAGAGTGGCTGGATTCCTTCGGCACACCACGGTCCATGGCGGCCACTGAGACCGCCGTTCCCGGCTACTCAACGACGAATGTTCAGGTTGAGGGCGTGGACGAGGCGGATGTTGTAAAGACTGACGGTGAATACGTCTACGTGGTTTTAGACAACATCGTTTTCATCGTCAAGGCATACCCGCCTGAAGACGCTGAGGTCCTCTCTAGGATAGAGCTGAACGGAACCGTAATGGGGGTGTTCGTAAACCAAGATAAACTCGCCGTCTTTGAAGGCGGTTTTGGGTTCTATGAACCGTCCCGAACTTTCATCAAGGTTTATGATGTGTCGGACAGAGGGGGACCAGTCTTGAAGAGGGAGTTCTCCCTAGACGGCTGGTACTTTAACTCAAGGATGATAGGCGACTACGTTTACGCGGTGATAAACAGCCCGGCAACTCTTGTTGAAGACGAGGTGCCTCTCCCGAAAATCCGTTTAGGCGGTCGCATAGAGGAAATACATGCCTCCGAAGTCCACTATTCTGACGTCCCCGACTACTTCTACATGTTCACGACTATAGTTGCCGTAAACATACAGAACGACGAGGAGGAGCCGACGTATAAAACGCTTCTGTTGGGGGCGACGAGCAGCATGTACGTCTCCTTGGATAACATCTACATAACGGTTCCGAATTGGACGACTTCGAGGTTGGAAGCCGCGGGCATGGTCGTGGGCACGGTCGCAAGGGGGATTTCGGGCGTGATCCCCATAAAGGGCGAGAGTACGGTCATCTACAGAGTTCATGTGAAGGCCAACAAGATAACCTGTGAGGCAAGCGGCGAAGTTCCAGGCATCGTGCTAAACCAGTTCTCCATGGACGAGCACCAGAGCTACTTTAGGGTGGCAACCACAACGGGTCATGTCACGAGAAGCCTGGGAGAAGCAACATCTCGAAATCATGTGTACGTTCTTGATATGAACCTAAACGTGGTTGGAAAGCTGGAAGATCTTGCTCCGGGAGAAACGATTTACTCAGCAAGGTTCATGGGCGACAGATGTTATCTCGTGACTTTCAGAAAGGTTGACCCCCTGTTTGTAATAGATTTGAAAAACCCCGGCAACCCGAAGGTTCTCGGCAAGTTGAAGATAACTGGCTACTCAGACTACCTGCATCCCTACGACGAGAATCACATCATAGGTATAGGCAAGGAAACCATAGCAGCGGAGGAGGGAGACTTTGCATGGTATCAAGGAGTGAAAATATCGCTTTTCGACGTCAGCGACGTGGAGAAGCCAAAGGAGATAGCCAAGTACGAAATAGGCGACAGGGGAACAGACTCTCCCGTTTTGAGGGATCACAAAGCACTTCTGTTCGATGGATCAAAGAAACTTTTCGTAATGCCCGTTTTGGTCGCAAAGATAGATAAGGCCAAATACCCTAATGAGGTTCCACCCAACACCCACGGAGACTACGTTTGGCAGGGCGCCTACGTATTTAACATATCCCTAGACGAAGGGCTTGTGCTTAAAGGCGGAATCACACATCTAGAGGATGGCACCGAACTGGTGAAAAGCGGCTACTACTTCTCCTCCTCCTATTCTGTGAAGAGGTCCCTTTACATAGGCAACGTGCTCTATACAATCTCGGACAAGAAGATACAGATGAACAGCCTAGAGAACCTGCATAAGATCAACGAGGTAAAGTTTCTCTAGCTGTTTCTTCTGCAGGCTTTGAAAACTTTAGGTAGTCGAGTTTCGACCACAACGCGAAACATCGAACGCCGTTAACGGTCTGCTCTGCTTGCGAGCAAGGTCATCTCTGTTAAGGGGGTCTGTTCGTCATGAGGTCCTCATTCCACGTAAGGTCGGTCTGGGACGGCTACATCATCCCCCATTAGAAAAGCAACATCCCCCATATTTCAATGTTGCTGGGAACTGAAAAAGAGGGGCTAGCAAAATACCTCCGCTCATTAATATTTCACAAAATTAAAATCGCGTATCTTTACAGTGAATGTTTTTTACGCAGTGCCCTTAATGTTCCGGAGACCCCTAGAACATGGACGGCGGCGGGCTTTTCATTTATCTCCGTTATGGAGGCAATGGAGGCTCGAACCATTTCAAGGGCTTTGTGGGAACAGCGCACGATGGCATAACCTTTTTGTGGGTTGCACTCAATTAGAGTGAGGTTGGCTTGGCTGGCGCCATGCTCTCCGAAGAGTTGGAAAATGGCGGTCCAAACGGCGTTCATGATATCTTTCTCTTGGATAGTCTGTTCACTTTCGACTTTAAGAGCTAGATAGCGTCTTCTTAAACGCTTAAACAATTCTTTTTCTCCTTACGACGCGTATGCCTTGTGCCACATAATCTGGGCTCAACTTTTCCCTATTTCGTTCAACTACGGTCATGGGTGTCTCGGAAAGAGCACGTAAAGCAAGCGGCGTAGGCATGTCGAAGAGAGCGGCGAGGGCAGCGTAATCGTGAGGCCCCCTCATTAGGTGTTCGTTTGTTGCTCCACTCGAAATTGCGATGGGCACACCAAACTTTTTTGCAATTGCTACTTCTTTTCGGAGGCAAGACAAAAGACGGAATCTTGAAAAACCTCTAGATGAAAGAAGCGGCGCCATGTCTATTTCGAGAGAGGACAGCGCCTTAGAAGCGAGTTCTGCCTCAGCATAATCAAAGAACCGCTTACGGGGGTCTATGGCAGGAAAGGAAAGGAAGTCCACTCGTCGATCCTTAGCCGCTTGCCTCGCAACAGGCTTTGAAAGGCAGGCTACGGATACAACCTCAAACCTTCTTCTGAAGTGACGCAAGTTGTCCAGCAGTTCAAGAGGGTTTTTGGGGACAAAATCCGCCCTTGTAACAAGGTCGATCCTCACATCACTGCAGATTTTTTGCAATTGGCGAATTTCCTCTTGTGTAACATCTGGTAGAAGAGATATTCCAACCAAATGATATCCCAGTTCAGAGGATTTACCGACCATTTTCTCCACTTGATGAACATCTTCAATAGAGGGACGTAGATGGAGATCGACAAACCTCATGGCAGCATCCCAAGTTCTCGACAAATCTTGATGATGTCTTCCAGTTTCTCTTTCCTGAATCGTATGCGTACACGAATAGGATCAGCAGTGCAGAGCTTAAATTCGCCTTGAAGAGCGGCTTGCTTATCTAATCGGATGTAGAGGTTTCCCTTTTCCACGTGTAAGCCAACCTCTCGAAGCAATACCTCTTTATCTACCTCATCAAGGTTTGAGGAAAGCTTTTCGAGGAAAGCCTTGATGATTTCCCTCCCCTTTATCCTAGTTTCGAAGAGGGTGATGGGGTTACCGTAGTGCCCCCTTAAACTGTTCCTTCTAAACACGATGTCGTCCACGTAACCATTGGGAAGAATATGTTTCGCCGCTTCCACAACCTTGTTTAAGTCTTCGGTCGCATGAGCGAAGAATCTGATGTCGATGTAGGCTATGGGTATTGAAGACAAACCACGCCACGCAACAATCGTACATTTCTATTTTGTCTAAATATTTAACCTTCCGCTGAATATTAGCCTGTTGTCAGTATGGCGAAGCCTTTTAGTTAGTTACATAATAATACAGTACCGATTTAATGGTGCACTTCATGGTCCGGATACGAAAAGGCGCGGTTCAGATCAGGTTCGAGATTCTCGAGTTCTTATTCTATAATACTAAGCCTCAGCTCCGCACCTACATTTGGCGGAAGGCAACGAACCTCTCCTACGACGATTTTTTGAAGCATCTATCCTACCTTAAGGAGAAGAAGCTCGTAGAGGAAAACGATGAAGGATACTGCCGGTTAACCGCAGAGGGGAGAAGGATATACGCTGAGTTAC
>Ga0315314_1002105_pt1 | contig 16801 bp, 18 predicted proteins | sample TDP9_MG_FD_203631 | JGI IMG/M metagenome (GOLD analysis project Ga0315314, IMG submission 203631) | Freshwater sediment microbial communities from Lake Towuti, South Sulawesi, Indonesia - TDP9 | ecosystem: Environmental > Aquatic > Freshwater > Lake > Sediment | place: Indonesia: South Sulawesi...
GCTGCATATGAATGCTTTGAGTACTCAGAAAAAGAAGGAAAGTAAGAGTCGTGCAATAATCAGCTGGATTAAGTAGGTTTAGGCCATGGACGGTTCTCGGCTGGGATCATGGCGTATACCATAAGTATCAGCACGATAGGCATTGCAATCATAGCGCCTGGAAGCGGAAGCCATTCAGTCATTAAGAAGTCCAGTCTTCCAAAGATCATGTTGAACCTTGAGAGCACCGTGTTGGCGAAAGAGTAGCCGAATGCGGCCATCATTCCATAGCGCGCGAATTTCGAGATCACTCCTAATCTGCCGCCGTGAATGCCTGGGAAAGTGAATACGAAGTAGTATACGACCGCCAGTACTATGGCAATGAAGAGGAGGTTACTGAAGCCCGTCCACGCGTCAACACCTAAGACCTTTAGACCCGCAGTTGAGATGATTTGGTCTATGAACTCTGCCTTGACTGTAGCCCTCATCGATAGACCGATGCCCAAACCCACCATTATTGACAGCGGGTACCTGCTTATCCAGAAGTAGCTTTTGTGGTACCTTGTGTAGAGAAGTACACCCAGCAGGAAGACCACGGCATATAGAGAGGCACCCTGTGTGAACGGAGTCCAGCCATACCTCTTCACGTTGTCTATTCCATACACAAGGCTGTGCCCAGCAGCGGCACCGACGAAGGTGTGTTCCGCGAACTTGAAGAACACGTTGTCTCTGAAAGCTATACTGTAGATCCAGACAGTGAATAGAGCCGCGAACCATATCTGCATTACGGTTGCGAGATCAGCTGCCATCGCCTTAGCCTCCTCCCTTGGCTTTTTTTCCGAAGTAAGCGATGTTTCCGAGTACCACGAAGGCTATTACGAGAAGATGTGTCACTGTGATCACGTCGGCTGATTTTATCCCTCGTGCAGGAACCTTAACAAGGAACTCCATTTCTCCAGATTGGGCACCTGACACCAACGAGACTATCTGACCTGCCTTCTGATACGGCAGCATCGTGGGAACCATCATCGCCAAAACAGCGCAGAGATAGGGTATCCTGTAGGGGGTGTACCATTGTCTAACCCAGCCCTCCGACTGGTCGCCTCCCGTCGTATACACAATCAACAAATTGAAACTAGCGGCATCTTTTATCCCCTTCATGACGGTGTACTGGTCGAGTGAGCTACCCTTGTAGTCGGTGGAGGTCGTCGCTCGCAGATCCTTCCCCACGGCCGCCATCGCCGTTTCTCCTCCAGCTATGTATCCGATGTGGAGGTAGTCGACGCCGTACTTTGCCCCGTATTGCTCTGGTTTCACCTCTGCCATGGCTTTGTCCCATAGTAGGGGCCCGTCTATAGATGTCGACATAGCAATGACTTTCAGACCGCCCTTTCTAAAGATATGGTGATATACTGCCACAGCCATCGGTCCGAGCTCTGGCTCTCCTCCCCCAGAGTATCCGAAGTCCACCATGATTACAGAACCTTTTGGCAAAGCGTCGATCGTGCTGTACCATTTCTTCACCGCGTCAGATGTCGGCACAGGGAAGCCGATCGGATTTAGCATTGGGATGATGAACGCTAGTAGGAGGAGGCCGTAAAGGACCTCTCTCGGTACATCCTCGAGTTTCTCTAGTATCGTCTTTTCTTTCACCTGTTCCTTCATGATCAAGCCCCCTTCTCAGCTTCGGTTAGCCGTCCGAGGAAACCAGTCTCCTTGCCGATCATTGTTCGGATGCCGAGAGCTATGGCTCCGAGGGCTGCGCCGATCATGATACCGCGTTGTGCCGAGGTCGTTGGGATCGAGCTGATCCAACTGTCCATGCTTATTAGAATGGGAGCACTTACGGCTAGGGCAGGAGCATTTCTCATCAGGGCTATTACACCTGTTATGACGAGGAGCGTCGATTCCACGCTTTTCGGTCGAAGAGTACGGTAGACGCCGGACGTCATATAGAAGCCCAAGGAGGAATAGACGGTAGCGCTGAGGGCGAAGTAGGATGAGTTGTACATCCATGAGTACTGTTTTGAAGTTGCACCATAAGTGACACCTACAACGGTGAAGACCACAATCATGAGGAGCAGCCAGATGCTGAATGGCCATTGTCCAGGAGTGCGTCTAGAGATATGCCGTGTGTGAAGGTAGAACAGGTTTACGGCGCCATATCCAAGCGTAAAGGCTGTCAGTATGACACCCCAGTTCTGCAAATCTCTAACTACTGGACCTGTTCCAGGAATCTTTAGAAAATAGTCAGTCATCACGAGCACCGCAGTCACGAAGACGATTACGATCGGAATCTGCCTTCTTATGATCAGAGACATCTCGTTCACCTACCTCTTGAGCAGATTGATGAGGTCGGAGCTGCCGAGGGCGAGCGCCAGAACGCCGACGAACATCAGAACCAAGGCGATCATCTTGCCGACATCTTGGCCGCGTATACTGCCGATCTGCACTGGGTCCTTCGACAAATACGCGCCTGCGGCATAGATCTCCTCCGCTATGAGCAGATAGTCGCAAACGACGGCGAAGAATGGGATCTGGTATCCTCTAGCGGTTCCGGCTAGCTGGATGGAGCCTATTCTGTAGAAGGTCTCTGCGAAGAGCATCGACTCGGCGTAGAAGGGTCCTATCATTATGTTTGCCGCTGGGCGTTCTCTTTCGGCCAGACCCTGCACGGCAGAGGCATATGCGAATTGTTCACCTGACAGATACCGTATCTGGTACTCGGGATCGAATTGTTCGATTTTGCCTTCTTTTATGTAGGCTTCCCTCATGATCTGTTCCGCGAGGGGCATCACTTGGGACTGGTAGACAGAGTAGATGAGTCTAGCCCCGTACTTTGCGGACAACTCTGAGACATATCCTAGGACAGCTAATCCAGCGACGAGTTGAGGTGCAACGGTGCCTGTAAGCTCTCCCAGACCTGTTGTGAAGTGCACTGGCCTCCTCATCTCAACTGCCCTCCCCACCATCTCGGGCAGAGCTTCAAGTCCACTAAGCTTACGGAAGGTCGGGAGCTTTCTCTTCGACATCTCCATACTGCCGATAATCAAGACCCAAAGAGCTATCAGCATGCCTAGCGCGAACATTCTTCCTTCGACTAGCATCAGATTCACCTTTTTTTTGATTCTGTGAGAAAGGATTGTAGTTAATGCTATTAAAAGCTTGTTCCTTCAGTAGGGGTCATGTGAAACCTCTTTGCGAAGACTCCGCCCAGCAACCCGCCTGTCGTGAGGCTCATAAAATAGACGACCACCCCCCATAATGCCTCGTCCAGTTCGAACAGTAATAGTCTGAGGGTTATGTTCAATAGAAAGGTTCCTAACCCGATTCTCATCCCGACGGGGATGTGCTTCATTTTTGTTCTACGCGTCAGACTGACAGCTCCTATGAACGATGCCTCCATATAGACCAGAAATGAAAGGATTGTCAAGTTCAGAGATGTTCGACCTGGGAAGTACAGCGATGACACATAATCCCAAAGCCACACGATTCCAGATGCCAAAAGAATAGCACCGAGATGTCTCTCAAAATTCAATGAGGATTCTCCTCTCATTCACATCGCCTGAACTTGAATGTAGCTCGTCTTCCAGCGATATTTAAGCAGAATTATCCCACAATCGTCTTCAGCATCCTATCCGCAGGCATCCCGTCTCCCGTTTTGTAGAACTATCGAATGAAGTTCTAAATGTTCATTAAGCTTGTTTCCAGTCCAATCAGGAAGTCTACTCGTTGCCAAGCCCCTTATGTATGCGACACAAACAGACTCGGTTCTCAGACAGGGATGGACTGAGAAACCGCGAAGAGACTGGATAAAGTTAAAAACGTCGGACGAGGAATGAATAATACACGGGCGGAGGTTGCCAAGCCAGGTCAAAGGCGCAGCCCTGAGGCGGCTGTTCCGAAGGGATTCGTGGGTTCGAATCCCACCCTCCGCACCATCATATTGTTTGTACTTTAGCGCAGGGTTTAGTATCTGCCATGAAAAATCGATCACACCTCCCATGGTCTATCAGAAGACAACTCTACGAAGAATCGTGCTATATGTGTTCAATACCTTCATGTAGGCATAGTGGCGTGGAACTGGAGATCCACCATATTGATGGAAACCCCTCAAATAATTCTTTGGACAACCTTATCGTGTTATGTGCCAATCATCATATCAAGGCTCAGATGGGTGAAATATCCGAGAGTGTGTTGCGGATCAGCAAGACGAGATTGAGCTCTGGCCAATTCCTCAAGTGGAAGAATTTAGTTGACACAGAGTTTATGCCGGAAGGCAATACGGTTCGCCATGTGCACAGAATCTTGGCTAGGCAGTTGAGGTCTGAAATTCAGTTACATGCCTCGACATATGAATACAGGCAAATACTTGCCAAGTATCGAAGTAGATACCTCAATATCCTTGAACAGCTCGTCAAAGTTGGCAAGCTTAGAGAGGGGCAAGTCGTTTTTGAGTGGGTTGATGCTCTGGTTGCCTTTCCTGATTCTCAAGGATTGTACCCTACACAAGTAAAATCCCCTGCCCTGACCCCAAGGGCCTATCCCGTTCTAATTCAGAGGGCTTTAGTCAATGTCACTGGGGACGGCTTTTTTGTTCATGGTGGAGAGCGCTTTGAATTGAAGAATCTCCCCCTTTGCGATGGCTTCATATCGTCTTGGGATTTCAAGTTGGGCTATCCAACTAAAGTAGGTAAACGCCCTAGTCGACGTTTCTATGGAGCATACTATTGGGTTGTGCCTTATGGCTTAAGAGCTATGGTAAGAGGGGTCTGGTTTGGAACGCCGTACGAAGCGGCATACGGGACAGCACTTTGCTGGGCACCTGATAAGTCATCTCCGCTGGTAGGTTTTAGGCCGGGTTTGAAGCGAACAAGGCTACGAAACCTATCCGAAGCCGATACGATTTGAGCCAATAATCGCTACGAAGGCGAGGGTGTGAACCTAACCCCAGGCACCATTTGAGATAACTTTTGGGCATTGTTGTGCTGGATATACTTTAATAGGACGCTGAGGTAAGAGTACATTAGGCGGTTGAAGTGTCTGTGCTATCTGAAAAGGTTTTGAAGGAAGTTGAGAAATATGAGGGCTTGTGGGTTGCTGTCGCTGAGGATGGGGTTCTAGCTTATGGCCATAGCGCTAAGGAGGTTCTTGAGGAGGCTGAACGGAAAACTTCTAAGGAAGTTACTGTTTTCAAGGTGCCTAGACGCGACGAAGAGATGCATGTTTTGTGACCAAGCTGACATTTCCTTACGTTAATTTTAGAGGCAAGTATTATCCGTTGATACCTGTTAGGCTTCGATTTGAAGATAGATCGCTTAAGACACTTGCTTTAGTTGATAGTGGGGCGACAATGAGTGTCTTCAGAGGGGAGATCGCAGAGGCGTTGGGGATACGACTTCGGTCAGGCGAAGAGATTTTTATGCAATCAGCCAACGCGAGGTTTAAGACGTACGCGCATACTCTTGCGCTCTTGGTAAATGATTACGAGTTTTCCATAAAAGTTTCATTCTCAACAGAAGTGATCACAAGTTTTAACATTATAGGTAGGGAAGGATTCTTTGAACACTTTAGAGTTATGTTTAGTGAAAGAGAAAGAAAAGTCCTCTTAGATAGATATTGACCTCAGGGCATAAGTAAACTGGCTATCTTAATTCATTTGACTTTACGAGGGTTCGAACGAGGGTGATAACCTAACCCTCCGCACTCTGAAACGAATCCTTCTCTACTGAGAAGATCTCGTAAATTTTTGTGGAAATATTGTGTCATTGGAAATGAAAGAAGTTGAAAGGTAAAGTTTTTATTTTATGTGGAAAATGGTTGGGTGTGGGTGGTGGGAGTGGGAGAAACCGTGAGAATGGATGAAAAGGGGAGAATAACTATCCCGGCTGAGATTAGGGAGGTTATAGGTAGAAAAGCCTTCAAGGTGGAGCTTGCGGACAAAGACACGGTCGTCCTGAGGGCTTTTGAGGACAGAAGTACGCTTGTGAAGAAGATCGCTAATATAAGACTTGTTGGTGACAAAGATAGAGCGTCTGTAGATGCTGCGACCGTCAAGGATCTGCATGGTGGCACTAAACATTGAGGATTATAGACGCAGACATCCTATCCTATGCTTTGTACGATGAGAGCCCAGCCCATCCTTACGCCTGGGGACTCGTAGAGAAGGGTTTGTTGGGCGAAGTCGAACTTCACGTAACGCATACCACGATCCTTGAAACCTATAACACACTCCTCTGGTTTTATCGGGTAAGACCACTGGAGAACCTTCTAGAGAAGTTAGGTCTTATCATCGGCGGTCTGAAGCTCGTCGAGCCCTCTGTCACAGGGCTTAACATATCTTTGGAAGATAATATACCTCTTGGCGACGGTTTCCTCATAGCCACAGCTTTGAAACACCGTACCCCCATAATAGTCTCTAATGACTCACATATAATGAGCAAAGCCTCAAAACATGGATTGATAACTGAAAACCCTATACCCGAGGATACAAGAAAAAAGCTCGCTGAGTGGAAGAATACGGAATCAGATTGAGAAATTAAACACTAAAGAATTGTAGTTAGAGAAGCAAGGCACAACATCTTATTGATGCAGGGATCCTCAGGTGATATAGGTTTGAATCCCACCCTCCGCACCTTTCAGGTGTCACTTCTTCTTGCGAAGGATCTGGGCGTCCATTTCGCAGCGTTATCACACATGTCAGCCTGGCTTTCTAATGCTTAGTTTTCGGTTTCAGCAGCCAAATGGTTCCTGAAGCTAGGGGTTCGGGAGTCGCTTCGCCGTACTTAAGTTTGATGAACTCGGTTTGGCAGGGATACCTAAGCGCTATGAGGGTCTCTGTCTCTTTGCCTTGACGATCTGAAGCGAAAGGGTGGTTGAAGACGTCAGTTTCTCAAGGGGACTTTCTACTGCAGGAGGACGACGGCATACAGAGTCGTTCTGATAGGAGATCTGAATATGGAACAGAAGACAGGGTTTTGTATGAGACCTCTTTGGGATTAAGTGTCAAGTGATCGAAGGTTTTAAGAAATCTAAAATGACATTAGATTCGGGTGATTATGTGGCTAAGATCTCTACGTCGGTGATAATCTTTGTCGTTATTGGTCTAGTGCTTGGTGCGGCAATAGGTTGGGTTGCGAAACCGATTCCGCCGCCTGGACCAGAATGGATCCAGAAAACTGAGTACGACAAGCTAAAAACAGATTACGACAAGCTGAAGACGGATTATTCGGCTGCGTTGGCGCAGATCACAAAGCTGAAGAAACCGCAGAAAGTCGGTCTCATTCTAGCGACTGGTGGGTTGGGAGACAAATCCTTCAACGACATCTCATATGCAGGCGTGGTACGGGCTAGGGACGAGCTAGGGATCGAATTCAGCTATGTGGAGCCAAAGGCTATAGCTGAATACGAGGGCTTCCAGAGGAGCTACGCTAAGACAGGCGAGTACGCGATCATCATCTGTGTAGGCTTCGATCAGGCGGACGCTCTTACAAAGGTTGCTACGGAGTATCCCAACCAGAAATTCGCCATTGTGGACATGGTTGTGGACAAACCTAATGTGGCTTCGCTCCTCTTCAAGGCGAACGAGGGATCTTTCTTAGTTGGAGTAATGGCTGGCATGATGACCAAAACAGGGAAAGTTGGCTTCGTAGGGGGCATGGACATACCTCTCATCAGGGACTTCTTCCTTGGATACGAGGCAGGCGCAAAATGGGCGAACAAGACTGCGACAGTTCTAGCTCCGGTCTTTGTAGGAGAGTGGGCAAACCCGACGAAGGGGAAGGAGTTGGCGCTTTCGCTGATCCAGCTTGGAGCCGATGCTATATACGTCGCAGCGGGCAAGAGTGGATTAGGCGCATTAGCGGCGGCCAATGAGAAGAAGATCATGGGCTTTGGTGTAGATGCCTGCCAATGCTACCTGTATCCAGAAGTTATAGCGAGCATGACTAAGCGGGTTGACACTGCAGTATTCGAGATGATCGTTGCTGCCGTGCTTTCTAAGGTATATCCCTTCTTACCTTCTCCCTTCAAAGGCGGGATCTATGAGAAGGGCGTCAAAGACGGCTGGACAGGAACCTGTAGACTGCCTGAGGAAGAAGCTTTCTGGGAAGCTAAGTTCAACTTCAAACATAAGGCGCTCCCGGCTGCTACAGTGACTAAACTCAAGGAAGCAAGAGACAAGATCGTTTCTGGCGAGATAAAGGTTCCAAGACCAGCAGGTTGGTCTTGACAGAAAAGTTAAATCCGATACTACCCTCCTTTTTTTAACTATGCCTTCAGCCGTTGAGATGAAGGGCATTACTAAACGTTTTCCCGGCGTACTTGCAAACGATAGGATAGATTTTGCCGTAGAAAAGGGAGAGATCCATAGCTTGCTTGGCGAAAACGGCGCAGGAAAGACTGTGCTGATGAGCGTCCTCTACGGGCTGTACAGACCGGACGAAGGCAAGATCTACGTGAACGAGGAAGAAGTTGAGATAGATAGCCCAGCCAAGGCAATGAAGCTAGGCATAGGAATGGTACACCAACACTTCATGCTCATACCCAGCTTCACTGTCGCAGAGAACATAGTCTTGGGCAAGGAGTCGACCAAGAACAGAGTCCTGTTGGACGTGGATAAGATGCTTGACTACACTGAAAGATTCTGTGAACGGCACAAGTTGGAGGTGGACCTGAAAGCCCCAGTCCATACCCTTCCCGTCGGTGTACAACAGAGAGTTGAGATCCTGAAGGCACTGTACAGAGGAGCAGACATACTCATCTTGGATGAGCCTACGTCGGTTCTGACGCCGCAAGAAGTGGAGGAGCTCTTCAGAGCCATCAGGGCTCTGAAGCAACAGGGAAAGACGGTCATCTTCATATCCCACAAGTTGAAGGAAGTCTTGAAAATCAGCGATAGGGTCACGGTGTTGAGGCGTGGGAGGGTCGTTGGAACTACTCGTGCAGAGGAGGTCAGTCCAGACGAGTTGGCTGAGATGATGGTAGGCAGAAGGGTCGTCTTGGCTCCTGGAAAGAGAACTGCAGAATCTGGAAAAGTTGTCTTGAGGGTGGAACATCTAGGAACACTGGACGACAGAAGGCTGCCAGCGCTAAGAGGTGTGACCTTTGAGGTTCATGCATCGGAGATTCTTGGGATAGCTGGTGTTGAGGGAAATGGGCAGACCGAGCTAGTTGAGGTTCTAACAGGTTTGAGAGAAGCCACCGAGGGAAAGATCTTTTTGGATGCGACTGACATAACGAAGGTTTCCCCAAGAAAAAGGATAGAGCGGGGCATTTCCCATGTGCCTGAAGATAGACATAAGCGGGGTTTGATATTGGATTTTTCTTTGATGGAGAATCTGATTCTCGGTGGCCACAACAGCCCTCCATTCGTAAGGGGAGGAGTCAGACTCAACTTTGAAGAGATCTCGAACTACGCTGAGAGGTTGATCGACAATTATTCAATAAAGACACCCAGCAAGGATGCTCTGACCCGACATCTGTCAGGTGGCACCCAGCAGAGAGTGATCTTGGCAAGGGAATTCAACAGAAAACCATGTCTCATCGTCGCTTCTCAGCCTACTAGGGGCTTAGATGTAGGCGCAACTGAATACGTCCGCAACAAGCTTGTGGAAATGCGAGACCAAGGTTGCGCAGTTTTGCTGATTTCCGCCGACCTCGATGAGATTCTAGCGTTGAGCGACAGAATCGCAGTGATGTACGAAGGCATGATTATAGCGGTAAAGGATCCGAGGAAGACCAGCGAGCAAGAAATCGGACTCTTGATGACAGGTGGAAAGAGTGGCTAACAAAACAGAAGGTTCGAGCCCTAAAGCTGTGCAGTTGTTCCTGAGAAAGGGCTCACAGGGGATACTGCCTGGGCTAATAGCAGTTTTCGTGGCATTCTTGGTCGGTGCGATACTGCTTCTTGTGACAGGCTACTCACCTCTAGATGTGTATAGTGCAATGATTCAGGGCGCATTCGGCGACATCTTTGGAATCGGTCAGACCCTCACACAAGCGACGCCGATAATTTTCACAGGTCTCTCATTCTTGTTCGCCTCCAAGTGTGGACTCTTCAACGTCGGGGCTGAGGGACAACTAATAGTCGGAGGATTCACAACCGCACTCGTCGGAATCTCCTTCCATGGCTTACCGATCTTTGTCCATGTTCCTCTGGCTTTGTTGGCTGGAGCTGTCGGTGGCGGGCTGTGGGGATTGATCCCAGCGGTTCTGAAGGCGAGGCTTGGAGCCCATGAGGTCATAACAACAATGATGTTGAGCTACGTTGCCTCTTACATGACTAGCTATATGGTGAACTACCCCTTCAAGGCGCCGGGATGGGTTGCGCAGACCATTATGGTTGAGTCGTCAGCTCAACTCCCAAGTATTCTGCATCCGACGCAGCTATCTGCGTCCGCCTTCGTGGCTCTTGTACTGGTTTTCCTCACCCACTTCGTACTTGAGAAGACCACGATAGGCTATGAGATCAGGGCTGTAGGATTGAACCCTACAGCCGCTGAGAGCGGAGGGATAAGTATTAGGAAAAGTATGGTTTTGGCACTGGTTATTAGCGGCGCTATAGCTGGTATTGGTGGGGCGGGTGAAGTGCTTGGCGTTCACAGGCGCTTCATAGATGGTTTCTCTCCAGGTTATGGCTGGGATGGGATCGCTGTCGCCTTAGTAGGTAGGTTGAATCCAGTGGGTGTAGTGTTTGCTGCAATATTGTTTGGGGCTCTGAGAAGCGGTGGCATGGTCATGACAAGGGTTACCGGAGTGCCCCTTGACATTGTGATTATGCTTCAGGCGTTTGTGATTCTTTTCATAGCAGCGCCTATGTTAATTAGATACTTGATGAGGAAGAGGGTGGCTTGAAGTGGTGGAGCTCATCGACGTGATCAACATCGGATTGTTTGCGGCGGCTCTAAGGATGGCCACGCCAATAGCCTTTGGGTCACTCGGGGGGATTTTTTCTGAGAGGGTGGGCATCATCAATATAGGTTTAGAGGGGATGATGCTGACCGGCGCTTTCGGCGGGGTAGCGATAAGCTACTTCACTGGTAGCCCTTGGCTTGGAGTACTGGGAGCCGTGCTTGTGGGTGCACTGCTCGGTCTCATCCACGCGCTTCTTACCGTGAGGTTCATTGGAAATCAGATCGTGAGTGGGGTGAGCATAAACATCTTTGCCATGGGCTTCACGGCATACATGTCCCAGGTATTCTGGGGGTCAAGAGGTGCTTCTGAGAGCGTCCTAGGGATTGGAGAAGTGTCGATCCCTTTGTTGAAAGATGCGCCTGTCCTAGGGGAGGTCGTCGGCACACACACTCCCTTCGTCTATTTGATGCTGATTCTAACCATGCTTTCACACATCATATTGTTCAATACCACTTTCGGGCTGAGGCTGAGAGCCGTTGGCGAATATCCAGCCGCAGCAGACACCGCAGGAATAGACGTAACCAGAACAAAGTACCTGTGCGTCATCCTAAGCGGTATGCTGGCAGGGCTAGGCGGCGCCTTTCTGTCTCTGGGTCACTTGAACTTATTTGCCTGGGGAATGACAGGTGGACGTGGCTTCATAGCTATGGCAGCCATGATCTTCGGCAAGTGGATGCCCTTCGGAGCCTTCTGGGCTAGCCTCTTGTTCGGCTTTTCAGACGCGCTACAGATGAGGCTTCAAGCCTTGGGGCTTCTTCCGCCGCAGATTATCCTGACGATCCCATATGTGCTTACGGTAGCGGTCTTAGCGGGCGCCGTTGGAAGAGCCATTCCTCCAAGCGACTACAAACCCTACGTGAAGGAATGACCTGTCTCAAGCAGCTTCACAGCCTCAACCGCAATTCGGATCTCATCCTCAATCGCCCTTCGGACTCGGCTATCGAGTTCGCCTCTCTCCTCACCCGGTTCAAACTCGCCTTTTTTAATCCCCTTTGCGAGGTTACCGTCAACAGCCAGAATGGCTCCAGCTCTCAGCCTCTTCAATCCAGCGATCACGAAGAGCGCAGAGCACTCCATCTCGACCGACAATACATTCGCATCTCTGAAGCGCTCCAAGAATTGTTCATCGCTGCCGTAGAAAGCGTCGGTACTCAGAACGATGCCCACATGAACCTTCTTCTCCAGCCTCTCAGCTGCCTCCATCAAAGCTGATGCGACCTGAAAGTCTGCTACGGCAGGAAATTCGACGGGTGAGTAGACCCTTGTCGTACCGTCCGCACGTACAGCGGCTGTTGCTATAACGATGTCGCCGACCTCGATCTCGGGTTGAAGAGCGCCCGTTGTCCCCACCCTGATGACAGTCTCCGCACCGATCTTTGCCAGTTCCTCCACGACGATCGCCGCAGATGGGCACCCGATGCCTGTGGAACACGTCGAGATCGGTACTCCGTCCACCTTACCCGTGTAGCCTAAGTATCCCCTGTAGTCCACAACCTTGCGCGCCTCGTCAAAGAACGAGGCGATCTTCTCCGCCCTCCTCGGATCGCCTGGAAGAAGAACGTATTTTGCAACATCCCCTACACCGCACATTATGTGAGGCTGTATCCTTTTCCTCAATGATGACCCTCTTACTAGTCCATTTGTTTGAAGTGACATGAAAAACATTTCGTATGAGAACGCTCACTTGCATCGGCCGCCCCACTTACATCTTCTTGCACATGTCATTGAGGAGGAAAATAAGAAATACTGGGACGAGTCTCCTCGGATCTAGGTGTTGACTCTGGCGGAGGTTGAGGTCCTTATTCATTGCTTCTATATGCCCCTCGGTTTGAAGAGAGGACAACCCATTCTCAATGTCAGGTGGCCGTTGACTCCTATGCCTGGTCCGGAGGTGAGGGAGCTGTATGCCGCGCTTACGTTCAACCTAGGCTCGACGAACACGGTCCTCGTAAGGGATGAGGGAAGAAACATTATAGTTGATCCAGGCATTCTTCAGCTAGGCAGATATGGGGCATTGAAGGCTAGGCTAGCTGAGGTCGGTCTTACGCCGCAGGACGTAGATGTTGTCGTGAACACCCACTGCCACTACGACCATGTTGAATGCAACTACCTCTTCAAGGGAAAGAGGCTCCTTATCCACGAGAAGGAAGTCGAGTACTGCAAGCTGCTATACTGGCCTGAGTTTGCGGACGCCTTCCTATCTATTCTCGACGTCGAACCTGTTTCTCAGGAGTCTCAGCTCACGGAGAACGTGAAGATCATAGAGACGCCCGGGCACACGCCAGGCAGCATCTCAGTCATCGCTGAGACAAGGGAGGGCAGGGTCGCTATTGTTGGTGACGCAGTGATTGTGAAAGAGGACTTGCTTGAGCTGAAGCCTCCCTCAGTTGTGACCCAGAACATCAGCCCAGAAGATTCTGTTAGGAGCCTCAAAGTAATCCAACAACTGAGGCCTAGGCTGGTGATACCCGGCCATGATGCGCCCTTCACTCCGTAGAGTTCATAGGATCAGGAGTCACCTTGAGTAGTACAGCCTCTAGTGTGTGAAGCTGGAGAGATTGTTTGTCGGTTCTAGCACGCGAATTCGGTGTAATAGTACGAAAGGCGAGTGTTCTAATGTAGTTAAGGGGGAAGCCATGATGGAGACAAAAGAGTTGACAATCCGAGGAAGCGTCTGGTCCATCGATCAAGGAGCGGGTATCCACTAGCACTACTGGAACTGATACTGGCGACCTTCGGAGAGCTTGAGAACCACAATGAGCCTAACCAGTATCTTAGTCGATAAGAGAAAAAGAGAGAGTAGCCAATTGTGTTAGTTGTATGGGACGAATCTCCGATAGAAGGCAAGTACACGAGCCAGAGCTTCGTCTAAGCTGGGCTCTTTTCCGTCGTAGAGCCGGATGACCTCTTGAATCTTCGCCAAGTTTCTGAGATTCTCATCTTTTATGTTTATTATCGCCATTTTCCTTCAACCAGGAGGAGAGAACCTCTACACAACATTTAAAGTTGATTCACAATAAGTGTTCACGTGAAGTAATCACAAGATGTGTGTGTTGGACAGTCTGAATGATTAGGATAGTTGCTTCTTCAGTTCCTCTAGGGTCAACGTGTTTATGATGTCCTTCTTCTCCAGCCACCCTCGCCTTGCTGTGGCTACTCCGAGCTCCACGTATCTCATATGATCCTTGTTATGTGCGTCGCTGTTGATCGAAAACCTTACTCCGTAGCTCCTTGACTCGAAGAGGTTGGTGTCAGACAGGTCGAGGCGGTCTGGGAAGGCGTTTATCTCCAAGATGACTCCGAGCTCAGTAGCAGCCTCGAAGATCTTTGGGAGGTCGATCTGATATTCGGCTCGTTTGTTTATGATTCTGCCTGTTGGATGACCGATGATATCTACGTAGTCGTTATGCATCGCTGTTAGAATTCTCTTTGTCATCTTCTCCTTCGGCTGTTTGAAGCCCGAGTGCACGCTGGCCACCACCACGTCCAAGTCCTTGAGAACCTCGTTGCTGATGTCTAGTTTCCCGTTTGAGTCTATGTTGACCTCTACCCCGGAAAGCATGGTAATACCTTCCTTTTCACGGTTGAGTCTCTCGATCTCCTTGTTCCGTTCACGGATGTTGTTCTCATTCATTCCATGGGCGATCTGCAAGGTCTTGGTATGGTCGCAGACGGCTATGTATTCATATCTCAGCGACTTCGCAGCTTCAGCCATCTCCCCTATCGAATGGGCGCCTTCGCTCCAGTTGCTGTGGACATGAAGGTCTCCTTTCATGTCCGTGTACTTGACTAGGTCGGGCAGTCGTTGTTCCAACGCTGCATCTATCTCTCCTCTATTCTCTCGGAGCTCAGGCTCGATGTAGCTCAACCCAAGGGCTTGGTAGATGTCCTCCTCGGTTTCACCCGCTATTCTTTCATCGGTCTCTCGGTCAAACAGACCGTATTCGCTCAGCTTCCAATGCTTATCGACCGCCAAGTCTCTGAGCCTGATGTTATGTTCCTTCGATCCTGTGAGGTATTGAAGAGCTGCGCCGAAGCTCTCCTTCTCAACGACCCTGATATCCACCTGTAAGTTGCTGGACAGCAGGACACTACTCCTCGTTGCTCCCTTCATCAGAACCTTCTTGACCTCTGGCATCTCTGTGAAAAAATCCATGACCTTCAAGGGTTCCTCAGAGACCGCCACTATGTCTATGTCCCCTATAGTCTCCCTTCGTCTTCGTATGGAGCCCGCCAAGCTGATTCTCGCCGCTCCTTCGAAGCTCTTCAACCTATCCTCTATCCCTTGGGCTACAGGGAGAATATACCCCAACAGAACCCTTTCTTGAGCGCTTCTGTATAGTTCGATGCCTCTGAGGATGTTTTCCTCCGTCTTCGCCCCGAACCCCTCTAGTCTGCTGATCTTTCCCTGCCTAGCAGCGGATTCCAGCTCGTCGATGCTGCTTATCTTCAGCTTCTCATACAGTTTCAGAGCCGTCTTGGGACCGATGCCCTCGATCTCCATTAGGTCCCTCAAGCCTTCCGGGAGCTCCTCTCTTAGCTCCTCCAAGTATCCGAGGCTCCCTGTCTCTAGGAGTTCCTCGATCTTTGAAGCTATGCTGGCGCCGACGCTCGGAATCTTCTTTAGCTCACCCCGCCTGTAGATGGTTCCGATATCTTCCAAGAGCGTCTCAATAGTCTTCGCGGCTCTTCTATAGGCTCTGGGTTTGAAGGGAACCCCCTTTATCTCCAAGAAGTCGGCTATCTCGTAGAGGTTCTTGGCTACTTCACGGTTCTCCACGGGGAACCCCTCCTCTCTTTTTTGCCTCTCCCTGTATCAGAAGAGTGCGGACTAAAGATCTAGAGGAGGAACGGGAAGATAAAAATGTTGAAAAACGGATTACGATCTTCTCTGACTCGTGAATGATTCATCTCAAAATTCGCGCAGAGATGTACTTTTTTTTGTTTAAATACCTTGTTTAAATACTCGACTGGAACAGGGAAGCCTTCCAACCTTATCCTGCTCTCCCAATGGAATTTGGAGGAACATTTTCTGACAATTTACATAATAAGGGTTTAATTCTCCGTCTTTTGTTCAAAACTGACCAACAACAACCGTTTAGAAAGGCGTAACTCGGCCGCGAATATTCGCTTTAAATACTCCGCTGGAGGCTTCCCTTGCCTCGGCTGTCCAGATCCTGAGGAGAACTGATATGACGACTGCAGTAATAGTCAGTCAGAAATGAAGGCGGGTTAGGGAGACTAGGCGCCCTTGATGTGGGCTTCGTGCTTGAAAGAGGGGGGTTGCGGGAACTTGGGTGAGTCTCCGTAGGGGCTTCAGTCTCCGAGCTGCTCCTTGGAGCTTTCCTTCGCTTGGATGAGCAGGTGCTTCTCTGAGCCATCAGAGTTGACCAGCCAGATGTCTTCGTTGACAAGGTCTATGGACTCGTTTACACTGTGGGCGAGCCAATTTCCGTCTGGGCTGATGTCTACTGGGACCTCCTGTGCGTTCAGCATATCTGTAAGCTGTTTCATCCCTCCTGTCTTGATGTGGAACCAGAAGAGGTCGTGCTGGTCGTTCCCTTTCATGTCTTTCGCCAGCATAAGCCGAAACTCGTCTCGTAACCAAACCGATTTGGCTTGGACTGATTCTGGCCCGTCGGCCTTTGAGACCTGCTTGATCCATCTACTCTTGAGGCTTAGGGTGTCGGTTCTATCCTACGCGTCTTATCCCAGAAGAAAGCTGCACGCACATCCGAGTGGGAGACGCTTGGGAAATAGGCCTGAGGTATCTTCAAGATGTCTTCTAGTCATGAACCCACTGCTGAAGCATGTGGGCTTGTCCCTGAGCTGTATGGAAATGCCCCGAGACGATAGGCTGCATGACGTCAGCCCTTGCCGCTATGTTAATAGCGGCGATGTGGTCGGC
>Ga0315314_1002106_pt1 | contig 16785 bp, 10 predicted proteins | sample TDP9_MG_FD_203631 | JGI IMG/M metagenome (GOLD analysis project Ga0315314, IMG submission 203631) | Freshwater sediment microbial communities from Lake Towuti, South Sulawesi, Indonesia - TDP9 | ecosystem: Environmental > Aquatic > Freshwater > Lake > Sediment | place: Indonesia: South Sulawesi...
TCCACTCAGTCGTAACCGAGCTAGCCTTCAACCACTCAGCCGCCTCCTCAGCATTTTTCACCGTGGCGCTCAAGGCTAGAAGTTGGGCGTCTGGGTTGACCTGCATAAGCCGGGCGAGCACCACCTCCAGCGTGGGCCCCCGCTCAGCTTCGTTAAGCAAGTGCACCTCATCCGCGACGATGAGGGAGATTTCGTCCATCCAACGCGTTCTGTGCCTCAACAACGAGTCGCATTTCTCATTGGTACTGATGATAATGTCGTGTCTCTCGAGCCACGGGTCGGAAGAGTTTTTGGCAACAACGTTTTCGCAAATAAAATTTTCGTGAGGAGGAACACTTAGATCATAAACATAATTTTCTTGGTTATTAAGTTTCTCTATTTGAATAACTTTGTCCCATAGTATGTGTGAGGATATTAACTTCTTCAGAATTTTCTGTATTCCCTTGCTAGTTGACTGTTTTTGCAAGAGACGTTCTATCGTATTCCCAAGAATATTTGCTTGACCAACGTAGTAAGCCCACCTGAACCCAGCTTTTTTCGCAAAATCACCGCTCAACGGTATAACGTCGTAATAAGATATCGTAGAAGTAGATTTAGCTTTTTCATTTTGACATTCTTGCAAAAACTTTACTTTTCTTCCAAATATTGCGCTCCATTTTCTTGGTATTCTAAGGGTTTTCATTTTAACTCTGGAAATAATGCCAAGTCTCAGGAGGAGGGTTTGCACATGTCGCAGTAGATCTGGGGAGTAAGAAAGCGCAGTGATTTCTCCTTTTACTGCACTACCGTCCCCGCTGAAATATCCTTTCAATAAACCTGCGATCTGATTGTCTGATAGAGAGAAGATCCACGACGGAACTTTTTTCGTATAAGCGTTTCCCTTCAAGCCCATAATTTTTAACATGATTCTCCTCAAGAACCGTGAACCTAAAATAAAAGTGACCCCGCTGTCTGTTTCAGCCATTTTGACGTTAAACCGCTTGGCGATCGCGTTCACAACTCTTTTACAATTCACATCTGGACCTGAAGACACCGAAACTCCAGCTTTGTAGTAACTTCCATCAGCAATCCATAAACCAATAAATGTCATAAAATCATCGTCAAGGTCGATTACTGCAGGAATTCTAGCGTGACTTTTAACAATGCAGAGATCCTTTCCTAGGAGGGCCTCTAGATTTATGACTCGATTCCGCGAGAGTTCTATTAAAACTTTTACGGGAAGTACCCCCTTCCGTTTCCAATAGTAAATATTCTCATCATTTTTGTATCCCTTATAAACTGCTCTCCAAGTAGCGGCGTGAGATAGCATGTCCTTTATCGGACATCCGGTTATCCAACAATCTTGAAATTCGTCTAGATGTTCAAGCAAATTTATATGGTTAAGAGGTTTTTCAGGATACGGGAGAAGACGAGGAACCGCGATGTAACTTTGATTTTCTCTTAAATCATCAACTCTTGTAGGTTTTATTATCCGGTTTTCATCAAGAGTGAAAAGACAGTGGTCGCCAGTAACTTTGATTTTTCTTCCGGTTCGCGTCTCTACCTCGTAAATCGGTTTGCGCGTTTTGTGCCTAATAACTGCCCTTATAGACGCCAACACCACTTTTCCATCATCACCGATTGCAAATACCTTCGTTCTATCGTCATAAAGCATACAAACCTCTTTCTCGCCGGACAAAATTTGAGGTTGACACTCTGCCATTTTTCTGTCAACGAGTTGGCCGACTGTAGTTAACTCTATGCGGTCATCTTGTTGAATAAAAATGCTCATATCGCCAGTCACGCTATCATAGTCGCCGGTGCTGATGCCTACGCTGATGCGTCTTCCGTTCCTTTTTCTGATAGTTGTGTATTTTTTGAACTCTTGGTATTTTTCGCTGGCTAGGGCTCGTAAAGGGGTCAGGTAAAGGACCTTTCCATCCCTTTCTAGGATGTGTTTGAGGGCGCAGAGCTCGGCGATGAGGGTCTTGCCCGAAGCGGTGGGGCTCGCTAAAATAAGGTTTCTCCCTTCTAGGGCTCCGGCTCGTATGGCTTCCTCTTGCGGAGGATAGAGCTCAGTGATTCCCGATTTAACGACAACTTCTTTTACGGATTTGGGTATCGGCAGTTCTTCAACTTTCAATGTGCGCTCCCTAGCTAGGTCTTCTTGAGACAGCCTCCTCGAGTGGAGACAGCCCCCACAAACCCTCATTTTCTCCTACTGAATAACAAGTTTGGACCCCGTTTAAGTTTTGCTCATCCCTTTTCAAGCTAGGTTATGGGCCGTATCCTGTTATGCCGAGAGCGTCATACTAGCCACCTACGAAATTCATCTTGCCGAGGAAATTCGAGATAAGCTTGCGAGATATGGCAGCTCGTAATATTCTTGAAGAGCGAGGATGCGAGCTGATATTAAAATATGGTTGGAAGGTGGGAGGAAAACTATGATCTTTGCAGCGTGATCAAGGCTTAAGCTACTTACTCTAGCGCGCACTATGGTGGTAATCCGATGGCAAATTACAAGTCTATCAATTTTGCCAATTTGAGTTAAGAAGATCACTTACTGGAGCGCGCTAGCGTATAAATCCCAGCGTTAAACCCCTCACTATATACTTCTGAATAATTATCGCGATGAGAATCACTGGAATTGCTATTACTATAGCTGCCGCTGACAGGGGGCCCCATAAGATGCCATACTGGTTTGAGAAATATGCAGCGAAAACCGTCAATGGCATAGTGGACTCGCTCGGTGCCAGTAAAAGAGGTATCAAGAATTCGCACCAACAAAATAAGAACGCGAAAGTCGCCGCGGTTGCTAGCCCCGTGATTGATTGCGGCAAAACTATTCGGTAGAAGGCTTGTAATTCCGTACATCCATCTAGTAGTGCCGCCTCATCCGCCTCCCTCGGTATGCTTTTAAACGAGCCTATCATAAACCACGTTGTTATCGGTAATGCAATCACCGGATAAACAAATATTAATCCGGTTAGTGTATTGTAAATGCCTAAAAATCTTGTCATTAAGACCAGTGGGAGGAGGATCGCTACTGGTGGAATCATTCTCAAGCTTAGAATCCAGCTAGCAAAGGTTGATCCACCGACCCTGTACCTTTGTATCGCATAAGCCGTCATAGAACCGAACAAAGTTGTAAGTAAAGCTACAACAGACGCCGTAATAATACTGTTGATAAGATAGCGAGTTATTGGTGGAAAATGGCCTCTTACTCCGTAAATACCTCCTGTGGCCAGCTCTTCATAGTTTCTGAGCGTCGGGTTCTGTGGAAGGAGATGAGGTCCCCCCCATTCACCTATGGGCTTAAATGATGTGCCTATCATCCATATAAATGGCGTTAAATATATGGCCAATATAGTCCACGAAATTAACGTTAAAACTACGGTCATTTTTTGCATACTTTTTACTCCCATATTAACTTCTCAATGTGAAAGAGTTTCATGATAATCATGGCTATGCATGTAGATATTGCTAAAAGAACTAACGACAGAAGCGAGGCGTAGCCAATATCAGGATGAGCGCTTGTTAAGGTAAAGCCGGTTTTGTATATCTGGAACGGAAATGTTGTGGTTATGTTACCAGGACCTCCGAACGTCAGCATATATATTATGTCAAATATTTTTAGTGAGTCAATAATTCTTAATAGGAGTATGATAACAATAATTCCTTTGATCATGGGCAATATCAAGTGCCAGAGTATTTGTATTTCTGAGGCACCATCTAATGATGCCGCCTCGTAAACCTCTTTTGGTGCACTTTCTATACCGCTAATCACTGCGATGGTTATGAATGGCGTCCATTGCCATATATCTAAGATGGCTATAGAGAACAATGTAAGATATGGATCTCCGAATGGTTCGCTCAGCCATGGTTGAGGTGATACGCCTAATAAGCTGAGGAATGCGTTAAGTGGGCCCTTTGAGAAAAAAATCATTTTCCAGTTTAGTCCTATTATTACTGCCGGAATCATCATCGGAAGTAATAAGAGAACTCTTAACCCTAACTTTCCACGGGTATTCTTCGCTGTAAATAACATTGCCAATAGTGATCCAAGAACCAACTGAGCAGGTATCGTGATCCCCACCAAAGCCAACATCGTTAAAATAGCATATGACGCTTCTGAGTCCCTTATTAGAATCCCAAAATTTTTAAGGCCCACGAAGATAGGGTGAGGATCTCGTGCAGGATGATATGAATTAAATGCCATATACCAGAGATAGATAGTTGGGTATAAAACTAATGCAAGAAGCATCACTAATGTTGGGATCACTAACCAAGTGACCGCTTTTATTTTCATTTCATGAATATGTTTCTTGCAAAAAATATAAAGTTTTTTAGTCTGTGGCAAGAACACACAATCTGCGAACCTATTCGGCGAACCTAGCTGGCGGGCAAGGCTCTTATTAGCGAGATACATTTGTTCGCGCTTAGATACATGTACGATCAAAAAGAGAAAAAAGAGGGTTGAGGGGGCTCAGTTACGAGCTTGTCCGATGACTTACTTTCCCAGGATTTCTTTCCATTCCGCAGTTAACTTTGTTATGGCAGTTTCTACGTCTATTGTTCCGGCAAAGTAATCCGTGCACCATTTGGCCATTGAATCCTCGAGTTCTGGATCTTCAGGCACGAAATCTCTTACGCTTGGTTTCATCAACGAAGCGAGGAAGGTTTCTTTGAATATCCCTGGGTATTTTGGCGCTAGTTCCTCGATAACAGAAATTCTAGATGGGAACGATGAAGCGGTTTCCCAGCATTTCTTTTGAGCATCTTTTGTCATTAAATACTGTATGTAGAGCCAAGCTTCTTTCGGCTGTTTTGAGTATGCACTTACGCCAAGTTGCCAGGTCCCGTCAACGCATATCCCCGGGGAAGGCGCAACTCCTATTTTACCAGCTACCTCTGGATACTCTTCTGCAGCTTTCTCAATGAAATCGATAAATGTGGAAGCCCATGAACCCGCCCACATGAAGGCGTGGCCACGGCCCAGGAGCTCCATGCACTCGGACCACTCAGTTTCCATCGGAGCTGGCTCATATGTGGATAGCTCTTTGAAAAACTCAAGCGTCTTTATCCCTCTGTCACTGATTGCTGGATCAAATGCTGGGAGTCCATCTTCCGTGAAGAGGTCCCCATACGGTAGAACTATTTCTCCACACTTCTCCATGCCTTCAGGTGAGTGCCTCCAGGGGGCGAAAAGCCAACAGTATTCCCAGTGAATGGTATGCGTTCTCATGCACATTATGGTGTTTCCAATCTCTGTTGGCGACTCGGGATTGTATGTCTTAGTAAAGAATCGACCTATAACTAAAAGATCTTCTAGCGTTTTAGGTACCGTTAACTCTGTAGGCACTTTTCCCGGATCAAGTCCGAACTTGGTAGCCAAAGCCTTGAGTTCATCTAGATGCCCGCTTACCCATGTTTTATACTTAGCCTGGATCGTTGGGTCTTCCAGGAGGTCTTTTCTATAGAACATAGCCATTACATTTGCACAGTGAACGTAACCGATGCGTTTACCTTCCCACTGAGCGTATTGACGATCAATAGTGGGTATAAAATCGTCGTAGTCCTTGAACGTTTCTGCCTCAGGGTACTTTGCTTTCAAATCGTCTACTGGGTAGCAATGAGGAGCGAAGGCTCCCGTGTATATGCAGTCCCACATATATACGTCAAATTCCCCAGCTTTTGTGGCAAAATCGTGTATCTGCCTGTCTCTTCCAGTTTCCCAGTCTACCATAAGCAGTTCCAGCTCTATTTCAGGATGTTCTTTCATGAATTCATCAGCCATAGCCTTCATTCCGGGAGCAGCATGGGCGATCGCAACGACTTTGACTTTAACCGGGGCTGGTGGCGCCATCATTACATACGCGTAGTATACTGCAGCTACTATAGCTATGACAACTATTACCGCTATTACCGCTACTTGAACCTTAGTTATGGCTTTTTTGCTCATTCAAAATCTCTCCAGTATAGAGTTTTTTGTAGCTATATTTAAGATTAACTCAAGTGCATAAACTTGGCATATTATTCATGTAACCTAAGTAATCTCTCTAAGAATTTCAACAAACTTAATTGGACTGCCGCTCTCAACCACATCAAGCATCTTACAATACCCGATCTTATCTAATGCATTTAAAGCAAATTTGATCTGCTTCAGACATTCAGTAGCGGCTTTTGTAGGATTCTCTATATGGGTACATGTCTAGAGAGTACCAACCCGCATAATTAAGTTTTTTAAGCCAGAAAAGGAACTTCATAAGCTCCCACAGGTGCACCGAACCGACTGTCATTTAGAATTCACTCATATCGCCCTAATGGAAGGATTCATTGATTTCAGAGGGACTTCATTGCTTCGGAAACATCTTTCTCGTCGTGAACTATCTTACTTAAGGCTTTGATCATGCCACTGGGATTTTTATGTTGCCAAACATTTCTACCCATAACTATTCCCTTGGCTCCCGCGTCCATGGCGTTCTTGATTATTGCTAAGAATTCTTCGTCAGTTTGAGTTTTAGGTCCCCCAGCCACAAGTATTGGGACTAAAGTACACTCAACAATCTTTCTGTACTCCTCCACGGTACCCACGTAATGTGTCTTAACAACGTCTGCTCCCAACTCTGTGGCGACTCTGCTGACAACCATTATGTCGTTAGGGTTTAACACCTCACGTGTTTCTTCAAGCTTCTCCGAGGTTTTAATATCCTTTATAAAATGAAATTGAAGAATCTTTGCCGGAAGAGCTTCAACTATTAAAGGCAACCCAAAATTTGCACATTTAGCCGCAAGTAAACCGACCTTCTGCTGCAAGAAAGGGGACCTTTTGCAACCTATATAACACATTACGCATCCAGCGTCAACGCCCAAACTTATGGCATGCTCAACCGTCGTTATCATTCTGTCTTCAGTTAAATCGTCAAAAATTGTTGTACCACCATCTAGTCTCGCAATAACTGCCAAGTTGCCTACGGAACTACCGACTAATTCTATAATTGAGGGGGTCGCCATTATTCCATCAGCCTCTGACTCCGCTATCATCTTCACTAGCTCCACGGGTCTTTCGACTCCCTTTATCGCTCCCCAATATTTACCGTGATCTATCGCTACGATAAGGGAGTTCCTTCGGGGGAAAATCCTTCGGAGCCTTAGCATTTTCCCTAACTGCATACAATCACCTCATAGCTTATGGTAGCTAAAACTCTAGATTTAACCTTAACTGAGAGTAAAATGGACTAGTGTAATCATGATAAGGTTCTTAACAGAGCATGGAGTATTATGTTTTATCAAGATGTAACTTGTTGGGGAATGACATATGAAAATCAAAATTGGATTCGTCCCATCCCACCGGGTACCGTTTGATGAACGCTGGGCTGTGGAGATGCGGGCGCGTGCCTTGAAGGCTCTCTCTTCAATTGAAGGCTTGGAGGTCGTCGTTCCCGATGAAAATTTGACCCAGAACGGGCTGGTGCGGGACGATAACGATGCGGAGAAAACTGTTCGATTGTTCAAGGATGAAGAGATCGCCGGGGTTATCATTGGGACCATGACTTTTGGAGATGAAATCTCCGCTGTCACTGTGGCAGCGTCCTTTCCAGAGTGCCCTATACTGCTTTTCGGGACTAAGGAGGGACCATTCACTCCAGAAGGGGGTCGCCGTTCAGATGCATTTTGTGGAACGCTATCGATCTCTTCAGGGCTGTATAGGAGGAAAATTCCTTTCGTCTTTGCGGGCGTCTGCTTCCCAGAGGAACAAGGATTCCTTGAAGCCGTGGTCAATTTCGTGCGGGTATGTGCCATCACGAAGGGATTTCGAGGCGCCAAGATAGGTTTAGTGGGTCCTCGACCAGACCGATTTGAAACCTGTGCCTTTAATGAGGCAGCTATGATAAAGCAATTTGGTCAGCGAGTAGTTCACGTGTCCCTAGTGGACATTTTCCATGAAGCGGAGGGATTAAGTGACGATAATCCCAGCGTACAAAAGATCCTCCGAGAAATGAAAAAGCAGGCAGATACGTCGGCCATTAGTGAGGAGTCCCTCAAGAAAATCGCGAAACTTGAACATGTTCTAAAACGATTTGCTGAGGAGAAGAAACTCGCTGGAATGGGCATACAATGTTGGACGGCCATTCAAGAAATGTACGGCGTGTCCCCATGCCTAGCAATGGGGCGCTTGACTGATCAAGGCATCATGGCATCTTGTGAAGTGGATATTTACGGAGCCTTGACGATGTTAGTTCAGCATTTAGCCGCCTTGAAAAAAACACCACCGCACTTCATTGACTGGACCATTCAACATCAAGAACAAGAGAACGTCTTCCTCGCTTGGCATTGTGGGAACGCCCCCCCATCCCTCGTCTGCGAGGGATGCCAAATTACTGTGAGGCACCAAAGCGTCCTCGGGGATATGTTAGGTCCAGAACGATCCCAAGGCACAGGAGAATTTCAGCTTAAACCAGGATTGGTCACCATCTGTCGCCTCGTCGAGTATGACGGAAAATTCAAGATGTTAATCACCAAGGGAAGAATTAAGGAGAGTGCTCAAAAACTTCTAGGATCGTGGAGCTGGGTGGAGGTTCCTGACCTTGCTTCATTATATGGGACCCTAATTACAGAAGGCTTCATACATCACGCCAGCATGATCCATGGCGATTATGCCCAAGCAATTATTGATTTCTGTAAATTCCTGGGCATAGAAACAGTAGTTGTATAGTCAACCATCGATACTTTGGGCCTCCTCCCGTTAAACGTTTCGTAAAAGTTTTTCGAACATAACTTTTTCTATCAGATAGAAATGGAGTCTAAGCCAAATGGAATGATAATCTTAGAAAATTTTGGTCTCCCTTCATAGGTCCCCCGAGATGTGTTGGGCTTAAAAAATGGAAACAAGCAAGGTGGAAAGCTTGTCCTTACCTTTGAATATTTAAAGCTCAAGAAGCTATGCATGGAAAACCTATGTGATGGCAATAGTCTTGTAGGCGGGACTTAAAACGTCATAAACCTTCCTGTATTTCTCATGAATCTTCATGTACTCCTCATGCTCATCCATCCTTGGATCATATCTCTCCATACTTCGCACACAACTTTCGACACCTTCCTGAACATTTTCATAAACCCCTGAACCTACGCCAGCCAGAATTGCTGAACCTAGAGCGGCAGCCGCGTCAGACGCTTCAGGTATCTTGATAGGTATCCCTATAACATCAGCCTTTATCTGACTCCATAGGGAGCTTTTCGTCTCACCGCCAACCATAGAAACCTCTTTAACCTGCACACCTAATTCGCTTAGCATCTCTAAAGTCTCAACGTATTGAAAGGCCACGCCCTCCAATATAGCCCTTATAAAGCAGGCTTTGCCATGTCCTAGCGTGAAGCCAAAGAACACCCCCCTAGCCAAGTCATTGAATTTCGGAGACTTCGCCCCCATGGGGTAGGGATAGTAGAAAAGCATGTTGGAGCCCTTACCAACCTTTTCAGCCAGCTTATCAAAATACTTGTACGGGTCCTCGCCAGTTTTCTGAGCCTTTTCAACCTCCTCATACCCGAAGACATCTCTAAACCATCTCAATGAGGCACCCGTTGTCATGATGACTGCCTCATATTCCCAGGTGTTTGGAACCACGTGACAGCAACAGTCTACCCTTCCCTTTCTGTCGGGAGTTGGCTCACTCAAAGACACCTCCATCGCAGTGGCGGTGCCTGTACCAACGTTTATGCGACCAGGGGCTATAACACCTGCACCTAAAGCTTCGCATGGTCTGTCACCTCCACCGCTCACAACCGGCGTATTTTTGGCTAACCCGATTTTCTTGGCAGCCTCTTCTGTGACTTCACCAACAACTTCCCAGGAGCCCTTAACTTCAGGTAACATTTCAAGAGGAATCCCGAGAGTTTCACAAATTTCCTCAGCCCAAATGCGTCTCCTTATATCGAAGAGCATGGTACGTGAAGCCATAGAGTAGTCGGTGGCTAATGCACCGATTAATTTATACTCAACGTAGTCTTTTGGGAAAACCAAGGATTTAGTTTTCCTGAATACTTGAGATCTTTCTTCCTTAATCCAGAGGATTTTGGCAGCTGAAAAGAAGTAATCAATCGGGACGCCTGTTTTTTCGATCACTTCCCGCGGCGATAACAGATTCTTCATTTCATTAGCGATGGGTATGGTTCGCTTATCAAGCCAGATGATGCTATTCATGAGTTTTTTACCTTCAGCATCCAGTGGGACAACAGCCTCTCTTTGAGAGTCCACTCCAACACAGAGTACAGAGCTACCTGTTATCTTGGTTTTTTTAATTAAGCTCCTTACAGTTTTAACGACCGCGTCCCACCACCAATCTGGGTCTTGCTCAGCCCAGCTGGGCTGAGCATGGAAGATTCCGTATTCAGCCGTCTCCATGGCAATTCGGCGTCCGTTAATGTCAAAGAGAGCGGATTTGCAGGCTGTTGTACCGCAATCTATTCCTAAAAGGTATTGAGTCATGTTGCGATCTTCCGTAAATATTTCACTGTATTAGTTCTTCTCAAACGGTTTAATATGGAGAGTTTCTCTTATCTTCTTCCATCGGTGCATAAATAGATCACGACCCGGTCGATATTTTGATGCCAATTCCTCGTCTGGGTTTACTACGTCAACAACCTTGAGTAACATGGAGGAAGCCTCCTCGGCGTCTTTAAATAAATTGAGTTTCAGTACCACAGGTATTAAAGCACCTATCCCGGCTCGTTCCTCCATCACTTTCACTGTCCGTTCATAAACCGCAGCCCTCATAGCATTCCACATACGGTTTCTAGCACCACCTCCAGTAAGTTTAACATCTTCGATGGAAGTCTTGAAGATCTTTTCGAACAATTGTATATAGAAGTATTCGAAAAAGGTTATCCCAAGCAACATCGATCTAAAAATCCTGCCCCTCACTTCCTCCTTCGTCTTGTGGTCAGGCCACAATTTGATGAGTGAGGCTCCGAGGATGGGGTCATTAAAGGGGCTTCTATCACCCTGTGGGAAATAAAAAGATTCTTCCTCACCCGGCTTGACGTTAGTTGCTAATGAAAACGCTTCGTCTATACTTACCCCAAAAACCTTTTCTGCAACCCACTCGAGCATAGCCCCGGTCACTGGAGCCGCTCCAGCCAAAAAGCCTCTAACCGGGTGCTTATGGTAGTATAAGGCTGGGTGCGGTCTCAACTCTTCACATACAAATTTAGGCACGGTCGTTGTTCCGCACCCCAGTCCAAAGTCGCCAGGCTCTAAACAACCTGTAGCTAATGCTGAAGCGTTCCCATCCGTCATTCCTTGATAAAGACTAGCGCCCTTAAGCCCCAATCTTTCTGCAAGCTTACTTTCGGCTAAACCGAGAAATTCTCCGCATGGGACAATGGGTGGAAGCAAATCAACTGGAACCTTAGCGTCCTTAAAGATCGCGGTAAACCAGCACGGTTTTCTGCCTGTGACATCTTCTCCAAATTTAAGTGCATTAGTCCAATCAACGGTTACATCCCTCCAGATATCCCCCTCTTTAAAGTGAAGCCTGTAAAGAAGCCAGGAGGTGGGGGGAAGGATCCACTTAACCTTATCGAAACTGCTAGGGCTTGTAGACATGATCCGCATAATTTTTGGTAAGGGGGATGTGGGAGATATCTCGACGCCCCTCTTCGTCAATTCACGAGCCGAATCGTATTTGACTAACTCATTGAATTCGTCGGGCGCTGTCTCGTAATACATTTGGGGTGGATACACTGGGAAACCATGCTTATCTAGGAGTAGAGCGGTGCCTGAGGTGCTGTCCACGGTTACTATCTTTTCCTCTGGTTTGAAACTTCTTAACAAACTGGACGGTGTTGCCTCTATCAACGCCTCTACCCAGCTCTCGACGTTCTGGGTGTAGATGCTTGATTTTCCAGTAGCTAAAACCTCGCCCCTTGTGTTGTAGACGCATACACGGACGCCTGTTGTACCTAAATCCATCCCGATGAGGGTTACCATAGGAAAACCGATTAACAAGAAAGAAAGAAAAATATTATAAGCCTATCGTTGAGAAGACTTTACTCTCCCGTTAAGAAGTATTCACCCCAATATGATAAAGCTTCTTTAAGTTCAGGATGATCTCTGGCGTATATTTCTAGCGGAATGTTTTTCATCGTTGCCTCGATTGCTTGCTTCATCGCTCTGGCACCAGCCCTCGTACCCCACGGATGACCATGGATGCCTCCACCGGCGTTTATGACGAGATCTGTACCTAAGGTTTCAATGTTGAAGGGGACGAGTGCGGGATGAACCCCACCAGAGGCCACGGGCATGGTCGGCTTTAAATTACACCAATCGCTTCTAAGGGAGTTGTATATTGTCTTCAGCTCCTCGATTTTACCCGGTTTCTCCATCTTTCCCGCAGCGGTTCCGGCGTGGAGTTGATCTCCTCCTGCTAACCTGACGAGCTTAGATAGAACCAGCATGTGAATCCCGTGTTGACGGTTACGCGTCATGGCTGCATGCATGCACCTATGCACATGAATGGGAACTTTGACCGACGGATCTTCAGCAAGACTCCTCAATGCTGATAAACCTGTGCATAAGAAGTCGACCATAATACAATTCGCGCCATGAGCTAGAGCGGAATCCACATACGTAAGCATCTTGTCGTAGTCTGCAGTTACGTTTAGGGCATATAATGTTCTTCTTCCGGTCTCCTCCTCAACTTTGTCTAAGGCTTCCATGACATTGGTTACACGATCCTCTAGAGGGCAAAACTTCTGGTTTGTTAAGGTTTCATCATCCTTTATGAAGTCTACGCCACCCATGGCTGCTTCATACGCCACTTGAGCTGTCTCCTGCGGATTTTGACCAACTTTAGGCTTAATTATTGTGCCGAGGTGAGGTCGTTTCTCCTTAAAGGTGCCAACGATTGCCCTAACACCATCCACACCGAACTTAGGTCCAGAAAAGAGCTGAACAACCTCCTTGGGTAGATGAAAATCTGTGAGGCGCACGTTTTTAAAAGCGGCAAGACCAAACACGTTACCTGCTATGATGCTCAATATGTGGGAGAGACCACTTTCCCAATCAAACAAATCTAGGGGATACGCTATGTGAACAAATCCGCCTCCATTCTTTCCCTCCATTTTAAAAACTTTGCCAGCCAAACGCAATGGTTCAGCTGTTTTTACCGCGGTCCAAGTTCCTATGGAGCCTTCGGCGGCTATATGCATCCCAGCCTCCATTAAAGAAACCTCAGGACTCGGCTCTACATAGTAGGTGACAGTGACGTATCTATCAGGGTCTATTTCTTCAGGGGCTGCCGTATACGTTTTTGTCCATTGGTCTTGCTTCCACCAAGCCCACTCTTTTTCCATGGCATTCACCACTTTCCTCCACATTTCTCTTTTTAATAAAGCTTATGCGAGCATTCTCAGGTTTTCAACTTAAAATCCTGTCTACGACAAAGCCAGTTCTTAGAAGCCAACAATTTAAATTCGCTTCTCCTTAGATAATAATGGCGAATGAAATGTTTTCTGAGGAGGTAAATTTCAAATTAAACAAAGTCAGGAAATTCATGAAGGATTTCAACCTCGATGTCGCGGTCTTGTCTAAACGGCGTAATTTATCTTGGCTGATGGGGGGAGGTGATTTTCATGTGGTTGAATCTTTTGAGGACGCTGTTGCATCAATAGTTATAGGTAAGGGTGACGCGTGTCTCATCACCTTCAACAATGAGGTTGACAGATTCTACGACGAAGAAATCAGGGGAGAAATTGAAAGCGTAGTGAAGTATTGGTATGAAAACGACATCAGGCAAAAGGCAGTGGAGTACGCTCAGTCTCAAGGAAAACGTGTTTGCGCTGACTTCTACGATGAAAAGGTGGCTTATGTGGAGCCTCAGTTTAGTGAGTTAAGAATTTCATTAACGCCATGGGAGATAGAGAGATATAAACAACTGGGAAGCACGGCTGGCCACCTTTTAACCAAGCTATGCCACGACATAAAACGAGGCATGACTGAAAATGAGGCAGCTGGACTTTTTCTAAAGGAGTTTTCAAGCAGAGGGATAAGGCTTCCCGTGGTCCTGATAGCCTCTGACGAACGAATCTACAAATACAGACACCCCCTTCCAAAGGATAAAAGGATCGAAAAACAGGTTGCCGTCTCAATTGTGGCTGAAAAATGGGGGTTGCATGCATCCATGACAAGGATTATCCATTTTGGGGTCCCGTCCACAGAATTAGAAAACAAACATGTGGCTGTTACAAAAGTCGACGCAGCGCTAATCTCATCCACGCGCCCTGGAAGCTTGGCTTCTGACATCTTCAAAAGGGGGTTAGAAGCCTATAATGAGGTAGGATACCCAGACGAGTGGAGAAAGCATCATCAGGGTGGGTGGGCGGGCTATTTGCCTAGGGAAATAATCGTTACCCAGAATACTAGAAAGGAAGTTGGAAGAAGTCAAGCATTCGCATGGAACCCGACAATCACGGGGACAAAGTCGGAAGACACCATTTTAATTTTTGAGGAACCAAACATAATAACCGAGGATAAATCATGGCCCTCCATAACCGTTGAGGTGGACGGTTGGAGAATAGAGAGACCGGCGATATTAGTTAAATGAGAGCTATCCTACGTATTTAGGTCATCAATTGCTTCGCTGCCAAACTGTCCACCTTTAAGCTTTTTAACAGCCTTAAAGCATGCCTCCTTAAGCTCCTGAGCCCTTTCCTCAGGTGAGCCATCATACGTGAAGGTGCCAGCTCCCCATTCTACCCCTGCCGCGTATTTGAGCCTCTCCTTGTCTCGGTATGGTGGATAAAACTCTATGTGCATATGGTAGAAGACATAGTCTTTTCCGTCAACCGGCTTTTGATGGAACACCATTATGTATGGCATATCGAAATCAAACAAGTTGTTGTATGTGGCGGTAACAACTCTTAAACTGTCAGCTAAAGCGACCCTCTCTTCACCATCCAGGTCAAGCAGGGACTGTACGTGTCTCCTCGGGTAGATATGCGTTTCATAAGGCCAGATGGCTGAAAACGGTGTGAAAGCCGTGAAAGCCTCGTTTTCATACATTATTCTACTTCCATCACTTTTCTCAAAGTCTAGGATGTCGCAGAAGAGGCATCTATTTGAACGCCTCATATAGCGTTTAGCGTTGTTTAATTCTCTTCTTATTTTAGGCGGCGTGAAGGGTAGGGCGTATATTTGTGAATGAGGGTGATGTAAAGAAACGCCGATCACGGCGCCTTTATTTCTGAAAACGAACACATACTTTACGTAGCTCAGACTTCCAAGCTTCTGGTACCTTGACTTGAAGGCTTCAATAACCTTAGCCGTATGTTCGAGGCTTAAGTCACAAAAATCACCCTCGTGCTCTCTGGTTTCAACAACCACCTCACACACCCCCCTCGCTTTGGAAACCTTATAGGGGCCCCTCGGTTTCAAAGCGGGTTTTTCGGGTTTAGGTTCCAGAGCTGGGAACCTATTCGGCAAAACGAGGATATCCCATTCTTCAGGCGCCTCTGGAGCACCTGGGCAAAATGGACAAGTTGTTGTCAGCTGCCATGGCCTCGTCTCTCTTTGAGGCGAAACTATAACCCAATCGCCTAATTGTGGATTCCATCTTAGCGTAGGGCACATTTTATTCACCTCCTACTAAGGAGCGTGCGTTTCTCAGCAGTGGCGCAACTCATTAGTCCCTTCACCACCCGAATTAAGTAGTTCCGATCGAGATCCTTTGCTTATGTTCAGGGGTTTTGCCTCTGCACCCGTTCCTATGCCGCTAACCCATCCCTTAACCGCTCCAGCCCTCAAGGCAGCTCTCAATATTTTTTCACCCTGCTTCCTTACTCTGCAAACAGCTATTAGAGCTCCGCCCATTCCTGCCCCCGATATTTTGGCCCCCAAGGATCCGGCCTGCTTCATGGCGTCTCGAATTTTCTCTAATTTTGGTAGGCTTAAGTCGTAGAGGTCCCTTAAAAGCAGGTGTTGATAATCCATTATCTCACCAAGGGCTGATAATCTGTCAAGATTCTCAGGAAGACGTTTTTCAACTGTCTGCTCAACTTCTCTAACTTTAAACGATTCGTTTCGGAGAATCTTTATCGCAGCCTCAGTTGACCTTTGCATTTTCAAAGTGAAGAGTATTCTTTTAGCACTCCTTTCATCCATATCTGACAGGAAGGGGGCGACTTCCTCCTCGCTGATCTCTTCCCAAGGTGTTTCATAATGGAGACGTTTAAGCTTGTTTCTGAGTGTTTGAGGGACATGCTCATCCGTAATCAGCTGAGTTAAACCCTCGTCTATCTCCCTTTGCCTAACTGGATGTATCTCAGCTGTGCTGTGCCTTATTCCTGAATCAGCGACGATTAAGAAAAAATTTCGGCAACTGAATTCTTCGACGGAAATCCTTGGTTTGAACGAAAGTTTTATGATTCCTCCGTAAGCGGCTCCGTACTGGTCTAGTCTGCCGCATGGAATTTTAAGCTCGTTGTGCTCAGCTTCATAAGCCATCTCGGCCAACTCCATTCTTGAGAGCCCGAGGTTAAATAGCGAATCAAAGAATTTTAGAACCGCAACTTCAAGGGCAGCGCTACTGGCTAACCCCGCAGCAGCAGGCACGTCGCTGTCAATAACGAGATATACTCCTCTAAGCGATACACCTAACCCTCTTTTCTTAAGGGCAGATACGATTCCTCGAACGTAATCACCAAACCAGCCCCCGCCTCTTAAACTAAGTGAGCGAAAGTTAAACCTATCTTCCCCAGGTTCACCTACACGCTTCATTGTCAACGATTTAACGATCACATCATTGCCAT
>Ga0315314_1002107_pt1 | contig 16771 bp, 15 predicted proteins | sample TDP9_MG_FD_203631 | JGI IMG/M metagenome (GOLD analysis project Ga0315314, IMG submission 203631) | Freshwater sediment microbial communities from Lake Towuti, South Sulawesi, Indonesia - TDP9 | ecosystem: Environmental > Aquatic > Freshwater > Lake > Sediment | place: Indonesia: South Sulawesi...
AGTCCTGGCGTCCTGCACGCTCCTTCCATGGGACGGCATAGAGCCCGGCGGAAAGAGCGATGTTTTCTGCCACGGTGAGGTCCCGGTACAGGGAGAACTTCTGCGAGACATAGCCCAGCCGCTGTTTGATGACCCTGCCCGCACGAGTAAGATCATGCCCGGCGATCCGCCCGGTCCCATCCGTAGGCGGCAGGATCCCACAGAGCATCTTCAGCGTGGTCGTCTTGCCGGATCCGTTCGGTCCCAAGATCCCGAAGATTTCGCCCCGGTCAACGCTGAAGGAGATCCCGTCAATGGCGGTGACCGCACCAAAACGCTTGGTCAATCCTTGGACCTGGACGACCGGTCCGTTCGACGAATAGATCCACGAAGTCATGGCAACGCCGGGGGAAGCCGCACGCTCGGGCTCGCGTTGGCTGACCATGTGGGCGAAGGCCTCCTCGATCGTGGGTCGTGTCTCCGCAAATGTCAGCAGACGAACGCCTGCCCCCTCTAGGTCCGCGCGAAGACGCTGCTCGACATTCGGCCCCTCGAGGATAAGGCGAATTCGCTCGCCAACCGGATGTGCACAATGCCAACCCACAACGGTGCGACTGACCTCAAGGCCGGCCGCCTGGGGGGTTACCTCCACCTCCACACAGCGCCCCGGCACGAGTTCTCGAATTCGGTCCGGCGTATCCAAAGCCAGGATCTGGCCGTGGTGCATCAGGGCGACGCGGTGGCAGCGGTCCGCTTCTTCCAGGTAGGCCGTTGTCACAACGACTGTTGTCTTACGGATGGCAGCGAGCCGGGCCATAAGGTCCCAGAGGTCCCGGCGTGAGATGGGGTCCACACCGGTCGTGGGTTCATCAAGGAAAAGGATAGGAGGCTCGTGAATCAGGGTGCAGCAGAGGGCCAGCTTCTGCTTCATTCCACCGGACAGGTCTCTGACCGGTCGGTCCCATGCCTCGTCCAGTTTGGCCAATGATAGCAGCTGCTGCTTTCGTGGTTCCCACTGCGACCGAGGCACACGGCGTAGCTCGGCGAAGAAGTCCACGTTCTCCGAGACGCTGAGATCCTCATACAATGTCAAGCCAAGCCCCTGACCCATGTACCCCAGGCATGCCTTCACGGCTTCTGGCCGGCGATCGATGGGGTGCCCCGCCACGCTAGCGTGACCCCGTGTGGGCTGGAGGATGGCGGCCAGAATCTGAAGGAGGGTGGATTTTCCGGCGCCATCGGGACCGAGGATACCAAAGATCTCGCCGGGGGCGATGGAGAATGAGATTCCGCCCAGGGCCTGCAGCGACCCATACGACTTGGCCAGACCCTCGGCCACGATCATGGGTGGCGTGCCGCTCCCTCGTGCTTCCACAGGATCTTGCCCTCGGCTGGCATTCCGGGCTTCAGCAGTCCATCGGGTTGCTCTGCGACCAGCTTGACCCAAAAGACCAGTTTGGCCCGTTCCTCAGCGGTCTCCACCGCCTTGGGGGTGAACTCGGCCTGCTGACTGATCTCTGCCACGCGGGCAGCGAAGACCCGGTTTGGAAAAGCGTCCACGCGGATCTCGGATGGATCGTTGAGCCGGATCTTCCCCAGCATCGGTTCCGGCACATATATCTTGAGATACACCGAATCCAGGTTGACCAAGGTGAGCAGGGGTTTCCCTGCGGGTACGACCTCACCCACCTCGACCATCCGGGTGATGACAGTGCCACTCGTGGGTGCGGAGACTCGTGTCTCTGCCAACTCTGCCTCTGCCTCGCGGAACTGCGCCTCGGCGGCCGCCTGCTGCGCCTTGGCCATCGCCACGGTCTGCCGTGCCCGTTCACGCTGGGCCCGGGCCGTCTCCAGCTCTTTGGCCCGCAACGCCACCGCCAGTTCTCCCGACTGTGCCAGGCGTCGTCCTGCCTCGGCGCGCTCCAATTCCTTCAACGCTGCCTCCACATCCGTGCGGGCAACACGTTCGGCGGCTTGGGCATGTTCAACTGTCTGCCGGGGGATTCCCCCCTCGCTGAGGAGCGTCTCGTATCGCCGCGCATCCGCCGCCACTCGCTCTAGCTCCGCCCGCGCCCGGGTGAGGGTCGCAGTGGCCGCGGCCACGGCCGCCTCCGCCTGGGCGATCCGGTCCCGCGTCTCCTGTCCGGCAAGCCGCCAGGCCAGTTCTGCTTCCTCCACCTTGCGTTCTGCAAGATGCACTTCTTCTTCCTCGCGCCGCACGAGATCGGCCGCCGCTTGGTTCATGGCGCGGGCATGATCCCGGCGCGCTTGGAGCTGGGCCGATTCAAGCTCGACCAGGAGAACCCCTTGTACCACACGTGCCCCCTCTCGTGCCTCAAGCCGGACCACTCGGCCGAAAATCTTGGGCGCTACCACCACTTCATCGCCTTCAATCCGGCCTGACCCGCGCAGCCCCATGTGATCTTTTCCGGATCCAAAGGGCAGCCAGTACCATCCTGTCAGGGCAGCAGCCCCAAAGGCCAGGAGGAGCACCAACCCTCCCAACCACCTTCTACTCATCGTGGCTCGCCTCGGATGAATCGAAACCCGTCCTGTCCAATCTGCGAAAAACCAGACCTCATTTGCGTCTTGCTCGCGCCAGTCGATCAAGCTCGGCCAGCACACGTTTGTGGATCTTTGGAGACAGTGGGGGAAGCTGGAACAGATCCGCCATCCAAAGCGCATCCGTTACGAGCCGCACGATCGTCGCAATCGCTGGGTCGATCCGATCCTTTTGCAAGATCTGTTGCCAGGCACGGAATCGCTCCCGCAACGGGTCCAGCAAGCGGGGGTTGTTCGCCACCGCGCCGAGGATGGCCGTGCTGAGGCGGCTGACGGATTTGTCCGTCACTTTGGGATCCAAGAGGGATGCCGCGACGTAGGCTCGGGTCCATCGGCCTTCTTCCTCTGGGTCGCGTGCGGCATGCGCTGCGAGGGCCTCCTCGAACAAGGCGATAAGGCGGGAGATCATTCCGAGGATCAGCGCATCTTTGGCGCGAAAGTGATAGAGAACCCCGCCCTTGCTGACCCGAGCCTCCTGGGCGACGGCGTCCAGGGTGAGGCGGGCGACCCCGTCCCGCAAGACGATGCGCTGCGCGGCGGTGAGGATGCGCTCGCGGGCTGTGGCGGACCGTCGGCCCATGTACAAACTATACCGTCCGGACGGTACAGTATCAAGCCATAATCCTACGCACTGCGCCTTCGCACGCACATGCCATCCGGGGCGTTCGTGCTGAAGGAGGAAAAATCGGGGGCTGTCTCCGGTGGGGCAGGACTACCCCTCGCGGAAGCCGTAGCGCTGCTTCATCCGCTCGACGATCGCCCGGGCCTCGGCGTGGTCAATTGAGGCGCCGAACCGGATGACCTTCTGGCCATAGTCAAATGCAACCAGCCCGCCTATAAGCCCCCAAGGCCGCAGGCCAGCCTCCAGTCCCTGCGGTGCACCTCTCTCGGCCGAGACGCGCAGGTTGCGGACCCTCGACAGCTCGTACGTGCGGGTCACTCCGAACCCGAACACCTCGCGCTTGATGCAAAGGGTGCTGGACCCCAGGATGATCCGCTCTTTGCCCGCCAGCATCCATAGCCAGAGACAGGCAACGAATGCCCCGCCAATCGTCCAAAAGACAACCCAGACGAGCAGAGACATCTCGGACGCGAAATCCTGACGAGAGGCGATGCGCGCGATCGCGGACAACTCGCCCATTACCCAACCAATGAGCCAGACACCGAGGAAGACCAATGCAAACACCTTGCGGGGGGCCGGGATAGTGATTTCCAAACCTTCCGGCCCCCCCAAAAACCTTGCCCTCCCCCTGGAGCCTGTACCCATCATCCCGCCAAAGTCATCGGCAAGAAGACTCAGCCCGGTCGTCCATGATCCTCAATCCTATCTGCTTCTCTTGGCTGGCGTGACCTGGGCCCCCTGAAGGAATACAACCAGAGTCAACTGGAGGGCCAAAAACAGCTCCGCCTCGTTCCCATCTCCCCGGCAGAGACGAGGGAAAGCGCTAAACCGAATTCACCACGTGAAGCCTCTCTCCCTTGAGATACGCGTCAAGCGTGGCATAGGCAATGCGCAGCATATTCAGCCCCGCCTCTCGCGTGTTGTACCCGATGTGCGGTGTGATCAGGACGTTGGGTAGCGAGGCGAAGGCATACTTCGCGGGCGCGGGCTCCTCCTCGTGGACGTCTAGAGCGGCCCCGGCGATCTTGCCCTCCTTGAGCATTTCGGCGAGAACCTGGTAGTCCACGATCTTCGCCCGGGCGGTGTTGATGAAATATGCCGTGGGCTTCATCCTGCTCAGGAGCGAGCGGGAAACCAGCCGTTCCGTCTGAGGATTGTACGAAAGGTGAATGGAGATCACGTCCGAGGTCGAGAAGAGTTCGTCCAAAGAAACAAGCCGGAGGCCGTACTTCGCGCGGTCTGGCGTGGCATTCCGTGTCCAGCCCACCACGTTCATCCCGATGCCTGCCCCGAGACGCGCTACTTCAGTGCCAATGGGGCCGAGCCCTACGATGCCGAGGCTCTTTCCCTTCAGCTCGCGGCCCTGGAACTTGATGGTCTCCCATCCTTCGTTCTTCAGACAAAGGTAGGAGAAGGCGATGTGTCTGACGAGAGAAAGGATCAACCCGAGGGTAAATTCGGCCACGGAGGTTGCACCGTAATCCGGCGTATAGGCGACAGTGACCCCCTTCTTGGTTGCGGCCGCCACGTCAATGCAACTGGCATAGCCGACGCCCAGGAAACAGACGAACTTCAACTTTTCGCACCGCTGGATGACTTCCGCATCCATGACGGAATAGTCCAGGAAAACCACGTCAGCGTCTTCCAGTCGCTTGACAAGCTCCTCCTTGTCCTTGGGAGGATCATAATAGAAATCCACAGTGCCGATCTTCTCGACCGGCAGCAGGTCGTCCGGGGTCTGAACGCAGCCGGTCCCCTCGGGGAAAACGATGCGCATGACGCCTCCCTCCTCGGTGGGTGTACAGGAACAGTTGATCGAAGAGCCAGAATGCGTGCTCAGAGGACCTAGGGTACGTCTCATACTGAATACCTCAGCCTCTACACCAGTGCTCCACTCCACCGCCTGGGGTGCGTGGTCGGGCTAGGGTTTGTCCCACCAGATCAAGGCCGATCGCATGGCGTCCGGCCAATGGTAGGCACTGTCGGTGAACGCCAAGCGGTGGGCCAGGACGTCGCGGATCATGGCGTCGTGGGCAGAGTTCGTGAGGTGCAGGTGCCGTCTGGCCCGGGCCACGGCGTCCTCCAAGGTAGCATCCTTCCAGTATCGCACTGGCTTGGGCTCCATGAGTACGCTGGCATAGAAGCCCGCCGAAAGGAGCAGGTTATAACCTACGATGAAGTTTGGGCTGTCGTGCCAACGACCCCAGATTCGCTGAGACAGTTCGCCGATGATCCCATCGTGCGCAGGTACTCGCAGGGCGAGATAGCAGGTGCGGCGGGCATGTCTGTCCATCTTTTGCGCGAAGGCCACGAGGTCGGTGGTGGTATAGGTCGCATGGGACGCGACGGCGACATCGTGGGGCGGCACCCGGGCCTCCTGCCAGGGTGACTCGACCACTGCGATATTGGTGACGCCCAAAGAGGCGATCCGCTCCAGCAGCACCTCACGCATGCCTGCCAGGGGCTCGACGGCGGTGACGCTATTTACCTTCCGTGCGATGGGTATCGTCCACCGACCGATGCCAGCACCGATGTCCAGTACCGTCATTTCGGGCGTGATCCTGCTGAGGACATGGTCCAGCAGCGGATCTGGGTAGCCCTCGCGTTTGCCCTCGGCATCCAGTTGTCCTGCGACTCGGCGCCAGCGTTCGACCATCTGCGCCTCTCCCTCGGCATCGGCCTGGATGTCCCGCGAGGCGAGCTCCCGCCACAGCTCTTCCCATGCATTCTTTGCCATGTTGTGCTCCTCCGCGCAAACCAACAGCTACCCGTAGGCGGCGGAATTCCCTGGACGATGACTGACCCCCCGATCCGCCGTTCAGACGAGGTTGGATCCCCCATCCACGAAAATGGTCTGCCCGGTGACGAAGTCTGATGCCTTGGATGCCAGCAGGATGGCCATCCCCACGTAATCCTTCGGGTCACCGAGGCGTCCCATGGGAACCGACTGAATCCGCTTCTGGAGGTCATCCGGATGTTCCTCGAAGTACTTGCGGTTGATGTCGGTCATCGTCGGCGCCGGGGCGATGGCGTTGACGTTGATGTGGTAGGGCGCCCACTCCAGGGCCAGCACCCTGGTCAACTGAGAGACGCCAGCCTTCGTCACGGCGTATACGCCGCGGAGTGGCTGAAGCACCTGAGCGATATTCGACGAGATATTGATAATCTTCCCCTGGCGCTGCTTGATCATCTCGATCCCGACTACCTGCGAGCAAAGGAAGACGCCGCGGAGATTGGCGTTCATTATTGCTTCCCATTGCTCATCTGTGGCCTCTTCGATCGGCATCCGCCGGATCGTGGCCGCGCTGTTCACGAGGATGTCGATTCTCCCGAACTGCTTGAGGACGTCGGTGGCCAGTTGTTGCACCGATGCCCGGCTGGTCACATCCACGGGATGGGAAGCAGCCGCAAGTCCCATGGCTCGAATCGTCTCCACCGCCTTCTCGACCTGTTCCGCGTTCCGGGCCGCGATGATGACGCTGGCACCTGCCGACGCCAACCCCTCAGCGATAGCATTGCCAATCCCGCGGGATCCCCCCGTCACGATCGCGATCTTGCCCGACAGGTCGAAGAGTTCCTTTGTGTTCATGATAATGCTCCTCCCCTTGTCGAGGCATTCCCAAAGCGGGCAAAGCCGAAGACGACCGTATCAGAAACACGAGCGCAAGTCAAAACAGGTTCTACGCTTATCTGACACCTTTGAGGAAATCTTTGCCCATACGAGGGCCTCGAAACTGCGGGAGGCGGCGCGGCAGCACTCCAGAGGCATGTGCTCACGCATGAAGCTGTTGCACGCCGATCTGTTTCAGGCTATTGTTCCACCGGGAAGATCCAACGCTACACGGGAGGAGGAATAGGTCATGAAAGCATCTCAAGGAATCGTTGGCACGGCGGTACTCCTGTGCGTCCTGGCGCTGGCTGTTCCTTTCCTAGCGCAGGCCGCCGACTATCCGACCAAGACTATCTCGCTCATCGTGCCGTACGCAGCGGGGGGATCCACGGACATCGTTGCCCGGGCCCTGGCAAAGCTCGCGCCGAAGCATATCCCGCAGCCGGTTGTGGTGATCAACCAGGCCGGTGGCGCCGGCATCACCGGGCGCGTGAACGTCGTGAATGCCAGGCCGGATGGCTATACACTGCTCTTTGGCTACGGCTCGGGCGAGGACCTGGTCACGCCCCACCTGCGGAAGCTGACCTATGACCAGTTCAAGGACCTGGTGCCCATTTCGCAAGTCACGGTGGTCTCACTTGTGATTGTCGTGCCGACCTCCAATCCCGCCAACAGTCTCAGAGAATTCGCGGACTGGGCGAAGAAACAGAATCGCCAGATTACGGGTGCGGTATCCACCCGTGGGGCTTCGGTGGACATCACCATGCAGGCCCTCATGAAGGTCACGGGGGTGAACGCCCAAACGATCCCGTTTCGGGGAGGGGCTGAGGCCGTGACCACCGTTCTTGGGGGAAACACGGACTTTGCAGGGGCGGTCCCGGCAGAAGTTCTACCGCATGTCAAGGCGGGCCGGCTGCGCATTCTGGCGGTGTGTCTGAAAGAGCGGGATCCAGTGATCCCGGACGTTCCGACCTTCCGGGAACAGGGCGTTGACCTGTCCACCTTCGGGGCCATCCGAGGGGTAGGAGCACCGAAGGGCACGCCGGACGCAGTCATCGACTACCTGGAGGCAGCGCTGAAGAAGATCACTGACGATCCCGAGTTCCACACCGTCATGAAGGACATCTGGCATCCGGTCCTGTACCGCGACCGCAACGCCTTCCTGCAGAATATGCGAGAGGGCTTCGACACCTACGGAAAGCTGATCTCGTCCCTGAACATCAAGCTCGAGTAAGGCGTGAGCCAGGAGAGGTCTCCACGCGCCGAAGACACGTGGTGTCTGACACCACCCCATTTTTTCGGTTCGGATTGTTACGCGATCGCGGGAGCTGCTACTCCAGGGCGAAGCCTTGGCGCTTCAGAACCTCGCGCAGGTCGGTCCGCGTGGGCGTCGCCGCCCGCCGCGCCGAGTGCTCCAGCCAGCCGTAGTTCTCCATCTCGCCCGGCTTGCCCGGCACGGGCACTTGGCGGCCTTCGTAGATGCCGGTGGCGATCATGGCTCGGTCGTAGTCGTGAAGCTCTCTGTCCCGGGGTTCGGGATCGTAGGTTTCCCAGTACAGGAGGGCCGAGGTGGCCAGGCGCGGGCGAATGGGGGGCAGGGTAGCGGGCCAGCCGACGGTCATGCCGACGACAGGGAACACCAGGCGCGGGAGCCTGAGCAGCTCGATCACCGCCTGGGTGTTGTTCCGGATGCTGCCGATGTAGCAGATCCCCAAGCCGAGCGACTCGGCGGCCAGGGCGGCGTTCTGGGCGGCGATGCCGACGTCCACGGCACAGGTCAGGAAGGCCTCGACGTGGTTCGTCACCTGGGTGTAACCGCGTAGCTCGCAGGCCCGGTCGAGGCGCGTGAGATCGGCGCACCACACCAGCAAGGCCGGAGTCTGCGCGACGTGCTCCTGGTTCCCACAGATCACCGCCAGGCGGGCGCGCATCGCCGCATCCATCACGGCGACGACGCTCACCACCTGGAGGTTGGCGGAGGTCGAGGCCCGCTGGGCGGCAAGAACGAGGGTCTCGATCAGCTCTGACGAGATGGGATCAGGCTTGTACTTCCGGACGGAGCCGTGGCGGTGCATCAGATCAATCGTCGGGGTAGTCATGGTTCGCCCTCCTGCGCCGCCTAGCCCTTCACTGCCCCGGCGGTCAGGCCTGAGACGTAGTGCTTCACGAAGAAGGAATATAGGAAGGCGATTGGGAATGAGCCCAGGACGGCCGCTGCCATGAGCGAGCCCCAGAACAGGACATCGGCCTTGATCAGGTCGCTCACGACCCCCACGGGGATGGTCTTCATGGGCCCGGAGGACATGAAGATGAGAGCGTAGAGGAACTCGTTCCAGGAGAGGGTGAAGCAGAAGATCCCCGCCGAGAGGAGACCGGGCACCGATAGAGGCAGCACAATCCGCAGCAGGATTTCCATTCTCGAGCATCCATCCGCCATGGCGCTCTCCTCGATCTCTCTGGGGATGGTGCGGAAGTAGCCCATCAGCAGCCAGGAAGCGAAGGGCACAAGCTGGGTGGGGTAGGTCAGGATGAGCGCCCAGTAGGTATTGTACAGCTCCAGCTTGGCGATAACATCGGCCAGCGGAAGGAAGAGGAGCGTGGGCGGCACCAGGTAGGCAAGGAAGATCCCCACGCCCAGGAAGTTGCTGCCGGGGAAGCGCAGGCGGGCCAGCGCGTAGCCGATGAAAATGCTGCATCCCAGGGACAGGACGGTGGAGACCACCGAGACGATCAGCGTGTTCTTGACCCATTCGGGGAAGGCTGTGTTCTCGAAGAGGTACAGGTAATTCTCCAGCGTGAAGCGCTGAATCCAGAAAGGGTTAAACCGCATCTCGAACAAGTCGTTGGTCGGCTTGAACGATACGATGGTCATCCAGTAGAAGGGAAAGAGCAGGAAAAGTAGATAGAACACCAGCGGCAGGTAGATGTTCAGCAGCCGGTTGCTCAGCCTCTCACTCCCGATCATCCTACTCCTCCCGCCGCAGATACACCAGAAGTATGAAGGCGAACACCGAGAGAATGGGAAACATGTAGAGGGCGATGGCGGCCCCCATGCCGATCTCGGTCGCCGCCAGGCCGATCTGGTATGCGTACGTCCCGAAGATGTGGGTCTGGTTGGCCGGCCCGCCCTTGGTGAGGACGTAGATCAATTGGAAGTCAGCAAAGGTCCAGATTATGGACAGCAGGCCCGCGATCAGGACAACCCCCTTGATGTGCGGCACCGTCACGTGGAGGAACCGGTGCCACATTCCAGCGCCGTCGATGGCCGCCGCCTCGTGCAGCTCGTTGGGCACGGCCTGGAGCCCGGCCAGGATGGTGATGCCGAAGAAGGGCGTGCCGCGCCAGATATTGGCGAAACACACCGAGGAGATCGCCAGATTGGGGTCGCCGAGGAAGTTAATGTTCTTGCTGATCAGCCCGAAGTGCCTCAGCAGCCACGAGATCGGACTGAACACCGGGTCGAAGATCATGAACCACCCGAGGGTGGAGAGCGCCGTCGGAATGATCCAGGGCATCATCACCGCCGCCCGGACGGGATTGCTGAACCGCATGCGGTTGTTCAGCACCAGCGCCAGCCCCAGGCCAAGCGCGCACTTGAAGGGCACCGTTACCATGGCGTAGATCAGCGTGTTCCGCGCGGTCTGGTGGAAGATGGTGTCGGTCAGGAGGTCCTTGAAATTCCGGAGCCCGATGAAATCGCCTATCCGGCCGATCCCACTGTCGGTGAGCGACAGCCAGATGCCCAGGAAGAACGGGTACGCCATGAAGACCATGAGCAGCAGGGCGCCCGGAAGCATGAGGATGATGCCCAGGCTCGACTCGCGCTCCAGCAGAGTCCTGGCCGAGACGGCTGCGCCCCGCATCTCACTCTTGGGCCGAGCCAACGTACCCTCCAACGCGAGGGCAGTCACGCCTCGCGTGACTGCCCTCGGCCACCGAACCTTACGCCCACGCGAACGGCTAGGCGGCGTGACCACTGACGGGCCACGCCGCCTGAAACCGCCGACCGTCACGCTTCCAGACCTATAGGCCGTACACCCGCTTGAGCTGCTCAGCGCCCCACTCCACCGCCGCCTTGGCGTCGCCCGACTGGACCGCCCTGGCGTAGGTGTCCACAATGATGTATTTCGACCAGGCAAGCGCCGCCTTCTCGTTCGGAGGCCCGGCGTAACCCGCGTTTCTGCCGTACTTGGGCTGTTGCCGGAAGGGCGCCATCTTTGGATCCTTGAACCACATCGGGTCATCTGCCAGCTTCTTGGTGTGCTGCAGGTGGTAGCCCTCCTGCATCCGGAACCACGGAAGGAACTGCTCGTCCTCGAACCACCACTTCAAGAACTCCTTCGCACCCGCGATGTTTTTGGAGTTCTTGAGGATGGCCATGGTCCGCGTCTCCAGCCAGAAGAACCGGCCGGCCGGTCCCCTCGGGGTTAGCATGTGGCTCATGTCCTTGGCGATCTCCGGCTTGTCCTTCTTGGCGGCGAAGTAGATGCTCGAGCCGTTGAAGGTGGCCGCGATCTGCCCCGCCAGGAACGCACGGTTGTTGTTGCTGTCGTCCCAGGACGTGCCGGTCTCGTCGTAGCCGTCCTTCCACGCCTGGATGAATTTCCGCATGGCCTCCACGAACTCGGGCTTGTTGAACGCGATCGACTTCCCATCCTTGGAGATCTCCATGGCGCCGTGGGCCCACATGTAGGGATAGGCGAAACTCGGTGGGTCGCCGGTGCTGTGCCCAAAAGCCTGGCCGAACGGATGGCCGGCCGCCTTGCACTTCTTGGCGAGGGCATGGTATTCGTCCCATGTCATGTCGAGCTTATTGCCGTCCTCGGCGTCGGCTACGCCAGCTTCCTTGAACCAACTGATCCGATAGTTGACGGCGTCGTTGCTGAAGCCGTGGGGGATGCCTAGATATCGGCCACCCACCTTGCCGGAGTTCAGGACGTAGGGCTCGAAGCCGCCGCCCCGCTTGCCCACCTCCTCCGCCTCCTTCGAAAGGTCCACAAGGCTGTTCCTGTAGAGGAAGTTCCAGCCCGGCCACAGGTCCAAGATGTCCACACCGCCGGCCTGCACCCCTGCCGCGATCTTCGGCTGCAGATCGGGCCAGCTCAGGAAGTCCACAGCCGTCGTGACGCCGGCCTTCTTGCCCCATTCCTCTACCTGCTTCTTGAACAGGTCCTGGGCTGGGGCGATGAAGTAGGTGGCCTGGAGGATCGCCAGCTTGGTCCCCTTGATGACTGCGGGCGCCCCGCCGAACACCTGGCCAGGGAGGGTTCCGGCGGCGGCCACGCCGACCCCCACCGTCTTAAGAAACCTTCGTCGCGTAATCCCTTTCTTTGCCATATGAAACCTCCTTTAGCCGTCACCACCGAAGCCCCTGCAGAATTGTTCCTTCTTCCCGCGGTTGCGATCAGATAGTCGGTCGGCACCATCACCCCCTTTCCCTGTGCAGAACTCGGACGGATCGGCAAGCAGAGGAATTTGCGAGAGAATACGCTCGTTGCCTGTCACGACCTCACACAAATTGCTCCTCCGAGCAACCCAATCTTGCCAATCCCACCATCGAGGATACACACCCTTTCTAATAACGTAACCCTCCCAGCCCGGGTAAGTCAAGGGCAATCGGCAAAAAGTCGGGGGTGGAGGCAAGGGCCTAAGTGCTGCGGCCGACTGGGCATACTCGCAGGCAGCGGCCCATGCAGGCGGTTGTGGCCTGGCTTTTCCGACACACCGTCCATTCGGTTCGCGAAACAGGGTTTAGCCGGATTTGGTCCGGGGTGATGCCTGGCAGCAGGCTGAGAGCGCCCGCCGGACACTTGTCCACACAGGTCCGGCAGTCGGCGCCCCGGCATGCCTTGGCTTCTAGGAGTGGCGATGGCGCCAGAGCGGCGGTCGTGATCACCGAGTTAAATCGAATCCGGGGGCCGTAACGGGTCGTCACGACCACGTTATTCAGGCCGAATTCCCCCAATCCTGCCCGAACGGCCGCATGGCGCTGCGAGAGCATGCCAGGCAGTTGGCCCATCTTTTCGGGTAGCCCACCATACGTGGCCGGGAAGAACAGCGAGGCATAGCCCAGGTCCTCAAGGTAGTTCGCGAGATGGAGGGCCACCTGATTCAGCCGATCGTTGATGATGTCGTAACCCGAGCGGTGGTAAAAGACGGCGTGAAGCACCTCCACGCGCAGTTCCTCAGGAATCATGGGGGAACCTTGGAGAAGCTCTGGCCATTCCATCACCCGGTCCAAGATGCGGATCCCAAAGGTGAAGACCGCCTTCGCCCCGGGCAGCAATTCCGCTGGATGGTGACCTCTGGGGGCGCCATCGAACCGCTCCACGGGAGCGACCCCAGCCAAGCTCACTCCCGCTGTCTTTGCCATGTCCAACAGTTCGCGTGTGAGATCCATATGCCCCTCCTATTTCTTCCCCACGGTGGCAAGGTAGATGGCAAAGTGCTTCTCCCCGTCGAGCTTGAGGAGGCGGTTGACGTCGTCGTCGTTGAAGGCGGCGATGGCGCAGACGCCGCACCTAATGGCTTCGGCAGCCAGGTACAGGTTTTGGCAGACGTGTCCCGCATCCAGGTGCAGATACCGATAGCCCCGCTCGCCGTATCGCCATGTCATCCGATATGCCACCGCGGCCCAGAGAAACATCGCGGCGCACGTTTTGACATGCTCCTGTCCCCGGCACGCTGCCATGAAGCGGTCCGCGAGACCGGGGGCCGTTTCCTCTTGCAGAAGGGCATGTTGCAGAGCCAGGAACCGGTAGAGGCCGGGAGGCAGGCCATCCACGCTGTTCGCCAGAACATAGGTCTCGAAGGCGTGCCGTGCGCCCGCCGAGGGCACGGTTCGGTTGGTGCTGGAATTCTGTATGACTTTCTTTACCCCCTGGGTGCACCAGAGCAGGTACGACAGTTCGTCGAGCGTCAGGGGCGTCCCGGCATAGGCCCGCACGCTCCTCCTGCGCTCGATGGCTTCTCGAATGTCGATGCTGGCAGGACGGATGTTGCTGGGGGCAGGCAAGGGGATCACCTTCTGCGCGGGGTCAAATGGCAATTGCAGGGGCGGCTGCAGGATGCCGCGACTGACATCAGGGCTGTCCATACTGTGGTACTTTGTCCGTTCGATGAATTCCCTGCCGATGCTGTCCATGTCCCGAACGCCCTTTCTGGCTCTGTCGAATGACTCGCCTGGCCGTCGGAAAACGGCTCACAGTCCCATGGCTCGCTCTTCCTCGGTCAGGCACCGGTCCAGGATCCGAATCGCCTCGTCGATGTGCGAGCGGGCGATGATGAGAGGCGGTGCGAACTCCAGCGCCGCGTTCATGAACTTGATGATCATCCCGTACTGTTTGGCGCGCTCGACGATGCTGGTCAGATGCTTGGCCGGGAAGAGAGCCCGCGTCGCCTTGTCCGTCGTGAGGTCCATTGCCGTCCACAGGCCAGTGCCTCGCACCTCGCCGACGCTGGGATGGTGCGCGAGCGATCGCAGCTTTTCCAGGAAATACTCGCCTATGGAACGAGCGTTATCGATCAGGTTCTCGCGCTTGAGGATCTCGATGTTCTTCAGACCAGCCGCGCAGGCGGCCGGATGGTTCATGTAGGTCTGGAGATTGTTAAAGAAGTCCACGGGTTCCACGACGGCATCGGTGGCGCCGAGCGCCCCGAGGGGGACGTACCCGCTAGAGATTCCCTTGGCCATGAGCATCATGTCCGGCTGCCCATCGAAGTGCTGGATGCCGAACCATTTGCCCGTCCGGCCGAAGCCGCAGATGACCTCGTCCACGATAAGCAGGATGCCATACTTATCGCATATCTCGCGGATGATGGGCCAGTACTCCCGCGGCGGGGCATACGCCCCGAAGACCTGCTGAATGGGCTCGCCGATGAAGGCCATGACTTGGCTGGGATCCTCGAACTCGATGAGGCGCTCGACGTCCCGGGCGCAGGCCACGTTGCAGCCTGGATACGTCAGGTGAAGCGGGCAGCGATAACAGTAGGGCGACTCGGCAAAGATGGTGCCAGGCGCGTGCGGTTCCATGATCTGCCGCGTCGGCAGGACGCTGCCCAAGACCCGCAGGGCACCGCCGGTAACGCCATGGAACGCCCCCCGGCGTGAGATCACCTTAAATCGCCAGCGTTCGCCCCGATAGTGGTGGTAGTGTCGGGCGAGTTTCAAGGCGGACTCCACCGCCTCGGAGCCATCGCAGACGAACAGAAAGCGATTGATGGAGCCGGGCGCGATCTCGCTCAGAGCCGATGCCAGCTCGATGGCAGGCCGGTTTCCGTGCTGCATGGACGTGAAGTAGTGGAGCGTGAGGAGCTGGTCGTGGATTGCCTGAGCCATCTCTTTCCGCCCGTACCCGATGTGGACAGGCCGGGTCCAGCCCGAGACGAGGTCGAGGTATTCCCTCCCCGTATCGTCGTAGATACGCACACCCTGTCCTCTCGTGATCACCGGGACCCCCTTCCTCACATCTTCCTTGGAGGTCCTCGGGTAGATCACGTGTGACCCGCCACCTTTGCCATCCTGTACATCGGGCATTGCTCTCATCCTCCTCTGTACATTGAAGAAGCCGTTGATGAAGCTCCGACCCTAACGCTGATACAAGAATGGTGTCAAGGCAAATCGATGAAAGAGTGAAGCGCGAAGGGTGAAACGTGAGAGGGAAAGCGCAAGTTAGACCTCCATAGTGGTGCCCTCGCTGGACGTGGGGAGTGAGTTGGAATACCAGGATCGGATTCGCGGTTACTGTGCTAAGCTTCCACGAGCGTTATCTCACCTGCGACATTGTCCGTGTCGGTCCGCGTGTTGCCGCAGCAGCACACTGGGGGGAACTCGCAACGCAGGTTGCGCCGAGAAGAGATGTCCATGGACGTCGCTGTAAGTGGATCTAGCGGCTTGGTCGGTTCCGCTCTGGTTCGCTTTCTGACAACGGAAGGCCATCGGGTAGTTCGGCTCGTTCGCACGTCCCCGGATGTTGATGACATCTTGTGGGATCCGGCAAGAGGTGTAGAGAACGCCTCCCGGCTCGAGGCTGTGGACGCGGTGGTTCACCTGGCTGGCAAGAACCTCGCCGCCGGGCGGTGGACGCCCGAGCGCAAGGAAGACATGCGTCGCAGCCGGGTGGAGGGAACTCGAAAGCTCTCCGAGTCGCTAGCGAGACTTACGCGCCGTCCAAAGGCGCTGGTGAGCGCTTCAGCCGTTGGATACTACGGAAACCGAGGAGACGAGGTTCTCACCGAGGGGAGTTCTCCCGGCATGGATTTCCTGGCACAGGTCTGCCAGGAGTGGGAGGCTGCCACCGAGCCGGCTGTGAGAGCGGGCATCCGGGTGGTTCATCTGCGCTTCGGCATGATCCTCAGCCCGGCCGGCGGCGCCTTGAAGAGGATGCTTCTGCCGTTCAAGCTGGGTGTTGGCGGTCGCATCGGGAACGGCGCGCAGTACGTGAGCTGGGTTGCCATAGACGATGCCGTCGGGGCGATTCATCACGTGATCTGCACAGGGTCCCTTGAAGGGCCGATCAACCTGGTGTCACCCAGTCCGGTGACCAACGCGGAATTCACGTGGACCCTGGCGCGCGTGTTGTCCCGGCCGGCGCTGGCCTCGATGCCTGCATTTGCCGCACGGCTGGTCTTCGGCGAGCTAGCGGATGCCCTGCTCCTGTCGAGCCAGCGGGTGGTTCCCGCTCGGCTTCAGCAGTCCGGCTACACGTTCCGGTATCCTGAAATTGAAGCCGCGCTTTGCCACCTGCTCGGTCGGTAGTCTGCTGAAAAGGTCGCACGCTCATCGTCGCTTTCAACGAGGGCGACCTATGCCAAGCTCCTGAAGTAGGATAGGGGAGTTATGACCTCGCACTTCACTCGGCCTCAGGGGAGGCATGTCCCTATTCGTGTCGCGATCAGTGCGTGCCTTCTAGGGCACGAGGTCCGGTTCGACGGCGGACACAAGCGGGATCGCTACATCACCGACACCCTGGGAAGGTTTTTCGAGTGGGTGCCCGTCT